>Ga0307510_10010972_pt1 | contig 10770 bp, 12 predicted proteins | sample 12_EM_MG_FD_207224 | JGI IMG/M metagenome (GOLD analysis project Ga0307510, IMG submission 207224) | Populus trichocarpa ectomycorrhiza microbial communities from riparian zone in the Pacific Northwest, United States - 12_EM | ecosystem: Host-associated > Plants > Roots > Unclassified | place... | reverse complement strand
CCTCAACCTGCGGGGCCAAAGAAGCCAAATCTAGGTCTCTCTATAAACAACTACCGCATGGAATTCCGGATAGGAGTGCGCAGGATGTAACCTACACCTTCCCCGAAATCCTGCTCCCACGGGCGGTCTTCCTTGTATGCTACTAGAGCAAACCCATGTCTCTCGCCTAACCATCCTCTTCATTACTCATTGTTGGCCGTCGGTCCAAAACGCGCCAATTTGACTCGTCAGTACTTTCCAAAACACGAACTGCTACGATACAGCGAAAGAGGTCACCACCCGGCGTGAAATTTTAGTGCGCAGAATATCGTTCCCTGGTAGTGTACCCTACAATTTTGATTTCCAGTATCGCGCATTATCATCGGAGCAGATGTTCGAGCATGGCAAAGTTTTGCTGGCCCAGCAGGGGGGATTGTGTGAGTTTGTGATGCCCGGCTTGTGGTGGGTAAATGGATGAAACACATTTCCTAACTCTCTTGCGGGTTGAGATTCTACAGCGCCAAGGGCTGTGCGATAACTCTTGGCAAGATAGGGCAGGATGCCGGTCCCCATATAATTGGAGATAATTTCAGAGTTGAAAGGCTTCTTACTGAGCTAGTTTTCCCCCATGAAGATAGAAAAGCGGGGACAGCACCCCCAACCTCACACCTCGAGGGCTGTAGAATTTAAGCATCATCTCCATTAAACCATTTGCATCGTGAAGTCCGATCGCCATCATGGCGTTAGGTAACTAGCATTTATGTCGCTCCTCGTGTCCTCCAGAAAGGCTTGCGGTTTATATTGTCTCTCTAATAATACTCAGGTTGTCGCTCAAGAAGAGACGGAGCGAAGGGGAGTAAAGAAACCACGGAAGGAGAAAATAAAGAACGATTATGTCAAGAGGATCCACAACGGGGGGACAGCCGAAAATGGAAATATGATGAAAATTTCAAGGTACGCCGGCTGATCTCAACACAATATAAATAGCTCCCATCAACGATAAACTGTAGATTACACTGACCCGACTGCATGAGGAAATTAGTGGAGGCTAGGGCGGGTAGGTGATAGATATGAGCATTCCCAGCAGATGTGACTTCCTTCGGACACAGGGAGGTATTGAAGCTGAGTTCGGTGGCATACCCACCGCAGGAGAAGAGGGATTGCCACAAGGTGGCGCTATGAACTCCTAGTTGAGGTTGGGTGGGAATGAGGGGGGGAGTGGTGGCGAGAGGCACGTTTATAGAATCGCTGTGGTCCGTGCGGGAGCGGCGTATAGGTCATCGATATTTGAAGACGGTAATGAGGCGATGTCTCCTCGGTTTTAGGAGGTGTTGAGGGTGGTAGATTCTAGGGGCTGTAGTAACGCTATCACCCCCGCATGGCCACATTTGGTAGCATAATAGAGTGGTGTTAAACCGTAAGCAGCTTTATTGGGGTCGACATCGTCCCGCCCGAGGAGCATTTTAACCACTCCCTCATGCCCATTCTCAGCAGCACAGCATAGCGGTGTTTGGCCGAACCAGCCCGGCTCATTAGGGTTGATGTCGTCCCGGCTGAGTAGGATTTTCGCCACTCCCTCGTGCCCATGCTTAGCGGCACCACCGAGCGGTGTTAGACCGTACTCACCCGCTTTGTTGGGGTTGACTTCGACATGTCCGAGTAGCGCTTTCACCACTCCCACGTGCCCATTGAGGGCAGCATACCAGAGTGGCGTTCGGCCGTGGATATTTGGCACGTCGGGGTTGACGTCGTCCCGTCTGAGTAGCATCTTCACCACTCCTTCGTGCCCCTTCCTCGCAGCACAGCAGAGTGGTGTTTGGCCATTGCCATTTGGTTTGTCGGGGTTGATGTCATCCCGTCCGAGTAGCATTTCCACTACTTCCTCATGCCCACTACCAGCAGCCCACGCGAGAGGTGTGTTACCGGCACCCATCTAGCCTTCCTTGTTGATATCACAGCCTTCCACCTCCACAGAAACCAAAGTCAATCCCGACTATCCCAAATACAGAGGCACAGTTTAGACCACCCAACAGCCAAAATTTGTCGGAATCAAAAGTACACGAATAGTTCTCCTGCCGTTCTAGCAATAGTTCAGCGGTATTCGTAGTCGTCGAATGGTGCCAGCGCAAGTAAGTTAGCCGATCAAATGGTTCTCGCTTGGCGCAGGCCCGTGGTAGAGGGTGGAATATTGGAGAAAAGGTAGGTTTAGAAATCGGGAGAGCGACTGGATGAGAGAGCCTTGATCTACTATGAATTCCGATAGCTTAGACAGCTCTTAGTGATTGCCCAGGGGGTTGTATGAGAAGGGTAGAGATGAGTCAGGAGGTAGGGAAAGGACATCACCGGCATCCTCTGCCCCTTGGCTCACATATTGCAGGATACCCATCACCCACAAAAACAAACCTGATCCCCCATGTACTCTGAGAATATGAGTTCACCCGCTTATCATAAAGCCGTATACCGAGGTAAAAATTCGAGTCTGCGAACAAAGTTCAAGTATTTTGGGAAGCGAAGAGCGAAAGAGATGTTCACAATTGAGACACTCATGGCAAGTGTGTGGCTGGACGCCACACTCCCCGAATGCTTGAGGCTCATAACTCTGGGCAACTTACTCAAGAGAGCGCCTGATCGCTCCACCCAACTTTGAGGCTCAAAATTACCCTGTGGCTTATGATAGTAACTTTGTGGCTCAATATAGCTTTGCGGCTCAACATACAGTATGATACTCGAGTACTGTACGTTCGCAGTTCAATACCGGTACTCGTAGATGTTTAGGCCCCTTGGCGCTTATCGACATCGACCCCGCTGCCCAAACCACCCGACAAGAAACCTTATCTTTCTAAATCCTTCAATCCCAAATGACCTCGCTATCAGTCTACGATCGATAGATCCAAGTCACACTTGGAGGCGTGAAACTTCTATTCTGAAAGCGGCAAGTCTACTGAAGTGATTCTCTGGATGGTATGATAACGCGCTAGGTTTAAAGAAGCCGCTGTACCGGCTATTCGCCGAGTTCTTCCCCCCCTCCATGTGCACTGGCATACCGGTACCCGCACACCCCATGCACTTTGATCACGCCAGTGCCCTATTTGTGTGGCTTGCCACAACGTCACCAGATGTCGCTCGTGTATTTCATCTCATATCTTCGCATATCAAGTGTCGTGCTACGTAAACCACAGCCCAAAGAGCTTGTGGCAAGGGAGAAAGAGAAACTCTGTGTAATTGAATTGGCCGGTTGGTAGAATCATGGAGAGTCAGAGAAGATCGGGATCTTTTCTGGAACTTAATGGATAACTTACTCTGGGCAACGAAATCAACCCCAAGTCTCCAAGACAACACCCTACTTACACCTACCACACCAATCAGCAGGAACTCTTCCGGCTTTTGCTCTTTTGTGCCATCCTACGGTTCTGCTCAACTACAGCACGATTCCTATATTCAGATGAACTGCATAACTTGGTATATATGCAAGTGTACCAAGCCTTACCAATAAATCAGTTGGAAGGCTTAAACATTTCCCAACTCAAAGCATTACAGGAGCCCTCTTGACGTTGATACAGGCCGGAAAACCATTCCCGGAACATCCTACCAGGTCCTTTGAAAACAGGTTGTGTGCTTTTTGATGCCCATTAAGGACTTGGATATAACATCCGTAACTTATGCCGGACCGCTAGAAGTGTGATGGCAGGTCGTGATGTCCATCATAATCTAATCCACCTTTCTAATCATGAAAGGCGTAAACTCGTCACAACTAGATACAACCACTAGCCTAACCCAAGTGGTAATCCAACGAGTGGTTAAATATGTTGATGAGTAGTCTTCCATCACAATCTGGGATAATTCAGCACCCCAGATTTACTAGCGTGTTGTGTTGGCCGGCCGTGGTAGAGAGTAAATCCCCGGTAAACGATCTTAAACGAAATTGCCATGGGTGTACACTCTTTCTATATTGTGCTCCGGGACAAACAAAATTTCTATGACTAGAGCGGTGGGTACGGAGGAAAAAATCATCTCTGCTTCATCCAGTTCATAGACACTGCTGCACTTGAGTGCTCCCATCTCAACCAAGTATTCAACAACAAGGTTCAGGCACAGCGGATTCAGAGTTCGGATACGGATTGACACACAAGTTGATTGTATATAGCAGATGCAAAAGGAGTGCGACTCGGACAAAGAACTTATCAAAGGAACGGACAATCTAAAAGTGATCAAACGGCAGTGAAGAATAAAGTAAAACGAAGACAGAGAGGAACGAAATGCGATGAACTAATAGTGAACAAATAAAGGGAAAAACAGGCTTCCTTATATCCTAACCTTCCTCCGTGACATGCTACCAGCGCATGCACAATCTCCCTTCTCGGTTTCTCCCACTCAGCACTTGTGACATCCTCTTTCCTAAACCAGTTCCGAGGTTTGATCATAATTCCCGAGGGCATTGTAAGGTGGCCAGCCGCAGGTTGTGTGTGAAGCCGAGGGTAAGGCTGTTCTTCGGTTATCGTGAGTGTTCCTGTTTCAGTGCCGTGTGATTGATGTTTGGTCATGTTGCATCGAGTATGCAGGATCAACGTCGTGAATAGTATGAGGCTAATGGTAGTAGAACAGTCCTCATTCAACGATGTGTAACAGATGATCATAGTTGCGTTTCTCATCCTGCACGCATGGGAATATATGCATGTGATGAGCAGCCAAATTTCCAACACCAAGATCACCACTCTCCTCGATTGTTTCATAGAGTCGTCACAGACCGTCACTCGTCTAGGCTTGCACCGAGCTCAGTATGTCCACCAAGCATACGCTTCCACGAAATACCATACCGTCCAGTAACTTACCCTACACCCTCCAGGCTTAGCCTGAATAATATTGCCGGATAGTTCGGATCTCAATGGAGATGTAGACAGGGGGTGTACCCGAGCTCCAGAGGAGGAGAAGAAGCCAAATTTACAATGTTATATACACAATCACCTCAGATCATTCTGGATGGGAATACCCGGGATCCAACCTACCCCTTCCCCGACATCCTACATCTGTGGGCGGTGTTCCTCGTATGCTACTAGAACATGATATTTAAGTTTCTCGCCTAACAATCCTCTGAATTAACCATTGCGGGTTGTTTAGCTAAAATGTGCCAACTTAACTCGTCAGCACTTTCCACAAAATGAACTCCTAGAGCAAGAGACGCCATCACCCGGCGTGAAACCTTAGTGCGCAGAATATCGTTCCCCGGTATTGTGCCCTACAATTTTGATTTCCGATAGTACACTATCATGAGAGCAGATGTCCGAGCATGGCCAAGTTTCGCTAGTCCTGTTGGAGGGATTTTGTGGGTTTGTGATGCCCGGCTTGTGGTGGGTAAATGGATGGAACACATTTCCGAACTCTCTTGCAGGTTGAGATATTACAGCGCCAGGGGCTGTGCGATGATCCTCGGAAAGATAGGGGGCAGGACGCCTGTCTTCATAGAATTAGCGATAGTTTCAGAGTTGAGAGACCTCTTAGTGGGCAGGTTTTCCTTCATGGCGAAGGCTAAAAAGTGGGGACAGCACCCTCAACCTCACCTCGAGGGCTGTAGCATTTAAGCATCGTCTCCATTAAACCTATTATATTGTGAGTTCAATCACCATCACATGTTAGCTAACTGGCGTTTATGTCGCTTCTCGTGCGCGCCAGAAACACTGGCGGTTTATATTATCTCTCTAACAGTACTCAGGCCGGCACCAAGAGGAGAAGGAGAAAAAGGGAACACAGAAACCACAGAAGTAGCAAATAAAGAACGAATATGCTAAGAGATTTACAACGGAGGAACGGCTGAAAATGGAAATATGACGGAAATTTCGAACCACAGCGGCTGATCTCAGCACGATACAAATAGCCCCCACCAATGCTAAACTCGAGATTACACTGACCCCGACTACGTGAGGAAATCAGTAGAGAGGCTAGAGCGGGCAGGTGATGGATATGGGCATTCCCAACAGATGTGATTTCCTTCGGGCACAGGGAGGTATTAAAGCCGAGTTCCGTAGACTGCCTACCGCAGAAGGAGAAGAGGAATTACCACAAGATGGCGTTATAAACTGCGGGTTGAGGTCGGGCGGGAATGAGGTGGAGGGAAGCCGTGGCGACAGACACGTTTATAGAATTGTTGTGGCCCGTGCGGGAATGGCGCATAGGTCATTCATATTCGAGGGTGGTAATGAGGGCGATGCCTCCTGGGCATTAGGCGGTGCTGGGGGTGGTAGATTCTAGGGGCTTTAGTAACGCTATTACTCCTACATGGCCACGTTCGGTAGCATAATAGAGTGGCGTTCGGCCGTTGGTATCTAGTTTATTGGGGTTGACATCGTCCCGACCGAGTAGGATTTTAACCACTCCCTCGTGCCCATTCTGGGCAGCGCAGCACAGCGGTGTTTGGCCGGACCTACACCGTTTGTTAGGGCTGACGTTGGCCAGCCCGAGTAGGGTTTTCACCACTCCCTCGTGCCCATGACGGGCCGCGAAACAGAGTGGCGTTTGGTAAGGGTAATCTGGTGTGTTGGGGCTGACGTCGCTCCGTCCAAGCAGTATTTCCACCACTCCCTCGTGCCCATTCCTGGCAGCACCACAGAGCGGTGTTAGACCGTACCGACCAACCCTGCCGGGGTTGACTTTGCCCTGCTCGAGTAGGGCTTTCACCACTCCCTCGTGACCATTCAGGGCAGCATACCAGAGTGGTGTTCCATGAAGGTTATTTGGTTTGTTCGGGTTAATGTCGTCCCGTCCGAGCAGCATCTTCACTACTCCTTCGTGCCCATTCCTCGCCGCACAGCAGAGTGGTGTTCGGCCATTGTTATTTGGTTTGTCGGGGTTGATGTCGTCCCGTCCGAGTAGCATTTCCACTACTTCCTCGTGCCCACGACTAGCAGCCCACGCGAGAGGTGTATTACCGGCATTCATAAAGTCTTCCCTGCTGATATCACAGCCTTCCACTTCCACCCAGCAAAAGACAACCCCGACAACCAAAAACGAAGGTACAGTATAGACCACCCAACGGCTAAAGTTCGTCGGGACCAGCAGCGCACAAGTAGTCCTCCTGCCGTTCTAGCAATAGTTCAGTGGTATTCGTAGTCGTCTAAGGGTGTCAGCGCAAGCAATTTAACCGATCTGATGGCTCTCGCTTGGCGTGGGCCTGCGAATAAAAGGGAGAAAGTGAGAGCTTTGGAGGCCGGGAGAGCGACTAGATGAGAGAGCCTTGATCTGCTACTGGTACGAATGCCGATATGTTAAAAAAAAATTCCGTGATTGTCCAGTCAGCTGTATGAGAAGGTTTGAGATGAGGTAGGAGGTAGTCAAAGAACATTTAGGGTATCAACCCGCCCTTTCGCTCCTATAGGACCCTAATCACCCACAGAAACAAACCTGATCTTCCGGGCAGTCCGAGAATACGAGTTCAACCGCTTCTTATCGCAAAGCCTTATACCGAGATAAAAGTTCAAGTCCGCAAATAAGGTTCAGGTATTTTTGTAAGCAAGAAGGGAAAGCAGCCTGAATGTTTGAGGCTCATAATTGGGGCACTCAAGAGAGCCCCTGACCGCTCCACCCAACTTGAGGCTCAAAACAACTTTGTCTTTGTGGCTAGGATAGTAACGTTGTGGCTGGACATAACTTTGTGGCTCAAGGTACAGTCCGTGGCCCCATTTCGCAACCACGCCACAATGCCATTCCTGCCTCAATTGAATATATATCATACCACCTCAGTGTATTAGAGGCACGCCCCCAGTTTCACAATAGTGAAGTGAATCAGGCTCATATTGTGTTGCTTGTGGGCCTACAAAAATCACATCTTAAAAAATTAAGTACCTTTTTGTATGGGCTCCCATACAAATTTCCAGGCTTGGCACGAACAATTTGACAACTAGCTCTTTGCTTGCCCGTGCAAGTCCCAATCCAGAATGAATTGTCGCTAAAGTAAGATGGACTGAATCACTGAGTTCCTAGATGCCCACAGGGAAGGTTTGGTAGTAATTGATGAAGAGGAGTTTGTAGTGCTGCGAACTTTGTGAGGGTTGGGTTCCGCTTATTTTGGTGTGTTTTGACAGGTACGGTACCTACAGTGGACCCCTACCGGTATGTTATGTTGAGCTACAAAGAAATGCGATGTTGCCACGAAGGCTCTACGGTAAGGGACAGAGTTGTGTTAATCAGTAGAGTTATGTTGGGTTGTTGTGCACTCTTTACTAGCACCTTAGAATGCCCCCAGTTATGGGTTTAGAGACACTCGGGGGTTGTAGAGTCTAGCCACAACCTTAGAGCGAGTAACCAGGTTTGTTAAAGTTCACAAAAGATCACACAAGAGAGAACAAAAGAGCAAAGAAAGCAAATCAACTCGCTTTCTAAGTCGCGCCTCTCGGCCTTCTCATATAGAAGAATATCTTTATTGTCCTTGACCAACCCGTTGATGCTCCAGTAATAAATCTATGGCGTTCTCCTCCAGTGTCCCTCCCTGCCTCTTATATTCAGAACAAGCAAGTAGCGAGAACAGGCCTTGCGAAGGCTCTACACCCATAATGACCCCCACGACAGTCTGCACAAACCCCCGGTTGATGCGAACCCCGACTATGACACCTACAAACATGCAGTCATCAACAAAACCTATGAACCTAATTTCGCCCTCATAGTACCGTATTCTCTAAGGCTAAAGTTGATTAACTGGCTGGGAAACTCTCGTTGCCCATGACAGCAAGTCTTTAAGTTATCAGCAGGCCAGTAATGTCCGAATTGAAGGTATATTTTAAATATTGACCCCCGGCGAGCCCATCCCAGCTCTGTAGGAGTTAATTGGGCTTCAAGGGCAGCTCCGAGTGAGATCGGCATTGGAGCGGCCGCCCCGGGGCTGGCTTTACCTCCACCGTCCCTTCATTCAGTCTAGCTTTACACCAGAAGCATCCTCCAACCCTAAGTCTTGGTTATTACTTCGAGCTTTCGTCGCCTGCAATGAATTGCCGTTTCTTGCAGGATCCCATCGGTAGTCAGCTAGAATCTCAGGAATCTACATATGTATTTTTCAGTGGATATCCGGAGGTAGCTTCGGGAGTGTCGCTGGTTCTACATAAAGCACATTTCCGGAACGATCTTCCTGAGTTCCCTTTCCTCGGATCTCCTCCGGAGCACTGCCATTCGCATCCCGGTTTGTGTGCTCCTCTAGCATACTGTAGTCCGCGGACAACGGATGATATCATCTCCCTTTGAAGTGATGGATACCCCCTCTGCTCCGCCAGAAATACGCTTTCTAGTGTCACACCCAATATGGGATCTCTTGGCCGGGAGTACCCGCATTGATAGAGACTTTTGGTGGAGTCGGTTTGGAGAACCGACATGCTTGACTTGATATCTTTCTGCGTATTCACCTAGAGCATTAATAGAGTGGAATGAATATTTCTCTCAAGAGGTAACTTAGTCTGTAGTACTCCCACCACCGGAAAGTCGGGATAGCCGCCCACCAATGACTTTGTTCTAATCTTCCTAAGCTCGCAATGTTTCTCCCGGTACCTCGTCTAGCCAGCCTGCAACCTGCATAAATGGACCGCCCAGCATATTCCTCAATGACTGCTCTTTTTAGGCCCGCGAAATCAAGGTGAAAGCGTTCAGCCCCGGCATTTTATCCTCTCATTCATCGACCCTTGCCCTTTTTGCCTTATACCACTATTGCCACCCCCAGATCTCCATAGAAAAACAAAACCACGTTATACGAATCAACTCCCCTAGCTCCTAAATCTCCCGGTTGTTGGAGGCATTTTCCTGCACTGTCCGCCTGGTTGTCTTGGATTTCCTAACACCATAACTGGGACTCAAGTGCCGATAACCAGGCCGGGATCTAAAGCCGGTCATTGGCAATGATACAGTTGTTCTACACGCCATTGTCGGAGCTGGTAGTACTGAAGGAGTTGGCATGGGGCATATCCGCTATTCTATAACTGGCTGAAGATAGGTGATTGAATTGACCAGTTGATGGAAATAGTGTGGGCGGAGGAAAGCGGAATCCCTTATGGAGCTTAATAGATACTCCGGGCTGCCAAACCAACCCCGCCAAAGCCAAAGCCCAAGGCAACGCCCCGCCTACACCTACCTCACCAATCGTGGGAAATTCCACCCGCCTTTAGTCCCATCCTATAGTTCTATTCAACTGCAGCACAATTCTTATATTCTGATGAAAAAGTGCTTTGGGACGCCTGCTGTGGAATCATCTAACTTGGCATAAATACAGATTGTACCAAGCCTTACCAATAGATCGGTTGGAAGGCTTAAATATCTCCCAAATCAAAACATCACAGGAGCCCTCCTGAAGTTTATACGGGCCGGAGAGACATTTCCGGAATACCATACTATGTCTTTGAAAACAGGGTATGTGCTTTTGATATTCATGGATGCCTTCAATATAATACCTGTAAACCGCACCATTGTCAGTGCATGGCGGGCCATCATATCCATCATAATCTAACCCATCTTTCTAATGATCGAGGAGCAAGTCTGCCAACACCAGCAACGCTTGCTATCCTAACCCGGGTGGTAATTTAGGGAGTCGTTGGATATGTTGAGGAATAACTTTAGCTTTCTATCGCAGCTAGGGATAATTTAGTACCCAAAATCCACTAGCGTGTTGAATTGATCAGCCGAGCCAGAGAGTAGATCTCCGGTAAAAAATCTTAAATGAAATTATCATTCGTGCACTGTCTTTGTATACTGCGCCCTGGAACGAACAAAATTGCTATGACTACAACGGTATGTACAGTACAGAGGGAAAAAATCAACCCTGCTTCA
>Ga0307510_10010971_pt1 | contig 10770 bp, 5 predicted proteins | sample 12_EM_MG_FD_207224 | JGI IMG/M metagenome (GOLD analysis project Ga0307510, IMG submission 207224) | Populus trichocarpa ectomycorrhiza microbial communities from riparian zone in the Pacific Northwest, United States - 12_EM | ecosystem: Host-associated > Plants > Roots > Unclassified | place... | reverse complement strand
GTAATTACCATTTTATGGCATGTAATTAACTTAATGTTTATGTTAAGTTTTGATATTATGAAGTTGTAAGAAATTAAAAGAATGGTGTGTGTGTGTGACATAAATAATATCAACTTTACATGTGTATAACTGTCACGGACAATTGTAATTGATGAAATTGATTGGGTGGTATGCCTAAGACTACCTGATTATTGGTGATGTGAGTCGAATGTGATTTGGGTTGTTGTTGTTGTGTTCTACACGTACTAATATGGATAAAGTTTCGGGTAGGGCTCTTGTGAAAGGGAGACTGAAATTTTGTTAAATTGGATAAATCTCTTATTTTAAATGGAAAACTCTTTGCATTGTTAATGTGCATGCATAATGTATATTTTGTGTGTTGGTAATGATAGTAGTGTTTTTATTGGTATGTTAATGTTTTGACTTTGCTAGAAATTTTCTGGAATTTCTAGAAAATGGACTTACCGTTTGTTAAAATGGTCAGATATGTTCTTAGATACAGTGAGACCGTTTTTCCAAAATGGATTGGCTCTTTAACCATTGGTCATTTAGCCATTGGACACTTTCATTTAATGCACTTTTGTTTACACTTTTTCTCCAAATGTAACATGTTGTTATACCATAATGTATGAGCTAATGTAAGGGAAGATTATCGTAAAACAAAAATGGCCTGATTTACATAAATATGTCATTTGAAGTATTTAAATTGATATGAAATTTCAAGTTGTTACATATATTATCAAATATGCATCAGATTTTCAATTTATAATTATTATTTTTTACTAGAAAACATGTTAGCAACACCATATACTTTTTTTACATTAAAAAGTGATATGATCCGCTTAGCATGGATCAATAATCTAATTCTTTCTATTCTTTAGAAAGAGGATCTGTTCCCTGAATCTTTTTGTTTAGTTTCAAACAACAAAGCCTTCACCCAAAGGCTTGTCCTTCCACCTCGGTGGCCTCCCCATTACAACCCAAACTTCTAGATCAACCATTAGAAAACTCATTTTGATACATGGAACATAATCTAGACCATATTAGATATGTGACTATCACTTTGTTGTGAGTAGAATATATTTTATTTTTAGTAAATAAAAGAATATATAGGCTTTTTCAACGTGTTTTTAAATATAAAAACTTCTAAATTCTAAATTAAAATGCTTATATATGCATCTAATTAATAAATTAATATTTGATCAACAAATAACTTAGATTAAGATATTTAATCTCACAAAACGGGTCATATGCTCAGTTGTGTTTAATAACTTTGTTTCTTAGAATAAATGTTTTACTTAATCAAACAATTATTTGTGTCATTAAAAGGTAAAAAAATATTGTTAATGAAGGTGAGTTGAATAAAACCATGAAGTCCAACTATTAAACAACATAATGTTGAATAGCAAAACTAAAAAAACAAATAAACTAACCCCGCGACCATAGGCACATGATTGGAATAATCCCGTAGAAAAGGAAGAGAAAGAAAAAAAGCATGAAGATCAATTCATAAAAAAATAAATGTTGAATGATGAAATATAAAGAAAAAATTCAATTTTAAAAAATGACCTAAAAAAGACCAAAATTAACATGTTTTAACCTTCAAAACCCATAATCGTGGTCATAAGGCTTGGATTGGCCGCATAGAAAGCAAATCCAAAAAAAAAGAAGCAAAATTCAAAATAAAAAAAATATAGAGTGGTTAAAATAATAAAAAATAAAAGAAAAAAAATATTAAAGTTAACTCGGTAAACCCACTAACCCCAACTACCATGAGCAGTGATAACTACAAGGAAAGAAAAGTTAGAGAAAAAAAATATAAAGACCAATTTCAAAAAAATCAAATATTGGAAGACCAAATTGAAATTAAATCAATTGTATAGGACCTAAAAAAGACCAAATCCAGCTCGTGTCAACCTTTGAAACCCATGACCCTATCATGAGGTTGGGACTAATCCTATAAAAGGCAAAACTAAAAAGAAAAACGAAGCAAAATACTCGATAAAAAAAATGTTGAGAATGAAATTGAAAAAGAAATGCAATAAAAAATTAAAATAAAATAAAAAGAACGGGGACCAAATTCAAAATAAAAATTAATTGAAATGAAATGCTAGGGATGAAATTGAAAATAAAATTCAATTAGTAAAAGGGAAAAATTCAAAAGAATGACCAAATTTGATATAAAAATCAAATTAAACCAAATGATTAGGGAGGAAATTGAATTAAGAGATAAAATTAAAGAAGATAAAAACACGAAACAAATAGCTATTAAAAGAATGAGAACCAAATTGGATATAAAAAATAAATGATAGGACACCACCATACCTTTACAAGGAGAAGAGAGAGAAAATATGGAGGAATATAAAGAAAGAAAAAGCTACCAGAGACCAACCACCGCTCTGCCCCACACATAAGCTGCACCACTAGAAAGAGGACGTCAATGTGCTTCCAACGCAGTCACAAAATGTGGTGTTTAGCCACCGCAAGTGAAGAGCATGTGAGGCGTCCACTCGCTAAGGCGTGTATGGCTTGCACCAACTACTTTATATGTATATCTGTGTTTGTGTGTGTGTGTGTGACTAAAAGACTAAAATGCCTCTTAGTCCACATGAGTATAACAAAAAAACCAACAGTCAAAGACAAAAAAGCTCCTACAAGAAAGTTTAATGTTTTTTTATTACGAGGGCAGTTAATTAATATCATTGTTCATTATAAAACGAAATGTACATAAAGCCCTTGGATGCAAGTTTGTTTTCCCCCTAAAATGCAGTAATTAATTGTTTAAGTATTAATGAATTTGGAAAAGATCAATATGTCCATGTGAAAAAGATCATATGACCCAAATTGCAAGTTATTTGGTTTGTGTAGAGAAGGGTGAAATTGTCTTTTCACAGTGGACATCCACATAGTTTTTTATTTTAGATTATTTGTTAATGTAATATTTATTACAACATAATTTATAATGTGAAAAGATTCATGAAATGAAATTGAAAGGAGAAGAAATAATCATCATGAGCAAAAGAAATCATTCATTGATGATCGTATTGCTACCATAAGAATAAACTTATTCAACGATGTTGGCCTCCTTCCAAAGGAGTAGAATATTCACTAGCTCCCCTCACTAGCCTTCCCTACATCGATGTTCAGCTTTGCAACCTCTTTTTAAAAGGGGTGGGTTGAGGCACCGGGGATTCTTCTTTGGGTCACATCCAAGACCTTTGTAACTTAGGTATGGTGGTTTGTGTCTAATGGTATTGGCCACATCTCCGGCTACAAATATGGTCATCAACAACATGAAAATCCCTAGAACCAGCAATGCATTAGACGATGCCATTAAACACCAACAATCAATATAAGTGTCGCTCCTTTCTGAATATCGATTTGGTGACAATAATACGCAAGATCTGGCTTTTATAAATATGTAGCACGAATGTAGTGTTTGCCATTTATAGCATTTTTGTTTTTCGGCAACTCGGATTAATGTGTGGTTGTCTCCTTGCTTCCCAAATTATATGCACCTTTTTAGCTATTTCCTTTCTACCACATAATTTTAACATGATATTATAGAGAAGCATGGTAAAATAACATTGCTATCTATAGGGCATTTCTAACCTCTCTTTTACGCACCAAGAGAGTTTTGAGACATTGCTATCTATAACAGTCAAGAAAAAGTAGATGCACACCATAAGCCTTAAAATCCTCCCAACCTGTTGGTCTTAAGAGTACTAGTTTTAGAACGAGTGACCTTCATCATGGCGTCAACGGACAGAAGTGGAAGCTTCTGATTAATTTCCTAGCCGGGGATTAGGAAATAAACAAAGAGTGTTTGTTGATTAATGCAATTTCTGAAAAAATATAAAATAAAACAAAGTTTATGCAATGCAGAGAGAAAATGAGATGAGAGAAGTCTATTCTAATCAATAAAAATCTTCAACCATGTTCTTAGCATATTGTACATCACTTAATGGATTTGATCTCACACAGGAGCATATTGCGGCCACATCTAGCTTTAGAGATTGAGAGGATCTTATTCAACTTAATTGGAGACCTTAATCTGCCGAACCGAGAGCTTCCACACTTCTCGAACATTAGATGAGCCATCTGCAACTTCAGCAAACAGACTTATAGTATAGTTCTCAATTAAGAACGAAAGGCTATCTACTGGGAGCATGATCTGTGCCCTGAGCTGCAACTTAGGTCCATTTCCTTTTCATGTACGTGAGGAAGATATAGATGGACTTGGCTCCAATCACCAGCAAAGAAACGTAGTTCTCCTTCAATACCAACACTTCCCTCTTTTGTTGCAGAACGGTGAGATCTTACTAAGAGATTGGCATTTACATTGGGAATGGTAAGGCATCGAAGGACTTCAACATGTAAATCATGGAAATGTACACCACATACACCCTGATGCAGCAAAACAAGAAGCTCAAGAAAGATGTAGATTTTCCAATACCAGAAACTTCATATGAAAAGGTGAAGTCAAAGATGCACAAATTTAACTCAAGGAATGCAAGGATCCTAGGAAGTCCATTAGAGACAACCATGCAGAAAAAAGAGTGCAACAAAAACAACTAAAGAGAGTTGATGCAATAAAAGAAATGTGTCTTATAACATTTCATAGTCTTCATTCATGATGACAAAAAAGTTGGTTTTTCCATAATATTCATAGCTAAAGCTTGACAAGGATCACAGTGAATTCCCTTAGAATTATGTGTAGTGAAATTCATCACTCATTTCTAGCATTATATTTCACATATAAAAAACAAAATGAGCCCTAGAACCATACTAGGTTCATAACCGAACTCTCACAATCTTATGGTAGAATAAATGACACAAAAGATCAACAACTAACATCTACTAAAAGGAACCCAAGATACATAAAGTTCCAACAATCAAAGTAGCAGCAATTAGACTCATGCATCGACAAGGATTAAACTTAAAGCAGTCAAACACAACAAACTCTATAGCCCAAACCACAATCACTATTTTCTACGGGCTACGCCCGTTGTATATATATATCTTGCCTAATCAACACAATTTCTTGTGATAACAATTTTACGAAACATGTAAATTTCATTACAAACTAACAATTTATGAAAGTATTAATTTTTTAAATGTTCTACTTTGATTTTTTTGGTGTCGAGCTCTCTCTTCAACATGTTGATCTTATCAGTTTAGGAATTCCTAACAGCTTTCCCTTGGACTTTTGCTTCAGCCAGCTCACTCTCAAGTATTACATGTTCCTTCTATAACTACTCATATTGCTCAATCCGGCTTTCTAACTCCGCTGGGACTCTTGAAGAAATATCGGTCCTTTCTTTGCAATCATTAAAACATACTTTCAATGTCAAAAATACTATTTTGGTTTGCATCCAACTTGCTCCTAATTCTCCTCGCTTCTTCTTAGATTGGTTTCTGACCACCTTTTCCTCTTTTAATTGCTTCTCTAAAAACACAACTTTTTTGTCTTTCCCCATTAATTGTTGCTCTACAAACTTTCTTAATTTCTCTTTAGTGAGGAGTTGCTCCTCGAGGGAGATCCTGAGAGTTTTACTGGTGCTCAATTCTACCTGGAGCTTTTCTAGTTGTTCTCTTAATTCTTTCTTGTTGTTAATCTTTTTTCTCTTATCTAGTTCAATGGCTTGCAAAGTCCCAGATTCAAATTCGAGATTCATATGGACAATTATGAATGATAGATTTCTTCACTTCGGGTACTTTTCAATAGTGATTGGATCCCTCAAACCATCTGATTCTTTTCTTTTTTTTTATCAAAACCACCAGCTTCCAGTCTTGTTTGATGTTTTCCATGATGACTTTTAAAACGGAATGGTCTTTAAATAACATAGAGAATCATGATAGTTTGGTCGTCCTCGACACATGCTGTATGCCCCCGAGCTGTCTAGCAACCAAGATGGGTGTGTAACTAACATATCTAGTTATCACAATTAAATGCACCTTGTAAAACCTGGGAAAAAATAAAGGTTGCTTAAATTGCAAACTAACTACATGAGAAATAAAAGTGAAGAAATTCATGCATATGGTTAAATAAAAATGGGAATTCAGAAATTTTTGGATTAAGTTTCTGGATGAAATATTTCGAGACATTATAAATCAAGCCGAAAATGTTGAGGGTTGGATTAAATTAATGAAAATAAACTAAACTAAAAGTTGTGGGGTGAAATTATAAGAAATGAAAAGAGGTATAACTTAATTATAAGAAGAAAAAAAGATGTCAGGGCCTAAATGCAAATACGAAAAATTATAGAGCATAAATACTCCTATTCTCACCAAATATTTGCAGCAATCGTAAGGAAAGAAAAGAGGGAGTTTTTGTATCCATTCTTGCAAAATCAAGAGAGAAACATCAAAATTTCAAGAACCCATCCAAGATTAAGGGTTTATAGATGGAATAAACACTTGTGGGCAAGGGATTAACAAGAAAAATTGAACAAGAAGAGAAGATGGAGGGCTAGCTGTCATTAGATAAGAAAGGAGGGAGTTGAAAATCTTTAACTTGTTGAAGATCAAAACCTTAATTCGTACCAGGTAAGGTTTTCTAAACATGATCTTATAAGTCATTTCAAATTCAATAATGAATTGATGCCTTGATATGAGTTATAGATTAGGGTTCTTAGACTTGAATTGGTGGAAAAGTATTTGTTGTTAAAATTAAGTTAATTCATGTGTGGTATGTGATTGGGGATGTGAAACCATGATAATTTACCCAGAAAATGTAGTTTATGAAAGTTAGGTGTGAAAGGAAGGGGGGTGACAAATCTGGACAGACTCGTCTCCTAACTTTTGGTAAGATTTTGGATAGGAGGATAAGGGAATTAGAATCAAGTTCCTTCATAGAAATCGTAGTTTTGGATGTTAGCTAACTAAGGAAATTGGTCTTGCTTAATTTGGAGCTGTAGAACTCCAGTTATGGGTTATCAACCGAGACTGGGTCATGACAGACCTTGTAGGGCAGTAAGTTTGACTTGTTGATGAGCAATTTTGACTGTCTTAGACACAGAACTTGGTTCTTCTTTCTTCAGAGAACTTGTAGCCTCATGTCTTAGCTTTCCAACGAGACTAATCTCGCTTGAATTGGAGTTCTATAACTCCAGATATAGTTAAAAAAATATGAGGAGAGGTCAGACAGTAACAGTTGGACAGTAACAATCCAAATGTTTGTTGATAAGCAATTTTGACCGTCTTAGAGGCAGAACTGGGTTCTTCTTTCTTCAGAGAATTTGTAGCCTCATGTCTTAGCTTACCAACGAGACTAATCTCGCTTGAATCAGAGTTCTATAACTCCAGATATAGTTAAAAATTTGAGGAGAGGTCAGACATTAACAGTTCAATGTCTAGACAGTGACAGTTCGAGATTTAAATAGAAACAGTTCAAATATAAAGAAAGGAATGATAACTGTGGTTGGAAAAAGAACGACAATATTAATGGGTGAAATGAGAAAAACGTAAAATATTAAGAAATGACTTAAAGAAAGACTTAGTGGTTGTTGATATGGTTATTATCAAACATATCCTTAAGTGAGGAAAATTTATGAGATAAACTTGTGATATGCAGGAGGGACCACATACGTGGTGCAACAGTAGTAGCAGGGGAGCACGAGTAGAGCTTCTATTGCAGGTAGGTGATCCGCATCTATACTTTCTAGTTAAATTCTATGATTTAATATGTTATTAATGTGAGATGTGAATTACCGAACGTTGGATATTAGGAGAAAGGAGGAAAGTTTGCGTAATGATACCGATATTTTGGATAGTATTCTGAATGTATGTGTACTCAGGGTGAACGGTTGTTGTGTGAATTGCCAAGGGATGAAATTATCGTTGACAAAGAAAATATGAAAAGTGTGATTTGGGGTGTGAACTAGCATACATTTAGTGTATGTTAGGATCCCGGATAAGGGGATCAAGATGTATTAACTAGCATACATTTAATGTATGTTAGGATTCCAGGTAAAGGGATCACCATGTACTGACTAGCATACATTTAGTGTATGTTAGGATCCCGGGTAAGGGGATCACCTTGCATCGACTCCTACCTGGTGATGATGATAACAATGAAATTGGTATCGGTAATGTGTTAAGCGGAAATAATCATGGGTGGTCTTATGAGATCTTAAATGGAGGTTGACAATGGAAGAGGAAAAGTTTTTAGTAGTTGAAGAAGAAAGAGTTTCCAATGAAAACCAAAAGGGAGAAGTGAATAAAATATGAATGCATGTTTGCCTTTTTAAATTGCTAGATATTTGTATTGCTATATTATTGTGATATTCATATTTCAATAATATGTATTTTGATTTCAGGGCCATCGCATGCATGTTAGGAGTAGATTCTAGCTTGGGTTCACTTTTTGTAATTTAGGTTCTAGGGAGTATACCCTTGTATTTGGTAATATTACAACTTTTATATAACTCAATTTGTATAATTAATGTTTAAACTTGAATAGATGAATTTAAGTCTATAGTTTGTGTAACCATGTTCCATGTATGCATGTTTATATCTTTATCCATCCATAATGATAATTGTTGTACAATGTATATCATAAACATTGTGGTTGATATGAATGATGATGTTTGTGGGACTGAGACCCAGGACGATTGGGTTGAATTGAATTAGGAGATGCGGTATATTAGAAGTGTAAACAGGTCGTATGTCGATAACTTGGGACCTCCCGGTATAGGGGAGACTCCGTCAAAATTTCGGTAGACTTTAATACAAACACCATGAATAGATATAGAAAAAATAAATTAATCACTTTGTTTATTAGTTAACATGAGATCGTTGCTTTATCACGGGTATGGAAATGTTATTATTGTCCTTGCCCACAACCCATCAGACAATCTGTTGTTCTCATCCACGAAGCTTTCCATTTAACTTCTCATTGCGGAATTCTCTGGAGTTTTGTCTTCTTTTTTTCTTCACTCAGATCATTCCACTCTTCCTCTTTAATTATTTCTAATGGTTTTTTGACTAAACCATCAGAAATTGTTAAATGTTGGTTTTTTGGTTTCTATATGGCTAGTCAACCATATGTATAGCAGTTGTTCGCAACGTCTTATTGATCCTTTGTCAATCTTCCTGCGACGATTGATTGTCAGGATAATATTAACTTTCTAGGAAAATATTTTTATTTTCCGTGAGGTAAATTCAAGGAGTGGGTGTCTTTATACACCAGTCACCAGCTAAGAAGTTCTAGGTTGGAGAGTTGAACTATGCACACTTAACTCCTTCAATTTATAAAAGCATTACAGAGCCCCCAATAGAGGATTTATTTTACAGGTCAATTATTAGCCCAGGACATACTCACGACTTCATCAAAATGCATCTTCAAAGGTCTTCAATTTGGATCTAGTATCTACACATATTATCCTTGGAATGGGACTTATGACCTCCTCCCTCCTGGATAATACTCTTTCTTCCAGAATTCAGAGCAAGCTTTCCAATCTTTAACAACTTTCACTGGCATATACACGGAACATTTGATATATTTCTATGGAAAATGCTATTTATATTGTGCATAAGTTGTGCCCGGTTGGAAAAGGAACTAGAATGCACCCTGCCAAAATGGAATCAAATATCAATCGCCTGGTGTATGAATCACCCGTGGAAGTAGCAATGCATTAGACAACGCCATTAAACACCAACAATCAATATAAGTGTCGCTCCTTTCCTAATATTGATTTGGTGACAATAATACGCAACGTCTGGCTTTTATAAATATGTAGCATGCATGCAGTGTTTGCCATTTATAGCATATATATTTTTCGGCAACTCGGATTAATATGTGGTTGTCTCCTTGCTTCCCAAATTGTATGCACTTCTTTAGCTATTTCCTTTCTACCATATAATTTTAAACTTGATATTATGGAGAACCACGGTAAAAAAAACATTATGTATAACCTGAAATAGGGCATTTCTAACCTCTCTTTTACGCACCAAGAGAGTTTTGACACATTGCTATCTATAGCAGTCAAGAAAAAGGAGATGGGCACCACAAGCCTTGAAATCCTCCCAATCTTTTGGTCTTAAGAGTACTGGTTTTAGAATGAGTGACCTTCATCATGGCCTCAACGGACAGAAGTGGAAGCTTCTGATTAATTTCCCAGCCGGGGATTAGGAAATAAACAAAGAGTGTTTGTTGGTTAATGCAATCTCTGAAAAAAGTAAAATAAAACTGGAGGCAGAGGTGGCGGCAACGGAAGCAGCCAGGTTTGCTGTCTTCGGCTGCCGCAGTCTGAGAGTCATAAGATGGCTGCTGCGTGGTGGTGGAGACGCAGAGGAAGATGGTGGCAGTGAGGAGACCTGTGGCAGCTGATAAGAAGATAAATCAACCATAAGTTGCAGATCTGCGGGAGAGGATGATGAAGAAGCAGCCTCTAGCATAGGACTGTCAGTAGAGGAGGGGTTGTCGGCAGAGACCGAATCTGCAGGAATGCTGGCTAGGGTGGGCGAAGCAGAGGAGAGGCTAGAGAGTGCCCCAAGACCATGAGGAGAGGAGATCAATTTACAACCTAAACCTGCATCATAAGGGTTAGATAAACAAGCATGTGATGATGGCCAAGGGATGGTCGGGAGTTGTGGTCGAGTGGCTGTTTGGAGTGGCAGAGTTGTGTGTTGTGGGCTGTTTGGGTGGCTGATGGAAGTGGGTGGTGGTGGGTGGTTTAACAAGTTTGGAAGGGTAACAGTAGCGGGTAGGATGGGGGTTGTGGTGGAAACCTTTGCAATCTGTTCATAATTATCAAAAGGAAACAC
>Ga0307510_10010970_pt1 | contig 10770 bp, 7 predicted proteins | sample 12_EM_MG_FD_207224 | JGI IMG/M metagenome (GOLD analysis project Ga0307510, IMG submission 207224) | Populus trichocarpa ectomycorrhiza microbial communities from riparian zone in the Pacific Northwest, United States - 12_EM | ecosystem: Host-associated > Plants > Roots > Unclassified | place... | reverse complement strand
TAAAACTCAATATTCTATATTCTACACACTACTAAGTAAGCTTTAATTTGTGCTAAAACAAAAAAAGAAATATTGGTGAAAGTGATTCTTACTTTCTAAACACAAGATATCAAAGAGAAATTGCAAAAGAAATCAAGCTTTCTTCGTTTTCTCTTCTTTCTCCCTTTAACTCCTAAAATTCTCACTTATAAACTATAAAACTCAAGGAAAGTATTAGGTTTCTAGTTTAGATCTTCTAAACTCCTTTTTGGTCTCTTTCTCTCTCTTATAATTTGATGAAAAAATGAAAAAATCCCTAGCTCTTTCTTCCTTGTTGAATTGCGGTCATGGCTTAAGAGAGAGCCATTTATATAGTCTCAATTTAAGTTATTTACAACATTACCTTTATGTTTAGCTCATGTGTTTTATTGTTCATTGAATTGGATACTCCACCTTGATCCACTTTTAAAACTTTGTATGTTAAAGTTTATTTAATCAAAAATTTCTTTTCGATTATTTATTTTCCTTCCGTTCTAAATTTCAAATTAACTCATTTCATCATCGAATTTTATTTCCAATATTTATTTTAAATTGCGGGTTTCCATGATGTGTGCTATTGAATATCCAAGGCTAGAAAAGATTAAATAAAATGAGATATGCTAGTGTAGAAAGCGATAAAGAGATTCCGTCCCAGGAATGAAACATCTAAGAACTAGTGATTGACTTGTAGAGGCAGCTTTTGATCAAGATGAATAATTCGAAGAATTATTATTTTAGGACAAAACCTTCTAAGTTTACAATATCCTATAAGCAAAGGAGTTTATTGACTAATGCATGAAGTAGAAAGAATTTTTTTGTTTGTATAAAAGATCATTTTTTTTAGTGGGAATAGTTGAAGAGGATGACCCAGGAGAGACAAGGCAAACCTAGGATTAGTGACAGGAAAAGATGAAGAAAAAGATGAAAGATCATTTTTTTTCCTTTTCAAGTACACTCAAACCTTGTACAAAGGTTTGAGACAAGGAATGAAGTCTATTAATGACTCCATTGATGACTTTTATTAGCTAATGGCCATGAATTATCTATCAAAAATAAAGGAGCAATCAATGTTTACTGCACAAGACGGATTTCATTCTTGAATCAGAATATGTACATGCAAGTCCCCAAACCACCACCCTATATATAAACTACACAAGACGGATTTGAGCCATCAATGGTGTCATGAGAATACAAACAACACTTGGGGGAGGGTAAAATGTAATATTACAACAAAGAGATTCTGTTGTAAGGAACGCATGGGATTGAATCCTGGATACTATAAACTGGAAACGAATCCTATGCCAAACTTTCTCCAGAGCTCCGATAAATTTCATCAGCATGAGTTGCAGGTACATAGACAGCATCCCGTAGTGAGCTGTGTTTCCGTCCATAGAATACATAAACAAGCACTCCAACAATAAGCCATACAGAAACACGGGTCCAAGTGGCAGCACTGAAAGGTCAGAGAGAAAAGGGGAGGGAGGGAGCATTTTGTGAGAAGAGAAATGGAGATCCATAGAATGAACAAAATCATAAAACAGCAAAGTTGGATGCAGCTTGATTTTTATTTACTCACCCAAGATTAATCAGCAGGTAGATGTTGACGAGTATGCAGACAATGGGAAGTAGTGGAACAAATGGGCAAATGAAACCTGAAAAGATATTTAATTTGCTTTTAGTTTCACTAAAACCTTTAATCAAAGGAGTTCTTAACACTGTAACACCAACATAACCAGCTATATTGTACATATGATTGTGTATGTGCAAGTTGGTGTGTGTTTATGGTATAAATGAATGCCTGGTAATAAGAGCACACACTGATTCAAGTAATTAATAGTACTATTAAATGCAGTATACGATAGGACTTCAAAAAGATGAATAAGCACATATAGCACACTCTCTCACGTGTGCTGTTCTGGGCCAATGTAAAACCTAAACAGAGTTCTATCCAGAAACTATCTCAGGATTCACAGGCACTAGTAGCTTAACTGCTGGATTTACTAAAATGTCCACATATTATGAGCAAGTATGGTGGTTAGAATGTTGAAAATGCTCTTCCCTCCCAGGTTTAAGTGAGTAATTAACCTACATGAGAACTCATTTTACTTGGGATCAAAACACAAAAATCAATCTCCAACTCTGCTAGGACATTCCAAGACAATTGAGCATTTTTTATTCTGTAACAAATAGGGCCGGTGCTTACATGCATATAGCACATTCAACACAAGCACTTGACATTCCGACATTTCCATCAAACACATATGCAGGTATTAACTAGACTGACCTTACAAAAATAAGAAACTGCACAGGGTATAAGAAGAAATAGCCACATACCTCCTGAATGCCCAAAGCTGTGCCTTGCATCATCTTGTTCTATGCAGGTCAGCACAATCAGACCAGAAAGGAGAAGTGCACCACCAACTCCACACGTTGTAAAACGAAGAGGACTGATGGAAGAAGAGTCCAAACAAATACATTAACATTGAAAGAAAAGCAGAAAATGGTTCCCATCTTGTCTAAAAGCATTATAGGATGTATGTGTGTAACTGTAAATTACTGTTATGAACAATATTGACCCACCTAGGAAGACTCAAGTCTGAAGCTGCATAGGTAAGGAGAACCGCCCCAATGCATGTGGCTGCTATGGTCCAGCCAGCAATTTCTCGCCTTTTCCCTTCATTCAGGACAACTGAAACAATTTGTAGAAAGGAGAATTAGAGTGAGAAACCATCTGATGAAAAAGTAACACATTAAATTTTGCTAATGTGCTACGCTAGGTTAGAGTACTAAGAGTCGGGTCTAACATCTTTAAATTAAAGTTTGGGGCAGGACAGAAAGGACTGTGGATGTATGAATTCCATCTGTTAATATTTCAAAGCACTGTAATATAAGCAATATATCTTTTACATATGCCAATCAGGAATTCTGTAACACATGCCTCGTAATTGGGCCGTGATTGGAAATGAGAGGTTTTTAGATTATTTACAGTTCTAACAAGTAATATTCATATGCATGCCAAGAAAAGTAAAGAGTGATAGCTGCAAAGAACTTACAATTGCTTTGAGCTTCTTGTTTTACAAGTAAAGGATATTCAATTGTTTTTGCTTTGCCTAGTAAAGGCAATTTGCTATCCTTAGAGGTACCCGCATGAATAGCAGCCTTTTCCTCATAGACATCTTGACTACTGTACCGTAATGACACAGAATCGATAGTCTCCTGAAGTGAAGATGGAAAAGGCACCTCATCTGGTGGTACGTATCTCAGTATCAATACAGAAATTGCTACCATAGTGAAAGCAAGAAGTGTGCCCACACTGACCTGCACAAAATGGCATTATCAAGAATATTCTGACATTTATATAAATAAAATTTGTATGTTTGAAAAGTGCTGAGGTTTCCCACAGTCATTGTTCTTGTAAAAAGGAGTGCAAGCCTTTTTCACAGAGGAGGATCTTTTAGAATAATAATTTCTAGGAAATTCTAAAATAAATTTTAATAAATGCTAATTAAATATAAATTTTCATTTCTATTGAATCAGAATAGATTGCAACTCTTGTATTTTAGTTTTCGTTCAAGAACCACTTTAGTTGATCTGTCCCATGCTCAGCAATAATGTTCCAGACTGAAGTGGTGCTGACAGCGGTGAATGCATAGTCTAGGTACTAATAATTTGAATGTAAAAGATGTGGTCAGACTATAACTGCAAGAAATATATATCCATCTTGAAATTATCACCAAAGATGGTTCATTGTCTCTTTCTTTGGGTTTTGCCTTTTTCATAATAACGGATTTCAAGGGGAAATCACTGTATCTTAGTGTAAGTGGGAAATATGTATATATCGACATACACACACATACATAATATAAGGAGCAGCATTGCCAGAGAATGAAGCGCTCAATTATTTTCTTTTTAAGATATTGATTTGAATTGTTGAATGAGCTGGATCATAGAAACTGGTAACAATCTTGAAACAAAGGGGCAGGTCAGGGATAGGAAAAAAAATAAAATAATATATATATATATATAACATTCCCAGAAAGCCACCTATTTGTTTGATAACTGAAGTAAAAAAATAGCTGTGGTCAACCCTCATTAACAGTTGAAGATAAGAGAAAAAATTCTCCTATTTCCTTGATCAGGAACTAATGGGTAAATATGACTCCCAACAGACAGGAAACAGGAAAGGGAGAGGCTACCCAGCCATTTCCCATCCCATTGTCTTTCTTGCTTAGATTTGAGGTAAATGGGTCCAAGCAAAATGCAAGCAAGCCTCGTCAACTACAACAACAATACTATATTGCACATTTATTTGAAGATTCAAAGTTCACATACCATCCCAGCTAACTGTGAAACATCCATAAAAAATGACAATACTGCAGCACCAAAGCCAGTCACCAACGTGCTCTTAACAGGAACTTGGGTGCTTCTATTTACATCTGAAAAGAATGATGGCAGCAATCCATCTCTGGCCATTGCCATCAAAATTCGAGGCTGGGGAAGACAAAAGCTGTGTTAATTGATAACTTGGAGATAAAGAAAAGGTAAATACAATACACCAACAACAAAAAATCATCACAGAAGAACAGAATAGTACAGTTAACATTTGGTAAATCTAGTAAAGTAAGAGGCGAGAAACAGATTAAGCATTTTTCCCACTAAGACAGGCGTGCACAATAATCACCAATTAGAGAATAAATATAAACACACAGTTATCAACACCACTAATAACACATTCTTGCTTTAACCATCTATATAGTAGTTGTCCCCAGGGTTCATATTCAAGAACCCCTTTATGAGCCTATTGAGACAACCTTTTCATCTTGAGAATGGTGTCGATGAGATTGACACCAATGACTTGTTGCAGATTAGAAAGCATCATAAGGCCTTACTCCTAATAATTGTGTTATGTGTCCTCGTAATAGAGAATCTCTAAGTCAATCTCTTTCTGCATTGTCCTTCAGCTCAATATATGCAGCAAAGATTGTTTGCATTTGTTAGTGTTGGGCAATTCTGAGGATGGTGGAACAAGAGTTGCTGATTTCTTTTGGGGGTGTCTTGGGTCGGAGAAAGAATGTAAGAACTATAGAGATGTGTTTTCTAGTGCAGTTTTTTGGTGCATTTGGAAGGAGGGCGAGGCAGAATTATCAATCATCACTTCACATCATGAAAGTTAACGTTGAATTGGATACTCTTCCTGGCTTCTTTGTGGTGTCACATAGCAAGTGCTTTTAGGGACATTTCCTGAACTGATATTCAGGGGAATTGGAGTGCTTTATTATTTTGATCTAGATTCCTGTGCCTATTTCACTTTCCGATAGGATTACTCTCAATGTCATAGTGTACAATTCCCTCTTTCTAATTAGAACTTCCTCATTTTATTAAAAAAAAGAGAGAATTATGGCAGAGGAAAAATACAGTGTAGAGCCTACCGATAAAGTACTGGAATGTCAGAAAATACAGTGATACAGATATGTAACAAACATATATTGATTCATATAAGTACACAATGTAAGTTTTGAAGATCAACCATATTAATGAAATAAAGGAAATCAAAATACACTGCTTGAACTAAAAGTCAGTGTATGCGGGCAGTCATGAGGTGCATGGCCAGTGAAGAACAATCAAGAATAACATTCATCATATGACAGATAGCATCCAGGAGCAGCAAGTCAGAAAAATATGGTATACAAGCACCTTGAAGATTCTGTTAAATTACCTGAGGAAGCATTGACCCCATCAATGTTGAGCAGAGAGCCATAACTGCCCCAGCAGTTATCAAGTACCTGAACACACAAGCAGCACAAAGACTTGTAAACCAAGAAGGTTCAATTACTTCCATATAATTTTGGAGAAAAAATTGATGTACCATGCATTTGACCAAAACAACAAACTTACGCTGCCCATTGCATCCCGTGTACAGAAAAAGCTGATGAGATAGGGGTATCGGGATCCATTGCATAATAAGGTACCAGACCAACAATGACAACAGAGACCAGCATGTACAAAGAACAACAAATAGACAGCGAGAGCCCAATGCCTAGAGGTAAATCTCGTTGTGGATTTTTCACCTGTCAGAAAATATGAAACACAAAATAAGACTCCACAAGTCACCATGTACCCATGAACATGAAGACTACACATGAAATAACTACAGTAGAAGAGAAGCAGGAAGGAATAACAAAAACACCGGGAAGGTGCATACCTCCTCAGCAGTGCTGGCAACTGAATCAAAACCAATGTACGCAAAAAATACAGTTGCAGACCCTGCAAGCATCCCATCCACCCCAAAGGGAAAGTACCTGTGAGTTCAGAAATATCATATTAGTTATAAAACTTCTGCACAAAATGTTTCAAAAATGATTTTACAACATGGGATGCCTATTACCCAGTAGGAAGTTCATATCCAGCCCATCCAGTCTTGAAGCCGAGATAAGTACCAGCTATTATGATGAAAAGCATGGCACACACATTTATGGAGGTTACTATGGCTTGTGCTAAAGTACTCTGCACAATGATGTTACTCGAGGAGATTAATATAATAGCATGGAAAGAAAGGAGAACTTTAGGAATAATTGCTAGTCAAAAGGGGAAAATGAACATGATAAAGAATTATGGTATGTACCTCCTTTATTCCCACACACAACAGCCCAGTGACAACCAATACCAGAACAGCAGCACATGGGTCAACCACAACATCAAGCCCAGGTATGTGCTGACGAGCTAGAAATGTTGGTAGATTGTCCTGACCTCCAAAGAACAGTGCCTACAAGCATAAAACAAGACAAGTAAGAAAAAAAACAATAATTCAAAAATAGACAGAAGGGGAAGCACACAGACTATCACCATTTGGAGAACATACAATGCCTGGATAGATAAGAGGGGAATAAATAAAATAAGACTCTCATCAAGGAAAAAAAGCCAAGTATTGACCAACAACTTGCTTGTCAACTAATCACAATAGAGTATCAGCAATTCCTTTTCTACTTTTTCTTTATATTTTTCGTTGAAACCAAGGATCTAACCTAAAGAACACCACTTAGGCTGATAACTAGGGGCATCGTAGAAATTTATTTTGTAGTGGTGAAAATGGAAGATCACTAATATGTTAGAACTTCCTGCAAAGGAAACAAGGACGTCCTAAATGACTCTTCACGTCTTAATGTAAATGGCAACTATCAAAGTGCTCAAATTAAATTGAAGCTAGACTCCAATGAAAGGTATTGTCAATATAGCTTGACCATCTGAAAAGAATTACTTGCATGCTCATTCATACATCATAAAAGAAATGAAAGAATCGACAATTTTACTAATTTTCTGTTCTTCCAAAATTCCAATTCAACAACAAGATGCAATTAGCCACTAGGCATCAAGACAGCAATGCTTGAAAATTGGAAAATGTGTACCATTTTCATCTATAAAGAGAACAATGTAAAATAATTATACTCAAAACAATAAGATTGAAATAATTAAACCCGAAGAATTAAAAGTGCCACATCTAAGTAAATTGAAGCTTGGGTAACAGAAAGTCACTGAACTAGATTTGGGGATATGCCACGAGCAACTGCTGAACCACCGATTGTGTATTCCAATATTAGAGCCCAGCCAATCAACCAAGCAACACTGCAAATTGAAAATGCAGGAATCAATAAGCAAAGGGCATTGCAGGTTCTGTCAAAAACTATATTCAGTCCAAAAATGGAACCCAAATACAAACAAAGAACTATCCAAACACAATGCCTGAGGTATGCTATTATATAAATCAATAATCATATCAAAAACAGCAAGAAATGTGCCAAAAGTAGGTGCATCATGGAACCAAATTATGACCAACCAAATCCCCCAACAACATGTTGCTAGAACCAAAGTATCAGATTCCAGTTGCTCTCAGGTCCATATGGTGTCTGCTAGAGTCATGAGGTACCTTTGCTTTGCTTTTCTTTGAGTTCTTCTTAGCATGTCTGCTGTTTTTGCAGAACCAGTCGCCCGGTTCTAAGTTGTCAACAAACCGGATGACCAGCTTCCTAGCTGCTGTCCAGACAGTCTTTTATTCGGATATATTTGAGTTTTCTTTAGCTTTTTTTTTTCCTGCTGCCTAAGGTCAGATGGATTTGGGTAACGGGACGATATACATCTTAAGGTATGCCCCTAGTATTTTTGTATAGTTTTTCCCTTTAATACAATTACACATATAAAAAAAAAAGATAAATGAAAAAGGCAAGCATAGCATCAACTTACTTATCCCCTTTGAATAAAGAAATAGCAGGATGTAAACCATGAACCAAATAGAAGAGGGACTACCACAGAAGTAAATAAGTTTTCAAACAAGAAACAACAAATACTTACCCTTCTCCAACACATATATAGGAATAATGATACGCACTGCCGGCAGATGGACAACGACTTGCAAGTTCTGCGTAGCAAAAGGCTGAAAGAGCAGCAGCAATTCCAGCAACCAAAAAGGATAGAAATAGAGCTGGTCCAGAATGCTCTCTAGCAACTGTTCCAACAAGAATATAAACTCCAGCTCCAATGGTTGAGCCAACGCCTGATCAGAGTTCAACAGTCAGCAATTCAAAGATAGAAGGCAAGCTATAGCACAAGAACCAACATTAAAAAACTAGAAAGCTAACACGAAAAACTGAAAGTTACAAAAAGGATAAAAAAAAAAAACTTTTCAAAGTAGCATTAAGACGGTGCTTAGCAGGATCAGGTTTTGGCTTATGTTTTAATAAAACTTAATTTCAATAAAAAAAAAAGTTAAACAAAGGAAATATTATTTGGATAAGACAACAAGGAAATGATACATCCAAAGAAAAACAGGAAAGAAAGCTTAAAATTTCTGGCCAAAACCTGAAAACCAATTAACACGATCAGCATCAACTCATCCATCCGGTAAATTAGCAAACAAAAAAGAAAGAAGAAGCACAAGACAATCAAAACCATGATCCAAAAAACAAAACCCAGATAAAATTCTTTGGTCAAAGAGAAGAATTAAGAGAAAAAGAACAAACCAATAGCAATAAGGTGAAGAATAGACAATTCCTTGGCTAATCGATGATGACCATGTCCTTTAGAATGAACAGAATCAACCTGTTTTCTCCTTATCAAACTCCTAAAACAACCACCACCCCCTACTCCACAACCACCTTTATGTGAATCAACAAGAAAACCCATCAAATTTCTCTACTTATTTTTATTCCCTTGCAAAGACAACAACTTTCGCTGTCCTCCTATCAATAAGTAATTTACCAGCTGCAACTGGGTATGTTTCTTACTTACAAATAAAAAGAAAAAAAAACCTCAGAGTTTAATTCTATCATGTACAAAAACTAAAATCTAAGCAATACAAGCCCTGCCCGCATTCCCTCCGTGTAATATAATCAAGTTTTATGGATTGGATCTGCTCTGGATATGGGAGGCGATCTGTTCTGGATATGGGAGGCGAGCAGATCCCAAAGACAGACCCCAAAGTGTTCGTTCTTTTGATAAGGAAATAAGAGAAGCCTTCATATGTGTTTCTGTCCTTTAATAATAAATGATAATACTATCATTCTTTCGGTGGTTGTTTTAAAAAAGAAAACATAAACTCCTTTACCCGAGATCTTCACCTCTCTTATGATAATTTTTTTTTATTATTAATATAGTTGTTAAAGCCAGCTCACGTGTATCTTGACAAATCTAATAAATTTTAAAATTAACGATCATGTAGTCTTCAATAACCCTAAGATTTATGAGACTTGAACTGGTAATCTCTAAAAACAAATTTAAAACGTGACTAGTAAACTACACCTCTCGGGATCTTCTCAGGGTTGACAAGTATATTCTTTAATCAACCTAGAAACAACATAATATATAATACAAGTGAAATTCAATTTTTTTTTGTTTTAATTTAATTAAATAAAGATTAATTATAACTCTTTAAGTTTTAGCTTTCATTTTTAGATGTATTTTTAATATATTTATTTTGAAAAAAATATTAAATTAATATTGTTTAGTATTTTTCAATAATTTTAATGAGTTGATGTAAAAAATAAAAAAAATTATTTTAAAATATTTTCAATTAAAAAAAATTTAAAAATAATCTACACTACAATATTAAACATATAAAAACAAATTACAGTGATCCACTAGCTTTCAAAAATATATGCTAAGTGTTGAAATCCAAATCATTTCAATTATGAAATTCTCGAGAATTTAGCATCTAACGAGCTGAGTTATTTGTATCTTTGAATCAACATCAAGACTAATTACGCGCCTAATAATTGCATCATGAACTTCAATTGTTTGCTATTTCATTCTTAGTTTTTTTTTTTTTTTTTTTTAATAAAAACATCAAATTAGTATATGCATTACCAACACTTGATTACTAACAAGTCAAAAAAAAAAAAAAAAAAAAACTTTAAATGATTTTGTGTCTTTCCATTACCGTTTAATGAGCTTTGAAAATTTCTTGAGGTTAGGCTTGACTAGTAGTTCACGTTGTGGTTGGTATTCTCTTGCAAAACATGTTCTATGTATATTTTACATCTAAGTTAGTAAAGTGTAGAAGAAATAAAATGTATGTAATAAAGAGAAAGAAATGCAGAAGAGTGTTCCTTCTAGGTAGTTGTGTGTTAGGATTTATTGTGTCTTATCCTGGTGATCCTTAGAAATTTATCTAGGTTGCAGACCTACTATGCATCTTAGTCTTTATCATGATTAATCGCACAACTAGCATGTAAGAGAGTATTTGGGAGTGTGGTTGTGGTTGCT
>Ga0307510_10010968_pt1 | contig 10770 bp, 14 predicted proteins | sample 12_EM_MG_FD_207224 | JGI IMG/M metagenome (GOLD analysis project Ga0307510, IMG submission 207224) | Populus trichocarpa ectomycorrhiza microbial communities from riparian zone in the Pacific Northwest, United States - 12_EM | ecosystem: Host-associated > Plants > Roots > Unclassified | place... | reverse complement strand
GTACCTGCGCCGGAAGACGGAGGCCGGGGGCGAGCCCCGGCTCGTGCACACGGTTCGGGGCGTGGGGTATGTGCTGCGACAGGGTGGGGCGGAGTGAAGAACGTCCTCAACCGGTTCCTGCACCGGTTCCGGACCCTGCCGATCCGGTCACGGCTGGCGATGCTGGTCGCGGCGGCGGTGGCGTTCGGGGTGGCGGCGGTTTCGGTGACCTGTTGGTTCATTGTGCAGGGGAAGCTCTACGACCAGTTGAACGCCGACCTGTCGAGGTCGATGAGGGGGCCGAATCAGTCTCAGCAGGTCCAGGTCCAGATCGCCCTCAGCAACTGCTCGTCGACCCCGCAGGGCGGCAACGGTTTTGTCCGGAACGGCTACTCCCAGGTCGTCACGGAGAAGGGGAAGATCTGCGTCCAGGGCGACTCCACGGGCGTGGTCAAGGTCACCCAGGCCGACAAGAACGTGATCAAGAACGCGAACGCGAACCGGATCTACTACCGCAACGGCACCGACACGGACGGCAACGAGCTGCGCGTGATGACGCGCTTCGTGGCCCCCACCATCACCGCCTCCGGGGCTGCCGGACCCAACGTCGGACTCGTCGTCGCCGTACCCCTGACGAGCACCCAGAACACGCTCAACGAACTGGCCCTGATCCTGCTCCTCGTGTCCGGCATCGGAGTCGTCGGCGCCGGAGCTGCCGGTCTCGCGGTCGCCCGCGCAGGTCTCCGTCCCGTCGACAAGCTCACCGAGGCCGTCGAACACGTGGCCCGTACCGAGGACTTGGCCGTCCGCATCCCCGTGGACGAGGACAGCGACGACGAGATCGCCCGCCTCTCCCGCTCGTTCAACTCGATGACGACCTCCCTCGCCAACTCCCGTGAGCTGCAACAGCAGCTCATCGCGGACGCCGGTCACGAACTCCGTACCCCCCTCACCTCCCTCCGTACGAACGTCGAACTCCTCACCCGCAGCGAGGAGACGGGCCGCCCGATCCCCCCGGCCGACCGCAAGGCACTGCTCGCCTCGGTGAAGGCGCAGATGACCGAACTGGCGTCCCTGATCGGCGACTTGCAGGAACTGTCCCGCTCGGAGGGGCAACGCGGTGAGCGCGTCCAGGTGGTCTCGCTCCAGGACACCGTCGAGGCGGCCCTGCGCCGAGCCCGCCTGCGCGGCCCGGAGTTGACGATCACGGCGGACGTACAGTCCTGGTACGTCCAGTCGGAGCCCTCCGCGCTGGAGCGCGCCATCGTCAACATCCTCGACAACGCGGTGAAGTTCAGCCCCGAGGGCGGCACGATCGAGGTCCAGCTCACGCGCGGCGTCCTCACCGTCCGCGACCACGGCCCCGGCATCCCCGCCGACGAACTCCCGCACGTCTTCGACCGGTTCTGGCGCTCACCGTCGGCACGCGCCCTCCCCGGTTCCGGCCTGGGCCTGTCCATCGTCGCCCGCACGGTCGAACAGGCCGGCGGCGAGGTGACGTTGGCGCACGCGCCGGGTGGCGGGACGGTGGCGACGGTGCGGATCCCGGGGACGGCGACACCTCCGCCGGAAGGCTCCACCCCTCAGTAGATGAGTTGAAAAAGTGTGACACCTCGACGGAAAGTGTCACACTTTCGCGGGGGAGGGGTCGGCCTGTCTCCGGACGACTTCCGCCCGGGCCGCCGGGCAGGCGTACGAGTAACTCCGCCTCTCCGACGCCCTGTTCGGGGTTCGCCGGCTGGAACGGGGCTGGCGGTCACGGCGGTGCCAGGACGTCCGGTCCCTTCACGAATTGCTCGTCACCGAGTGTGCCGCCCATGCGTTCCCGCAAGTCCTTGCGCACAGCAGCCATCCACTCCGCGGCCTGCTCCAACGTCAGCTGGTCAGCGGCCAGTTGCTCGACGAGTTGCCTCACGGTCACGCCTCGGTCCTTGGCGACCTGGGCGAGGTGATCCCGGGTCTGCCAGGACACGCGGATGCTCGCGGTCTCCCTCATCGCTACTCCTCTGCCGGACTCAGCGCGAGAGGCTCAGGTTCTTGCCAGAAGACCTCTTCGACCACGATCTGGGGATCTTCGGTTCGGCGGACGAAGGTGTACTTCAGCCAGCCGTTTCCCCGGTCGAAGAAGCAGAGGTGACGGCCCTTCGGTTCGATGGACCGGCCCGGCATGACGCTCATGCCCTCGGGTAACCCGGCGTCGGCATTGATGCCACGGAAGTACGGATCCTTCGCGGTGACCAGTTCGGCTCGCGCCGCGAGGACGATCTCACGAGCGTGGTCGGGCAGTGCCTCGAAGGTGGCGAGGGCATCCGTTCGCCAGTCCGCCTGCCAGGGCTGGCCCCATGAACCCATCGGTCACTCGCCGGGCTCCAGGTCTCGGACCCGGTAGTGAATCTTCGCCGCCTCTTCGAGAAGGGCTTTGGCCTCGGCGATGTCGGTGCACTCGTACGCGGCTCGGTGTTCGAGATCGCGAACATGCGCGTCCAGCCTGGGGTCACGGGCGAGGGCGTACTCACCCCACCAGCGGGCCAAGAACGCGGGCACGGGACCCACGTCGTACGCGTCGGCGATCGCCCACTTCCAGTGGGCGTCGAAGTCCGGGAGGAGTTCGGGAGTGTGCTGCGCGATGGCCCTGCGCAGCGCCTTCGGCGTCCGCTCGGGCATCGGCGGGACGGACGGCTCGGGTTCCGCAGCGTGAGCAGTCATGGCCGGTGCCCTCCTTCGACGCGTCGTGTCTACGACCATAACCGGCTCGTCCGTTCCCTCTCAGTGGTTGGTCCCCCGGCCGTCCATTCGACCGGAAGATCAACGATGAGGGAGGCGCAGCGGCGGATGTCAGGCCTTTCGACTCACGTCACCCGAACGTGTGCACGAACCTCCCGGCCTTGACCCCGTCCACGAACACGGCCCAGGACACGGCCGCGAGGATCAACGGGCGGGCGGCGGGGGTCTTGCTGTCCCGAACGGGGACGAGGCCGGTGTAGCCGTCGGCAAGCCCTGTTACCTCAGCGCCGACAGCCACGACAGTCGCCTCTCGCTCCTCGCCGATGACATCGAGGCGGCCCAACTCGACTCTGGGGAACAGGTGTTGGCCGGAACCAAGGCCGTCCTCGCCGATCCGAAGGCCGGCGAACGGGCCGTGCGGTTCGCGCTCACCAGGGCATCGGAATCCCTCGGCGACGTGATCCGCATCGCCGTCAGCCGAGGCGCACGCATCCCGGGGAGTGAATGGTGACCCCGGACCGGTCTCGTCCGCTGACCTCGGGGCCCTTCATTGTCCCTGCGCACCGGGCCCCTCCGCCTCCTGACAAGCGCAGCTTGCCGACCTACCATCTACCCGTCCTACACGGGGGAGTCGGCATGGGCCAGGACGTGCACGAGCAGGGCATCGAGCGGGAGTACGGACGACGGAGACGGAACCGCCCCGGGTGGCTCGCCCTCATGGCGGTTGCCGTCGGAAACTCCGTCTACCAGATGAATCGGGACCCCAATATCTTCGGCGACCGGGCCCGGCTGATCGCCGACACCCTGCTGCTGTGGCTGTTCGTCTGGGCTCTGCTCGCCAGTTGGCGCCAGCGCACCTTCGTCACGGCGGACGGGATCGTCGTGCGCGGAGCCGTGCGGATCCGGCGCCGAAGCTGGCACGACATCTACGACATCCGGGTCGAGCCCCGCCGCAACCAGCGCAGCGGCGACTCCCAATGGCTCACCTTGCTCTACGACAACGACGGCCGGCGCCTGCTTCTCCCGCACGTCGACGACGGCCAACTCCCGCAATTCGGCGCCGAGATCGACGACCTGCGCGAGACAGCCGCCCGGCACCGCGGCATGGTCTGGAAGCGGCGGCCCGAGGTCGAGGAGCGGATCCGGCGGCAATCCGGTCACCGTAAGGCCTGGGAACGGGCCACCAGCGGCGCCCTGTTGGTCCTGCTGGCCATGTTCGTGGTCACGCTGTGCCAGGTGGCGACCGGCCGGGACACCGAGGCGGTGCTGCTGCTTGTCTGCGTTCCCCTTGGTGCCTTCGCTGTGCTCGCCGCTCTCCTGCACTGGCACTGGGAGTCCCAAGTCCCGCCCCTTGGACGCGACTTCCGGCAGCAGCCCCCGCTCTAGCCGTACAACATCAGCTCAACTCACCGACCTGAAGAACTCGGTGATGTCCTCGGCCAGCAACTCCGGTTCCTCGTGGGCCGGGAAATGACCGCCGCGCGGCATCGTCGTGTACCGGGTGAGGTGGTACTTGCGTTCCACGAAGCCGCGAGGGGCGGGGGCGCCGAGGTTGGCGGGGAACAGGGCCAGGGCAGTGGGTACCTCCACCCGGTCCAGCTTCGGGATGAGGCCCTGGCCGGACGCGTAGTAGGGGATGAACGACGTCCCGATCGTGTTCGTGAACCAGTACAGCGATGCCTGGGTGAGAAGGAAGTCGTCTGTGAAGCGGGTCGAGAGGTTCCCTTCGCAGTCGCTCCAGGAACGGTATTTCTCCAGCATCCAACCCAGCAGGCCTGACGGGGAGTCGTTCAGGCCCTGCGCCAAGGTCAGTGGGCGGGTGCGTTGTTGGTGGGCGTACGCGCCCTCTTCCTGGGACCAGGCACCGAGGGCGGTCAGGTACTCCCGTTCCTCGTCGGTCAGTTGGGCGACGGCGGGGTCTGGGGGTGTGCTCAGGATGTCCAGCAAGTGGATGCCGACCACGCTCTCGGGGTGGGCCTGGCCGAGGCGTGCCGTGATCCCCGAACCCAGGTCGCCACCGTGCGCGCCGTAGTGCTCGAAGCCCAACTCGTCGTGCATCAGGCGGTGCCACAGTTCGTGGGTGGGCGGTGACTGGTCAGCCAGGCTCGGGGGCGGGGACGAGAACGTGAAGCCCGGGAGGGACGGCACGATCACCGTGAACGCGTTCCTCGGATCACCGCCGTAGCGCGACGGTGTCGAGAGTCGTTGCGCCAGTTCGACCAGCTCGTAGAACGTGCTCGGCCAGCCGTTGGTCAGGACCAGCGGCAGGGCGCCCTCGCGTTCGGCGTCGAAGCGCAGGTAGTGGACGGTCGAGCCGTCGATCGCGGCGAAGTGGGACGGGAGCTCGTTGATCGCGGTCTCGTGTGCGCGCCAGTCGTAGCCGTCGGCCCAGTACTCGGTCAGGCGCCTCAGCTCTTTGGCGTCGGTGCCCGCCTGCCACTCGGCCACGGGCCATGGTGCCGCCCACCTCGTCCCGCGCAGGCGGGCCCGCAGGTCGTCGAGGTCCCCGTCCGGCACCTCTAGCAGGGGGCTGGGGGTGGTGTTCGTCGTTGGGGTCCGTGATGAGGTCGTCCATGTTTTCGACACCTTTAAAACGTATAGCCGGTGTCGCGTGCCGTCAACACCGGCTTCGCGGTACGGTGGTGTCGTGAGTGATGGCGTCGTAGATCTCGTCCTGGTCGAGCAGTTCCTCAACACGCTCGACGAAAGATCCTTCAGCTGGCACGGGGAGCGGCACACCGGCAACGATGAACTGACCTCCGTCCAGGGCCTGTTGATGTGGCTGGAGACGCATGGACTGGTCAGCGCGGGACAGGAACTGCGGCCGTCCGATCTGGCCTCCGCCCTCACACTCCGTGCCGGTCTGCGGGATGCGCTCACCAACGGAACCGACAACACCGACGGTGCCGACCGCGCCACGACCGCTCGGGCCCTCGCCCCTTTTCCCCTGGTGCTGGCTCCGGACGCGGGCGGCAGCGGGCTGCGGCTCGTCGCCGACAGCGGTACGCCCGGCCTCGACGCCATCGTGGAGACGGTCGCCGCGAGCGTCGCCGGTGGTGGCTGGAGTCGTCTGAAACTGTGCGCCTCGCCGGACTGCCATTGGGCCTTCTACGACACCTCGCGCAACGGCGGCGGCCGCTGGTGCTCGATGGACGTCTGCGGGAACCGGAACAAGACCCGTGCCTACCGTCGCCGCCGCGCGGACTGAGGAGACACCCCTAGCCCGTCAGCCATCAGCCCTCAGCCCTCGCATAACCAACTGCCAGCCCCGCCACAGGCGTTCGTCCCACCGTGTCGGCATGGCGCCGAAGATTCTCCTGGCCGACGACGACGAAGACGTGCGGGAAGGGATCGGCAGGCTGCTCCGGTACGAGGGATACGAGACCGTCCTCGCCGGAGACGGGCGTACCGCGCTCGATCTCCTCGGGGTGTCTCTCGGTCTGTCCCTCGGTGTGCCGGAGGATGCCGCCGCGCCCGACCTCGTGCTGATGGACGTCACCATGCCCGAGTTGGACGGGCTCGCCGCCACCCGGCGTATCCGCGCCTCCGGGTCCACCGTGCCGATCCTGATGATCACCGGGCGGGACGCGGTCGGCGACCGGATCGTCGCCCTCGACAACGGCGCCGACGACTACCTCAGCAAACCGTTCGCCATCGAGGAACTCCTCGCCCGGGTACGGGCGTTGCTGCGTCGCAGCCCCCAGCACACCTCGGCTGCCGACGTGCCGCCCGAGCTCGAACGGCTCGTCCTCCAGGATCTCGTGATGGACCTGCGTACCCGTACCGTCACCCGTGACGGGCGGCCGCTCGATCTCACGCGGACCGAATTCCTTTTGCTGGAGCACCTGTTGAGGCATCCGGGCGCCGCGCTCACCCGGTCCCAGATCCGCCGGCACGTGTGGGGCTTCGACTTCGAGCCCGCGTCCAACACCCTCGACGTCTACGTCATGTACCTGCGCCGGAAACTGGAGAGCCGCGGCGAACCGCGGCTCATCCACACCGTGCGGGGGCTCGGGTACAGCCTCCGGGCCGCTCCGCCTACTTGAGCGGCAGCCGCAGGATCATCGTCTCGTCCGGTGCCTGCGGCGGGACCTGGCGCAGGATCATCGTGTCCTCCGCACGGTGCCGTCCCGTGCCCGTTCCCGTGATCGCCATTTCGGGGAGCGGGCCCGCAAGTCGCGCGTACGCGCCGCCCCTTGCCACCAACTCCGCGTGCGTGCCCGTCTCCACCAGGCGTCCGCCTTCCACCACCAGGATGCGGTCCGCGTCGGGGGCGAGGCTCAGGTCGTGGGTGATCATGATGGTCGTACGGCCGGACATCAGGCGGCGCAGAGGCTGGATCACCTGGCGGGCCGCCACCGAGTCGAGGCCGGCCGTCGGTTCGTCCAGGACCAGGACCGGGGCCTCGCGGAGCATCGCCCGGGCGATCGCGATCCGTTGGAGCTGGCCTCCGGACAGGGCTGCCGTGCCGGGGGCGATCTGGGTGTCGTAGCCCTCGGGGAGTGCGGCGATGAAGTCGTGCGCTGCCGCTGAACGTGCCGCCCGTTCGATCTCCTCGTCCGTCGCGCCGGGGCGGCCGCACTCGATGTTCTCGCGGACCGTGCCGTTGAGGATCAGGGTCTGCTGGGGCAGCAACGCCACGTTCTCCCGCAGGAATTCGAGGGGTACGTCGCGGAGGGGGACGCCGTCCAGGCAGATCACGCCCTGCGAGGGGTCGTAGAAGCGGGTGAGGAGTTTGGACAGGGTCGACTTGCCCGCTCCGCTCTCGCCCGTGATGATCACCAGCTCGCCCGGGTTCGCCCTGAAGGTGACGTCGTTGACCGAGTCGCGGGTCGCGCCGGGGTAGGCGAAGGTCACGCCGTGGAAGCTGACCCAGCCGTGGACCGGCCAGGCGGGGACGGGTTCGCGGGGATCGCCGACGGACGGGGTGGCGTCCAGGATCTCGTTGATGCGGGCGGCGCCGGCCGTGGCGGCGGTGAGCGTGAGGCCGAGTTGGCCGAGGTTGCGGACCGGCGGGTAGAGGTAGCCGATGAAGGCGGCGAAGGCGAGGAGTGCGCCGAGGGTCATGCGGTCGGCGGAAATCTCCCACACGCCGAGGCCGATGACGGACAGGACGCAGAGCGTCTCCACGACCTCCACGAACTGCTCGTACATCTCGCTGAGGCGGGCGCCCCGGACGGACGCCTTCATCCACGCGCGGGCTTCGACGTCGAGGCGCTTCTCCTCGTCGCGGCGGCGGTTGTACGCCTGGGTGAGGACCACGTTGCCGAGGGACTCCTCGACCACCGAGGTGATCGCGCCGTCCGCGACCCGTTCGTCCTGCGAGGCCTGCCTGATACGGCCCGAGAAGCGGCGGGCGGCGAGGAGGAAGAGGGGCGCGAGGACGAAGGTGACCAGGGCCAGGTCCCAGCGGAGGTACAGGGCCGCGCAGGCGTAGAAGACCGCGGAGAAGGCTGCCGAGATCGTGCCTACGACTCCGGACACGACCATCTGCTCGATGGCCTCGACGTCTCCGGTGAGGCGTTCGACCAGGTCGCCCTGGCGGTGCTTCTGGAAGAAGTGGGGTGGGAGGTCCTGGACATGGCGGAAGACGTTCGCGCGCAGGCGCAGGACGAAGCGTTCGGCGGTCCAGGTGGCGAGGGAGTTGCCGAAGTAGCCGACGAGCGCGCCCAGTGCGGCGACGCCGAGCCAGGCCGCGGCCGGGCCCCAGAACTCGGACAGCGAACCGGCCTTGAGGGCGTTGTCGGTGAGCTCCGCGAAGAGCAGGATCGCGGCGGTCTCGGCGAGCGCCGACACGATGACGCACGCGATGATCACCGCGAGCCACTTGCGGTCACCGCGGGTCAGCGGCCAGAAACGGCGGAAGGCCTCACGGGCTTCCCTCATGGTCAACAACTCCCTTCAGAGCAGGTCGAGATCAATCGCCGGCCGAGATCAATCGCCGGCCGGTGTGGCTCCATGGTCTGGACGTGGCCGAGGCGGGGCCGCCGGAGCGAGTTCGCTCGCTAACCGGTGGCCCCGCCTCAAGGTGTGCGGGATCAGCCCTTGTGGGCGACCGGGCGCTTCGGGGTGTGCTTCTTCGGCGCGGGCTTCTTGGGCGCCGGGGCGGGCTTGCGGGTCTTCTTGACGGGGACGATCTTGTGGAAGCTCATGACGGGGTCCCTCCCGGTAAGTGCCGCTGTGCTGCGGCGAGTTGTGGAGTGGTGCGAGTACTGCGGGTGGTGCTGCGGGTGCTCTGAGTGCTGCGGGTCTTCTACGGCCGGGTCTGCGGGTTACTTGTGACCCACGGGGCGACGCTTCGGGGCCGGAGCCGCCTTCTTCGGGGCCTTCTTGGGCGCCGGGGCGGGCTTGCGGGTCTTCTTCACCGGGGCGATCTTGTGGAAGCTCATGGTGGGGTCCCTCTCTGTCACGGCTGCTGCCGGCTCTGCTGCGGTTCTGCAACAGTCCTTCTACCGATCTGCTGCAATTGCCTTTGAATTACGCCTGTAAATTCTTTGTCAGCCCTTGTGGGCGACCGGGCGACGCTTCGGGGCGTGCGCGGGCTTCTTCGGCGCGGGCTTCTTCGGGGCCGGAGCGGGCTTGCGGGTCTGCTTGATGGGGTGAATCTTGTTGAAGCTCATGATTAATTTCCCTCCCTGGGAATTCTTATCTGCGGTTTACTGCGGTTTTATCGCTGCTGGTCAGACGGCTTACTTGTGGCCGACCGGGCGGCGCTTCGGGGCCGGAGCGGCCTTCTTCGGGGCCTTCTTGGGCGCCGGGGCGGGCTTGCGGCTCTTCTTCACCGGGGCGATCTTGTGGAAGCTCATCGTGCTCTCCTTCGTCTTCTGTCGTTTGCGCCGTTCGCTTTCGACATGGAAAACACTACTGGACTTCTGACGCAGGAAAAGCGATTTTCGCTTAGACCTTCCTGAGCAATCCCTGTGGAAGACTCTTATGGAATTCGCGGAACTGAACCCGTCCTTACACAGAATTTAAAACGGGAAAACAGAAGGGGCCCGGTGCCGACCTGCGGCTCCGGGCCCCTCGTCAGAGATGGGTCAGGGATGGGTTACTGCACGATCGTGATCCGGTTCGCCGCCGGGGGCACCAGCGGGCCGGTCGCCGACGAGTTCGCCGTCAGGTAGTCCGCCAGCGCGGTCAGGTCGTCCGTACCGACCAGGTCGCCGGTGCCCTGCCCCAGCGTCGTGAAGCCGTCACCGCCGCCCGCGAGGAAGCTGTTCGTCGCGACGCGGTACGTGGCCGCCGGGTCGATGGCGGAACCGTTGAGCTTGATCGAGTCGGTGACCACCCGGTCCGCGCCGGTCTTCGTCAGGTCCAGCGTGTAGGTCAGCCCGGACGACACCTGGAGCACCTTCGGCGCCGCCGTGTTCGTGCCGCTCACCTGCTCCTTGAGCGCCTGGATCACCTGGGCACCCGTGAAGTCCTGGAGGTTCACGGTGTTCGCGAACGGCTGCACCGTGAAGCCCTCGGCGTACGTCACCACGCCGTCGCCCTCCGCGCCGGTGGCCTTGTACGTCAGGCCCGCCCGCACCCCGCCCGGGTTCATCAGCGCGAGGTCGGTCTCCGGGTCCAGCTTCTTGCCGTACGCGAGTTGGGCGTCCGCGATGAGGTCGCCCATCGGGGACTCGGTGCCGGTGTTGCCCACGTCGGCGGAGATGTAGCCGATCGCGCGGTTGCCGATGGGGGCCGCGAGGGTGTTCCACTTGCCGATCAGCGAGGTCAGGTCGGCGGCCTTGGGCACGGTCCGGGTGACCACGTGGTTCGCCGACTTGACCGCCGTACGCGCGATGTCGCCCGTCCTGCGGTCGTACGTCAGCGTGGTGTCCGTGTAGAGGCGGCCGAAGGAGGCCGCCGAAGTGACCATACGGGGCTTGCCACTTGGGTCGTCGATCGTGCAGACGTACGCGTTGTGGGTGTGGCCGGTGACGAGGGCGTCGACCGCCGGGGTGACGTTCTTCGCGATGTCGACGATCGGGCCGGAGATGCCGGAGCCGCCGCCGGACGCGTCGCAGTCGTAGTTGTAGGACGCGGAGGCCGGGAAGCCGCCCTCGTGGATCAGCGCGACGA
>Ga0307510_10010967_pt1 | contig 10770 bp, 6 predicted proteins | sample 12_EM_MG_FD_207224 | JGI IMG/M metagenome (GOLD analysis project Ga0307510, IMG submission 207224) | Populus trichocarpa ectomycorrhiza microbial communities from riparian zone in the Pacific Northwest, United States - 12_EM | ecosystem: Host-associated > Plants > Roots > Unclassified | place... | reverse complement strand
AAGAATTAAACATAAAATATTAGTTTAGTAGTAAAGCTGTAAGAACACATGTAGTATGATACTCCAGACGTGATTTTCCACTGCTGTGAGGCTGGAGGGGGTGTCGGACTAGGTATCTCGCTTAGTCCTCGCTGACTAAGCGATCACCAAGACTTTTGTCTAGTGACTGTATATTAACTGTGATTTGTTAGCCTGAAACACTCATAAAAAAAGTCGTAACTTTAAAACTTCAAATCGCACTTTGAAAATTTCCCAAATCAAGACTTGAAGTTCTCCCAAAATTGAATTAGAACTTGGAGACACTACCAAGCCAAACACCCCGAACATCTCAAAATATGGATTAGGTCCAAATAGTGATTTGGAATAGTGAATAGCTCAAAATTTAATCATAGTGCACCAAACATCCCGTAGGGCACTCGTGGCCAAATGCAGGGAGTATCATGCTAAATAGTTCCTTGCCCTGCCTGCCTCTTCGCCCTGGCTCTGGCCTTGGGGTTTGCGCGGCTGTAACAAGATACTAATAAACAGACTACAAGTAGCATATTAATCATGGCAACCTTCCTGTTGTACTGGCACCCTGTAAAGTATACAGCCAATACCCAGAGAGAAACAAGGTTCAGAAATGGCCTGGTTCGGAACCTGGAGAAAAGGGCTTTTTCACGTGAGCGGATAATTATAATCAGTTAGCAATTGGGATTCACATCCTGTGGACGCTCGAAGCTAATCAAAGAACGGTGGGCCTGTTGACTGACCTTGTAGCAGGTAGCTGACGATACCGATCCGAGCATGGGTTTCATTTGCCTTTGGTGACGCTCCCTGCCTAGAACTCCCTCTACTAGCAACATCCTGAGGCCTAGATTCGTGTACCGGGAAGGTAGGCTTGGACAAATCTCCCCACACCCTCTTCTCTATCAATTCCAACTCATCCGGCTCCTCAATTCGGCCCGAGGGAGCAGGTTTTGGTAGTTTCATCTCGCCAATGGAATGTCGGTCTTCGGAGGAACTAAAAGAATCGGGGAACACAACAACCATTTCGTTAATAAATGTGTTTATTAAGGCACCTTGGAGGAGGGAGGAAAGGGAGGGGTACCAGGCATTCAAGGTATCAATCGGTTGGTGTAAAGTGGAAGTAGAGGAGGTACGCCTATAGCGTTGGGATGATGGACCTGAGGGCCGTGCATCTCTGATCTGCTCGTTGTAATAGTGCTTTGCGAGTCCTGAGATGCTACCCGGGGACTGGGGTATGTAGCAGATTTGAGTAGGCTTGTTTGACGAGGGGTTGGAGTGGTTGTTCATTCTGATATTTGGGGGTGGTGTCAGCTTATTGGATGCTGTATTCTTTCCAGTTGGATATGTGTAGGATGCTGGAGGGGGAGGTCTGAGTGTGCTGGGAGATTGGTGGGAAAAGAGTTGATGGAATGGGAGTTTATGTATCTGCGTGTACGAATTGATGGAAGTTGCAGGATCGCGCAGGTGTGTGGACGGGAGGAGATGTCAAGGTGTAATTGCTTATCCATTGAAGGTCGATAGCTAACGGCTACTTAAGTAGTAATTTCTACATATATAACCCTATATATCCGTTCATGCCCTAGTGTAGCCACAGACGTCCACACTTCAGTGTTCCTCCATACTATGTGCGCTTCCCATTGCCTGCGCCTCTCGATGCTTCTATCATAATCCAACATTCTATCATACTACTGGGATTATTATACCATCGGGAATTCTATGGTGTTGCCGCCCGCCGTATTGCAGCACATGGTATGGTATATATAGGCACAAAAATACTATTGGCTCCAACTCCACACTTTCACCAAATCGGATGATTAAGTAGAGTCAAGACGGTGCAGGAGGCTGTTCGAGATATCTCCTCCCTTCTATTTCTTTGAGGTTCGGGGGGGGGGCATGGAGTGTAATTGTATGAGTGATAATTTATGATTTCGGCTGTTTGCTCATCTCTGGGTTATGATACTCTAGAATCTTGTCAAACAAATGGAAGGAATCACCCGGGTGGGAACCTCGGAATCTAATTTGTAAATGTACCTTCTCATCGGGCACGAATCTTCGGGTTTTATCTGCCTCTGTTAATGACAAGTTTGGGTGCATTACACAATTCAAGGGAGCATTGCTGGACTAGTAACGATAGCAACTCTATAGGATGGTGAAGCACTCACCCGCATAGGGGCCTAAGTTAAATGGGCTTACGAGTGATGGATAAAGTGGTCCCCCGCCGTAAAGGGTACCTTTTAGAATAACATAAGCCGGGTCGGGAGACATGAGGGCCGGAGTGTAAGAGGCCAGAGTTCGCAGCCCACAGGGCGCCGGGGCCCGCAGTCCGTCTGTATCTTCGGCCGTTAGGAGTAGAGAGTCCGGCCACCCAAAAGGTGACTGGACATTGCCCGTGGTCAGTTCGATCCCACCCAAAGACTGCTGACTGGACCGTTGGGATCACCGGATCTATCTGTTCCCTCTGGCTCGGGTTCAAACGGCGGGTTTATATGGGGTACGGTACCACTAAACATGATATAGTATGGAACCTGACCGCAAACCCACAGGGCGCTACCAGTGGACAAGTACGAAAATGACGCTTCCACACTTTAATGATGATGTAAGGTGGGGGGATTACATACGGCAGATAGCCCAGAAAATGAGATCCCAATTTAGGGGTTTAAATACACAATTGACTCCCCGGAATTGTGGATGAGGATATCGTGGACTAAACCTGGCTTTGCCTTTGAAGGGCCCTCCGGCATACAATCCCCAGATTCTACCAAAGTCACTCTTAAGCTTTCAATCAAACTATCCTCTACCCTCCTCAGGGGGGCTATCCAAAAGTCTACCTGCGATAACGGGGGTCAATTAATTAGCATTTTCTGCAACCTAAGCTCTTATGACAAGACAACATAACCGAGGGTGGAATCTGATTATAGGAGATCTACCGTCTGGAACTGTATCTTACAGCTGTAATTTATAGTATGATGATAGTGGCATACTGGAGTGCACCGTTCCATTCGAAGGCTATATCTGACTTTACCGTGCGATACTGGATAATTCCATTCAGTACTTTCTTGATACACTAGGTAAGTAAGCCCCCCTTTTGAATTCCCCAGTAGGTAACGGCTCTCGCTCGTTGGCAGCTCTTATACTAGAGGAACTAGAGTTGAGAGTTAGTAACCAATGTAATTACATTGCTTCGGCCGGGGGGGTAGTCGGATCTCTGATGGGGTAGGTTTGGGGCGGCTTGGCCGGTTTGTTACCTATGCATACACATTAAGGAGGTTAACGAGTAGCCCCAAGAGGCCACTCCCCCAGACCCCTCCGGGCCTAGCCAATAGTCGTAATGGCCCAAATATTTGCTACGATAGCCGGGGCTGGCATGGGAGCATGGGGTTTGAAAGTTTTACTTTTACCAGGGGTGAGAAACAAAATGGAACAAGCTTGTGGTTAGTGGCCAACTAAGGTATCACTAGATTGCCTAGCTACGTTTCTCGTTGGTTGGGCTTTGGTTGCTTCAAATATCGGCTCCATAATCAGCGGCGTACCGGTGGGATATGGTAGCTTGGTTATAATTTTTGCCAGACTGAGCCGGTCTCTCTGAGATCATGAAGGAACTAGACTGGCTACTAAAGGTCGAAGTGATTGCTTGTGATTATTCGCCTTTACCAGCGGAACACCTCCAATCCCATCCTTCCTCCCTACCTTCCACTATACCTCTACTATGGATCTCAGAATAATGGGCCTGTGTGTTAGGTAGTTCAAATTCCCTCTAGGAAAGGGCGAAAGATATAGCAAAACATAAGCTATTCAGAACCTCAGAGAGAGACAGAGCAACCATGGTGGTATCTATGAAGCGATAACTTTGTTTAGCCAAGAGAATGGAATTATTGCCTCCAGCTCCGGAAGTGATAGTTTCATTCACTGTTTGAGGGGAGTTATAGCATTACTCCTGAGAAAGTAATACTAGTGTCCTACGCGCAAACCAAACTATACTCTAACGGGGTAGCGTGTAATTGAGAAATCACTTACCGTACGGCAAGATCTCGGGTAATTGGGCCATGTGCCATGTAGTCAAGAATTCCCTGCCTCGGAAAGGGGGGGGTAATCGCGGTAAAAAAAAGAGCTGTTGAGCCTCTCTGAGAGAAAAAAAAAAGCGGAGGGGCAAAAAAAAACACCTGGCTTTACCAGAAGAGGCAACTCCAACGACATAGTTCATAGTTGATCATTTGAGATTCTATAGCATTTGGGATCTAGGGAAAGCTCTGGAGGATCACCAGAGCCTTTAGACTCTGACCTTAATATTCATCTTTTATGAAGACCAAAAGAAGACTTGTGTAACTGATTTATAAAGATAAACATAGGTTCTCCGGTACGTGAGTTAGGAGTTCACAATGAACAAGAGGAGGAAATGAATACCAAAAATTACAATACTAGTGGCTCTTACTCAGAGCTATTCTGATTGACTTATTTTAGGACAGAAAACTTTCCGGCCTGTACTGTACTAATAATTTCAATTAAAATCTTTTTTTTCTGTATCATGCTATTCGAAGTCCTGGGCAAATAAATACAGGTAGTGCTTCTTACTACTGAAGTATTTTTTCCCTTAAGTGGTGAACATAAGGAATGGCTACCCTAATGGAAGATATATTCTTGTTAAAATTGCGGATATAATTACTTTACCAGTTCCATTGCTTCTATTACTGCTTTCGATTGTTGCCACCTCTCTTGTTTTTGGACTTGTGAATAAATGCTATCAGAGAAACAAAAAATGCGCACACTTAACCAGAGGCAGACTGAGCGGCATGCTGGTAGAACACGATTCGATTATTTGGGATATCACAGTGCAATAATTGGCTATAACTCAGTATCCCTCTCTTATATGAGCTAATGGCTCGTTCCATGTGGCTAGGGAAATATAAACTCACACAAGTTAATCTAGTTGACAGCTGCAAGTGCTTGGAGTCTCCTCCTAATGCCAACTCTATTAGGGAAACACCTTGGCCACATGGGTTGAGATTGTAAGTCCTTTAATCAAGGTCGGCTGTGTGGCAAGCCCGGCTAATACCTGAGTCACAGCAAGTATTCTGAAACTGATGATTAGTCCAATATAACTGTCTGTGATTCTACCATGAGCATCGTGATGGGCGACATAAAGCTGGGATGGGGGGGTCATGATGAGTGATAACGTCGCTCGTTGAGGTCGCCCAACAATTTATTTACGTGTTTATTGATCCAAATACCTGAACACAGCAGCAGTTCCAGTTGAGACCGAAACACACTCACAGCACTCATGCAAGCATTATTCAATAAATTCGAAAAATCTAGACACAAAAGTGCCTCCTGCTGTAATTAGCCGTCACTTAGCGTGCAACGGGTTGACCAAGATACAAGAAAGCAGTTAGTAAACCATAATAGCGTCCATTGGGGCTGGCCGTACTCGGGGGTAGCTAAAAGTCGGGCCCACCTCCATTACGAGGCGCAGAATTTGTCTGGGGACTAAGCCATATTAGGAAATTCGAGTGATATCCTGTGAGGGTTTTTTGGTGGTGGCAAAAAGTCGGGACCGGTGACACAAGCACTTTCGCTGCGTTTTCTCAAGCAATACGCTGCACGAGTGTGTTCGTGTTACCGGGCCCCAATTACCCTTGTACCCGAGTACACGGAGAGTTATTAAGAGCCGGATGACCCTTATCTCGACAAAAGAATCCCGCATTGGATCAACGGAAATAGTTTCCTGTTTTTAATACCCCACCCCCGAGTACTGCTGACACTACCGCATTATTTGGTTTAACTGGAAATGGCGCTAGAGCAGCCGAATGAAACTTACCACAATACGCGAGCGTGATTTGCAAGAAAGTTGTCCACTTGGGTTAGATTACGATGATCATTCGCCATAAGGCGCTGTTTCGACCAAAGTTTTTACTTTTTCGAGGGAAAGAACTTCCTATAGGGGTTTACTCTGACTCGCCTATTGAGCCACACTTTATTTGGCTGCTCTAGCGCGATTTCCAGTTAAACCAAATAATGCGGTACATGTTTTACCCCACTCAAAAGAAAAGTCTCTAAAAAATTCTGAGAGGGTTGGCGTCCCTGTGTTTTGATAGAAGATAATGAACTGCCCTTGTCTAGGACGGCTTGATACCGTATCCCTTTGGTGGTGTGAAACAGTGAGATTCGTTCCTAGCACGCTAAGCCTGTTATGGAACGATATTTGAGAGTACCGCATAATCTGGTGAAACTCATTTTCTCTCTAAGAGGTCAGAATAAGGTGGGAGTCAGGATTCCTCAAAGAAACCCTTCCGGGTTAGCTGTGCCTGAAATAGGGGACAAATGCCGTGAAAAACATACCGAGCGTATCATAAATATTTGTGAAAATCCTACCCCTGAAGGTTATTCTCTACTCAGCAAAGCTCGCTATTTCGCCGGGCTTTCTTTCAACCCTTTAGCGTGAAAACGAGCCTCACCAGATTATGCGGTATCTAAGCTGACCTACAGTGCTAAGTCATTATATACACCCGCGTAAATATGTATGACTTATGAATACCGCCTAAAGCGAAATAATTGGGAATGGTGCTAGGACGTCCAGAACCCCCCCCCCCTTTGGATTAGGGGGAGAAAAGCACATCAATAAGATTCTCTTTCAGCCCTCACTTCAGGCAAGGAAAAAGAGAAAAATACAACTGACCTTACCGGGAGGGGCAACTCCAGCGTCCTAGCGTGATTCCCAATTATTTCGGTTTTTACGGTATTCCCTTAATAGCTTAGGTACGTGACAGAACTTGGGTAGGTATTCCCTTAGATCCAGATTGTCTCAATAGCGCACGTGTGAAATTTTATCTTAAAGCCTAAACTATATTGTGTCCAATTCTCATTGCTATCAGCTATCTGCAACGCCTACGAAATTATACCAATATTTTCAATTTAAGCATTAAAAGGCTGAAAAATCTGATTTTCCACTAAACATGTATTGCGCGATACGCAGGATTAGGTTGGCTTCCCAGATTGTAAGGCTATTAGGTGCACCTAAGCACGGAAAGATGGCTGCTCCTGCAGTCTATATTATACAAATGATAATATTATGATATGTCATATTGAAACCAAGCATAACTAATAGCTGCCCGATCTGGCCTTGGCGTGCTGGGAGCGAATTTTACCGTTTCACACCGCCCAAGGAATAAACCCTGTCGTGACACAAGTAGGGCATGGTATCCGGCTCATAAACCTGCGGTAGCTTACGGGTTCCATAAAATTTTGTAATTCTACCAGTACCGCATCTGTGTCACACTAGCCTTTTTTTTAAAGTCTCCGGAACTAGAGACTCTTTAAAAAAAATAGATAGCATTATACCTATGATACCGCGAGGAGGTGAGATGGGGTATTTCCTTGGCATGGTAATAATTAGCCCACTCCCCCTTGCGAAAGGACCACTAGACACCAAAAGCGATCCTCACTCTTCTTTGTGCAAAAAGCGGAGGCGTCTGTCGACCGCCCCGGTAGACTACACCTACCACCGAGCCTTTTCCGTTTTTCATACATCACCTATGGAGTATCTGGGATCAAATCCCGTCGGCTGTCCTGGCCGGGATAGATTATCCAATATTGTTACCGGCCACTTCAATACGAATGTTGGGAATGTGGCAAACAGCTTTAACACCAACATCAATACCCACATCAGCGTGGGAGTGGATCAGGAGTCTTTCTGGATCCAAACATGGCTGTCGCCACTTGAACCCCATAAAAGGCATAACTATGTGAGTCGCCAGCGGCAGGATGGTATTGGGGATTGGGTTATAGGAAAGAGCGAGTTCGAGTCATGGAGCAAGGGCCAGGACGGCGCTGTGAATCCTACCTTGCTATGTTATGGGGACCCTGGAGTTGGAAAAACCTACATAAGGTAAAAGGATATTCTCTAGAAATGATGGATGATACTTACGAGTGATGGTGCTAGCTCGCTAGTAATAGACAGATTGAATCGCCAGACTCCCGGACAGAATACGGCCGTTTTGGGTCTCTATTGCGATTACCAGACTCAGGGGGAGCAATCAGCGATAGACATGATCGGGGGTCTACTCAGGCAGGTTTGGGGGGAAGCGGGGATTCCAGGCGAAATTCGAAGGGCTTTCAACGATTCGAAAAGGAGCGGTGGTCGGGGCCTTCGCATGCCGGGCATGCTGAAGTTATTCATCAAAGTAGCCCGTTCCATTGACCGAGTATACATCTGTGTTGACGCTGTGGATGAGTTACTGCCAAAGGATCGGCTAGAGTTTCTTCGAGGACTGCAACAGATTATCCAAGATGCGCCAAATACACGGCTGTTTCTTACAACGCGGCCATCTATTCAGGCAGAACTTGTCAGGCAGCTGGAAGGGGCATATGTCATGAGGATAGTGGCAGACCAAGGAGATATCGCGAGTTATTTGACCCAGAAGATAGAGGATGACAATGCCCAAGATCCAGACTTGATGACCGGGGATCTGAAAAATGATATAATAAGAACAATGTTGGGAAAGGCTTCGGAGATGTGAGTAGGAGCAACTCTATTTCAACTTTGAATTACTCACTGATGTTCTGGTAAGGTTTCTACTCGTTGCATTGAATATCGATGCAATATTGGGGGAGACCTCGCTAGCGGGGAGACGGGAAATGTTATCGAAGGTGGCGGTAACCGGCGTGGATCTGGATAGCGTGTATGCCCAAACGCTACAACGAATAAGAGACCAGAAGGGCGACCGATCCAGACTTGGAATCAAGGTGTTGATGTGGATATCCCACGCGGAGCGACCGTTGCGAATTGATGAACTCTGCCATGCTCTGGCGGTCCGCATGGAGAAGACGAATCTAGACCCTGGGAACATCCGGCCGAAAGATGTGGTTCTGGGGTCGTGCCTGGGGCTCGCCGTAATCGACGAGGAGGCATCAACAGTTCGGCCCATACACTACACACTTCAGGAATATCTTTCCGACCCGCTTATCCTGCCCGGTGCCCATGAAGCCATTGGGGAGACGTGCTTGGCTTATCTAAATTATGAGCAGATCAGGGAACTCCCCGCCAATAGGATCCCTAACCCCCGAGATAGCCCCTTCCTCGAATATTCTTCTCTTTATTGGGGAAGCCATGCAAAACTGGGACTTTCAAGTTGCGGGAAATCACTCGCGATGGAGCTTCTAACCATGTATGGTGACCATGTGTCTGCCACCCTACTTTTCAACCATCTCCAGAGCTACGATTCTCCTCCAGTTACTGATCACCAATTCACCGGTTTGCACTGTGCATCCTACTTCGGAGTCGTTGAGATTGTGGCTGCCTTGATTAAGATGGAAAGCTGTGATGTCAATCAAAGCGATTGTGAGGGGTTCACACCGCTCATGTGGGCAGCTCGGAGGGGGAATGAAGGGGTGGTGAGACTGCTACTCACGCTGGGCGACATTAATCCCGACATACCAGACATCTATGGTCAAACACCATTCTGGACCGCCTCTTTGGAGGGGCACGAGGGGGTTGTGAGGATACTGCTCGAACGGACTGATGTCGATCCCGATAGGCCAGAAAATCATGGCCAAACACCGCTCTGGCGTGCATCCTCAGATGGGCATGAGGGGCTTGTGAGACTACTGCTTGCACGGAGGGATGTCAATCCTGACAAGCCGAGTGATAGTGGAGAAACGCCACTCTGGCGCGCTTGTTTGCATGGGCACGATGAGGTTGTGGAACTGCTGCTCGCACGGGACGACGTCAACCCTGACAAGCCAGACAACTATGGTCGAACACCGCTTTCGTGGGCTTCTGGGAGTGGGAACGAGGCAGTGGTCACGCGACTTCTCGCACGCAGAGGTGTCGATCCTGAGAGACCAGACCACATTGGTCGAACGCCACTCCTGATCGCATATATGCATGGGCATCAGGAGATCATAACTGACCTCAAGAGGAAAACTACTCGAAGATATCCAATCGTCGATTTCCCTCGGGATACGGCGGAACATGTTTTGCCCTGGTCAGTGCGGTCTCCGCAAAGTTTTTGCGGAAAGAGTGGCACCCCGGCGACAACCTGGAATCAAGAATGGTTCCGGTACTAGCACAAGGCTCGGCCAAATATTGACCTATAGATAGTATACTGGAGTAGTTGGCAGATGTGATTCAGGACAGGATGGCCACATTAAGTGGTATCATGGCTGCAAGGTTTACATGTATTTCTTATGGAGTAGGCCTCTAGAAAGTGACTAGTGATGAGGGTGTTGCTGCCGAATCTTAAATCCAGACCTTGGATACCTGGTGAAATCTTGTACCGGAACTTTTTCTGCCACCAAGACATTGCTGTGGTACCTCTTTTTTCTCGAAAACTTTGCGAAGGGGAGTGTATCTGCTGAAAAAAATAAAAAAATAGATACACACATAGTAATTCATCCCATGAGCCAAAATTCCACAGACTAATGCTCGCCCCCCAGTACCGTAAAAACTAGAATAATAGACCGTACGAGTATTATCTAGAGAGAATTGACTCAGGGCGTCCGAGTTTCCTATTTAGATGTTGGCGGGAGAAAATGCCAGCAAAACAAAAGGCCGCCTTACTTAGAAGGGATATTTAGGCGACCGGAGATACCGGTATTCTCTCTTATTCAAGACAATACGGTATCATTGAGGGTTCCCTACTTTGGAATCGGGACGAGGAACGCCGCAAGGGGCCCCTCTGAGAGGAATAGAAAGAAAGAAAGAAAGAAACACCAGACCTTACCAGAAGGGTCAACTCTGACTACACAGCACACGACTCGATTACCGGT
>Ga0307510_10010966_pt1 | contig 10770 bp, 9 predicted proteins | sample 12_EM_MG_FD_207224 | JGI IMG/M metagenome (GOLD analysis project Ga0307510, IMG submission 207224) | Populus trichocarpa ectomycorrhiza microbial communities from riparian zone in the Pacific Northwest, United States - 12_EM | ecosystem: Host-associated > Plants > Roots > Unclassified | place... | reverse complement strand
GAATACGACGAAGCCATTCACTTCTTCACCGACGCTCTTCGCTTCAAGCTCGTTGAGGATTCACCCCAGGCGCCGGGAAAGCGCTGGGTGGTTGTTTCGCCAGGACAAGGAAAGGGAGTTTCATTGCTGTTGGCAAAGGCCTCAACCGAGGAGCAAATGGCATGCGTTGGAAATCAGGCAGGCGGTCGAGTCTTCTTGTTCCTGCACACCTCTGACTTCCAGACCGACTACGAGCACATGAAATCTCATGGCGTCCAATTCCTTGAGGAGCCGCGCAGTGAACCGTATGGCATGGTTGTCGTGTTTCAAGACCTCTACGGCAACAAGTGGGATCTACTGCAACGCACCGACGGCTAGCCCCTCTGGCGGATGGTCGACTCCTGGGTATGGTCAGCGTGCAGACGCACGTGCGGGCCTCGGTTGCCACTGTCGTCTACAGATGCCCAGGGTCAGACGTGACTTCCTCGCGATCACTCGTCAAGGCCACGAAAGCTACAGCGCCCCGGGAGGTGTCGCGTACGCTCCGGGGCCTTTCAGAACGATTCCCATGCCTCGGTTCCGGTGCGCAGGCCTTTCGGTGCCGGCTTCTCCGCCGCGGCACGTCTCGTATCGTCAAACGCCGGGCGAACGATATTCTTGGCACGATCCGGTCCGCGCCGTTCGGATGCAGGAAGTGGTCGGCGCTTGTTCTCGGTTGCTCGCGTGTGCGGCCCGTCCGAGCTGCTCGCGTCGGGCGAGAGCTTGAACACCGCGACCACCTGCACCAGTTGCCGCGCCTGTTGCGTCAGGCTCTCGGCCGCGGCGGCGCTCTCTTCCACCAGCGCCGCGTTCTGTTGCGTGACCTGATCCATCTGACTCACGGCTTCTCCCACCTGCGACACGCCGGCGCTCTGCTCGGTGCTGGCCGCGCTGATCTCGCCCATGATGTCCGTCACTCGCCTGATCGAGGCCACGACCTCCGTCATGGTCACACCGGCCTGGTTGACGAGCGTCGTGCCTTGTTCGACACGCTCCACGCTGGCAACGATCAGGCTCTTGATTTCCTTGGCCGCCTCGGCCGAACGACCCGCCAGGCTGCGCACCTCGCTGGCGACGACCGCGAAGCCACGGCCTTGTTCGCCGGCGCGCGCCGCTTCGACCGCGGCGTTGAGCGCGAGGATGTTGGTCTGGAACGCGATGCCGTCGATCACGCTGATGATGTCGGCGATCTTCTTCGAGCTGTCGTTGATGCCCTTCATCGTGTCGACGACGCGGCCGACGACCTCGCCGCCGCGGACGGCCACCGTGGTGGCGCTCAACGCAAGCTGGTTGGCTTGCCGGGCGTTGTCGGCGTTCTGCTTCACCGTGGCACCGAGTTGCTCCATCGAGGCCGCCGTCTCTTCGAGCGCCGAGGCCTGCTCTTCGGTGCGCTGACTCAGGTCGTTGTTGCCTTGAGCGATTTGGGCCGAGGCCGTCGCCACCGACTCCGAGCTCTGGCGCACGTTGCCCACGACCTTGGCCAGGCTGGTCTGCATGGCCTGCAGCTGTGCCATCAGGCTCGTCGCGTCGCCCTGCCTGACGCGGACCTGCACGCTGAGGTCGCCCCCAGCCACGCTTCGCGCCAGTTCGGCCGCCTCGCCGGGCTCGCCGCCGAGTTGACGACCGATGGAGCGCACCATGACGAAGCCAAGCAGCCCGGCAAACAGCAGGCCTCCCAACGTGGCCGCAATCGAGATTGTTCGGATCGCGGCATAGTGTGCGACTGCCTGGTCGTACTCTCGTTGCGCCTCGTCGATCTGGATCTTGGCGAGCGACTCGATGCCTTGCTCCACCGGCTTGAACAGCTGGCGCAATTCCTCGGACACCACGCGTTGGGCCTCCTTCAAGTCACTGGCTCGCAGCGCGGCCACGGCGGGCAGCAGCCCGGCTTGCACAAACTTCTTGCGGTCCTCCGCGAACGCCTTGGCGAGACGAGCTTCGTCGGGCGTCAGCGTGGTCGCGGCATAGGCTTCCCAGGTCTTGGTGATCGTGGAGGCGTTGTTCTCGACCTGTGCAACGCGCTCCGCGATGACCTCCGGCGTCGGCGTGTTCAGCGCAATGGCGAGTGCGAGCCGATCCCGAAGCATCAGAGCTCTGATCTCGCCCAATTGGCCAGCGGGTACGGTGCGATCCTCATAGACTGATCTCAGTGCGTCGTTGGACGTGCTGATACCGAACAGACCCAAGGCGCCGATGGCGACCAACAGAGCCGAGAGCACGCCAATCAGCAGCATGAGCCGGGTAGAGACTTTGAGGCTGTTCACAGTGAGTTTCCTTCGGACGACGAAACGCGGAGATCTGGGGTGGGGCTCGAGCGGCTGGCGGTGCCGCCGGGTGATACGCAAGCCCTTCGATGTCGATCGGGATCTGAATGCAAGCCGCGGAAGTTCACATGTGTGTCGTCGGACCACACACACAGGCGCATCGAGGTGCGATCACTTGAGGGCACCGTCTGGGCAGACTTGGCGGCGAATGCGGTGGGGGCAGCAGGGCTCACATGGGGTCCGTTTCAAAACGCTCTGGTTTCGGCACGGACCGCCCGAGGGGAAGATTCCCGACGAGCGCAATGACGCTGATGGGTTGTCGGCAGTGAGACGCGGACCCTTGAGCAGAAAGAGGCCGCAGACGAACAAATCCTCTGGGAGCGGGAACAATCGACCTGCATCCGCAGAGTCACGGCATTTTTCACCGTCGCTGCGACGTCGCCTCAACCAAGTCGGCATTGCCCAGTTCGGCCCTTGCGCGCGATCCGACGACTCAAAGAAGATCGCTCGGCGTTGACGATGAATCCGGCAGTGACATCCGCCAAGTCTTGAATCTGGGGGGTTGACGACACCCAACCCCCCAACTAACTTGAGCCCAGGACCCGCGGCAGAACCCAAGGTGCGCGAGTCCGTTCCAGGCCGCGGCGGCCGCTTCGCCGCAGATCGCGCGACAAGCGCAGTGAGGTGCGGACATGGCCGGATCATGGGCAACCCTGACGAATGCGCCGCCGGCGCAAGTGGCGACCTGCTTCCTGTTGACCGACGGGACGGTGCTCGCACAAGGCGTCAGCACCAACCACTGGTATCGGCTGACGCCGGACGCCAGCGGCAACTACGCGAACGGCAGTTGGTCGACCATGGCCGACAGCGCGCACGCGCCGCTGTACTACGCGTCCGGCATCCTGCGCGATGGCCGGCTGATCGTCGTCGGTGGCGAGTACGACGCCGGCGCACTGGTGTGGCTGCTGAACGCCGAGATCTACGACCCCACCGCCAACACCTGGACCACACTCCCGGTGCCGGCGGGCTGGGTGCGCATCGGCGACGCGCCGGGCTGCGTGCTGCCCGATGGGCGCTTCATCGTGGGTCAGGTCGCCACTCGGCGCACCGCGATCTACGACCCCGCCACCAACACCTGGGCCGCTGCCGCAGACAAGATCAACACCGTCGGCGAGGAGAGCTGGTCGCTGCTGCCCGACGGCACCATCCACGCCGTCGACTGCTCGAACCCACCGAACGCCGAGAAGTACATCATCGCGTCCAACCAATGGGTCGCGGCGGGCGCGACGCCGCAGGTGCTGGTCGACAGCATCTCCGAAATCGGCTCCTCGGTGCTGCTCCCCGACGGACGCGTGTTCGTGATCGGCGCCACCGGCTTCACGGCCTTGTACACGCCGCCACCCATCGCCAATCAGGCGGGCACCTGGGTGCAGGGTCCGACCATTCCGCAGGTCAATCCGCAGCAGCCACTCGGGGCGGTGGACGCGCCCGCCGTCGTGCTGCCCAACGGCAACGTGCTGTTCACGGCCGGGCCCATCACGACCCCGGCCACCTTCAACGCACCCACCTTCTTCTTCGAGTACGACCCCACGACCAACACGATCGCCGCGGTGCCGGGCGCTGCCACGTCGAGTCAGGTGCCTTACTGGGGTCGCATGATGATGCTGCCCAATGGCCAGGCGCTGTACACCGCGGGCAGCAACGTGGTCTCGCTGTACACGCCGAGCGGAGCCCCCGACCCGGTCTGGCACCCGACGATCACCTCGTGTCCGTCGTCGGTACGCCGCGGTGTCACCTACACGCTGTCGGGGCGCCAGATCAACGGGTTGACGCAGTGTGTGTACTACGGCAACGACGCTACGCAGGCCACCAACTATCCCATCGTGCGGCTCGAATCCGGAAGCAACGTCTACTACTGCCGCACCTCGGGCTACTCGACGATGGGCCTGCAGACCGGCACCATCGTGCACAGCTGCCAGTTCCGCGTGCCGGCCTCGGTGCCACTGGGCACCTACTGCGTGCGCGTGATCGCGAACGGCATCGCGTCGGCGTGCAGAACCATTGGCGTGACCAACAAGTGGTTCAAGGAATTCAAGGTGGAGATCAAGGAAAAGCTCGAGATCCTCGAGGACCTGAAGCGCCTCCGGGACGTGAACGTCAAGCGCATCCCCGACATCGACGACCTGAAGCGCATCCGCGAAGACTTCGACATCGACATCTTCGAGAAGATCCAGGAGGAGTGGGTGAAGAACGTGCGCACGATGGCCGAGGGCATGGACCAGGCGAACAGCGAACTCAGCCGCACCTTCATCGTGCCCGACGAACGGCCGGTGGTCGGCCCGCCGCCGCCGTTGATCGAAGAGCTGAAGGTTCCGCGCATCAGCGCCACGCAGGCGCGCATCGGTCAGGAGAAGCGGGCCTTCAACGACGGCCGCAAGGAACTGGCGGTGTCACGCGAGGCCGAGGCCTTCCACGAGCTCGTCCACGCCTTGTCGCGTTCGCAGGGCAAGCTCGATGTCACCGGGACGGGTGGCTCCAGCAGCGGCAAGCCGCGCAAGCCGCGGCGCAAGAAGTCATGATCGTCATTGTCGGCAGCCGCCACGACGCGGTGGCCGCCGGCTTGCTCGAAACCTGGCCGGACGCGTCGCTGTGTTCCGCCCAGGATCTGACGCAGCCGGGCTGGTCGTGGGAGCTGCCTCGCACACACGCCGACCCGCGATGGGTCGTCGGCGGTCGGGTCGTGGCCGACGCGCAGGTGAGCGGCGTGTTCGTGCGGCGCTCCACCGTGTACCCGGAGGAACTGCTCGCTACCCATCCGGACGACCGCAACTACCTCGCAGCAGAGGCGCACGCCTTCCTGATGTTCGTTCTGGCAACGACCCGCGCACACGTCTGCAATCCGGTGTTCGACGGTGCATACGGCGACGAGGCCCTGCAGCCTGAGCGCTGGGCGCCGGTTGCGCAGCGACTCGGCATCACGGTGGCGCCGGTCCGACTTGCGAGCGGGCGCGCCGCGCCACCGCCCGGACGCAGCGTCCTCGTCGAAGCCGTGGGCGGCCAGGCCTTCGGCGCAGGCTCGCCGCGACAACACCACGGGGCACGCAGCCTGATGCAGGGCCTCGGCCTGGTCTCGGCCAGTCTCGCGTTCGACGGGCGCGGCCGGCTGCTCACGATCAGCGGCACCCGTCCGCCCGCAGACCGCGACGCACTGGCTTTGCTGGGCTCGGTGCTTTCCGGAGCCACGCCATGATCCTGGTGTGGGGGCCGGCAGACGACCCACCGACCCAACGCGTCCTCGAGATCTTGCGTGATCGACAGCGGCCGGTGCTTCACGTCGACGAACCGACCCTGGACACCCTGCGCTACGACATCACGCTGGGCATCGCGGCAGAGGGTTGGCTCGAGGTCCTGGGGCAACGCGAGCCGCTCGCAACGCTGTCCGGCGTCTACCTGCGACCCGGCGAAGCTCGCTCGACGGCGGCCAGGTCGGCGTCGGCCGCCTTGCTGGGTGTGACGGCGAGCGTGGCCGCCACGGTCGTGAACCGGCCCGCGGCCGGACGTTCGAACGGATCGAAGCCCTACCAGGCGCGCTTGATGACGAACGCGGGTCTGGCGGTGCCCGATCTGCTGGTGACCACCGACCCGCAGAAAGCCCGGGCATTCGTCGCCGAACACCGCAAGGTCGTCTACAAATCGATCAGCGGCGTGCGCAGCATCGTGTCCCTGCTCGATGCGGAGCGTCCCTCCGACATGGCCCGACTCGAGGCCGTCGCGCACGGCCCGGTCCAGCTGCAGCGCTGGGTGGCCGGGCGCGACGTGCGAGTCCATGTCGTCGGTTCGCGTTGCTTCGCCACCGCCATCGACAGCGACGCGACGGACTATCGCTACGCCGCACGCCAGGGCTCGCTTGTCACCCTGACCGCCACGGACATCCCTTCGACGCTCGCAGACCAGCTCGTGTCCCTGACAGCGCAACTGGGTCTTCTGGTGTCGGGTATCGACCTGTTGCTGACCCCCGATGGCCGCTGGTTCATTCTCGAAGTCAATCCGTCGCCGGGCTTCACCTTCTACGAGGAAGCCACCGCGCAGCCCATCGGCGAAGCGATCGTCGACCTGCTGCTGGAGGATCGGCAAGCATCCATCTCGAGTGCGTCGGCCAAACCCGAGCCGGTCTAGCGCATGGTGCCGAGCATGGTCAACCAGCCGGTCGACACCGTCAGTCCGCTCTCGGTCGAGCAAACCCATGCGCGTCCCGACCCTGAGCAGTCACACATGAACGTCAATTCCGGGTTGCCCAATCGGAGCGCGTGGCTCGGCCGCCACGCATGAGTGTTTCGCGCCCGGCATTGCTCTGATGCATGGGCTTCGCCAAGAGTATTTGCGACGAGCCACACGATCAGCGACCAAGGGGTCGAGCCGTTGGGCGGGGTCACGACGGCAGCTTCCGGTCTGGTCGCTTGTGTGCCCGCGGAACGTCGCCAAATGCGACGATGCCTACGCTTTGGGCCTCATTCGTACTCGCGTTGGATGGCGTGCGAGAAGACCAGCGGATGGGCAACCAGAGAGACCTGAAGAAAGGTTGGGCGCAAATTGATGGACGCCAACTCTGAAAGCGCAAACCAACGAAATTCCAGATTCTTCGAGCCCTCAAGGCCCGAGTAGATTCGAGCCTTGTCCAGGTGATCTGACGCCTGGGGAAGTGAGACCAAGAAGTAGAACCCGATCTCGTGGTTGCGACGACCTCCGAGGTCAAAGAAGTTTTCGGCGATATGAAGCAGCTCGCCGCATTCAACATCCTCACCGAGCTCCTCCTTCATTTCGCGGACGATGGCAGCCGATGCTGCCTCGCCGACTTCGACTCGGCCACCCGGCAAGGCCCAGTGGGCGTCACCTGGAGCTCGGTGAAGCAGTACATGTCCAGAATCGACAACGATCGCGGCGGCTCGAACCTGGAAGCGCTGACCGTGAAGCTGCACTGAAATCATGAGGCCCACCGTTTGACTTGAGCGAATCGACGCAGGCGGGCCTGCTGGAGGTCAGGGCGCTGCGCGCAAAAACGGCCACTCTTGTACTCTGCACGGAAGGCGGCGTGACGCGCAGATTCGGCGCCATGCGTCTCGTCGATGCGCCAGCTGCTCGAGCATTTCCCGCTCGGACGCGATCGTGCGGAGCGGACCAGTGCGATGGAACTCAATTGACGTGGGGAAAGTTGGATTCAGAACTCTAGCGCTTGACTTAGGCAGACCACCGCAGGCGAGTCTGCTCGAAGAAATGGTCAGGCCTCATTCGCCATGTCTTTGGGTACTGTGCACATCGCTAACCGCGCAAGATCGTCTCGCCAGTCCGCGGGTTTGTAAGGGTCACATTCTCTAGCGCTTGAATGCGCCATATCGCCTCCCGTCTCGTCAGCACTGCGAGGATCAGCGTGTCGACTAGGTGTGGTCCGGCCGGGTGGCCTGCGCCGGCCGCCAGACGACTCCAGAAATGTATGACCACGGCTCCGTCGGCAATGTGGGCCATATCAATCAGCTCGTTCTCAAGCGTGGAGTCGCGATAGATCGTCTCGTGAAGAGGGGCGTGAAGCGCCACGATCTCTTCGGTACCTCGGACGTAGTGTCCAAAACGATTCACGAACGTCGCGTCTTGATGGAACAAGCCGCCAAGCGCAGCCATGTCGTGCCCATTCCAAGCGGCTTCGAACGCGGCGGGCGCATCTTCAGGTCTCTTCATTTCCGTCATAGCGTTTGTGACCACATTCACCCAGGTAAATGTGATGCCTCAAGTTTGACTTGGGCGGACCGCCATAGGCGAGTCCGCTTGAAGAAAAAGTTGACCGTCGCGGTCGATGTTGGACGGCAGAACTGCGAAGTCTTCTGTCTTGGGCAACGTGGTGAGGGCGGCAAGCAACTGCGAAGGTGGCGCGATGAATCGACGCGCGCTCTGGTCAAGCCAGCCGCCCAACGAACTGACCGTCGCCGCGCGTTTTCCGTCGGCGCGGTAGAACTCGTTGCGCAACAAGTGCCGCGAGCCATCGGCAGACAAACCCGCCATCGCAAGCGAGATTTCAATCTCTTCGAGTAACTTGATCTCCTTGAAGTAGACCACCTCGTCTTTCATGACGACAGCTCGCTCACGGGCACTGCGTCGGCAACAACCTCTGCATGTCGGCCAAGAATCGATCGAAGTCGAGCGGCTTGGTCCAGTAGTCTGTTGCCCCATGAGCCTGCGCCTGCGCCATCAGCTCGGGCATCGCACTTGCCGACAGCGCGACGACGGTGAGATCGTGGGTCGCCGGATCGGTCCGCAGCGCATCCAGAACCGCGAACCCGTCCATGTCGGGAAGATGCATGTCCAGCAGGACCAGATTCGGGCGCAGCGAACGCGCAAGTTCGATGCCGTTTGTGCCGTCCTCCGCCTGCACCAGCCGCACGGCCCTCCAGCGCGCCAACAGCTGCTCGACGAGCAGGTGGTTGACGGGATTGTCTTCGATGTACAGCACCACCCCGGCTGGCGACTCACCCGCATCGGCCGAGCTGTCCAGCGCTGCGTAGGCGGAGGGTGCGAAGGACGGCGCGTCGCCGGACTCGGCCGCGCGATGCGCCGGCAGCGAGACGCGCACGCGCGTGCCTTGTCCGACCGTGCTCTCGACGTCCATCCCTCCTTCCATCAAGCGCACCAGCTGACGCGTCAGCACCAGGCCGATGCCGGTGCCTTGCACACCACCACGTTCCTGGCCGAGTCGGTTGAACGGTTCGTACAGCTGGGCCAGCTGACAAGGCGTCATGCCGATCCCGCTGTCGATGACGTCGATCAGTACCGCATCCCCATCGTCCACGACCTCGATTCGCACCGAGCCACCGCGTCGGTTGTACTTCACGGCGTTGGAAAGCAGATTGATGAGCACTTGCCGCAGGCGTATCGGGTCCGCGAGCACCCACGCATGGGTCTGCTTGCCATCAGGACCTGCAAGGCTCACGCCCAATGGTTGCGCCAGCGGCTCGGCCATGTGCAGCGCCTCGCCGAGCAGCGGACCGAGCTCAACGGCCTGCGCCTGCATCCGCAACTGGCCGATTTCGATGCGCGACACGTCCAGCAGGTCATTGATCAGCGCCAGCAAATGCCAACCGGCATCGCGGATGTGCTCGAGTTGCCCCAATTGTTGCGAGGTGAGCCGGTCCTGTGCATCGACCAGCAACATCTGCGAGAAGCCGAGCACCGAGTTCAGTGGCGTGCGCAGTTCATGACTCATGCGCGACAGAAACTCGCTCTTGGCACGGCTGGTGGCCTCGGCCGTCCGTCTCGCTGCGGCCTCGACCAGCGCCTGCTTGCGCTCGCGCAGTGTCACGATGCCGAAGGCCAGGTTGCTCGCGAGTTCGCCGAGGATGTCGACTTCGTCGGCGTCGAAGCCATCGACTTCGCAGGAGTGGATCGCCAGCACGCCGAAGGCCTGGCCTTCGCTTTTCAGTGGCAGCGCGACGACGGACCGATAGCCGCGACGAGCGGCTTCGTCGCGCCAGGCGGCCAGGTTGGGGTCGTTGAGGATGTCGCGCGAGATGCTGGGTTGCCCCGTGCGGACCGCCGTGCCGCCCGGGCCCCGGCCATAGTCGCTGTCTTCCGACCAACTGACGACCCGGCCCCGTACAAACCCACCCTCGACGCCGCCGTAGGCTGCAGGGCGCCACGACTTGGCCTCGTCTCGTTCCGCGAACGCGACCATCGCCATGCGATAGCCGCCGTCGTCGACCGCGATCTGACACACGTCGCGCAGCAAGCTGTCCTCATCCGAGGCGAGGACGAGCGCCCGGTTTGAACTGCGCAACATCCGCAGCGCCCGGTCGGTTCGAGCGAGAGTGATCGCGGCGTTCTGCTCGGCCGCCTTCGGGTCGTTGGTCGAACCGTGGTCGTCAGACATGACTTGCGCAAGGCTTGACGAAATGGAACATCGCCGTCTCCCGAAACAAGGTTCAGGCCCATACGCGGGTCGCCCAGCCTTGCCACAGAAACTGCAGCGATGTCTCCCTGCGTGTGAGCCATTGTTACCCCAAAGGGACACCAGGCCAATCCGGCAAAACGTGACGTATCGACGTCAGCCAATCGGGCCAGCGGCACGCTCGGTCTCAAAGCGCACCAGTCACTTGAATCCTGTGTGCGTACCGACCGCTGCAGCCCCGCTCGCTGCTGACTCGCTCCAGCACTCATTGAGGACCTGTTGATCAGCAAGGTCGATCACTGGGCGTTCATCTTGCATGCTGTTCATCCGTTTTTCTTATGCGAGCCGGCGGTGCACTTTGTTGACAGGGGTGCTGCACGGAGCGTCATGTTTGACGACTCATCGCCGCTCACACCCTGGAGACCAGCTACAGCGCCACGTCGCATCACCTATCGACGGGCGACTCCCCAGTTTGATGGATAGGAAAGCGCCATCGTTGGCATAGCATCGCGCCGCACCGTGCCATGGCCCGCAAGGGCAGCCGGCGTGCCCAACCTG
>Ga0307510_10010964_pt1 | contig 10771 bp, 12 predicted proteins | sample 12_EM_MG_FD_207224 | JGI IMG/M metagenome (GOLD analysis project Ga0307510, IMG submission 207224) | Populus trichocarpa ectomycorrhiza microbial communities from riparian zone in the Pacific Northwest, United States - 12_EM | ecosystem: Host-associated > Plants > Roots > Unclassified | place... | reverse complement strand
CGCACGGTCGGCAAGCAGAACGTGCGCGGCATCGCGTCGCTGGGCAACTTTCCGTATCACCTGGTCTCGAACAACCCGGCGGTCAAGACCATTGCCGACTTCGGCGACAAGGACCGCATCGCGCTGCCCGCGGTCGGCGTGTCGGTGCAGTCGCGCATCCTGCAGCTCGCCTCGGCCAAGCTGTGGGGCGACGCGCAGTACGCACGGCTCGACAAGAACCAGGTCGCGGTGCCCCACCCCGAGGCCACCGCGGCCATCATCAAGGGCGGCACCGAGATCACCGCCCACTTCGGCAACCCGCCGTTCCAGGAACAGGAGCTCGCCGGCAACCCGGCCGCACACAGCGTGCTGAAGAGCTACGACGTGCTGGGCGGCCCGGCGTCGGCCACCGTGCTCTACAGCACCGAGAAGTTCCGCAAGGAGAACCCGAAGACCTACAAGGCTTTCGTCGACGCGCTCGCCGAGGCGGCGCAACTGGTCCGCAAAGACCCCGAGAAGGCCGCCGACATCTTCATCCGCACCAACCAGTCGGGCATCGACCGCAAGCTCTTGCTGAGCATCATCAAGAACCCCGAGGTCGAGTACAAGCTGACGCCGCAGAACACCTTCGCGCTGGCCGATTTCATGCACCGCGTCGGCGCGATCAAGAACAAGCCGGCGTCGGCGAAGGACTACTTCTTCGACGACGCGCACAACGCGGCGGCGAACTGAGCATGGTCGTCGCGACGGCCGAGACCGCGGACGCGTTCGTGCGCGCCGCCGACCGGCCCCAGGCGGCGCTCGTCGACGCCCCCGTCATGCCGCCGGCTTCGGTCGCCGCAGCCGACGCCGCGTTGCTGCAGGTCGACGGCGTGACACTGGAATACGCAACCCACGACCGCGTCGTGCGCGCGACGCACCGCGTCAGCTTCGACGTGCACCGCGCCGATCGCTTCGTGCTGCTGGGCGCGTCGGGCTGCGGCAAGTCGTCGCTGCTGAAGGCCGTGGCCGGCTTCGTCGCGCCGCGCGAAGGCGAGATCCGCCTCGACGGCGCGCCGGTGCGCGAGCCCGGCCCCGACCGCATCGTGGTGTTCCAGGAATTCGACCAGCTTCCGCCATGGAAGACGGTGCTGGCCAACGTGATGTTCCCGCTGCTCGCCTCGAAGCGCCTGGGCAAGGTCGAGGTGCGCGAGCGTGCGCTCGACGCGCTCGCCAAGGTCGGCCTGGCCGATGTCGCCGACGCCTACCCGCACACGCTGTCGGGCGGCATGAAGCAGCGCGTGGCGATCGCCCGCGCGCTCGCGATGCAACCCAAGGTCTTGCTGATGGACGAGCCGTTCGCCTCGCTGGACGCGCTGACGCGCCGTCGCATGCAGGAGGAACTGCTCGCGCTGTGGGACGAGGTGCGCTTCACGCTGCTGTTCGTCACGCACTCGATCGAAGAGGCGCTGGTGGTGGGCAACCGCATCCTGGTGCTGTCGCCACACCCTGGCCGCGTGCGCGCCGAGCTCAACGCGCACCACTTCGGCCTGCACAGCGTCGGCGGCGCCGAGTTCCAGGCGCAGGCGCAGCGCATCCACGGGCTGCTGTTCGACGACTCTTCTACTGTGGGAGCGGCGGCATGAGTGTGGCAAGCGCCCCGGTCCGCCCCGAGTTCGAGCGGCCGCTCGCGCCGCTCACCGACACGCCGCCCGAGCGCGCGCTGCCGGCGTTGCAGCGTCTGTGGAGCCAGGCGTGGTTGCGCAAGGCGGTGATCCTCGCGCTGCTCGCGCTGACGTGGGAAGTCGCCGCGCGGCTGGCCGACAACGAGCTGCTGCTGCCGACCTTCGTGCAGACCGCGCGCGCCTTCGCCGGCGGCATCGTGAGCGGCGAGTTGCTCGTCAAGGCGCGCATCTCGATCGCGCTGCTGTTGCAGGGTTACCTGCTGGGCGTCGTGTGTGCGTTCGCGCTCACCGCGTTGGCCGTGTCCACGCGCATCGGGCGCGACCTGTTGTCCACGTTGACCGCGATGTTCAACCCCTTGCCGGCGATCGCGCTGCTGCCGCTGGCGCTGCTGTGGTTCGGCCTGGGCACGACCAGCCTGGTGTTCGTGCTGGTGCACTCGGTGCTGTGGCCGCTGTCGCTCGCCACCTACGCCGGTTTCCAGGGTGTGCCCGAGACGCTGCGCATGGCCGGGCGCAACTACGGGCTGCGCGGCCTGCGCTTCGTCGTGCTGATCCTCGTGCCGTCGGCGCTGCCGGCCATCCTGTCGGGGCTGCGCATCGGCTGGGCCTTCGCCTGGCGCACGCTGATCGCGGCCGAGTTGTTCTTCGGCGCATCGTCGGGCAAGGGCGGGCTGGGCTGGTACATCTTTCAGAACCGCAACGAGCTCTACACCGACAAGGTCTTCGCCGGCCTGGCCAGCGTGATCCTGATCGGCCTGTTGGTCGAGAGCCTGGGCTTCGACACGCTCGAGCGCGTCACGGTCCGGCGCTGGGGCGTGCAGCGCTGAGCGTGCTTCGCTGGCCTCGGGTAACCTGCGTCGCCATGAACCCTCACCCGTTGTCGCATCGGCGCGGCGTCCTCGGCGCACTGCTCTCACTGGCACTGCCATTCTCGGCCCGCGCAGCAGATGCTGGCGACACCGACGGCGCGCCACTGCGCGCCGCGATCGACGGCCCGCAACGCAGCGCTGCGAACCGGGCCCGCGACGCCGCACGCCACCCGTTCGAGACCCTGCGCTTTTTCGGCCTGACACCCACGCAGACGGTGATCGAAATCGCGCCCGGCGCCGGCTGGTACACCGAGATCCTCGCGCCTTATCTGCGCGAGCGCGGCGGCCTCTATCTGGCCCACTACCCGGTGAGCGCGGCCAGCGAAGGTGAGCGCCAGGCCCGCGCACGCTTCCAGGACAAGCTCGCGAAAAGTCCCGAAGTCTATGGCCGCGCCGTGCTGGGCAGCCTGCCCGACGGCGCGCGCGGCTTCACCGACATCGCGCCCGCAGGCGGGGCCGACGCGGTGCTGACCTTTCGCAACGTGCACAACTGGATCGAGTCCGACCAGCTCGACGCGATGCTGCGCGCCTTCTTCGCGGTGCTCAAGCCCGGCGGCGTGCTCGGCGTCGAAGAGCATCGGGCCGCGCCCGGCACGCCGCTGGCGCAAGTCATCGCCAGCGGCTATGTGCCCGAGGAACTGGTGATCGCCCGGGCTCGCGCCGCGGGCTTCGAGTGGGTGGCGCGCAGCGAGGTCAACGCCAACCCGAAGGACAGCAAGGACCATGCGAACGGCGTCTGGTCGCTGCCGCCCACGCTGCGCGGCGGCGACACGGACCGCGCCCGCTTCGTCGCGATCGGCGAGTCCGACCGCATGACGCTGAAGTTCGTGAAGCCGCTGCGCTGACTCACATGCCGCGCCTCGTCGCGGGGCCGCCGTCACGGGTCGGGCTGTTGTTGGGCGTGAGGTCGACGCTCATCTCGAGCGGATGGGCTTCGCGCTTCCAGGCCGCGACCGTCGCGGTCGAGCCATCGCTGAAACGCATCAGGAACTCGGCGTCGCCGCTCGGGCGCTCGACGATGCCGGCCCATTCGATGGTCTTGCCAGCCAGTTCGGTCTCGGTCGATTGAACAGTCATCGTCAGCTCCTGGAATGGATGTGAATAGGTCACATCGTGCCAGTGTCGTAGGGCATCGCGACAGATGGGCCTGTCCGACACACTGGCCCCATGCTGGACATCGAACCCGGCCAGGAGCCCGACATGATCGCGAGTCAACCGCCGACACCCACTCGGCCGATCGCCGCTGCGCGGGGCATCGCGCGAAGCAGGTCGTCTCCCACCTTCCTCGACCTGCTGGACGAACTCGCGTGCGGCATCTATGGACTCGAAACTCCCGCGGAAGAGACCTTCCGCGACACGATTCCCGCGATCTGCTGGGCGGTGCCCGGCGCGCATGCCGGTTCGGTCGAGGGCTGACACAGCGACGGGCGAAATGAGCGCAGCCCCCGTCTTGTAGCATTCATCATGCTGGCGCTTCGACTTCGACGGCGCTTCGACACCCTGTACGCCGCATTGCGGCTTGCCCATGACCGCGACTCCCGCCACCACCCCCAACGCGGCGCCCGAAACCGTCACCTTCAGTCAGGCCTTCGCCTACTGGCTCAAGCTCGGCTTCATCAGCTTCGGCGGCCCGGCCGGGCAGATTGCAATCATGCACGAGGAGCTGGTCGAGCGGCGTCGCTGGATCTCGGAGAACCGCTTCCTGCACGCGCTGAACTACTGCATGGTGCTGCCGGGGCCCGAGGCCCAGCAGCTGGCCACCTACATCGGCTGGTTGATGCACCGGACCTGGGGCGGCATCGTCGCCGGCGGCTTGTTCGTGCTGCCGTCGCTGTTCATCCTGATCGCGCTGTCCTGGGTCTACATGGCCTTCGGCAGCGTCCCCGCGGTGGCGGGCCTCTTCTATGGCATCAAGCCCGCGGTCACGGCCATCGTTGTCTCTGCCGCCATCCGCATCGGCTCGCGGGCGCTGAAAAACCGCTGGCTGTGGAGCATCGCGATCGCGGCCTTCGTCGCCATCTTCGCGGTGAATCTGCCCTTCCCGCTCATCGTGCTGGGCGCGGGCCTCATCGGGTACTTTGGTGGCCGCTATGCCCCCGAGAAGTTCGCCGCGGGCGGGAATCACGGCAACGCCACCACAGGCTTAGGCGCGGCCCTCATCGACGACCACACGCCCACCCCGGCGCACGCGTTGTTCACGTGGAAGCACTTCTGGCGGGTCATCCTCGCGTTCCTCGGGCTGTGGGCGATGGCCATCGGAGGCCTGACCCTCGTCTGCGGGTGGGATGCGGTTCTCACGCAGATGGCGTGGTTCTTCACCAAGGCGGCGCTGCTGACCTTCGGCGGGGCCTACGCAGTGCTCCCCTACGTCTACCAGGGCGCCGTGGACCACCACCACTGGCTCACCGGGCCGCAGATGATTGACGGGTTGGCGTTGGGCGAAACGACGCCCGGCCCGCTCATCATGGTCGTCTCGTTCGTCGGCTTCGTCGGTGGATGGACCAAGGCCATCTTCGGAACGGACGCTCTGTTCCTGTCCGGCGCCGTCGCCGCAGCCGTGGTCACCTTCTTCACCTTCTTGCCGTCGTTCTTCTTCATCTTGCTCGGCGGGCCGTTCATCGAGTCGACGCACGGCAATCTGACCTTCACGGCACCGCTGACCGGCATCACTGCGGCGGTCGTGGGGGTCATCGTCAACCTGGCCGTGTTCTTCGCGTACCACGTGCTGTGGCCGGCGGGTTTGTCAGGACGCTTCGAGTGGCCTGCGGCGGTCATCGGTGTCGCTGCAGCCAGCGCACTGATTCGCTTCAAGGTCGGTGTCATCCCGGTCGTTCTTGTGTCCGGCCTGTGCGGACTGGCACTGAGCTTTGCCCCTTACCTCGTGACCAGCTGAAACCAGGCCGACGACAGCGCCGGCCGTGATCGCGCCAACGGCGTGTCAGGTGCGGGCGCGCATCGCGCTGCGCGCCTGCACGAATTCGAAGGCGTAGCGAACCGCTTCATCGATCGTGCGCTGGTCGTTCTCGCGCTCCAGCGTCGTCTGGTAGAAGGTGAAATCCACCGTGTGGCGGACGTAGCGCGACGGGACGCGGTTCAGCGCCACGCAGCCCACGTCGGCCATCAGGTCCAAGTCGAAGTGCGGGTACGCCGGGGCGATCTCGGCGATGGCCGAGAACACGGCCTGTTCCTGCAGGTTGTGAATCTCGTCGAAGGTTGCACTCATCGTCAGTCTCCGTGTTTTGAATCCCACCCAGTATGGTCGTCTGCGCAGCGGTGCAGGCGCTGAAGTGCGGCGGGCTTGCCCTGCTTATCGAGCGAGTCAGCGCCGGTGCGGTGCCCTCGTCACCTTGCGGGTTGAGGTTCGGTGCCCGTCGAGCGCACCACGTGGCCAGGATGCGAATCAGGTGCGCAGGGCAGCGTCGACTCGAAGCTCGCGGCGAGCGTGCCCGAGCACGATCGCCGCGCCCCAAAGAGCCAACAGCCCCATCACCGCGGCGACCAGCAGATCGGGCCATGCACTTCCGGTGCCGAAGACGCCGAGCGCCGCCAGCATGACGGCGGCGTTTCCCAGCGCGTCGTTGCGCGAGCAGATCCAGACGGATCGCATGTTGGCATCTCCGGTCCTGAACCGGTAAAGCATCAGCGCCACTCCACCATTGACAGCCAGCGCGACAACGCCGACCGCGCCCATCGTCGCCGGCTCGGGTGGGAAGCCCGCATGAAAGTTCCAAAGCGTCTTGCCCAGCACAAAGATGCCGAACCCGCCCATGCAAACGGCTTTGAAGATGGCCGCTTTCGACCGAACCCTGAGCGCCATGCCCAACACCGCCAGAGACAGCGCGTAGTTGCCGGCATCCCCGAAGAAGTCGATGGAATCGGCGAGCAAGGAGACCGACCCGGACGTCCACGACGCTGCGAACTCCACGAAGAACATCAAGGCATTCAGCAGCAAGGCAATCCAGAGCACCCTCTGGTAGCGAGGATCAGCAGGTGGTGGTGATGAGCCGGAGGTGTTCGAGCAGCAAGAGGCGGACATGGCAAGGCCCAGGACGGTGTGCGAGCATCGAAGGGGCTATTGTGCGCACAGGGCGCGAGGTCATCAGGCGTTCGAGCCGTCGCTCAGCGCGCCTTCTGCCACTCCATCAACAAGAAATAGGGCGCCCGCCGATAGCGCTCTGCCTTCTGGGGGTCACCCCCCACGGGGTCGGGTTCGGCGAAATGGCGCAGCTCGAAGCCGGCCTGCAACAGCGCCTGCATGTAGGCACCGAGCGGGCGGTGCCAGTTCTGCACTCGAATCCCATCCCAGGCCACCCATCGCACGCGTTCGTCCAAGTAGTGGTCGATGCTGAAGCGCTGCGTGCCGTCCGGTTCGGTCGTCCATCCCTCGGGGCAGTTTGCCGTGTTGAAGCTCTGAAGGTTGGCAATGAGGACCGTGCCCCCGGGACGCAACACCCGATGGATTTGCGCGATGGCCACCGGCAACGCGGCGATGTCGATCAGCGAGAGATAGCAGACGGCCAGGTCGACAGACTGGTCGGGCAGGTCAAGCGCTTCCGCGTGTCCGACGCGATAGTCGCCCGACGGGTCGAGGCGGCGCGCGTGCTCGATCAGAGCGGCGGTCGGGTCGATGCCGACGGTGTCGATCGAGTGGGCCTGCATCATCCGGCAGAAGCGGCCTTCGCCGCAGCCGACGTCCAGTGCACGCGTGAAGCCGCGACCGGCCACGCGCGCGATCATGGGGACGTCGAGGACGGTGCGGCGCCCCCAGTCGCCATCGATCCCGAGACCCTCGATCCAGGCGCTTGCAGATTCGTTCCAGCCGTTCGACATCGATCGCTCCTGGTTCGCCGGCATCATGCCCGTCTTCATGATCGCCGAACGCGTCTCCGAAGGCGATGTCGACGTCGGCTGGCGAAGCCAGTCAGGTCATCGACGGTTCGCGCCTTCTGCGCAAAGGCTTCCACGCCGCGCAGCGCCGCTCTCTCGCGAAGATTGTCACCCTCCCGTTGACGCCACGGAACTCAGCAAGGTCTGCAGTGCGTCCAGCTCGGCCGGCTTGACGAGGTGGTGGTCGAACCCTGCTTCACGCGCCCGGCGCCTGTCCTCTTCTTGTCCCCATCCGGTCAAGGCGACCAGCACGGGAGCAGCCTGCGGGAACCCCTTGCGGATCGCGCGAGCCACCTCATAACCGTTCATCGCGGGCATGCCGATGTCCAGCAGGACGACCCGCGGATGAAAAGCGGCAAACGCCTCCAGGGCGTTGTGACCGTCGCGCGCGACTCGAACCTCCGCACCCAGGGCCGTCAGGACCGCGCCGAGGCCATCGCCGACGTCGTGGTTGTCGTCGACCACGAGCACCTTGATGCCCGACAGTCCGGCACCCTCCGTCACCGCGGGTGTCGGTGAAGACAATGCGTCCGAGGCGTCAGCCAGCGGCAGGCGAACCACGAACTCGCTGCCCTTGCCGACACCATCGCTGTGGCCGTTCAGCGTGCCACCGTGCATCTCGGCCAGCCGGCGCGACAACGCGAGGCCGATGCCAAGCCCGGCCTGGGCGCGCCCGCTGTCGCGGTGACCGCGACTGAACATCTCGAACATGCGCGGCAGCATGTCGGGGTCGATGCCCATGCCGGTGTCCCGCACGCTGATGACCGCATGGCCATCCGCCGTCGACCCCTGGACCGTGACACGGCTGCCCTTGTCACTGTAGTTCGCGGCGTTGTTCAGCAGATTGGTGAGCACCTGCGACAGCCGGATCGGATCACCCTCGAGCCAGACGGGCTCGCGAGGCAGCTGGACTTCAAGCGCATGGTTGGCCGCCAACATCAGCGGCTCGCAGGTTTCGATGGCGTTTCGCACGATCGCGGCCAACTCGACGCGCTCCTTGCGCAGCGACAGCGCACCTCGCGTGATGCGGGAGACCTCCAGCAGATCGTCCACCAGGCGAACCAGGTGGTTCACCTGCCGCTCCATGATCGCCCGAACCCGCTCGCTCTTGACGTCGCCCCCGTTCAGCCTGCGCAGCAACTCGAGCGAGGTCCGCAGCGGCGTCAGCGGATTGCGCAGCTCGTGCGACAAGGTGGCGAGGAAATCGTCCTTGGCGCGGTGGGCTTCGGCCAGGCTTGCGGCCTGTTGCCGCAGCGCATGCTCGGCGGCCTGCCGGTCGGTCACGTCGCGCGTCGTGCCGGCGATGGCCACCACCTCGCCGTCCGAGCCGAGCACCGGCGCGAAGATGTAGTCGTACACGCGCGTGCCGTTGGTGCCCGTGAACGGAATTTCGCCGCGGATGGGCGAGCGGGTCTCGATGACCCGGTCGATCTCGGCGTCGTGCATGTCGGCATGCCATTGCTCGTACCCGAGGTCCATCCAGCGCTTGCCGCGAACGTCGGCCACGCCCCACACCTTCAGGAGCGCTTCGTTGGCGTACAGCGCGCGATGGTCGAGCCCGAACACATAGACGAAGTCAGGCGTGCTGTTCAGCGCCGTCTCGTAGATCCGTCGCTGCGTCTCGGACTCGGCGATCAGACGTTCGCGGTCGGCCTGCAGCAGCTTCTGCTCGGTGACGTCGCGGAAGTACACCGACACCCCCTCCGGCGCCGGATAGGCCGACACCTCGTGCCAACTTCCTTGGCCTGGGTAGAACGCCGTGAAGCGGGTCGTCACGCGCTCGTACATCGTGCGGCGGTAGCAGCTCTCGAATTCCGTCCCGGCCAGGCTCGGGTACTCGTCCCACAGCCGGCGGCCCTCCAGGCTGCCGACCTCGCGATTCAGGATGCGGTGTGCCTGCTGATTCACGAAGTCGAAGCGCCACTGGCTGTCGAGCGTGAAGAAGCCCTCCCCGATGCTCTCCAGAATGGCGACGGCATCGCGATTGGCCTTGGCCGTCGCCTCGTCGACGCGATGAAGGATGTACTCCACCTCGCCGCTGGCAGACAGGACCGGCGCGTTGACCGGGTTCCAGAACCTCTCCTCGAACCCACCCCCGTCAGCAAGCGGCAGGCGCACGTCGTACCGCTGCGTTCCCATCTTGTCGGTCGCTCGCGTGGCAAGCACGCGCTCGAACGATGCGCGCAGGTTGTGTGCGGCCTTGGCATCCACCGCGGCCGGGTTGTCCGGAAAGACATCGAAGATCGCCAGGCCCAGAATCTCGCGGTTCGTGTGCGTGGCGCGCAGGTATTCATCGCTGGCGGCGACGATTGTGAACTGCGCATCGGCGCGCACGACCAGCAGAAGGCCGGGCACGCTTTGGACGAAACGCCGCACGTCGTCGGAGGTCACGGCACGCAAGAGCCCTGGCGGGGCCCAACCATCGGTTGACGGGGGAGACTCATAGGGCCTGCGCATGCATCATTGAGACCAGTTGACCAAAGGCGATGGGCGACACCGAAGGGACGGGCCGTCGTGTCAGATTCCCACCGACTCAACCGTTCGACTGTTTGCGCGACGCTCGCGGCGAGCGCCCAGACGCATCAGATTCCTGCCATCGTCGCCCGACGTTCGGGAGCGGCGATGGCAGGCGGAGATCCGGCAGCGTCGCTGCCGAGGCAGATCTACCTGGCGGAACCTCTGCGAAACAGGTTCACGATGGCCAGCAGGATGATGGCGCCGAGAAGCGAGACCCCCAGGCTGGGCAGGCTGAAGTCGTTGTTGTTGATCGTCCCCGCGCCGAACATCGGCGACAGAAACCACCCGCCCAACAAAGCACCGACCACGCCCACGACCACGTTGAGGATGACGCCTTGCTGAGCATCGGTTCTCATCAGCATGCTCGCCAGCCAACCGATCAACCCACCCACCACCAGCCAGATGACGATGTTCATGATCTTTCTCCACACAGTTAAGGTGGCTTACGGTAAGAAATTTATCTTTCCGTACCGATCAGACGAGGACGCCTTGTTTCGTAGGCTGGGGCCTACGCTTGGTGTGGTCAGCTAGCCGACCGCGGACCAAGCCCCTTGGTACACCAGGAGCAACACGCCGCTGATGCAGATGTTGGCGAGCAGGTGGCGATGACCCGTCCCGATGCGTATGCCGAGTCGAGCGGACAAGCACCCCCAGAGGATGACGATCAACAAGGCGCCGGCATCGTAGGGTTCGACCGTGATGGCGGCCGCGCGAAGCAGGCCCATCGCGGCGACCCACAGCCCGCTGCCCATCACCGCAGCGCCGGTGGCTTCGGCGGACGTGGGAAGACGCAATTTGATTCCGAAGAGGGTCATGGTGGGTGAACTTGAGTCAGTCGGCCAAGGGTAGCGGGGT
>Ga0307510_10010963_pt1 | contig 10771 bp, 16 predicted proteins | sample 12_EM_MG_FD_207224 | JGI IMG/M metagenome (GOLD analysis project Ga0307510, IMG submission 207224) | Populus trichocarpa ectomycorrhiza microbial communities from riparian zone in the Pacific Northwest, United States - 12_EM | ecosystem: Host-associated > Plants > Roots > Unclassified | place... | reverse complement strand
TTATGCTGCAATTCTGGATATCATATGGCAAGCTTTCCAACTTGGCTGAGCTGCATAATGCAACCTATGGTGTTTTGTGTTTTCGGTCCAGAGACACAGCGTCTATGTTGTCACCGATTATCTTGCCAAGATACTAAGGCCCAGAGGGCTGTGTTTGGCTCAACTGCATTACCGGAAGATCCAAATAAAGACCCTAAATCTGGAAGCTGCCAACGAAGCATGTTGGAAATGGCCCTGAATTAATGGCAGACCTTATTGCGAGTTCTCCAAGAGGCAGCACTTCACCTGCAACAAACACTCACAAGTGATTTTTTCTCCTTGCCAATGAGCACAAACAAAATATTGTATTACCAGAGGTATGAGATCATGCAAATATTGATACTTGGGTCTCTAGTTCGCTCAACTTTATAATCAAACTTTAGAAACCAAGCAGCACTCCAAGCTTACCAGCAAGAATATGCTTGGAGGAAGTGGGCTCCAGGGCATCAGAAGGTCAGCAAAGCAGAGCAGCAGCTGCTGGAGGAGCAGTATGTAAAAAAACAGTCACTCATGGAAACAGAAGGCCAATCGAAAACCCCAGGCACTGCCCCTCTGAAGTGCATGCTTTCCTCTCTGGCCGTTCAGTTTTCACACAGATATCAAGGGATTACGCATGTGCACTTATCGTGCGATCATGAGCCGCGGATCCCTGGCGCACTGTGAGCATGATCATAAAGGAAGAACAGGCTCAGAAGCACTTTGAAGAGTTGAAGGATGCTCTCCCAGTGCTATCCCCACGTTGGTGGAGAAAAGATTTCAAGGCTTATGTCGACAAATTTATTAGAGAGTGTCTTGAAGAGAAGGAATTTATCACTGCAATACCATGCAAGGGTGAAGAAGAGGAGATCGATGCCATCTACCTCCATGGGATACGATGCTTGGTGGCCGGTTGTTACGCACCTGGACCTTAGGTCTGGGTAGGACTGGTTCCGGACCTGACTCATAGTTACTGTGACTGGATATGACTGGATGTGACTGAATGTGACTCAGAAATAACTTGGCCTATATGTGTACAATAGTTTACACCCAGCTATAAAAGCTGGGCTTCTGTGAAAGGTTGAGTCCCCAGACTTAACTTACTGTCTATAGTCTTCCCCCTTTGCCCTTGTTCTCAAAAATAGTGTTTTCCCTCTCCCTCTTCACTGTGTGACATTCTCAAAGAGTGCCTTAAAGAAAACACCCCATATAAAGGCTTCTCTACTCAAATCTGACCAAATCAAGATCACATGATCTTATCAGATTGTTGATTGCCAGCAGACATCTTATCGCTTATCCCACCTGGTCACGATCACCTGATCAGATCTTATCGTTATCTTGTGATAACGACTTAGTGGAGAATGCCCCAAGAAGTGGCATTACACTGGTGCCGTCCAAGAATGGGAGCTAGTCCAACAACTGAAGCATGCAGTTACATGTGCAAAGCTTGATGGCACACTTGTATGGCAAGGTAGAGGGTACATAAGCCCAATTCTACATGCTATTTCCCCACTTCAATTATCTTTGCAGGGTGAATTTGAGAATGTTCTGCTGACTCTACGGCTGGTAATGCCAAGATCCTTTGATGACTACATATTTTCCTCTGTTCTCCATACTTAGCATAAGTAGATAGCCAATCAATGGGTTGGTACATAAATCCTCATCAGAAGCTGCTGGTCTTAGCGAATGAAAGCTGTCAACAGCCCCTTGCGCTGCATGAGGCCGGCCACACGCCCTACAAGAAATCCATTGATGCCATGTGACAAATTTCGGCATCATGCAGCCCACCAAAGGTGCGTCACTTGAAGTCAACTTGGGGCAAAAACACCATCGTAATCTGACGTCTTCTGATTCCTCCCATGGTCATTTCACACCCGTTTGCATCAGAAAAAACTGTTCTCATTTGATGCTATGTGACTAAAAACTACCTATGGTCCTTTCCCATATCCCCAGGCTCCCCTGAGCTACTCCCGCCACGTCCACAGTCCACCAAGTCCACCACGTCCAATGCGTCCAAGTCCATGCGCATCCACTGCATCCACTGCACCTGCCATGTCCATTGTATCCACAGCGTCCACCATGTCTGCTGCACCCACCATGTCCACCATGTCTGCTATGCCCGCAACCACCGTATCTGCTGCGTCCGCTGTGCCCACCGTGTCCTTGATGCCACATTCTGTGCGAGAGGCATTCCTTCACCGATTTTGTACTGTTCTGGAAACAAATCATCAGCTGACAGTTTGCACTGCCTTGTCCCCAGCCAGATAGGGTAGTATGATGGGCAAGAATGAGAAAAGAGTCACATCACACACCTCTATGCGCTCAACCTCCGCAGACCCAGCATCAAGAAAACCATGTGACCACAAGATGTTCCCATCGATGTTGATGAATTCTTCCACATCCCAGGAGTGTGATTGCACCTAGACATACTGTACGTGCACTGCTAACTCTCGCTGCTTCGATTCCAGCAACATTGGCACCGATGCTGTTCTGATCGAGAGGGAGGCACGGGAAGGTATGGATGTGGGAGGTTGCTGAGCCCTGTGAAAGGACAGAAGAATGGTCTGAGACGAAGGTATGTACTGAGGTAGGGCGCAAGAGCAGTCATGGTGGGTATGGGTGGGGTGGTGACAGCAGCGGCAGATGGTGTAGTGGGTGGTTGGGGAGGCACATATTGCGTGCTTGTGAGTGAGAGGGAAGAGCAACCTGCAGAGGGTGTGTGTGTCACAGCATGCATGAGTCAGAATCAAAAATCCGATCAGTGCCAATGACAATGATGACAAGGGCAGACTTACTTGCCTTCTCTGAGGCATATCACTTGTTCGTTCATAGACGTTGCCATCGAGACAGATGAGGGTCTGTCTCAATGTTTCATCAATGGTTGCATCTGCTGGTGGGAAGCCTGAGTTGTGGACGTCGGCAAGCGAATGCTGCAAACCTGTGATAGCAGAACAATGTTTCAGCACATCTAGGATATGACACTGTGGCTGGCAGGGGGTGCGGGGCTGGGATCGTCAGCGACTTGGCACTGAAGAGGGTAAAGATGGGCCAGTACCCAGAAGGTATGGGTATGGGAAGTATGCCCGCTACAAGGTCTGTGTCAGACAGTCTCTTTGAACATTAGGATTATTGTTGCAAACAGACAATCTAAGTTGGACAGTCACAAAAAGCATGCATACAGTGTTGGATCGAGCTGCGCTATATTGCATCATGCCATTCCAGTATGATGTCCTGGGGCATGGTCTGCTCCAAGACCTGCGTCTATGGGGGCAGATAATGAATATATGCATTGTCATCATAATATATTTGTCATTGTCGAAGATTCCTGGGCAGTGCAAGGTCCCAAGCATGGTGTACATTCAGAATATATGGGTTAGATGAGACGGGTTGTTCATTTTGTAGCAAATATGTATGCAAAAGTCTACAAGCGCATCAGCATTGGGAGTCAGTATAAAATTGTAAGAAGAAACACACAAGACAGTATCCGAATACTCTCCGATGCTAGTATCAAAAGGGTGGGGCCACAAGAGCGAAGTGGGGAAAGCAATGGAAAGGAAGGTAGTAGTGTCGGTGTCGTTAAGAGGTGGTGATGGCAAAATGCTGGAAGTGAAAGAGTGTGGTGACGGTGTTGACAAGGTTGACTCAGATATGTGCTCAAGTCCAGGTGTATGGAGTTCAAGCCAAAGTTTTATGACATTAATATTGTGGTATCAAAGAAAAACGTGAATGATATAACAACTTGAAGTCAACTGGCGCCCCTCAGAGTCACTTTTTACCATCCAAGTCAGCCTGCATCGAATTGAGTCACATGGCATCAACGGATTCCTTGTAGGGATATATACCTAGGCCTGAGGTGCTGCCCATCTCGATCAGTCAACCTTTTCAACACAACACCTGGCATCCAGTCTCTCAAAGTCCCTGGAACACCAATTAGAGGCATCACTAGCATCGCTTCTCATCATCACTAGTTACAGAAAAACTTAGCCCATCCCATTATTCCATGCCACATAAGCATGACATTGTGGAGGCAGCAAGCCTCTTCCAGACAAATACAACAGCAAAAGTGATAGAATGGAAGCCCAAGGCGCACTCTCAAGGAATCTGAGATGTACCAGTAGAAGTACATGCCATGGCAAGCCAACCGAGGCCAAGAAAAAAGGCTAGGAGATGAGCCAGAGCAGAAAACAAGGACCCACTGCAGGCTGAAACTGCACCCCAGCCCATGGATGTTGATAAAACATCCTGGGCAGATGAGCCAGCTATTCCCACTAGCAAAAATAAAGTAAGGCAGCCTGCATGCCCTTCATTTGCAAACCTCACAAATCTCCTAGTCCCAGCACTCATACATTGAAGAATTTATCCCAAAGATTGGCCCATACTTACACTGCCTTCTCGATTCAGAGGGCGTTCCAGCAACGACCATGTGCCAGAGCTGCAAGTCTGCTCTGTTCAAGTGGAGGTGCTCTGACTGCTTTCCTGTGCTTGTACTCTGCAAGGAGTGCTGCCAGAAGTCACATCAATTGCTCCCTTTTTATAGAGTTCAAAAATGGGTTGGAAAGTACTTCATGCCCTTGTGGTTGCAGGAGGTTGGGGTGTGCTTGCAATTGGGGCACTCTGGGGATGCATGCCCAAGTCATATTGTGTGCCATGAAGCCTTTTATACTCTGAATTCCATTTAAAACTGTATCCATAGATGGATTTCGACTATGAGTGTCGCGAGCGGTACTCGCGCCCCCCAGTCTCAGCTACAAACCCATAACTCCAAGACCACGTGACCGTGGGAACATATCACATGACTCTACACGTGACTCATCACGTGACCCCTTCGCCACTCATACATCACGTGACTTATCAGCACGTGACCCTGGGAACCTACGACCCTGTGACCCTGGGAAGATAACACATGACCTATCAAGGAACGGGTCATCAACAATGTCACATGACAAGACGCGCTTTGGACACGCGTCTAATCCGTTGATCAACACGTGGCAGATTGTGGGAACGATCAACAAGACGCGTCCACTAAACAATCAACGAACACGCGACGCGACTCGATCAACGAAGACGCGACTCATTAGGGCTAGACCCTAATCGAGATGTATTATATAATCCGCAGTTGCTGCGCATTGACTGCGCAGTCCCCGTTACCTGTAAACTTACCTACCCTAAACTGCGCACAGACCACCCTGTATTAGTATATAAGACCTACAAATTTAGGTGAACAGTCCTTAGACTGTTCTCTTGTCATCCCCCACACTGGAGCCTTTCAAAGCTCCCTCTTCACCAGCAGCAACCCGCCCGTCATCATCCCCAGTCTACTCCGTCCCGCCTCTCCTCGCCTTTTGTCTCTTCCTCCTCAACATCTCTCTGCTGCTCCTTTGGATCAGTCACCTTCAACTCTGTGCCCTCATCGAGTCTCGCTACCCATAAAGTAGTGAGTTCCCGACAATGAGGAAGAATGCAAGGGCAGTAGTGATGACATTCCAGCAGACGAATATTATGAATATTCAGCGGCTGTTGGGCAGGACACATTCCAACTTGGCTTTGGCAGCTCCAAACCTGGGCAAAATGATAAAGATGGCAACCCAGTGATCACTGTCATTGATAGATCTGGCGTCCATGAGATTGGCGTCAGGTGGTGTTGCTGCCTCAATGCTCCTGAGCACAACATGCAGTTGATGGCAGCAGGACTCTTTCCAGCCACTTTCCGAAACCCCAAGACTGCATTTACATTTCGGGTGCTAGAGGAGTTTCACCTGGACAATCTTGAGTGTAAGACAACCCCAAGCCAGTTTTTTAGCCGCCTAAGGAGGCCTACAAGCGACAAGTTTCCAAATACTGTGCTGGTGAGTCAGACCGGCATATCTGCCAATAGTAAATTGACCTGCAGATATAGGACTGATACCAAGAGCTGCTAAGGGTAAGCAGACTATAGAGAGCTCTGATTACCTGAAAGCAATTTGGCTGTGGGTATGGAGAAAGCGAAGACCCAAAGCCTGGTTCGATGGCAATATTCTGTGGTTTGTGCACACAGCCTGGAATCAATCTCCCTGAAGATTGGAGAGAGTATGAAAATAGGTATATCTATATGTATTGCTACTTGGAAGCTGCCGACATCTTGTTTCAGCCAAAACCTTTTTATGCAGGGCTTTATGATGGATGGAAACTTCCAAGCGGAACACATGAGGATGAGGAATCCTGAAAATGATGTCCTGCTTTCTGATGGAGCAGGATTCATGGTTAGCAAAAAACTGTATGAGGCGCATCTGAAGTTGGCAGTTGAGAGGCAGCAGGTCAGGTCTATTTCTTGTATTTCTGCAGTCATTTGCTCATGCTCTGACAGAGATCAATGTGCCATGATCACTGCGCAGTAAACAGCACCAACAAGCATAGTGGCCATCTTGAATCAACTGGAATTGGGGCTACGGCATGCATACATGGTGCTTTTGTGCCAGACTCCATAGTTGATTTTCAAAGGGGTGAAGCGTGAGTACCAAGTGCCTATATCTATCAGCACACTGGGTGAAACTGATTCCCCAATAGTCAGAAAAACATGGATTATTTGATATTTAAAGCCCTGAATTTTAACATGGATGGCATCAAGGCAGCTCTCATTTGCTATGATGTCATGTGTCAATGGAGCGTTCATATGAAGGACAGGGTGGCTGGCAGCAGGCATCTCAAGATTCCTGATGGCCTGGAGCTCAGATTGGGCATCAGTCTTTTCCATATCCATGGGCACCAGGATACCTGCCTTGCTAGGTATTCGCCAAGCTTTATTGAAGGTGGCCGACAAATAGATGGCAAGACAATTGAAATGCTTTGGGCTCCACTGAATGAGATCTCCAGGAGCACAAGGGGAATGTCTACATTGCATCGTAGGGAGGTAATAGATGACCACATGAACGACTCAAATTGGAAGAAGCTTGTTAATTTGGGTGAGCACCATCTCAAAGGCACTGCATTGAAGCTGACAGAGTCCATAAAGTCAACGCCATATCTAAGTGCTATCACAGGGCACTTTCTGGGGCAACGCTCAGTTCAGCAGCATTTGAGAGCATAGACAGATCGGCAGGCACAGATTCTACTGGAGTTTGGGCTGAAGAAGAGGAATATGCAAGAAGGGAGTGTGGACGCGATATCACTGTTATGGACATCTATGATATCAGAATGGAAAAGCGTGAGTTTGACCATTCTAACTTACTTTCTTGTGTCAACTGGCTTCAGTCCCTTCTCAGGCAGAAATACTTCTTGAATTGATAGAAAAGGAGATAGACAATTCTGGACATAAGGGACATGCTGCATGGATTGCTATGGGATTGAAATTTCAAGAAATGCAGTATGGCTTCAGTAGCTCCCTCAGTAAGATTTATGGTTCTAACATGAAGAAAATAAACAGGTTATCGCTTCAAGCACTGGTGAGGAAGCTTGGGTCCCACCCAACTCCAGATCAAAAAATGGACATCACGTTAAGGCACTCACAGCTCCAAGTTAAAGTTGATGGATTCCAGAAACAGGCCGGAAGCATACTTTACACTGTCTCAAACGATGCTGATGACTCCTGGGCGGATGACTATACAAGAGAAATATACACTGGCATGGAATTTGATGGCATTGGTGAAGAAGATGGTGGGCTTGATACAGCCGCCAAGGACCGCAATCAAATGCAATTTCCAAGAAGCAGCCCTCCTGATGGTCATATAAATGCAGAGCAAATTCTATTGCATCTTCTGTCACATATGGGATGAAGCTGGTGTAATAGAAATGGTGCCAAAGATCTGGCAAAGGCAGAATTGTGCCTACTGGAGGGCCAACTCAATGACTCTTTGCATTGCATTTGCATTGCCCTGGGACACAAATCCTACCTGTTCAGAAATGATGTGTGCCTGGCACATACACAGAGACTAAAGACACGTGCCTGGGGAGAAGTCCATGCTGTTGAGTCAACTGTCCAGCATCATGCTCAGGTTTATAATTGTGCGCAGCAGTCAATGGTGGATCTTGGTGCCAGGGCTTCTCTGCTCAATCAGTACAAAGTTCTGCAGCGCCAGGACTTGAAAATCAACACAACTGTAATTGCGCCTCATGTGTGTGGGCAACAGAATACATCATTGCCTTGGTTTTGGTCTATGGACGCCCAGAGAGATGCTGATGTCGGGGCATGGATGAATGACTGTATGTGCTTCTTATTTCATACACACCCTGAGGGATGCTCAACAAATAAATTTAAATGCAGTTTACTGGGTGCATTGGCTGAGGGTGAAAGCTCAAAAGACAAGGTGGATCGAAGAGCTTCAATGTCTCCAAGTTGAGATGGAGTCTGCCATCAGGTTCTTTCAATACCAAGAGCAATGTTGGCAAAGGAAGCAAGACCTCATTGATCCCTGATCACAGCCAGGTCATTCTGCATGGGCAGCAAGACAAAGTGCAATGTGGCGTTCAATGGATATGCAGGCAGGTTCCAAATTTAATGATTTGCTTGAGAGCCACCCACCTCCCAATTTTGCTGAAGTCATATGGCCTCATTCCAATAGATTGCTATCCTTTACTTAGATTTTCTTATTAGCCCCCGATGTTTGTGTGGTGTTAGAGCATAATGTCATTCCTATAAAAAGAAGAATGTATGAGCCCCCAATGTGGATGGACTTTTTCAGGCAGTAAATTTAGAGCAGGTCGTTGTACCATGTGCGATCTTGTGCAAGCTCTCACATAGGCCCGAATTCCAATTATCTTATGTTGCCAATCAGCACACATTGTCCAATCAAAGCTATCCATAGTCGATGTGGATAGGCTTGCAGAGGTCCATAGTTTGAATAACAGTCAGTGAACTACGATCCCGCATGGGCCATTGCGTGCGTATTATACTCAAACAATGTGCTACAATGGGCCCATCAAAAAAATCATGGCCACTATGTGATGTCTGTGTGGGGCCTGCAAACTTGCATCAAGCAGGGTGGCTACCAAGAAAAATGTTTGCATGAGCCCAGAATGTGAGCAGACTGCCACTTGAAGATACAACAGTCTGGTGTTGTCTGTAATATTTCAACCTATTTTCGGATTATTTTATTTTCGATCAGTCAGCATGTGGCGATGGAGGCCATTCTGGATCAATATACATGAGCTCATGTTGGTCCAAAGCTGCTGAGCAACAGTCTCGCTTGGGCCCGCTCCCTGCACCATAAAATCCGGATGGTACACTTGCATAAGACCATCAAATGAATGACGGGTTGAATGAAATGCCCTTGCGTTGGTCCATATGCCTTTTGGCCAGCAGGATATGCTGCCGAATAAAGTGCTTGAATGGGCCCTTGCGGATAAGCTGAAGGTGGCTGGCTGCAGCTTGCAAGCTCTCCCAGCAAGCTATTGCATGAGGGTTGAATATGTTGAATATGCCCAACAAGAAATGTGTTGATACCATGGGACTTAGTTCGATGCTGTACAACTCACCAAATTCTGATCGGATAGCGTCAGAAGCCAACCAGTTGCACAAATATCATCGTTATCTGATCTGATGTTGATTCTTTGCTGAATGATCATATGATTCATATCACACCCACCTTTGTCAGACAAACCTGATATTCTTCAATGCTATGCAACCACAATACAATCAGGCTCCTTTTGACCATGTCCGCCACATCCAAAACATCTGTTCTGCTATATCCACTGCTCTGCTACATCCACCAAGTCTGCCATGTCCAACACATCCACTGTGCCCACCACGCCCACTGCATCTGCCACATCCACCACATAACCAAGCTGCATTCTTGAGGATTTGAGAACATACGAGGGATATGGCATTTGAGATACTAAACGAGATGCAAGGTTACATGTAAAGGTTGAGGAACAGTGAGAGAAGCGAAAAATATGCCTTCGTGCAACAGAGGGACCGACATAGTTGTTGGCTCGTTGGCTCGATGTGGCATGCACATGCAAGCATGTTGTTCGCTCATGTCGACATACCAGGTGTCACCACCCAGATACACCTGGCCACCGAGTGTTGGAAACCAGACATTGGGTGACTAACACGTGCAATCGGATAATCTCCGCAGCACAGGACGCTGGCTTGTGATTCAAGTCATGGACTCAAATTAGTAGCTCTCTTACCTTTCATATACTCACTTTGTCCACTCGAAGCTTTAGGCATTAAGAGTTTATAAACAAAAGGACTTTATATTCTCCACTTTTGCGTAGCTACAGCCTCAGTCTTTCCTCTCGGACTGAGGCAAGTACCTTTACCTTCTTACATACAGCATAGCTACCTTGCATTCAGACCCAGACCCATGCAACGCAGGTTATTTTCCTCGAATAATAGTCTTTCTTTCAGACTGAGACCCACATTCATGCGCCACAGCTTTGTCTCGCCTTGCTCACTTTGAACATGAGGTTGATTCCCTGCATGACTACACCCATGCGCACATTGTGCAGGAACGTATGCTTGTCGTTTGTGCACATGAGTGCTGGAAACATGAATTGGTATGTGGCCATGAATTTGGAAGGACAGCTTGGCCCATGGTTGTCGGGAACTCACTACTTTATGGGTAGCGAGACTCGACGAGGGCACGGAGTTGAAGGTGACTGATCCAAAGGAGCAGCAAGGAGATGTTGAGGAGGAATAAGCAGAAGACGAGAAGAGGCGGGAGCGGGTAGACTGGGGACGACGACGGGCGGGTTGCTGCTGACAAGGAGGGAGCTTTGAAAGGCTCCAGTGTGGGGGATGACAAGAGAACAGTCTAAGGACTGTTCACCTAAATTCGTA
>Ga0307510_10010962_pt1 | contig 10772 bp, 10 predicted proteins | sample 12_EM_MG_FD_207224 | JGI IMG/M metagenome (GOLD analysis project Ga0307510, IMG submission 207224) | Populus trichocarpa ectomycorrhiza microbial communities from riparian zone in the Pacific Northwest, United States - 12_EM | ecosystem: Host-associated > Plants > Roots > Unclassified | place... | reverse complement strand
TCCACAAGGAATGCCATCTGCTTATGAGTGGAAGCTGCTTCCGGCAGGCACTTTGGGGCACTCAGTAAATCCTGAGACCAGCCGCCGGAATGAAGATAGGACCAGCCTTTCCCCCTTGGAAACCGCTTTTGAACAGGCAAGGGCGACCAGTGGCAACAGCCTAGAACAACACCGTGATTTGGTGCAAACATATGATGAGTACCAGGCCTTTGACGAGGAGATCAAAGACCCTTTGTATCCGGAGATGATCGCGGAGGAGAACGAGGTCCTGTTGCAGGAACGTCTGGGAATCCTGGCGGATTGGCGGCAATACTATCCAAACCAGTTTCACGACAATAGTTTGCCACTTGTGAACCCCGCAACCCCTATCGAAGTTGCTTCTCCACGGAATGGGCAGGCAGCGCCAGTATTTCTGTCAAGAAAGATGCGGCCTGCAGGGTGAATAAAGAGTATGCTCGACCGTGTGGTGAAGGGACCCTGAAGCTCGTCAACTCGGTCTGCGCTGTTACCGCTTGCGGGGCCTTTTGTATCTCTGGAGGCTCCTCCCAGGCGCACTTACGAGCTAGCGATTCGCGAGCGCAGTCATTCACTGACAATCCGTCGGACCAGGGTATCCCCGACAGGTTCCCCTGTTGGACGCCGTGTGGCGGCTTTGGCGAGGGCAGCTACATTCAATGCAGGGAGCCCAAGGGAGCCTATCGCACATCGCACCCGGTTTAGGATAGGACTAGGTACGCTGAGGTGAAACGCAAGGGCTAATAACCCACAGTCAAGTAAGTAATTTTGCAATTTGCCTAATTAACAAAGAGATGTACTTACTAATATTCAGTGATGTTTGGCTCGGACAGGCCCCTTGATGTCTATCGGCGGAGACAACAGTACAACTCAGCAGAGAATGACAGGCGAGAATATGGAAGGAGATTTGGACATGACGGTTCGGGTGGACAAGCTGGACGAGAAGGGTACACCTTTGATTCACTCGGTGAAGCATTTTCAGTTGCATTTGCGAAATGCAGAGGTCTACGAAGAGTGGGAGCAGGATGCAGAGGATGAAGATGTCAATTGTATCGACATATATGAGTCTGGTGAAGAGGGTGGCAAAGGCTCAGAGGATTCCGATGAGGTCCATGGGGAAGAGGAGATTGATGAGGAGGACGATGAGGATGTGGAGTGTGAGCAGGAGGACCTGAAGGGCGAGCAGCGGGACAAGAAGTGGTGGGAGAAGGGTAATGATGATGTTTATATGACTGACGAAGGGGAAACCTCCTGCTCCGGTTTGGGAAGTAGGATGCAAGACTTAGGTCGCCCTGACTCGCCATCTTCCTCTGGCGGTCTGTACAGCCAGGTAGCAGAACACGGTTTCCGTACTAGCACTTGAGAGATTGGAGAGCGGCTCCTTGGGCGTGCTATGACACCCAAGGCTTTCTTCACAAGCCCGGAAGACCAACAGGACAGCATCGAAAATATTGTCACCAAGAGAAAGCACTTTCTTGCCGGCAATGCCCGTCTTATCATTAATGTCGACGCAGCCGCTAGGGAAGACGCAGAAGAACAAGCAATAGCCATTGAGGAGATGGATAGAATTGACGGCGAGATGGATCGGCAGGCTCCCTTCAATATGGCCAACCAGCACTTCCCACACCACGTAAAACAGGAGCCGGAGGATTAACAATTTCTACTTCCATCTATTTTCTTTTCTTGTTATGTCCTAGTTCCTTTCCCAACCCCTCATCCCGGTTCTGCCTTCCTTACTCTTCTTAATACTGTTGCCCTTACCTTGCCTTACCTGCACTCCCACTTCTGTATTCATCCACCACAATATCTCCCATTTGGTTGCATCTTTACCGCGTAGTCCTTCTCCCAAATCATAACTCCAGGGGCTGTTTTCTTTGGCTTAGATTCTTACGTAGCATGCTACCTTGTTTCTTGTTCTCTTCTCACTCTGAATTTCCAGAAACCAACGCTCCTTTAGCGTATAATTTCTTTTGTTATCATACGCTGCACGTACACAGATTCTGCTCTTTTCTTTTGTGTTATAATTGAGTGGTTGACCTTACTCTTTGCAGTATAATGTAATACGATAGCAGTTTAGATGTTAGAAACAATCACACCTAACGATAAGCTTGAGCACAGATTGAGATTGTCTATTTAGGACTTTGCTTCTGGTTTCTTCAGCAAAATCCATACGCCCAAAGACATACGCCCAAAACCAGGTATCCAAAGTGATACGCCCTAAGGCATGGGCTCTAAAGCCATATACTCAAAGCATACGCCCAAAGCTTCCGCCCAAAGCCTACGCACAAAGCATGCACCCAAAACATTCGCCCAAAGTATACACCCAAAGCATATACCTAAAATATACAGCCAAAACATCTGCCGAAACCACACGCCAAAAGCCTACGCTCAAAGCACACAGCCAAAACACACTCTTAAACCATACCCCCAAACACACCGCCAAAGCATACGCCCAAAGCAGATGCCCAAAACACATGGTCAAAGCATAAGCCCAAAGCATAGGCGCAAAATACCCGCCCAAACCAGTTGAACTAAAGACCCTCTCTGCGAATGTTTAATTATAATTTAGGTTCAAATATGTGAGAAAATAGCCACACATATTCCTCTAGAGTGGTTCAGCTCCGCAGTTTTAAGGATAGGCTTCTATCTGGAAATCAGAATCGGAATCTACAATAGTCAAATGAACAAGACCGATCACAACTCTGCTACTTGAACTTCCAATACACATCATTTCCATTGAATGCAGAGTTGCACAGATATAAATTCCTGCTCGTAGAGTATCAAGGATCCGGTTGTACTCTGTATCGTCACACTCTAAGAGACCCGACACCATCTCCTTCCACTGTAGCTCCCCATTCTCACACTTGTCTTCATGTAAGGTGGTTCCCAACCAATACATCTGGCCCAAGGCGGGGGTGTGCATCCCCCCCTTTAGAAAATCCACAATGTCTACCTCATCATAGTGTAAGCTAGGTTCCAGGTATTGATATTGAATATCTGGCTTACAGAAAAAGTGTGTGACTTTATGACCTCAGGAAAGCGAGGAGAGATAAGAATGTGAAAACACGGTTGGTCCCAGGTCACCGTAGTAGTCTTGAGAGCTCTGAGGAAAGCCCTTTGCTTCAAAGAAGCTATGGTCGACTGGAGCATGGGCCATAGCGCGAAGCAGACGAAGTGGAATCATACCGGGCTCAGCATTACACAGTGCAGGCGATGCAAGCACAATATATTATCTGATTGGGCTCATGATACTAAAGAAGGATGGATATGGAGAGAGGTAGAAAGATCGTGCTTTTATTGTAAGACCAAAAGGTTTTGAAATAGGGAAAAAGTATATAATCATTTTATCAAGACCTGCTACTTATACATTAAGTCAACTTGAGCAATGCTTGATAGAATATAATTAACAAGCGTATAAATTATGGAAATTCAGAAGGCAGAATGAGGTTATTATTAACAGTCTGAGTCTGGAACTAAGCCCCACGTTATTTTGCCTTTTACCACACGCCTGCCTGAGTCACACTGCTGGAGTGTTTCTCAGCTCGAGACTCGACCCTTAATCTCAAACCCTAACTCAAGCGGCTGTATGATACCGCAGCATTCCCTTGTTCTACGTTCTAACATGCCAGCAATCCGTCCACCTTGGACCAATTTGACTGCCTTCCCCCGAGCATTTGCCCTCTCGAATCCACAAATCTCCAATTGGTACAGTTGACAAATCCGTGGTGACCAGCCATTGGCCCAAGCTCTGTCTATGGCTCACTATCGGCTTTCATAGATTTAGTTGGCTGTACACTTGCTGCAGGTGGGATCCAGAAACAGCTGACAGAAAAAAAAGTCCGCCTTCATTCTGCCGAAGGAAATTGGAAAAAGGTTGATTATTTTATGATGGCCAAATGTGCAGGTATAAAACTCATCTATTGGAGATTCCGCTAGTGGAGCCATTGTTATCGCCTTAGGTGTAAATAAAGGAAACGCCGTAAAGGTAGACAGTAGTACTAACAAGATCATTATGGTATGATATTCTTGTAAGTATCTAAGTGAAAGGTATTTACATAGCATAATTATCAACCTATATATAAGGGTTATAATCAGGAATCACCTTTAATCACTTGCAAAGGAACTGAGTGCCTTTGTCACTGCAGGGTATTCAAGTATTAGATCATCACATTGAGTTTGCTTTCAATAGTGGCCACAGCTGCGACAGACCCCGTACTTGAAGGTTGGATTCAGAAATTGGTTGCCATGTAGGAGGGAAGCCACTGTCTGAGAGTGTTCAATTGGAACTAGTCAACTCGTGTAAAAGATCAAATTTGGTTACCTCCAACTATGATTGAACTGGGTATATCAACCCCTACTGGATTTGGACTGATGCTATGCCCAAAGCACCGCGGTGAATACCAATTCATGTAGCTGGTACCAAGCCTAATCCTAGAGTGCGGCTATTTTCAAAAAGTAATTCTCATGCAACCATATACCACCCTACACACAATGTTCATAGTACATACAAAAATTCATATGCAGAATGGTTCCTACGCATGCATGTTCGTATACTCAATTCCTAGACTCAAAGGTTATCTGAGGAATGAAATGGATCACAGAATGGAAGCCGGCTTGGGTACTTACCTTAGCTAGTCGAACTTATAACCTGCATTCATATGCCTACCACCTCTGTACTTTTATTTAAATATCATTCGAGATTCAAGGGGATCTGTTACTGTATATGGATAGCTAGAACGATCTCAACTCAATGTCTTCCAAAACAGAATCTTGCACAATGGGGAGCCAATGGGGGCTCTACCCCTCCGAGGCACGAAGCCGTACCTTCTTTTTACAGTTCCACGAATGCCCTGCAGGCGAATACTCTCCATCTTTATCCCAATTGACAGTAGAATCCAGTCTATATTGGAGCGACGGCCCGGTAACACCAACCCAAAGGCCTCTGACCGGTTTGCCCCGCCCACCACTTGCAAGTTCGACAAGACCCTTGCCCTCCAATTCCGTAGCGCTGGCCCTTGGAACCCAAGATCACGCGCGCACTCTGCTTCATCTGCTAGCCGTGATTTTGTCAACAAGTGCTCCTGTTACATTTGAGATATTTGGAAACTTTTATCTGTATACGGAGGAATATCATGAGAGTTGGATGGAGTGGTGGCAAGGCACACCAGGGGATATAGCCTGTACTGTGAAATATGGTGAGAAGAAAACGATAAGGTGGAACTCGGATCTTTGAGGCACACAGGTGTGGAAATATTTACAACAATGTGCCGACCGTTTAGATAGTGCTATTGCCATCCCACGAGTAATGTCCATTATAGGCAGCAAGATTCTAGCTCACCCAAGTGGCACAGGGACTAGCTCGATGCATGACCATAACAGGTCCTCTCCTTGTCTGAAATTGAGAAATATTAATGGATATGATGCGCGGGCCAGAAACCCCCTGGGTATAGCCGTTCTTACACTATTGCAAAAAGAGACCAAAACTGGAAATTCGCGTAGGATTAGCTATCTGGCCACCGCAGCAGGATTCAATCAACATGATTTCGAAGAATACTTTCTAAAGGCGTTTTGAGCAACGAATCTCGCCCTTAATTGCTCAAAGAACCTTGCCTTTCGTCGTGTCTTCAAGTACATTCGTCTGTGAGTTGAAATCCCCTGCCCAACGACCTTAACGCGGCCTTGGAAACTGTTGGGCAAGTCTATGGTGGATGATAGATGTCTACCTGCTGCAGGAATGATGTCTGTGGCTGCCGAATAATGAACTTCACTGAAGAGACTTGCTTTTTTAGCAATTGTGGCTTATTGGATCTCGCATAGCTAGCAGATGGAGGAGGAGCTAATTAGGTTCAAGGAAATCAGGGGTTCACATACAGGGGCTAATATGGCAGGGATAATTAATGAGGTTCTGGCTAGATATAGGATTCAGAATTGAATTCGGGGTTTCAGCACCGCTAGTGCGAGCAATAACCGAACACTCACCGAAGCCTTACACACTGCTTGTAGTTTACTATCAGTTGAATCGTGTCAATTGAAAAATTAGAGTCAGTGGATTTGTTAGGGGGTAGCTAACACAGTAGGATTCCAGGCTAACTAGGCCGAGGATATTCTGGACAACGGAATATAGGTCAGGAAGGCTCCAGAAGAATTGTTCAATAAAGTAATAGAAGAATATCGTAATAACTTATAATATTGTTAAGGTCTCTTCTCCGTTGTTTTGATGATGTTCTCAACCATCGGGGACAGCCCTACTATTTATACTAATGTCTATGCTACTTTGACTTCTCTAGTAAAGAAGTATCTTTCTAAGAATTCATTTCGTTAGAACAAAGTGCGAACACTGTTTGACCCTGAATCTTGCCCAGCTTGACCCTGAGAATCTCCCGACTGCTATTTCTTCTGAGGGTGTCCCCACTCCACCAGTAGTCAGTCATCGCTCTCTTCGTCCTGATAGACTATAATGGAATATGCAGTCTAAATGCCAACATACCAATAGTAGCATGAATATGGAGTGATCAAGTCCGATATTCATATATCAATGCATAATGCCTATGCATTTGTAAGAGAAGAGAACTGGTTCTCTAATCATCGTTCCAATCAGTTAGCGATATCTTGAAACGTGAACTCTTTGTAGTTCCTGAGTGGTCTCCCAGATGCCTCCAAAAGGTTTCTACTCAGGAAGCTTGGGTTCGGATATATGCTCTCCCATATGGAGGCCTATACCAAGTGCATAATTATGCAAGCTATTCCTGCTAGGGTAATAGTATGGCCCAGGTTGTTCAGATTATCCTTACTGCATTTATGAGTAGGATCAAGGTGAAATGGCAGGATCGTCATATGGTGTCAGGCCTTAAGGCGGGCTAAATCGAGAAGGTTATGAGATTGGATAATGGCTTTCACCAAACAGTAGTAAAGGTAATGTGTCTAAGATCTCATACCCTATCACATATATTTCAAATTCATACACACCAATTCATACACACAAATGGATACCCACAAATTGATATGCACAAATTTATATGCACAAATTGATATGCACAAGGGTATATGCACAAATTCATCGTTCCAAATTGAATGCGCACCCATGTGAAAGGAGAACCCAGGGTTTCCCCGATTGTTCACACCTAAGATACCTTTAGTCAGAGATAATGCTAATAATGGTTTATAGCATCCTAAAATGAGTATTGTAGTTGGTGCTTTACCTCAACGGTGTCAACACTTCATCGAGATACAGAATGATTATCTTAAGATCCCTTCTAGACTACTTTATGATGTCACAACATGTTGGAACTGAACGCTAAACAAGTTGGAGAGATCTGTATGGCTACGGAAATTCACCAAGGACTGGGCACAAAGAAATGCCGAGTTTACGCCTCTCTGGTCAACCCCGGAAGAGTGGAGGCAGATTGAATACATCCTGGAAGTACTTCAACCCGTATGATTTTGGACTATATGGATGTCTAAAACAGGTGGAGTCACACTTCATCGATTGTTTCAAGTGTATCAAGATATCTGTGAACATTTGGAAATGCAAATTTCCTGGTTAGAACGGAAGCAGATGCAATGGAACGTTGATATTCGGGCAGGCCTAGTGAAAGGTAAATTGAAGGCCGCCTCTTACGATGTCAAAACGGAATGTCCAAGAGGTCGTGGGTTCTGCATTGGAACTTGCCTAAATCCCTATTGCAAACTCAACCTTTTTCGAGAACAGGATCTTGATGCCAGTGGGGAGACTGAGTATGAGAAGTCATATAAAAAGGAGTTCATAGCGTATTATGATCGGTACTATGCACCAAGAAATAATCAGGCACCTGACTTGTCAATTCCACAGAGTGGTCTGAACAGTCGATCCAACCACCTTTATGATGGAGTAACCCCATCGTGGTATGTTAGGTTAGGGCTGACTTGGAGGTGTAAGCAGGGGTATTGACCAGACCTCGCGGCGGTGACTGGTGTTGTGTGGTAGGAACCCACTGTGCGGGCCACCACAAACTGTATCTAGTCTGAGCTGTGTTCCTTTCTCCTTACGGGAACAACTCATCGTCATCACACTCCTTTGCAACACACTTGTCATATATATCGGATATCGAACACATCTCAGTTTTCCTATCAGCGACCGCCCCAGATCGTTCTCGTGACGACACATTCGATAATAGCTGTGTCCTGGCGGTGCCTGTCCGCCGGCATCTTCCCTGCCCGGAAACCAGACCTCCATCAGGTTATGAGCCCGGCCAAATCCATTGGGATTGTTGGCCCTTAACAGGAAAAGGTTTTTACACTCACGCAAGTAAAAGAAAAAGGTTTTTCACCCCGTGATCTTGCGGCCGTGAATCGTCTTTCGGTATCACCTATCACCACACTACGTTGTCCTAAGTACCCTTCCGTGTCTAGCTCAGAGTAGCAGCGCCATTGTAGTAGGAGCAAAGATGAATGGACAAGATGGTTCATCATCGTTGGTCGGCATGAGCTTTGCGAAGGTGGATGGGACCAATTATCGGTTGTGGGCGATGAGGATGACACACTATCTCCGGCGAGAAGGCTTGTGGAACCTAGTCAATGGTCGCGAGGAGCTGCTGGAGAAGCCGGAGAAAGAGGAGTCTGACAAGGACAAGCTTGTCAAGGAGTACGAGAAAAATATGGAGAAGTACAAAAAGCAAGACCTTCGGATGCAAAAGGCAAGCGGTACGCTTTGGATGGCAATGACAGACGCTATTGCGATTCGCTACTACAACAAAATGGAGTGGACTACAGCTTCGAGTATCTGGCTCGACGCGCACGCCAATCACCAAACAGCTACAAGCCATGACTCGAACCACTTGCAACGAGAGCTATACGAATCCACGCTTGAGGAATCGGGTACTGCACTCGAATACATCAACCATATTCAGTAACTCAGTGACAAGCTCGTGATGTGCGGGCAAACCCCGTCATACGCGCATTTAATTTTTCACATCTTGGAGGGTCTACCTGAGATGCCAGAGTGGTCAACATGGGTTATGGTAACCAAAGCGGCACTTTCGGACCAGAATTCTCTCGCTGGATTCAAGAAGTTAAAGGAACTACTGCTAGCCTATGAGGCTGAGCTTCGTAGAATGAAGTCCCTACTTCCCGACCAAGCGTTATATACGAAGGGTAGAAGAGGAAACCAAAGACGTCAAGAAAGCCCAGGTCTGGCTACTCATTCCGTATCGAGAGTGAGAGGGAAATGTCAGAGGCCTAATTCCTTCAGTGGTACATGTCACAGCTGCGGCAAGAAAGGGCATACGAAAGCTGATTGCTGGCAAGAGCGCAACATCACCGCACGCGGTGGGGGAGGAAGAAAGGACGGAAACATGAGACAATCGTTATCCGATAGGGGACCGGATTTCGGAGCTAACAACGATTGCATTTTACTGAGCGATGAGCTGACGGCAATCCCTACTGAACGCAAAGCGGACACTTTGAGAGAGAGAGGGAGAGAGACCTATTCTGGAGAAGAAGTGGACCGTGGATATACTGTTGACTGCCTGCTGGGAGGAGTAGGCGTGACGAACGAAATTGAATGCGTGGTTGATTCTGGGTGCATGAACCACATGACTGGAAACCGCAATGCTTTCGTTAAAGAGACCTACGTTTCTCTATCAGCAAACCAACGCCAAATGAAGACAGAGACGGGAGAGCTTGTTTCCGCCGCTGGTATTGGCACAGTTCAAACTTATACAAGGACGCCAGGAGGAGGTCGTCAGCGGTTGTTTGTGACCGAAGTACTTCATGTACCTGGAGCGACAGAGGCTGGATTGATATCGGGCAGCCAGCTAACCAAGAAGGGGGTCAAGATGGCCTTTACGGATGACGCGGCGGAGTTCTATCAAGATGGGATTCTAATCGCTATTGCTGAGAAATCGAACAAGCTCTACAAGCTAATACAGAGTGGGAAGTACCTCAATTTCGGTTTGCTTCTTTCCAAGAAGGTCGATACGGCGACTGCGCTCTGACATCATAGGCTTGGACATCTACACCTACCAGCTGTACTAAAGATGAGTAACACGGAGGTGGGGAGTGGTATGCCTTGTTTGCAAGCAAATAATGGACAGAATCGCTGTACAGCGTGCCTTACGGGAAAAATGACGCGTATACCGTTCCGAGCATCAACCCACAGAACCAAAGCGCGATTAGAGTTAGTCCATTCACATCTTTATGGACCGATGCAGACTCAATCCCTTGGAGGATGTCGATACTTTATACTCTTCATCGACGATTTTACCAATTATACATCGATATACTTTCACAAGTCAAAGAACGAGGCAGCCGGCTACTTCCAGAATTACAGAGCGGCTGTGGAGAGGTTTTTCAGTGACAAGGAGAAGGGTTTCAAGATAAAGGCGATTAGGACTGACAGCGGAGGTGAATACTCTAGCGGTGAGTTCCAGAGGGAGCTAAAGCGGTCCGGTATCGAGTGGCAAGTTACCGTGCCTTATACTCCTCAGGAGAATGGAGTCCCAGAGAACAGCAACAGAGTTCTAGTGGAGAGAGCAAACGCATTGATCCACCACACTGGAGCACTTAAGAGTTATTGGGCAGAACCGCTACAGGTGACAGTCTACTTAAAGAATGTGGCTTTGACCAGGGGGATACACGGAATGGACTCTACACCACATCAGTTATGGTTTGGATGGAGGCCAGATATCAAGCACCTGAGGGTGTGGGGATGTACGGCATACTGTTTTATTCATCCAGCAAAACACCCAGATAAAAAATGGGGTCCTAGAGCGGAAAAGATG
>Ga0307510_10010960_pt1 | contig 10773 bp, 13 predicted proteins | sample 12_EM_MG_FD_207224 | JGI IMG/M metagenome (GOLD analysis project Ga0307510, IMG submission 207224) | Populus trichocarpa ectomycorrhiza microbial communities from riparian zone in the Pacific Northwest, United States - 12_EM | ecosystem: Host-associated > Plants > Roots > Unclassified | place... | reverse complement strand
TGAAAGCTCCCCAAGTGCCTCCCCTTTCCCTCATCTCTTACATAAGCCTCTCAGAGTCGTCTCTAGCAACACTAGAGACTTCTACCTCTTCAAGTACTCGCCACCAGTTCACCTCTTAGTACAAGTCGTACTATCAAGGCCCGTTGAAGCCTTAACACTACCACACAACTAATACGAGACCTCATAAAAGTCCTGATCATAATCAGTACGAGCTAGCTCCAACTCGTAACACAGGGTGGGGGATGACATAGTGGTGCACATGTCCCCGAAATTGGGATGAGTATGGGGAACAGCGCAATACTCAGCGTTGCACTGCTCGTGAGGATGATCGCAATTGTTGTGTGCATGTTGGGTGCTAAGACACCAACAACATATCTTCCAGAGGGGACACTCCTCCTCGATGTGGTTGGGACATGACTCATTGCATTTGAGGCAATAGGGGAACTTGGGTTTGCCTCCTCAATGCCGCTTGCCTAAGACGGCGCGGCACTCAAGGCTGTCTTCACCTTCCTCGATATCCGATGGTCCTTGAGCCACGAAAATGCGTGGGATGTGAATGGCATTAGTGGGAGGGGGACGGATACGATTGAGGTGAGGAATGAGTCAGGTGCGAACTGCAGTGTTGGTGAGGTATTGTTCCACCATGCTGAGTTTGCTCTGGGTGCTGTCTTCCCTTCTATCAAGTTCAACTTGCTGGTGCTTTACTGCCTTGAGTTCGCTCTGATAAGCTCGATATCTATAGACGTCAGCAACAACACTGGGATCCTTGAGATCGATGATGGCATTGTCGATGAGGAGTCAGGAAGTGGAGGAAGGGTGGAAAATGTTGAGGTCATAATCTTTGACCCCAGGATGATTGAAATTTGGGGTGGGATGTGCCTGTGCATGGAGGGGGATAGAGAACTCAGGGTCGCTGTGCTTGCAAGTCCCTACAAGGTGAGTATCGACCCCAATTTGCCTGAAGGTGACGTAACATGCTATCTCGTCTTGCCTGTGCTCATTGAGGAAGACAAGCGGGTACTGCCACGCATCACCGCAGTCATACTTGCTCCATCTGGTTCCTGGATGGTTTGGGTCATCGAGCTGATGAGTGAGCTGAGGGACATTGGGAATGGGGCTAGGTGTGGAGGAGAGGGAGATGGTAGGGTTGTACTGAGCGAACCTAACTGGTTCGTCATTCTGCACGTCATTGTCTGACATGTAACTCTCAATCTTCTTGAGGATTTGGGGAATGAGGAAGAGGTGTTCAACCGCGGTGTAATCGCAGAAGGTGGTGGTAAACACCTGGTCGTCAAGCTCAGTGTTTCCCAGAATGTTCAGGGCTGGGAGGAGATCCTCCGTCCAGGCTGAAAGCGCCCCAGTGATACGCTCCTGATGCTCCATGTATTTCAACAAGGCTCTGCATTGTTTTCTCACATGGTGAACCTGAGCCGAAGAGGGAATTTGTCCCGCTAGTGTGAGTATCTTGTCGTCTGGGAGTGTGTCGACGACTACGTTTGAGTGGATGCTGGATGGCTGGGGTGATAGAGGGCGACGATGCTGGCGTTGGAGTAACGGGGTTGGGGGTAAGGTCAACAGAGGGGAGGGGGATGGTGCTCGAGCCATACTGTCCTTGTTCTGAGGGAAGATACAAGGTGGGATCGGGATAGGGGATGGTGAAGTGCAGCCAATAGCTGGGGTGGGGGAGGATGGTGGTTGACCTTGTGATGCGCCTGGGAAGCTGCTCAAAGCTGTCCTTAGATTGGAGTAGATATCCGTCGCCATAGAGGCAGCCTCTAGTCCAGCAGTGATAGGAGGGTTCAGTGGTGGGGACGATCGTGGAGAAAAGGGTAATGTCTCCATTTCCATAGATGGACTGCTGTGTATGGACTGTGGTACCTCCTGGTCCAACGTAGACATAGCTGAAGTGTGTTGGTTGAGTGAAGTCAAGGGGCATTCAGCGATGATAGGGGCAGTACTGCTCTTTGCAGAAGCAAGAGTGTTCAAGGGCGTGAGTGTAAGTGGGGTGGATCGTTCGGTATAGCAACAAAGTCTTCTGGGCAGCTGGGGTGAAGATGTGGAACTTATGACTGGGCCAGATAGTGAGATCTCTGAAGAGGTGGCAGAACGAATTGAAAGGGGGGTCGATAGTAAAGGTGTAGAATGCCTGGTTGGACATACTGGGGGTGACTTGTTGAGGGGGAGGGTTCTTATACTGCTCGAGGTATTTTGAAAGTCCGATAATAACTCCGGAGTGTGGAGGTCCTTGGCGTTAACCTATGAATCATGTGCTGGCGAGTAGTTCTTCCAGCGCACAAGATACTGCTTCTTCTTCCAATGGCCAAATGACCTCTCTTTCAGAATCTTCTTGACTTCCCATTCTGGTTCGCCTTCTAGTATTTCTGGTGGTGGTTCTAGAAAATTGGGTCCATGTTGGTCTGTTTCTTTGTAGGGCGTGAGTAGGGAAGCATGAAAGACATCATGGATTTTCCAGGTAGAAGGAAGTTCGAGTTTGTAAGCAACTTTTGATATTTGGGAGACTACCTTAAAAGGTCCGTATCTCCTTGGGGAAAGCTTAGGTGTGGTGTTACTTGGAAGTTGTAGGTTGGTTCCTTCAAGCCAGACCTTTGATCCTACTGCAAATGGGACGTATTGTGGCTTTTCTTTTATCCAGGATTCTTGTGCTTTATGTTGGGCCTCTTGGGCGGCTTCCCTGGCTTCTTTGATGGATAAGAGTCGTTGTTCTAGGAAGGGAATGGTGGTTTTCCAGGTTGGTTGGTGTACTTGGGGTGTGTATCCGATAAGTAAGTCATATGGTGTTTTCTTGGTAGTTGCAGATGGCCATGAGTTTTTGGTGTACTGGGCAAGTGGGAGCCATGTGTGCCAGTTGTTCTGTTGTGTTCCGCAGAATACTCGGAGATATTGCTCCAAGGTTTGATTGGTTCTTTCACTTGCTCCATCAGTTTGAGGGTGATACGCCGTGCTGATATTCTGATGGATGTTGAGGATACAGCAGAGTTCTGTTGAGAATTTCAATATGAAGCGGACGTCACGGTCTGATATGATTTTGCGGGGAATGCCGTAGTGGGGAATGACGTGATTGAGGTAAAGTAAGGCTACTCCTTCTGAGTCGATGGTCTTGTGACAGGGGATGAAGATGGACGCTTTGGAGCAATCAGTGTCTGTGATTGTGAGAATAGTGTCAAAGCCACTTGACTGTGGGAGTTTAGTGATGAAGTCCATTGCGATGGTTTCAAAGGGTCATGCATTGTCTGCAGGAGTGATGGGAAACATGGGTGGATGGGTAGGATGGGTATTGACTTTGGTCATTTGGCATGTAGCGCATCCTTTGATGTATTCAGTGACAAAGGTTTTCAGGTTGGGCCACCAGTAGTACGGGGTGATTAGTTGAAGTGTCTTGGTAATTCCGGTGTGCCCGGCGGTCACGTGGTCATGAAAAAGGGAAATTACTCCCCTCCTAAGAGCATTGTCTGCCACGACAACTAAGGCAGTCCCGTGATACCAATGTGTACCATCCAATAGGGAAAGGTTATGTGTTGGTGCCCATTTCTTGAGTAGCGGTTGCTCTTTGTATTGAGCCAACTTGACACGGCTATCCAAGTTATCTCCGATACTGTCCATGTCGAATACTCAAATTGAGGTATGATTGTCACAAAAGTAGTGGTCCGGCCATACAGTGATGTTGTCATTAATTGGATTGGGTCCCTTGTAGTCAGGTCTTCTGGATAATGCATCCACACAATTAGTGGCGCCAGGCTTGTATTCCAAAACGATGTTGTACTGCTCCCTTTTCGGTAGGTATCTAGCAACGTGAGGACCTATTTTTCTGGGTTCCCAGTAATAGCAAAGGTTGGCGTGATCAGTGAAGACTAGAACAGGTATAGTTGTTCCTTTAAGGAGATGAGACCAGCAGCACAGTCCGCGCATAACTCCCAAGAATTCCCGGTCATAGATGGGATAGTTTTGTTCAGTTTGGGTGAATTTCTGGGAGTGAAATCCTACTGGTTGTCTTGGTCCTGGTTTTTGGGTGCCATCTGGTTTTGTGATAGGAGGGTCTTGTTGGTATAATATGGCTCCTGTTCCAATTTGTGACGCATCTGTTTCAAGTTTGAATTGTCAATCGGGGTTTGGTCAAACGAGTACTGGTGCATGGGTGATCATGTCGATGAGTTTGTTTTGGGCCTCCTTTTGTTGGGGTCCCCATTCGAAAGGTACATCTTTTCCAGTGAGCTTTGTGAGTGGTGCAGCAATAATGCTGAAATTGGGGCAGAACATTTGATGGTACCCAGAAACTCCTAGGAAACCACAGACTTGTCGTTTGTCTTTGAGCTCATGTGGGTAGTCTCTGAGCCCTGCTGTTAAGGCTTCAACGGGCCTTGATAGTACGACTTGTACTAAGAGTGAACTGGTGGCGAGTACTTGAAGAGGTAGAAGTCTCTAGTGTTGCTAGAGACGACTCTGAGAGGCTTATGTAAGAGATGAGGAAAAGGGGAGGCACTTGGGGAGCTTTCAAGAACGTTGATATTGAGAATCAAGTCAAGCTTAGGGCTTGACTGTCAAAATACAGGGCGCTTATATACAGGCACGGCCGCGCATGGGCCATAGTCACTAAGGTAGGTACTTCTGGTCAAGGGGGGGCTGTCTGTATCGTATGGTACTCCGCGGACAAGTGCTGCGGTCTGTATGAGTCGAACAATAGAGAATGAGTGAGAGCAAATGATAAAGTGACAAGTTGCCTAATCCATCCTTAAGGGTCGAACAATGGCGGCGGGTCATTCCAAGAAGAGAAGCGTCATCATGATGCGATGACGACCACGAGGTTTGAGGCTGATCCGAGGAGATCTGATCTCCGCATGCCCATTCTGGTTTAATGGCATCTAGCATAAGCAACTACCCTTTAAGGTAGTCCGTATTGATGGTGACCCAATTAAGGGCCATGTCGCTATCCGCGTCGTCTGTGGAGCTCTGTGTGGATGAGGGATTGTCTGCGGATCCTCCGGGAGAGGTCAACTGGTAGCCCTGGCTCTGGGGCGAGGTGCCAGCTATGGGCAACAAGGCAGAAGGGGTGATTGACTGGTAACTGCCTTCTCTACTGGTGCATTGGCGTATGGGCGCTGAAGAGGAACTTGTAGGTGACAGGGAGTGCTTGCGGGACACAGGACTATCTGGGGCAAGGTACTCTTGCCATGGTATGACAGGGGACTCTTCTGGGGACAAGGCGTGCGTGTTGCCTCCAGGGACATCAGGTTCATATGGAATGAATGGTTCTGGCTCTAAGGGCGGCGCGTCCTCCATGGGACTGTCTGGATCTTCCAGTGGGTTCTCTACTGGGGGTGGCTCTTGGTACATCTCCATTGAGGAGTATTCCTGACGATGGATGTTCCATGGGACAGGGACAAGGGGCTCGACTGGGGGCTGATCAAGGGGTGATGATGGTTTGGATGGTTCACTGGGCGGTAGCGGTGGCAGGTCTGGTAGAGATGATGGGTTTAATGGTAGTGGTCGTTTAGCCATAGGTGGAGGATTGGATAGGGTGACAAGGATGGGGTCCGACAAGGATGAGAAAAATTGGGGTGGATCATAACACCTGCGACTTTAGCTGGGTCAACTGTAGCTCCATCTTTTGATATTCAGATGCCCAGGAAATCCATTTGTGGTTGCATAAAAACAGATTTTGACAATTTAAGATGTAAGCCATGGTGTGCGAGGAGATCGAATAGGAAGTGGATAATGTTGATGTGAAGGTCAAAGTCCTTGAGTAGGGTTCCGATTCCGCAATCATCCATATAGTTTTGGAGTATACGCCATATTTTGAGTACACCTTTCTTCTCAAAGTGTTCATATAACTCTTTGAGAATACCATTCATAAAGTGTTGAAAACTTGCTGGTGAGTTGCTCATGCCAAAGAACATTACTTTTGGTTCGAATAGTCCTTGGCGGGTTTTGAAAGCAGCTTTCCATTGGTCCCCTTCACGTATTCGGATATTGTTATAGCCCCAGCGGATGTTGAATTTACTGAATAATTCCATTCCCTGTAGGTTTTCGATGTATTGTTTGAGGTTAGGGAGTAGGGTGACATCTTTTCTGGTAACCGCATTGAGGGGGCAATAATCGATAATGTACTGTTTCTCTTTCGAGTCCTTTTTAGGGACCATAAAGGTTGAAAAACCGTAAGGGGAGTCCGATGGCGTGATATATCCTTTGGCTAAGTTTTCGTCAATGAATTGGTCTTCTGCTTTTTGTTCATCCCTTGAAAGTGGATAAACTTTGCAGTTGAAGCGAGTGGGTGCAGTATCCATTAGTACAATTTTATGGTCTCCTTCACCACAAGTTGGTGGAAATTTGTTTGCTTCTTCATCTGAAAATAATGCTGTGTGATGTTTGAATTTTTCCGGGAGGGTAATTTCCTCCTTTCCATGTTCCGTTGTGTACTTATGGGCCATTTCTACTGCTGTATGGGTGTGATTGATTTCCACTGGGCCTCCCTTTATTTCTAAAGGGGTTACTCCCAACCATGGAGCGCACCTGGTTTGTTGTGCTTCGAGGATGAGATCTTCATTGACTGGTTTTTTACTTTTGGCCCATGTTTTCGCGCGTTGGAGGGTTCCAAATAATAGAGTTTCCATTTGAACTTTTGGGCCTAAGAGTGTTCCCTTTTCCCAGTCAATTTCTGGTTTAAAAGCTTTAAACCATGGGTAGCCAAAGAGGAGTCGATCTCGTCCTAGATTAGTGGCAAAGAATCTTTGACGTTCCCTTTTGTTGCCTTTAGTAACAAGTAGGTCACAAGCATGAGTAATTGTTCCATGGCAATTAAGGGTTCCATCGACATTGAATACTGGGTGGGGGTAGGGGAGTTTCTTCATTCCTAAGCATAGTTTAACAACAGTTGTATGGTCGATGAAATTTTTGGTTGCCCCAGTGTCAAGTAGGACTGTTTCTTCTGCCTTCCCTCAATAGTGTGAAAACGCGACTTTTATTTGCACAGAATTTGAGCAATTTACAAAAACACTATCAAGGCAGAATGCCCTAACTATGGCAGCTAGTTTTGGGCTTGAGGAAAATCCTTCGGCATAAGGGATTTGATAATGCTCAGCTTGGTATCTTCATCAAGCAAGCCCATGTGGTCTTTTAAGAAACCGGAGATGTCATCTGGGGTCATGTCAATGGGGTCTTGGTTCCAAACTGCAGGGGTGTTGCTATTAGCGGTTTTGCTACCCTTGGCACAGTCCGCTAGTTTCTTGCGACAGACATGGGCTTGGTGTCCTCTGATTTCGCAATAGAAACATTTGTTTTCATTCATAAGTTGCTGCTTTTTGGCATCGGAATGTGTTTGTCCCATTCTGTTGGCATCGATGTCCATAGCATATCCTCCTTGAGAGGTGGTATGTGATCCGGAAGTTCTGTTTCTTCCGTACTGGTTGTTTTTCCCTTGGCTTGGCTTTAGTCTGAAGGCTCTGTACAGTCCTTGTTTTTGCTGACTGTATTGAGCGGCAGCTAGCCACTTCTGGTGGGACATTCTAGCCTGTTCTTCCCATTTTTTAAAGGTCCATGGGATGTCTGCGTTTGGGTTGAAATCGGGGGATTGTATAACCGCTCTAGTGAGTGGTTGGTTCATGGCATGTTTGAGGGTTTTGATAGTTCCCTTGTCATCTAGGGGAACTCCTGCTTCATGGGCGAGTTGCTTAAATTTAGCAAAGAAGTCGTCAAGGTTTTCTCCTTGCTTGAGTTTGCATAGTTTCTGGTAGGCTTCCTCCTTTTGGTTTTGGTTGGTGAAGGCTGTTTTGAACCTTTCTATGAAACTGTCCCAGAGATCTTCGTCTGTTTCCTGAGCTCCATCGTCCATTGATTTCTGGAGTTTGTGCGTTTGTTCCTCCTTCCAGGCGTCTACCAAGGGGCCGTCCATATAGGTGAGGAGGGTAATGACTCTGGAAAAGGGTTTCCTCATGGTATCATTGTGTCGGTTAATTGCCTTCCAGAGGTCAAAGTTATTGATAAATTTTCTGGTTGTGCTCCTATCTCCATTGAAGATGGGTGGTGGGTTTCCTTTAAGAGCACCATTGGCAGGGCTAGTGATGACATTGATATTTCATGCTTCCTGTTTGCTTTGTCTAGTAGTGACATTAATTTCCTGTGGTTGTTCTGTCATTGTTTGGATGAATAACTGGGGATGAACAGCAGCAGCTGGAGTAGTGTTAAGAGGGATGGTGATGCCTTGTTGGACTGCTGCTTCAATCTGGGGAAGAATGGGAGTTTGTTCTGTGAACGGGTTACTTCCTTGGAGGGTTGCGATATGGTGAATTCCTCCTGCAAGTATTTCTTTGTGTGGTGATTGCTCGACAGCAGTGTGGAGCATTGGGCTATGGTAGTCTGGATTGACGTAATGCAGGTGCTGAGGGTCTGTTTCTTTCCAAGCACTGAGTTTTGAGGTGTGAAGTACTCCTCCTTGATTTGTGTACCACTGGTTATCTTTCCAGAGGATTTTTACCCAAAAGTCGTCGTCTTCTACTTTGACGAATTCAACAGCTCCGCGTAATTTCTTCGGGAGATCAATGTAGTATCCGGTGTCTTTATGTCCAGCTCCATGGTTTTCAAAGTATGCGTTGCCTTTGACGTGAGCTGGGATATCGTCTTGTTGTCTCCTGTGAACTCTCTTGTTTTGTTCGAGAGTTCCGATGAGTACTACTGCTGCCAGGATGTAACTGGTGTTGTCCTATGTTTCAAGGACATTCAAGGAAAGCCTGACTTATGTTAAGGTCTATTGAACCTTAAGGTGCGACGTGCGCAGAGGTGAGATATGTGGCAGTGATGAAGTTACAAGGGTCGTAATTCCCTTAGTAACCTAAGTGCTTTGGAAGGTGATAAAAGCGAGGAGGTCGCTAAGACCAATGTCTGGGTGATGACAAAGAGGAATGGGAAATATCTTCAAGGACTTGAAGATAATTTCAAAGAAATAAAAGAGGGAAATGGTTTGTTCAAGCAACAAGGACAGAGAATGCAATAGATTGCAAACTAAGTCAGGCTTAAGGCCCAACTCTAGGATATAAGTCCAGCTTATATACAAAAGGGCAGCTACCTGACTAAGCATACAAAAGTAGAGAACAATAGAGTCACAAACAATAGACGTCACAGGACAATAGAGTCACAAACAATGGTGGTCACAGACTACCATAATGGGTGAACAATGGGAAACGTACAAAAGGGGGGAACAATGGAGTTCCTGACAAGATGGCTCTGTTGTACAGGTAAGCGGTCATGTGAGTCGGAGTCATGTGATCATATAAGTACATATCAGTCAAGAAAAGAAAGAAAAATGTGGACCAAGTGCCCAGGAGTGTAACAGATAGGTTCTGGTTCCAGTAGCGTTAGGTGTTAAGGTCCAAGGGCCTTAAAGACACAACGTGCGTGGGTTGGTTTGGCGACGACTGGGATTGCTCAGTGGGTTGTCCTCCTGAGGCAATGATCACATGAGTAGCACGGTACTGGTTGGCTACACAGTATAATAAGTAAGTCCCTGATGATAAGGGTGACTTCTGAGTGTTCTGATAGAGGTGAAGGGGGAGAGCTTCAAGGGGGTTTGAAGTGACTAAGGGTTCGGGCTGTTTGACTCTGAGAGTCCTGGGTGGAAGCTACAAGTCTTGGATTGAAAACCAAGTTAGGCTTAGGGCCTAACTGCTAAAAGTACAAGCGCTTATATACAAGTGAGAAGTAACGGGTCACAGGAGTCACAGGATAATACTGTCACATATAGTAGGGTTCATCATGAGCTGGCAGTTCTAAGTATAGCTCCATCATGAGCTGGTGGTTCATTATGATGTGGCAATGACCTGTGTTACGTTCCTGGGCACTTGGCCCACATTTTTCTTTTCTTTTCTTGACTGATATGTACTTATACGATCACATGACCCCAGCTCACATGACCGCTTACTTGTATAACAGAGCCATCTCGTCGGGAACTTCATTGTTCCCTCCTTTTGTACATTTCTCATTGTTCTCTTCTTATGGTAGTCTGTGACCACCATTGTTCGTGACCTCATTGTTCTGTGACGCCTATTGTTCGTGACCCCATTGTTCTCCTCATTTGTACGCTTAGTCAGGTAGCTGCCCTTTTGTATATAAGCTGGACTTATATCCTAGAGTTGGGCCTTAAGCCTGACTTAGTTTGCAATCTATTGCGTTCTCAGTCTTGTTGCTTGAACCACTATTTCCCTTTTATCTTTCTTTGAAGTAATCTTCAAGTCCTTGAAGTTACTTCCCCTTCCTCTTTATCTTCACCCAGACATTGGTCTTAGCGACCTTCTCACTTTTATCACCTTCCAAAGCACTTCAGGTTATTAAGGGAATTACAACCCTTATAACTTCGTCACTGCCGCATATTTCACCTTTGCGCACGTCGCGCCTTAAGGTTCAATAGGCCTTAACATAAGTCAGGCTTTCCTCGAACGTCCTTGAAACATAGGACAACACCGATTACATCCTGGCGGCAGTAGTACTCATCAGAACTCTTGAACAAAATAAAAAAGTTCACAGGAGGCAACAAGACGATCTCCCAGCACACATCAAAGGCAAAGCGTACTTCGAAAATCACGGAACCGGACATAAAGACACCGGATATTACGTTGATCTCCCAAAGAAAACACACAGAGTCATCGAATTCGTCAAAGTAGAAGACGAAGACTACTGGGTAAAACTCCTCTGGAAAGATAACCAGTGGTACACAAACCAAGGAGGAGTACTTCACACCCCACAACTCGGTTATTGGATAGAAACAGATCC
>Ga0307510_10010959_pt1 | contig 10774 bp, 7 predicted proteins | sample 12_EM_MG_FD_207224 | JGI IMG/M metagenome (GOLD analysis project Ga0307510, IMG submission 207224) | Populus trichocarpa ectomycorrhiza microbial communities from riparian zone in the Pacific Northwest, United States - 12_EM | ecosystem: Host-associated > Plants > Roots > Unclassified | place... | reverse complement strand
GGAACCGGTCGAATCAGAAGAGGACAGGATCGAAAGGGAGCTGAAAGAGGTGGAGCCAGACATAATCCACCTTCAAAGAATATGCAGAGGGTTTTTGGTCCGCAACAGGTTGGGCCAACATATGGAACTCCTTTGGGATTCGGAGGACTCTCTCATCGAATTGCAGGCTCTTGTTAGAGGAATGTTTGCCCGTATCGCATTTGGATATAAGGCGGATATGGCCAAATGGGCCAAGGACGTTCAGGCACACACCAGAGGTTACCTCATTCGACAAGCCATATCACGCCAGTTACGACACTTCACGAGTCATGAGAGATTGATTATACGACTTCAGGCCCGATACCGAGGACAAAAATTAAGGGAAAAGTTCAGGAAACAGAGGGTGGAGCTGGAACTAGCAATGATTGGAATTATAGAGCTACAAGCCGCGGCAAGAGGTATGCTCTTGAGAGCGAGACTTGGTGCTCAGATGGGTGACGTATATGAGAATGAGGATGATGTCGTGGATCTCCAAGCAAGAGCCAGAGGCGCTTTGCTGCGAATGAGCCTCGCTGCCAAGATGGACGATGTTTTCGAAAGCGAACAAGGAATCACCGATGTACAATCCGCGATCCGTGGAGTGTTGGCGCGGAGGAAGAAGGACCGCCTACTCAGCGACTTGAATGATACCGGGAAAGCAGTTACAGCATTACAAGGGGCTATCCGAGGGAAATTGGTGCGGAAAGCAATTTCAAAGGACGCTGAAAATTTAGGGAAAGCCGATGATTCTCTCACCAGAATGATGGCCGGTGCCCGAGGCATGCTTGTGAGGAATGCCATCCAGCGAGACCTCGCAGCATTGAAGGAAGTAGAGATCGCGGTTTCAGCACTACAGGCCGCTGCTCGGGGTGCCTTAGTCAGGAACAATATGGAGAGAGACCAAGGAACCCTCAACGCCGAGGATAGCGTTCTCCCATACCTTCAGGCAGCAATTAGAGGCTATATGGTTCGTCAGAATTTCAGCGCAGACAAGGCAGCCCTTGAGGCCAACGTGGAATTATGGACCAGACTACAGGCTATCGGAAGAGCAAACCTCGTCAGAGCGGAATACCGGCGGAAGCTAGAACGCCTTGAGGAGGCCACTGAGGATGTGATAGAACTTCAAGCCCATGTCCGAGGTGCCCTGGCCAGGAGCGCCTTTGACGCCATACTGGATGAGCTAGATGCCCAAGCCGAAGCCGTTGTTGATTTACAATCGAGAGCTCGAGGCGCTCTCCAACGCTGGGCTGTCTCGGATATTCTAGATGCCCTCGATAGTGAGGTCGACAGTATCATTGATACCCAAGCACACGCTCGTGGATTCCTATTCCGCCAACGGCAAGGGCGATTCCTGGATGAACTGTTTTCCGAGATGGATTCGATCATTGAAACGCAAGCTGCGATCCGAGGTGCTCTGGTCAGAAGCTATGTAGACGATATCATTCTAGCAGTTCAAGACGAAGAGGATACCATTATTGAACTTCAGGCTGCAGCACGAGGCTTTTTACAAAGGAAAGTGTTTTTCGGGAAATTAAAGCATTTCAAGGAAAATATGGAAAAGGTTGTGAAGATTCAGAGTTTTGTTCGAGCAAAGCAGCAAGGGGAGGCCTATAAATCGCTGAGTAAGTACCTTTCGCCACCCTAATACTACATACACTCATACTTACGCTTCTCCAGTGGGCGGCAAGAATCCACCAATCGGGACCGTGAAGAATTTTGTCCATCTTCTCAATGATAGCGATTTCGACTTTGATGAAGAAATCGAATTCGAAACCCTTCGAAAGAACGTTGTCCAGCACGTCCGAGCCAATGAGCTGGCCGAAGCCTACGTTAGCCAGCTTGACATCAAAATTGCCTTGCTCGTCAAGAACAAGATCACTCTGGACGAAATCATCAAGCACCAAAAACGATTTACCGGCCATGTCGGAAATCTGCTCAGCAACACAGCAATAGCTAGCTCCGATCCCTTCGACCTCAAAGCCCTCAACAACAACTCTCGCAAGAGGCTTGAGCGTTACCAGCAAATGTTTTTTGCCCTTCAGACCCAGCCATTATACCTCACTAGGTTATTCAAACGAGTTCGAGAGCAAAATACACCTGATCAAGAGCTAAAGAAAATCGAAAATTTAGTGATGGGGATTTTCGGATATGCTCAGAAGAGGCGTGAGGAGTACTACCTATTAAAGCTAATTGCAAAGAGTATCAAAGAAGAGGTGGACAACTGCAGCCGCCCGGAAGAGTACCTAAGAGTCAATTTCTTCTGGATGAAACTGGCCATGAATTACATTCGATCGCCAAGGGATAGAAAGTTCATGAGACACGTCCTTGGAACCCTGGTTAGGGAGGAATTCATCGAGAATGAGGAGCTTGACCTCGAATGCGATCCCCAGCAAATTTATTTATCCTCCATCAACAACGAGGAACTCCGAACCGGCAAAAGATCCAAACGCGATCCAAACGTTGGCCGTGACATAGCGATCAAGGACCAAGAAACCCGGGAGACCTTCGTTGCTCATCTCTCCGCTCTGAGGAATCTTGCTTACGACTTCATAAGCTCTCTTGAAGACAATCTCAATCTAATGCCGTATGGCATACGATATATCGCCCAGCAATCTGTTAAAGCACTCGCGGAGCGGTTCCCCGATGAAAACGAGGAAACGATTTTGCAAATTGTTGAGAACTTCATCTACCAGAAGTATTGGGGCCCCGCGGTGGTGGCTCCCGAGAGCTATGGTGTTATTGAAAAAGCCCCGGCTCCAATGCAGAAGAAAAATCTTGCTGAACTTGGGAAGCTCTTGAATCAAATCTCCAGCGGACGTCTCTTCGCGCAAGCCAATCTTTTCTTACAGCCTCTCAATCACCATATCCCCGAGGCGGTTGGCCGGATGAAAAGCATTTTCAGGACAATCATCGGCGTTCCTGACCTAAAGACGCGTTTCGACATGGACGAGTTTGAAGATCTCACAAGCAAAGAGAAACCTACCCTTTATATCAAGATGTCGGACATCTTCACCATCCATCGTTTGATCGCTCAGGATATTGAATCCATTGCGCCTAGCAAGGAAGACCAGATGAGGGTCATTATCAGCGAGCTCGGGAGTGTCAAGACTTCAGAAGCTGAGCTGAAGAATGTCGGCAATACTGAGATTGGGCTCCATCTCGACCCTCACTTTCAGAAGATTGAGGATCCAGATAGCGAGGTTAATGCACTATTCGTTGAAACCAAGCGCTGTATTCTTTATATCATCCGTGTACAAACCGGCTCAACCCTTATGGAAATCCTCGTAAAGCCCATCACTGTTGAGGATGAAGAACGGTGGGAGACCCTCTTGGAGGAAGAGCGAGCACAAACCGGAAAGAAGAAGAACGCTTATGCAGACGCGACAACCCTCTGCGACATTAATTCGTGAGTTTTTTCCTCCCTGATCATAGCACAGCACTAACATAACCCACAGTATGACATACGGAGAGCTCAAGAGGACTTCCTTGGAATGCATAATCCGGCTAGAATCGACTGGGAAAATCACTCGCAAGAACCAGTACCAGGACCTTTTAAATGCCATTGCGCTCGATATCCGAACGAAGCACAGGCGCCGAGTCCAACGAGCCAGAGAAGTTGAAGGTGTCAAATTAACTCTTGCACACCTAAACGAGAAGGCCGTCTATCTAGAGGGCCAGCTTCAGAGCTACAATGACTATATCGAACAAGCGATGGTCACGCTCCAGACAAAGAAGGGGAAAAAGAAGGTCGTCCTGCCTTTCACTAGGCAGTACTTCCACATGCGAGAACTCCAGAAATCTGGCCGGGTGCCTGAATTTGGATCCTTCAAATATAATGCAAGAGGATTGGCGGATAAAGGCGTGTTGGTGAGTTTGGCAGGCTTTCCAGAGAGGAAATGGGATAAAGTTGGCTTCACCATCTCCTCAGAGGTAATCGGTGTTTTCCATATCGAAGCCAGCAATGGCAGTATGATGATTCCTGGGGCCAGCGCGGATGTCTTGTTGGACGATCTACTACAGGTACATTACTCCAAAAACGCAAGCAAGTCATATGGAAAACTAACGCCCCTTTAGAAACAATTCCACAACAACCAGTTCCTGGTGGTGTGTGACGGCACGATCAAGTTTAACGTAAACTTGCTCCTTCATCTTATCTTCCGGAAGTTCTATCGCGATGAATAAATCGTGTTTCTGCTTTTTTTCTTCCTTGCCTTTCTAGCGTTCCTTCTATCGTTCTTAAATCATAGCACAAAATCATAGCATGTTCTTTCCTTGGTTGGGCATAGCCGGTATCGAAGTAGGGCTGGGGTATAAAAGCGGTTAGCCGGATATTGGGACTGAGGCGTTTTCTTGTCAATCATACCACTCTTCTTTGTATGTGTTTTGTTATTTTTCCTTCCTTCCCAAAGCATTCGTGCCAGGGGCCGCTTCCCTATTCAATTTTTACCTAAACAAATCCCTTTTCCCTTTTTCCTTGTAAATCACACGTCTTCTCTTTTATTTTTGGTGGGAGTTGGCTTTTTTTGTCCCTTACTTTTTGTTTTCTTTTCCTATTATCTCTCCTTCCTGATGGGCTGGCCTGGACAACGGATACCTATACCCTTTACCCTTCTCGGCCTACTGCTGTGAAACTCCGATCTACATACAGTCTGCTCCAGCGTCACGAGATTCCAGCACTAAGAAAACTGCGCAGAAAATATGCTGCCAAGGCTTCTTGACCCTCGCCACTCCGGAATCCCGCGACGCGGGAACAGGCTGTGATCCTCACTTGACTTACTGTCTCCTGGTGCGCAGGGTGCAATAAGTACCCATTAAAATAATTCTTGGTGTATTCGGCCATGGGTCATTAAAAAAAAAATTCGCATCCCGTTCGCTCTGCGGTAAACAAGCAATACCGTACATCGACTAGCCAGTATTACATTACGGTACGGTGGGCAGTCATGTGAGAACTCTAATTGTTGAACTCTGTTTACGAGTATATTTTTGTTGACGCTTTGGGCCTCTCATTGCATTTTTTTTGGGGGGGGGGCGGGAGTCATGATTTTTGTAAACAGCGAGTCATTGGGCCGCTCGGTCGCTCGGTTTCGTGAGTTCTGGGGAAAGTGCGGGTAGGGCTATCCAATGGGATATTTTGGAATACTCATTAGTTGAAAGTCTCAAGGAGCGTGGATTGTAGCCACGATATCAACCGTGACAATTATCTATCTTGGTCATTGTGGGCCTTGGTTGGTTGCATCAAGCCTTGTTTGTTGTGTCGAGCTATTTGGGGTGAGTGATTTATCATGATCGCCCCTGGTCATAAGTTAGGATTTAGAAGGTCACTGTCAACGCTCAAGAAGCTGCCACCAACCACCACCAACCACTACCAGAGCAGTGAGATTGCATGCGGAAATCTTGAATGCGTGACACTTCCCTTGACACTAATTTACAGTAAGTTATCTGTAGTTTTCTCGAAGGGCTAGAAGAGGGGACATGTTGTTGTGGCGGGGGCAGTGCCGCAGTGGCGAGTGCTGTACGAGCAGTGTTGAGACACTGGCGGTTGCTACAGCAACGAATGATGCAGGGTTTCCCACGCGCCTTGGCTACCCTAAACAAACAGCAAGTCTGGCCTTTCAAAGAGTCAAAAGCTTCAACTTTCCTCACTCTCCTACTCTCCGATCCTTCATTCCCCCGTCAATCCTTCCTCCCCCCCCCCCAAAACATCTACCGATTGACGACAAAAAAACAACCACACTTTCCAACCAACAATTGATCAAGTTGTTTGTGTAGTTTGAAAAATACAGGAAACCACAGCTCTGTTTTGACACTCCTTTATTATTTTTCTTGGTTTCTCTGAACGGTAAAATGTTTGAGAAGTCTTCGATTTCGGTGACTGGTGGGATATTTCCATGAACCTATTTCTTGATCCAGAAATTCACTAACCTTAACTTATTCTTTCTAGTCCGGGTCCGTCCGTTCAGTATTCGAGAAGCCGCTCAAGTGTTTGTTTACCCCACCCTAGTATCCGGATGAAAAGTTTCTCAGCTAACGGAATGTTTCAGGACACGAATTGAAGATTCACCATCATTTTTTGGCGACGGCTCCCTGGTTGCAGCGCCCCCTCCAAAGCTTACAGGGAAAGGTATTCGAAGTGTAGTCAAAGTTATAGATGATCGTGTACTGTGCGTTGCCCCCCCCTCACCCCTCACTTTCCATTTCAATCCGAGCTAATCTGATTGGATTGTCAGAGTATTCGATCCCCCGGAAGGAAATCCTGTAGCACGGTATCAGAAGACGATTGTTCCGCAGGGAAAGAGAGTCAAGGATATGCGATTTGGCTTCGATAAGGTTTTCGATGAGAACTCTACTCAAGAAGACGTTTACGAATCTACAACCAAATCGCTGCTGGACAGTGTATTGGATGGATATAATGCTACGGTGTTCGCTTATGGAGCTACTGGATGCGGAAAGACACATACCATCAGGTTTGAGGGCCCCCTATTCTTAGGCTTCCATTTGTGCTAACTTGATTGTTCACTTAAAGTGGAACTCCACAACACCCGGGGATAATTTTCCTTACTTGCGCAGAGTTATTCGAGAGAATCGGATTGCTGGCAGACGAAAAGGAGATCGAATTGACACTTTCGTATCTCGAAATATACAATGAGACTATCCGAGACCTTTTGGTCCCAGGTGGAAGCAAGATGGGGTTGCAGCTTCGGGAGGACTCGAGCCAGAATATCTCCGTTGCCGGACTATCAACACACCAGCCAAAGAACGTCCAGCAAGTCATGAATATGATTTTGATGGGTAACCAAAATCGTACAATGTCACCGACAGAAGCGAACGCTACTTCATCTCGTTCCCACGCCGTTTTACAAATCAACGTTCTGCAGAAGCCCAAGACTGCTGGTCTCTCGGAGAATCATCTAATGGCGACGTTATCAATTATTGATCTTGCCGGAAGTGAGCGTGCATCTGTCACTAAGAATCGAGGAGACCGGCTACTGGAAGGCGCCAATATCAACCGGTCCCTGCTTGGTAAGTATACACAACTTGGCTCACTCGTGTTTATGCTTGTGCTGATTGTACAAACAGCTCTGGGAAACTGCATCAACGCTCTCTGTGATCCTCACAAGTCGAACCATATCCCTTATCGAGACTCTAAACTCACTCGATTGCTTAAGTTCTCGTTAGGGGGAAATTGCAAAACGGTCATGATTGTTTGCGTCAGTCCCTCTAGTCAGCACTATGAGGAGACCCACAATACCCTTAAATACGCGGATCGAGCAAAGAATATCAAGACCAAGATTTCCAGAAATACGATGAACGTCAATAGGCATGTTAGTCAGTATGTGAAAGCGATCTATGAACTCCGGGGCGAGGTGGAGGAGCTCAGGAAGCGGTTGGGCGATTCTACCAGGGAGGCGATGGAAAAGATTGTTCGACAGGGCTCTGCCAAAGAGAACTCAATCAAGGATGGGATGAAAAGGCTGAGAGCGGCTTTTGAACAGTCTAAGGAAATGAGGTGTGAAAGGATTAATGATCTCAAGAACCTCAGGATGGTGGAGAGACGGACGTCGGTGGTGACTGCATGGATAGCTGCTTTTGACCAGGCCTTTGATAGTTATCAGACTGAGGATCCCCCGGCTTGCGTGCTGAAGATGCGTGCTGAGGCACAGAAGGTCATACTTGATCTGCGCGGAAACCACCAGTATCTTCAGCAAAAACTTGTGGGACCTAACTGGGAGAAAGTCATCGATTCTGCCCTGCAGGCGAGTCTGCGGAGTCTACAGGCCCATGATGGGGTTACAGAAACCGATGTCGCTACATTGACCTGCGAGGCTAATCTTCTAAGGAAAACTGCTGAAAGAGATATCCTGCATGCGATCGCTGAAGTTGATGTGGACTTTTCAGCTATAGTTCACACTCTTTCGAAAGCCCACTTCGAGACCGTTGGTACGATAACTCGTATCCTCGAGTCAAATGTGACGGAGGAAGAGGCGCTAGAATTGGCTAAGAAATCCTTATTCGAGGTTCAGCGGGGTGCATCTGATGCCGCTTCTCATGTTATCAAGCCGAGTGGAGAGCTGGTTTCGGGCGAGTCTTATGATTCATACAGACCTGCTTCGCCACGGAAGAAGAAGTTGCCCCGAGTGAGCTTGAGTATGGCTTCCCCAGCGAAGCCATCTCAGCTCCCCCAACTTGGAATTATTCATTCTGCCTCACCTGTGCGATATTCACCCCGGCCGATCAAGGTCAAGACCCCGAAAAAGGCTGTCAAGTTCGGTAAGAAGAAGCGTGTGAGATGGCAGGATGAGACTGAGGATTCGTCGTTCACTTTAGAAGAACCGAGAAGAAAGAGATTGGAGGAGCCTTCAATTCTCTACGATGACTCGTCATCAATCCTAGTAGCACCCCTTGAGAATGAGCCATCATTCTCCGCAATGAATTTCTCCACCGAGGAAGCACCCGGGATCATGCAACCACCTATCAGGCCGAGGAACAACCGTTTGGCAGTAGGTTTCTTGTCGAAAAACCGGGAATCATTGGCGGCGGTTCCGCCTGCGGAGATCCCATTACCCTCAGACTCCCCATTAAGGTCATTCGATACCGAGCAGGCTATCAACAGGGTGAGGACGAACGCTGATGTTTTAAGTGACCCCAGTTCATCAGACGAGGCAAAGCCCTGGAGATCCCACGCTCGCCCATCCAAAAGCGCCATGCGGAAATCAATCGCGTCGTCCACCGTCAGTAGGCCAGTAGGCAAGCGGCGGAGTCCATCTTGCTCGAGCCAATTGAGCCCAGATAACGGATTGTTCAAGATCGGACATGCACGCAGAATGCCTCGAGGCGATAAGGAGAATGGAAGTATAACAACGGTGCTGAGTCCTAAGAGCAACGGTATCAAGACGGGAGCAAGGAGAATGACTATTAATGGGCCGGGCGGTGGGAGCCTTCGAATCAGCAGTAAGAACGCGATGCTATTGGGCCAAATTAGCGAAGGAAACGAGAGGGAGAGTATGGCATTTCCTGGAAAGCAGAATTGGCGCTAGACGTTTGTTTTTTTGACATGCGAGAGTTTCTTTCCTCTGATGTTTGGCGTAATTTGGATGGATTACTTGTTTTGTTTTCATTCTTTTCTCTTCCTTCTACAGTAGCTGGAGAGAGTTCATTGAAGTGGAAGTCTTTAATATCGTCATTAGATGAAGGCGGGGGTGAAGCTTGTATGGCGCGCATTTGAGGAAAGAAAGAGTGTAGAGATGGGAGACCGACAATTCTTTGCGGACTTCTATCGTATGAATGCTTCTCCTGCAGTGTTTTCTTTCTTCCCCCTTGCTTCTTTCATTACCACTGGATTATTCCTTTTCTTCTTCTCTTTTCCTTTTCTTGTTTACCTTATTCCATCCCACTCTATATTGATCACACACTTATTTCTCTTTTTCGCCTTTCTCAAGTGAATTCTGTCAACACCAGCACACCGGTACCTGCCAGGAAAGTTATGTTTATGTTTACCTTAGATTTCGGGGGGGGTGGCTTGGAGTTTGTTTTTAAGAGACTGAGAGAAGGTATTTTCTCTTTTTGATGGGCGCTGTTGAAAGCTTAATTGGACCTTAAACCCATCTCGAGCTGCACTCTTGTGATTAAAATTGGAGACCACGTTATTGTTTGTGAAGGGCTGTATCTGACGATGGTGAACCTCGTTATAATGAATCCCTGGCTATGGAACAGTGCCCCGCGGCCACGGTAGCGGATTTACTGTAGAGCGCAGTTTGTTATGGTCAGTGAACGAGACTCTTGAGTCGGAATTCTCGGCGTTCATTATAGACAAGTGCGGCTGTAGTGACATCGTAGTGGTATCGTACTGGTGGGGGGGTTCGCGTTGTTTGGGTAGGTAAAAGTGTGGCCAATTGATATATGATATTAACCACGTGAGTCGGATAAGAAAAATTTGGTGAACCTTTCGGTTGCAGAGCGCGTTGGGTAGGTAAGACACGTGACTGTTCTACCTTATCGGCCGCACTTATAGCGCGAGTCTTGGCAGGGACGGAGAGCTTCACCCCACCTTCGGAGAGTTGCCACCTTTCCTCCATCCGAGGAGATTTCTACCGCACACCACAACACAACGGTCAACGAGTCTTTACGTCGTTTCTTTCCTTTTCCTAGCTATCATCATAACTTACTATTATACACACATAACTCCTATCAACTCGCAAGCACACCTATATACAACCTACCAACCAACCAACCAACCAGCTACCCTCCACCACCCCATCAAAAATAACAAAAATGACAACAATCGAGGTACCCCCCCTCCCCCCCTCCCCTTCCCATACTTCCCATACTTCCCATACTAATACACCCACCGGCAGACCCCCCCAACCCCCAAAACCTACACCCTCCTCCTAAAATCCCACCGCACGACCATCCTCCTCTACGCCCGCGAAGCGGACCCGCTCTCGCAGATAAAGTCCCAGATCCACGCGCACCTCACCATCAACGCCGCCAACCTGGAGGCCCTGGATTCCGGCCTGAAGATCCCCGCCTCGCCGGACGAGATTGTGCTCGCCACGCACCAGCAGATCAGCTGCGGGGGTCTGTGCGACTGGGTGGAGGTGCACGGGCAGGATAAGGGGATATGCACCGTTGCCAGTTTGGGCCTTAGGGATTGTGGGGTTTTGGCTTGGAGGGTGAGGGGTGATGGTGATGATGATGTTGTGGGGGAGGTGGGGGGATTTTTTGTTGAGGTTGCTGGGGAGGAGGAGGAGGAGGAAGA
>Ga0307510_10010958_pt1 | contig 10774 bp, 6 predicted proteins | sample 12_EM_MG_FD_207224 | JGI IMG/M metagenome (GOLD analysis project Ga0307510, IMG submission 207224) | Populus trichocarpa ectomycorrhiza microbial communities from riparian zone in the Pacific Northwest, United States - 12_EM | ecosystem: Host-associated > Plants > Roots > Unclassified | place... | reverse complement strand
GCTCTAAATATAATTTTTATGATAAATTTTCACCCGAATTATCAGAGTGAGATGCAGCTGATTAGCCAGTCCAAATAGTAGTAAGGGCCGAAAACTACCAAAAATAGAATTTCAATCGGAGCCTCTTGAAAAGAGAAAGCCGAGCCCAAGCCCTTAAATCACGTGCGATAACAAAGGACACAAATTCTCGGACCCCACATGATGCGCTCCTCCGTGCTGTAATCGCACTACCAGATTCTCATGTCCCCGTAATTGTTTGATGACGTCATGGACACTTCTGTACTTTCATCCTCCTCTAATATGCGGCGACCCGTGTTTTAAACCTTGGAAATCTATTTAATTAACGGTTTAATCTTGTAGACAAGAGGTGATTGGGCAGGCACACATCCTACGCTAGATATTAGTTGTTTTTTTAGGGATGAATGTGATAAATTAATGAGATGTCATTTTTATAATTACTTATACTCCATTTAATTTCTTTAAAATTACATCATTTTATTATATATATATATATATATATATATATGTGTGAGTGTGTGTGTGAACATAAAACAAATTACGCTGGAATCAATTTTAGCAATATTGCAAAATTAGGTTCTAATATTCTATTTTTAGATAATGATGAATTTACTTTGTTAATTTATAGTAGTTTTTCGTATTGTTTAATATCTTTACACATTTTATCATTAAAAAAAACTTAGGATTATCACTCTTTGTTTTGTTTTATTTTATTCTTAGTTTGAATAATTGAGATGTATTGCTTTTTTAATTAATTATATATACTAACATGTTATTTTGAACTAACTCTCAATTGTAATTGAATTTCATTATAGTATTTAATTTAATTTAATTTTAATAAATAAGTTGAATTTACTTGTTTAGAATAGTAGAAAAAGTTTGTTTTCTATATTATTATCATTGTAGATGAGTATTTTAAAAAAAATGATTTTAACATTATTTTCTCTTTTTTTAATACGGTAAATAGAAATGGTTGACCTCTAATTTATTTTTGTATCATTTTTAAAGATTAAATTTCATTAAAAGTTTAATTATTGACTTTCAAAATGATTTCAAATATAATACTTTACTACTAATTCCGAGGGTTCTAAAAAGCTTGAAAATTAAATTCCTTGACAATGAAATTTCTTTTCAAATAAAAAAAATTAAAATACAACATAAAATCTCATCTATTATTTTATAAAGTAATTAATAACTCATCAATTAAATTCTAAATAAATTATTCACACTTCTTATTCACACTTCTTGTATCCAAGTTAATTTTTTAAAACTCTGCAAAATCATTTAATTAATGTATTCTTGGAATCATTTAAAAAAAATTTAATCTTGATGAATTTTAAAAACATTTTTAGAATAATATAAATTCAACAAAATTCTGAACGGTGTTTTTACTGTAATAATAGATATAATTTATAATAAATTGCTAAAATAAAATTATTTATTATTTATTATTTGGTGGGAAAAAATCAACAATCTACATGTCATAAAAAGGATGTCATTTAGCACCGTTAATGGAGACTTATTATCCACTAATCCTCACTATCAAATCCAGACAAACATCGCAATCAAAATGAAATCCCCATTTTACCCTTATGATCTACTTTTGACTATCCTCCAATTTATGTCCTTCTAATTCCTCGTTGAACTCACACTCTTGTCTTCTTGTCCTCTGGATTTCCCTTAATTACTCACCATCAACGTCTTCACTCTATCGTCCACTTTACTCCCCCCCCTCCCCCCAACTCACCGAGTAAGCCTTCAAAACTCGCCCGACTCATGAGCCGATTTAGAAGAATCGAAATCTTCGAGCCGCACTATGCTCCCGTCTTACTCAGAGAAACCTCCATTTTCACTCCGAAATCACCCGTTTTTCCATCCTTTGAAGAACCCGAGGAGCTCGGTTTTGCTGCCTTCGATCTCTTGTGCTCGAAGCCTACCTCTTTCGAGGTTTTTGATACAGTGACTGATCTGGTTAAAAAGCGTTCGTTTTACACGAGCAAGAGTATCCACGACCGATTTGAGACTGACTTACGCTTGCACAGTCTTCATGATCGCGTCAGCGAGCTCGAGTCAAAGTTTGACAGGCTAGTCAACCCGAAGATCAACGGCGGGAGTGGTGCTGAGAGGAAGTACACGTGGACAGCGGAGATTAAAGGACCGGTGACAGAAAGGAAGTATAAACTGACAGCAGAGATCAAAGGAGGAGAAGAGAAGAAGAAGAAAGAAGAGAAGATTAAGAATTATAAATGGACTGCTGAGATTAAAGGAAAAGGAGAGGAAGAGATTCCTATCTCGCGGAAGTATACGTTTGAAACATCAAGTGGATTTGCAGGTGACGGTAGCAAATCAGAAAAGAAAGAGAAGGAGAAGGAGAAGGAGAAAAAGATAGAGGCTAAGGAGAAGAAAGGACAGTGCGCCACGCGTCTTGTTGAAATCGAAGATTACCCTGATCATGGAGCTGTTGTTTTGCGCCAGGTAATCTGTGCTGTTTTCCTGCATTCAAGTTAGTTAAATGTGCTTGAACGAGAATAGTAGTTGAAAAGATCACGTTTTTATTGTATGTTCTTATAGGCATTTGCAAAGAGAGCTGGAGTGGTGGAGAAGAGGAAGGGGAAGAAGAAGGAATTGTCGCCTCAGGATGCAGCATTGTTGATTCAGATTACATTTAGGGCTTATTTGATCCGGAGATCACAGGCACTTCGTGCGCTTAGAGAGTTGGCGATTGCAAAAGCTAAGTTGAAGGAGCTTAGAGCTTTGTTTAATAACTTTTCATATAGGCGCCATGTTGCGCGTGATGCTGAGGAGAGGCAGAGGTTTTCGGAGAAAATTATTGTGCTGCTTCTTACTGTTGATGCCATTGAGGTAAATCATGTTTTGCTTATTTGAAATGACAGGCTCTGCAATTTGCTTGAAATGTGCTTAGATGATTACTTACGGTTACTGTTGATGTTGACGTTAAATTGTTGGACTTGAAACTGGTTTGAAGTTTTCTAGGCTTGGTTTTAGTAATTTGCCGTTATTGCTTGATTGGGTACCTGAATAGATTTCATGGAAAATTTTTCCTTTATAAAATCCCATGCTACATTGTGTTTTCCAGAATTAGGAAGTGAATTTTATCAACGTAGTAGTTTTGCATCAATTATTACAACAATCTTTTGGATTGCATCCATTCTCGTGTTGTATTTTGCTATCTTCATATGTTTGACAATTAAGATTAGTACCGAAAGAGTATATCGAATTAAGAATTTTATAGATCATGTTTGTTTGTTTTGATAAAATATGTTAAAAAGTTGGGGCACACATGTTTAGGAACATGTGAGAGCTGCTGTTTGATCTCACTAAAGATGTCCTCTTGTTCAAAGATTGAATGCAACTATTGTAGTATTAAACAACCAATACTCACCTATGATTTTGATATTGGCTGCTTACATGGCTAGTGTCTTGTATGTTCTGTAACAAGCAAATGAACTTGCTAGATAGCTTGGTTCTGGTTTGTTTTTTCCCGCAATATTAATTACATGGAAAATGTGGTGGTCAAGCTTGTCCTTCCCATAACCTTGGGGAACTGGGATGATAAAACATGCACATAACATTTTGGTTCGTGAAGTGCAGTGCTACCATGTTTTCGTAGGCTACATCTAGATGTATGATTTGCTTTCAGCTTCTTGGTGTTGGCAAGTTTCAACTGCAATTTCTCTAATTTTGGAAGGCTATAATTTGTCTCGATTTTGAATATGAGCTACTAGAGTTTACATGGATGTCCAGTCTGATAGATCTTGGATGGGACAGGTGCTCTGTGATGTTAGGTTGAGTGGTAAAAACCACCCAGAATGATCATATTGAAATTCAATGGCCGAGAGCTGAACTTGATGTAGCAGTTCTTAAATTTCTTAATTGGCTATATAATTGAAGATATAACTTTCAGTTGTTCTTTAGCTGAAATGTTTATGGAATGGGCTGTGGTTTAGGTAGGTTCTAGGTTCAAATCTTAATGTTGAAGGAAAAAGTAGCAAGTACCAAATCAGAAATAAGGATAGGTAGTTTTATGAAGAAATTATCGGATGGATCGGGTCCACTACATCAATCATTGACCCAATTAGTTAGATAAGCTCTAACATATCTGGTTGGCTTTCTTTTCCTCAGCTGTAGGTTGCTGTGTGATCATATGATTCTGTTCTTTTTCTTCATCTTCCTTTCTTTACCAGTGATTAATTTTAACATGTTTTGCCCTCATTCACTCGGGTCCTATTTGGTAATAGTTTCTTGAATTTTCTACCGGCCTCAAATTGGGATTTAGTCTGTTTACTGGTTGCTCATTTGAAAAGAAAAAAAGAAGAAGAATGAACTTTGAGGGTCTCAGTGTTTATATGAATGCTATTAGAAAACAGGTATGGTGGAGTACATTTGTTAACCTTTTTTACATTCATTCCGAACAAGGATTTCACATAAATGATACAGCTTTATACTATCTTGATGTACCAATTGCAGAAGTATTATGTTGATGCTTTTGCAATTGTACCAAATAACTGAGCTTGTGGTTGTAGCTGCTCCCACCACATTATCAAACATAGGCTAAGGCTCACCCCTCCTTTTATAACACTTGAGTTGAAAGCACAACAATTGATTCTAGTTGATTGAGGAAGTTAACAATTTCTACCTGTTTTTTTATGTCTTTCCCTGTTAAAACTGATGGTGATGATTGTGGGCTCTTAAATCTAGATGTCAAGAACTGAACTTCTGTGCTCATTTAAATTCCTCACATTCTGTTCATCTAAAAAAAAAGTACATATATATATATATATATATATGTGGTGCTAAAGTAATATTTCCATGCCTAATTCATCAGGTTTCCTGTAAAAGACATGTTTAAAAAAATGCAATGAACTGATTTACATTTGATGACCCATGAGAGAGGTCTTATGCTGTGCCTCTTCTACCATTTATTTAGATGTTTTAATTTTAGTTTTATCATGATTATTATTATTTTGGCTCGAGAGAATATGTATGTGTTGTTGAGTTTGCATTAAGAGTGCCATTCTGATTGTGATGAACTTTGCTTATGCAGCCAGTCTGTTTTTTGTAAGTCATGTCTGCAATACTCAAGGATCAATAACCGAATATGATTATATGAACCATCTCTTTTTTACTACTATTGTCATGCCAATTAGATCTTAGATGTCCAAGTTTAATGGGGGAAAAGGAGAATGGCTAGATATCTTGGATCTCATGGTTAGACTAGTTGCTGTACAGATCTAAAATACCCGCTTCTCATTTTCTGAATATGTTGGTTTTGGTGGTGGGGGTGACGGCAGCTAAGTAGCTCCGTTCCTGTCTAACATCGCCTTACTTCTATTGGTTCTTTAATGTGCATTTGATGTGTTGTGTTGTGTAGGGAGCTGATCTAATGGTTCGAGCTGCAAAGCGGTCAATGGTGGATGAGCTGGAGGCAATGCTTGATGTGGTGGACCCCCAGCCTGCTGGTAAATCACTTTCTATGAGAAGACGAACATTTGATATGCCTGATGGTGTCATTCGAAAGGAAATTGCTGAAGGTGTGGCCCAGGTTGTCCAGATGCTTGATAAAGAAGAGGATGGCACCGCCACCTTTGAGGCATGCTTGTAAGCAAGTCATGTTTAGTAAGAAAAACTCATTCCGCTTGTGTGTTTTTCTTGGGTGTCCCGGCTTCTTTCTTTGTTGTTCTAGAATATTGAACGCAATTTGAAAGCTCCTGTTAACTCATCATGCCATGTTTGATGTGGTTGCCCTAGCTTGCTGTTGTCTTTTGAATGAGAGTTGTGTGCTCTGATTTTCATGTCTCCACTTCCAGTTTTCACCTAGTTTATTAATTCTCTCACCCTAGAGTCCAGTTAATCTTATACGATTAAACATTAGATCACCTCATGTCTTTTAATCTTTTCGCGTCATGTTTAGTTTGCTCACAGATAGGATTAGGCAGGGCATTATGAACTTGCGTCTCGTCACTGCTGGAGAATGCGTGTGTTCTTTACCTTGAGCTTTCTGTATTTTCTGATGAAAGCGTGTGGGTCATTGGTCATTTATTGGGGACTGGTGTGGGTCTGTGTAGGAGACCCCTTGTAGCCAGACAGGACACAGACTTGTTCTGGGCTCCGATACAATGAAAGTGGGGGCTTGCCTTACTTGAATGATTCAAGTAATTGTCGTGATCAGTTTCTAGCGACCATTTTTAGGCCCTGTAGGTGCCAGGATTGACCTAACTAGACTCTTAGGGAGCCTCATAGAGTTTCTGTTTTAGAGGGTGTTTGGGAGTGTGGTTGTGGTTGCTTTTCAAAGTGCTTTTTATTCAGAAAAGTGTGCTAATAATATTTTTTTATTTTTTAAAAAATATTTTTGAGATCAATACATCAAAATAATTTGAAAACATCAAAAACATATTCTTTCAAAGCAAAAAAAAATATTCAAATATTTTCGGAAGCGCTTTTGAAAAGCACTTCCAAACAGGCTTTAAAGTGCTTATATTTTTTATTTTTAAAAAGTTTATTTTTTACATCAATATAATCTAAAAATATAAAAATATTAATTTGAAACAAAAAAAAAATCAAAAAATGACAAGCCAAACAGTCCCTCTGAGTTTTGCAATTGGTGGGTAATGTCATATTATAAAGCAATTTTCTTTCATTTGTTGTACTAAAAACTTATTTTATTAATTACTCAAGAAATTATTTAATTGTTCAATAATTATGTATGTTCCTAATAATGACGGCTCAAAAAATAACGTCACCTTAAAAAATCAAATGCTATTCATTTGGTAATATAAATTTCACAGTAAAATAATTATTTATATCCTTAAAATCTAACCAATTTACATGAAACTCTTATAATTAATTAAGTATTATATCTATTGCAAGGTATATTTTATTTTAACACTTCTTAAACCCTAAGATACTTATAATATCATGAAGTAACCAAAGCAGGATACTCTAACCTCTTGGAATTGGTTTAAAGCAATTCAAATAGGGCTTTATTTAGAAATTCAATGCAGCCTTTTTTGTGTTGACATAAACTTTGTCTTCCCTGGCAAATCTGTTCTCATGAGTCGCCCATGGAAAATTGTATCTTTAAAACCAGAGAAAAACTTGACCCTGCAATTTCTTCAAACAACTACGAATTCAGATAAATTTATAAGCAGCCACTTGGTCCGGTGGTAAGGACTTTATTATATATTCTTATTTCATGCATGAGTTCAACTTCTACTGTTCTACCAACCAAGGCCGTTGTTCTCTTAAAATTTAATTGTTTTTTTTTAAATTATATTTTTTTATGTTTTTAAATTATTTTATTGTGTTAATTTTAAAAAAATAAAAATATATTATTTTAATATATTTTTAAATAAAAAATAATATAAACTACAATCACTATACGTTATGCTCTCTGTTACATTTGCGGAGATATTATAAGCCTCAGCTGTTCATTGTCAACATGGGTGTTGTGGATTTTCTTCTTCTTCTTCGTTCTTCTTCTTTTCTTCGATTTTTTAAGCAGAAGGGATTTCTTCCCTTTAAATATGTGCGAGCAAATTTAGACCAATTTTACGGTACTCAAGAATCAAATGCTACAAGTTGGTATACGTACTGGTAAAACAATGAATAATTAAAAATAATGCAACATTATTAATAAGAGACTCTCTCTCTCTCTCTCTCTCTCTCTCTCTCAACAAAGTCTTTTTCCTTATAATTGTCTCTCTCTCTCTCTCTCTCTCTCAACAAAGTCTTTTTCCTTATAATTGTATAAATCATACCTTAAAAGTAGGTTAACCAAACTTGATAATATGTTATAACTTTTAGATTTTAGCTAGGTTTTAGGTTCAAGTAAACGTTCGTGTTTTGTTAGCCTAAGTTAGCCGAACCAAATTATCTAGGACTAGTGTTGTGTTAACCGAACCAAACTATATATATAATTTCCTTGTAATATTGCAATTCTCAATGCTCAATAATGATAACAAAAATAAGCAGTATTTTCATTCTTATTAATTTATCTTAATTATAAAACAACCATAAGTCTTTATTACTATTTACAATATTTTCTGATTCCATCTTAATATTATCTTATAATTATATATTGATGTGGTGGTGCCTTAACTCCTGGATTATTTTTTGTACACGAAAACTAAGTTCTCTCTTTGATGAAGTTTCAAACATGTACTCTTCACGAGACAATAATTTTTAAATTAAGGTTTTATAAATTATTATTAAGTTATGGTCATGCTCTACGTCTAAACTTTTAAGAATGAGTTTTTTTTTATGAATTTCTTGCATGGTTTTGAATATCATTTAAGATTGAATTGTTTGTTTGAGTTTTTTTTTATCATACGTGAAGGATTATATACATGTGAATATATTCAAGCTTGGATTATATATCATTTAAGTTATTTGACTGTAAGAAACTTCAGGCTTGCAAAATTTGGATTATATATCATTTAAGTTATTTGACTGTAAGAAATTTCAAGTTTGGAAAACTAGTTAGCCTGAGTTTTAGGTTCATGTATATACCGAGAAGTGTTTGAGAGTATGATAATGTTTATTTTTTAAAGTGTTTTTTTCTTGAAAATGCATCAATATAATATTTTTTATTTTAAAAAAAATTATTTTTTAACATATCAAAATGATCAGAAAATACAAAAAAAAAATAATTTGAAGCAAATAAATAAATTTTAAAAAATTCAAATTTTTTCAAAAAATTTTTAAAACATAAAAACAAACAAATTCTAAAATCCATATCTACACACCACTAATATTTTATTGAGGTAAAGTACTTGGTGGTATTTTAGTAACGCAATGTATTTTTTAATTGAAAAAATATAAAAATAATATTTTTATAAAAATTTTAAAATTTAATATTAACATATAAAAAATATCTAAAAATATATAATTTTGAAAGCCTCGTACGCCCTAGCTCTGCCGAGAATCGATAGATGGGTCACGAGTGGAAACTTCGAAGTTTGAACGCCTTTAATCTGACTGGGATTCATGAACAAACTGTTCTTGCCAGGCACGGGCGTAAAGAAAAATAAAGTGAAGACTCATTTATGGTAATAAATGAGTTGTTGAAAATGTTTGTCTGGATGATGTGCCCTCACATCCGTAACCCTTTGCCTGAATTTATTGCAGTGGGTCAAGAACAGGCACTTTGAACGACAACATTGTAGGCAAATCACAAGGGAAAGAAAGGAAATTCTCACAATTTCATACCATTTAGTTTATAAAATAATGCTGACACCATGGCAACATTTACTCCAAGCATTTAGATCCTGTTTTGTAACGCCATTCACATTGTATTTTATTAAAATTTATTAATTTTTTTAAAATATATTATTTTAATATATTTTCAAATAAAAAACATTTGATCAATAACCACTGCTACATTTCCAAACACACTAGAAACCTAGTCAATCCTAAATTATACATTTTAAATTATTTTTTAAGGTTTTCATGTATTAATAAAAAAATAAAAAATTACATTTTTAATTATAAAAATATTTTTAAAAATACAATGCATCACGTTACCGAACAAGAAGATTCTTTCGAATCTAAAGTGCAATGTTCTTTATCCATGGTCTGGCATTATTGCATTATTGGCTGCTTCTCATTTTCAAAAAAAACCTAACTTGTGCCTAACATGTGCTCCTAACCCTATTAGTTTTAAGTTCAAGTATCTTATAATTCTGTATAAAATAAGAGAGATCATACAAGAAACATCATTTAATTTTTATTTATATTTTTTTATTTTCAATTACAAGACACTGACCAAAACCTAAAAGTCACCTCATATACCTGCCTGAAGTTTCTCTGGAAAACCCATATAACTAATTTTATAATTTTTCGAGATTATAAAATACATGTTTTTATTATTGCACCCTCATTAGCTACGTCGACACCATGTGTTTTAAAGCTTTTATAATCAGTGCTGTAATATTTTATTCAGTTCTCTAAGTTTTATAAAGGCTAGTTTGCAAGATTCAGATTCTAGTTAACGTGGCAGACACTGGCAACCAAGTCCAAGTCAAACTAGCCACTTTACTTCCAAGTTAAGAATTCCTTGCCTTGTATATGTCAATTAGGTATTGTGGGACAGTTTTGTATCAAGATCAAAAAAAAAAAAAAAAAAATAACACAATTTAATCAAAGTAGGTTTTACATGGAAATATATCTGGAGTTTGAGAAGGAGATATTGTCTCGGGAGAGTTTTTTTATGGATGTTTTTTGGTTTGTAATCTCACTAATAAAATAATTATATATGTGTTGTTAGTGTAAATATCAATAGAAAATTTCGTTAGTAAAATTATTAAATCTAATAATGATAAAACCTTTTTTAATTGCATTCTAAATGATACATCTATATTTTAACCAATGTATTTAAAAAAATAAATTACTTTTTATAGTTTTAATTTTTAATTCAAATCCCAGATGACATTTTAAGTCTTCATTTGGTGATGCCATTGTATTATATTTTAAAGTATTTTTTAAAATACGTTTCAACTATAAAAATACCAATTTTAAAATGATTTTAATTTAAAAAAGTAAATTTTACAAGAGAAACTACATCACACCAACAAAAGTCCCAATAGAAAAACACACACACACACACCATCAAAGGCTTAACGTCTCCTTATCACAACTGTTTAATTATCATAAAAAAGGTCAAAACATTGAAGTCAATGTCATTCGACCAACATTTACGCCAAGGCATAAGAAGATATTTGGTAAATGCATGATAATA
>Ga0307510_10010957_pt1 | contig 10775 bp, 8 predicted proteins | sample 12_EM_MG_FD_207224 | JGI IMG/M metagenome (GOLD analysis project Ga0307510, IMG submission 207224) | Populus trichocarpa ectomycorrhiza microbial communities from riparian zone in the Pacific Northwest, United States - 12_EM | ecosystem: Host-associated > Plants > Roots > Unclassified | place... | reverse complement strand
TCAAGACTGACGGGAATTTCGAATTCACCGCACGAGGGGTCCGGAGCGTCCACATGAACATCCACGAATACCAGGCCAAGGCGCTGCTGCACGAATTCGGCGTCCCGATCTCGAAGGGCGTGCCGGTGCTGCGGGCCTCCGATTCCGATGTCGCCGCGAAGACGCTCCCCGGTCCGGTCTGGGTCGTGAAAAGCCAGATCCACGCCGGGGGCCGCGGCAAGGGCAAATTCAAGGAGGCCTCCGCCGGCGACAAGGGCGGCGTCCGCATCGCCAAGTCGATCGCAGAGGTCAATGAATTCGCCAAGCAGATGCTGGGCGCGACTCTGGTCACCATCCAGACCGGACCGCAGGGCAAGCAGGTCAACCGGCTCTACATCGAGGATGGCTCCGACATCGACAAGGAGTTCTACCTGTCGATCCTGGTCGACCGCGAAAGCTCCGAAGTGTCGTTCGTGGTTTCCACCGAAGGCGGCGTCAACATCGAGGACGTCGCGCACAACAATCCCGAGAAGATCGTGACCTTCTCGGTCGATCCTGCGACCGGCATCATGGGCCATCACGGCCGCACCGTGGCCAAGGCGCTGGGCCTGTCCGGCGATCTCGCCAAGCAGGCGGAAAAGCTGGTGACGCAGCTCTATACGGCCTTTGTCGCCAAGGACATGGCGATGCTGGAGATCAATCCGCTGGTCGTGACCAAGCAAGGCCAGTTACGCGTGCTCGACGCCAAGGTCTCGTTCGACGGCAATGCGCTGTATCGCCACCCCGACGTGGTGGCGCTGCGCGACGAGACCGAGGAAGACGCCAAGGAAATCGAAGCGTCGAAATACGATCTCAATTACGTCACGCTCGACGGCAACATCGGCTGCATGGTCAACGGCGCCGGCCTTGCCATGGCGACGATGGACATCATCAAGCTCTACGGCATGGCGCCGGCGAACTTCCTCGATGTCGGCGGCGGCGCCGACAAGGCCAAGGTTACCGCCGCGTTCAAGATCATCACCGCCGATCCCAATGTGAAGGGCATTCTGATCAACATCTTCGGCGGCATCATGAAATGCGACATCATCGCCGAGGGCGTGGTCGCGGCGGTAAAGGAAGTCGGCCTGAAAGTGCCGCTGGTGGTGCGGCTCGAAGGCACCAATGTCGATGCCGGCAAGAAGATCATCCGGGATTCCGGGCTCAACGTGGTGCCGGCCGACAATCTCGATGACGCCGCCCAGAAAATCGTCAAAGCCGTGAAAGGATAGACCGATGGCCGAGGATCATCTCGCCGCACCGTCGCCTCTTGATGAACACCGCAAGCTCGCGGCATTCGCGGGCGAATGGAGCGGGGAGGAGATTGTCTACCCGTCGCGCTGGACCGCGGGCGGCCCCGCGACCTCGCATGTCTCGGCGCGCATGGATCTGAACGGCTTTTATCTGATTCAGGACACCCGCCAGACCCGCGACGGCAAGGAGACCTTCGCGACCCATGGCATGTTCACCTACGACCGCGACGACCGGCACTATAAATTGTTCTGGCACGACTCGCTCGGCTACTACTCGCCGGCGCCGGCCTCCGGCGGCTGGAGCGGCAAGGTGCTGATCCTGGTGCGCGGCTCGCTGCGCGGCAATGCCCGCCATGTCTACGAGATCCTCGACGACGATTCCTACAGCATGAAGATCCAGTTCTCGCCGGACGCGGAAGGCTGGTCCGACGTGCTCACCGGCGTCTATCGGCGTATCCACTGACCCCTCTAGCGATCGCTTACGAAAGCAGACCCAACCATGTCCGTTCTGATCGACAAGAACACCAAAGTCATTTGCCAGGGTTTTACCGGCAAGAACGGCACGTTTCATTCGGAAGCGGCAATCGATTATGGGACAAAGATGGTCGGCGGTATCTCGCCGGGCAAAGGCGGCTCCACGCATCTCAATCTGCCGGTGTTCGACACCGTGCAGGAGGCGCGCGAGAAGACCGGTGCGGACGCCAGCGTCATTTATGTGCCGCCGCCGGGCGCAGCGGATGCGATCTGCGAGGCCATCGATGCGGAAATCCCACTGATCGTCTGCATCACCGAAGGCATCCCGGTGCTCGACATGGTCAGGGTGAAGCGTTCGCTGTCGGGATCGAAATCGCGGCTGATCGGGCCGAATTGCCCGGGTGTGATGACCGCGGGCGAGTGCAAGATCGGCATCATGCCGGCCAACATCTTCAAGCCCGGCAATGTAGGTATCGTCTCCCGTTCGGGGACCCTGACCTATGAGGCGGTATTCCAGACCACGCAGGAAGGCCTCGGTCAGACCACTGCGGTCGGTATCGGCGGCGATCCGGTCAAGGGCACCGAATTCATCGACGTGCTGGAAATGTTTCTGGCCGATCCCAAGACCATCTCGATCGTCATGATCGGCGAAATCGGCGGTTCGGCCGAGGAAGACGCCGCGCAGTTCCTGAAGGACGAAGCCAAGCGCGGCCGCAAGAAACCGATGGTCGGCTTTATCGCCGGGGTCACCGCCCCTCCCGGCCGCCGCATGGGCCACGCCGGCGCGATCATCTCCGGCGGCAAGGGCGATGCCGGTTCCAAGACCGCGGCCCTGGAAGCTGCCGGAATCACGGTCTCCCCGTCGCCGGCACGGCTCGGGCATACCCTTGTGGAAAAATTGAAGTCTTAATTCATTTTTTGGTCTTTTCGACGCGAACATTCGCCTTAAATAAGGTAAAAGGTCGTTATGACGCCGATCCGAGGCCCGGATCGGTCGTTGCGCCGTTTTCCACGCGCGAAGTAAGAAAATCACCAGGAAGCCATCATGTCTCGCCAGGACGCGAACGCCGCTTTTGCCCTCTCCTCGTTTTTGCAGGGCACAAACGCTCCCTACATCGATGATATCTACGCCCGATATGAGAAAGATCCCGCCTCGGTCGACAGTGAATGGCAGGCGTTCTTCAAGAGCCTGAAAGACCAGCCGGCCGATGTCCGGAAGAACGCTGACGGTCCGTCGTGGAGCCGCGACAACTGGCCGCTGACACCGCGCGACGATCTGACATCCGCGCTGGATGGCAACTGGGCGGAAGTCGAAAAGGTCGTCGGAACCAAGCTTGCGGCCAAGGCGCAGACCAAAGGCGTCGAGGTGACGGCGGCCGACATCCACCAGGCGACGCGGGATTCGGTGCGTGCCTTGATGCTGATCAGGGCCTATCGCATGCGCGGCCATTTCCACGCCAAGCTAGACCCGCTCGGGATCGAGGCGCCGCGCGATCGCGAGGAACTCGATCCTCGTTCCTACAGCTTCACGGAAGCCGATTTCGACCGCAAGATCTTCCTCGATCACGTGCTGGGTCTGGAATACGGCACTTTGCGCGAGATCGTCGCGCTCTGCGAGCGCACCTACTGCCAGACGCTCGGCGTCGAGTTCATGCACATCACCAATGGCGCGCAGAAGGCATGGATCCAGGAACGCATCGAAGGTCCGGACAAGGAGATCAGCTTCACCCGCGAGGGCCGGCGCGCCATCCTGAACAAGCTGGTCGAAGCCGAGGGTTTTGAAAAGTTCTGCGACCTCAAGTTCACGGGAACCAAACGGTTCGGTCTCGACGGCGCGGAATCGCTGATTCCCGCACTGGAGCAGATCATCAAGCGCGGCGGCAATCTCGGCGTCAAGGAAATCGTCGTCGGCATGCCGCATCGCGGCCGTCTCAACGTGCTGACGCAGGTGATGGGCAAGCCACACCGCGCGCTGTTTCATGAATTCAAGGGCGGCTCGGCCAATCCGGACGCGGTCGAGGGTTCGGGCGACGTCAAATATCACCTCGGCGCGTCGTCGGACCGCGAGTTCGACAACAACAGGATTCATCTGTCGCTGACCGCCAATCCGTCGCACCTGGAGATCGTCGATCCCGTGGTGCTCGGCAAGGTGCGCGCCAAGCAGGATCAGCACGGCGATCCGCCGGACCAGCGGATTTCGGTGTTGCCGCTGTTGATGCATGGCGATGCCGCGTTCGCTGGACAGGGCGTGGTAGCGGAATGTTTCGGGCTGTCCGACCTCAAGGGCTACCGCACCGGCGGCTCGCTGCATTTCATCGTCAACAACCAGATCGGCTTCACCACCTATCCGCGTTATTCGCGCTCGTCGCCCTATCCTTCCGACGTGGCGAAGATGATCGACGCGCCGATCTTCCATGTGAACGGCGACGATCCCGAAGCCGTGGTATTCGCGGCCAAGGTCGCGATCGAATTCCGGCAGAAATTCCACAAGCCTGTCGTCATCGACATGTTCTGCTACCGTCGGCATGGCCACAACGAAGGCGACGAGCCGGCATTCACCCAGCCGGTGATGTACAAGCGGATCGCGACGCATCCGTCGACGCTCGAAATCTATTCCAGGCGGCTGATCGCCGAAGGCGTGATGACCGAAGGTGAGGTCGAGAAGGCCAAGGCCGACTGGCGCGCCCGGCTCGATGCCGAACTCGAGGCCGGCTCGGGCTACAAGCCCAACAAGGCAGACTGGCTCGACGGCAAATGGGCAGGCTTCAAGTCGGCGGATCAGGAAGAGGATCCGCGCCGTGGCGTCACGGGAGTGGACATCGCGGTCTTGAAGGATATCGGCCGCAAGATCACCAAGGTGCCCGACGGCTTCCGGGTTCACCGCACCGTGCAGCGGTTTCTGGAAAACCGCGGCAAGGCGATCGAGAACGGCGTCGGCGTCGATTGGGCGACTGGCGAGGCGCTGGCCTACTGCACGCTGCTGCAGGAAGGCCATCACGTTCGGCTATCGGGACAGGATAGCGAGCGCGGCACCTTCTCACAGCGGCATTCGGTGCTGATCGATCAGGAAGACGAGAGCCGCTACACGCCGTTCAATCATCTCGGCGGCGACCAGGGCCATTACGAGGTCATCAACTCGCTGCTGTCGGAAGAGGCAGTGCTCGGCTTCGAGTACGGCTATTCGCTGGCGGAGCCGAACGCGCTCGCGATGTGGGAGGCGCAATTCGGCGACTTCGCCAACGGCGCCCAGGTGCTGTTCGACCAGTTCATCTCCTCGGGCGAGCGGAAATGGCTGCGCATGTCCGGCCTCGTCTGCCTGCTGCCGCATGGCTATGAAGGGCAGGGGCCGGAGCATTCTTCCGCCAGGCTCGAGCGCTTCCTGCAGATGTGCGCCGAAGACAACATGCAGGTGGTCTATCCCACCACACCGGCCAACTACTTCCACGTCTTGCGGCGGCAGCTGCATCGCGAAATACGCAAGCCGCTGATCATGATGACGCCGAAGTCGCTGCTCCGGCACAAGCGTGCGGTCTCGCGGTTGGACGAACTGGGCGACGGCACCACGTTCCACCGCATTCTCTATGATGACGCACAGATGCTGCCGGACGAGAAGATCAAGCTGCAGCCGGACGACAAGATCCGTCGCGTCGTGCTGTGCACGGGCAAGGTCTATTACGATCTCTATGAGGAGCGCGAGAAGCGCGGGATCGATGACGTCTACCTCATGCGTGTCGAACAGCTCTATCCAGTGCCGCTGAAGGCGCTGGTGCAGGAGCTTGGACGCTTCAAGGGCGCCGAACTGGTCTGGTGTCAGGAGGAGCCTCGCAACATGGGCTCGTGGCACTTCATCGAACCCTATCTCGAATGGGTGCTGAACCAGATCAACGCGCCGAATAAGCGTCCGCGTTACGCCGGCCGCGCCGCGGCGGCGGCGACGGCCACGGGTTTGATGTCCAAGCATCTCGCGCAGCTCAAGGCGCTGCTTGACGATGCGTTGAGTTGATTTTTTCATGCGTCATGCCCCGTGCAAACGGGGCATCCGGTAAACCGCGTCGCCCACTCTCATCGGATCGTCTCGGATTGCCGGATCGTCCGTTTTTGCGGAACATGACTACCCAGGTTGATGACCGCACAGGTTATTGAGGAAACACAAGATGACTGAAATTCGCGTTCCGACGCTCGGCGAATCCGTGACCGAGGCCACCATCGGCCGCTGGTTCAAGAAGGCCGGTGACGCCGTCGCGGTGGACGAGCCCCTGGTCGAGCTCGAGACCGACAAGGTCACCATCGAAGTCCCGGCGCCTTCGGCCGGCACGCTGGGCGAGATCACCGCCAAGGATGGCGAAACCGTCGCGGTCGGCGCGCTGCTCGGACAGATCACTGATGGCGCGGCCGGGGCCGCCGCCAAGCCGGCTGCTGCGCCCGCCAAGGCCGCGGCTCCGCCGCCACTGCCTCCCGCCGCGGCGGCCCAGAGGGTTTCACCGGCCGACGCGCCGCTGGCGCCTTCGGTGCGCAAACTGTCCGCCGAAAGCGGACTCGATGCCGCCACAGTTCCCGGCTCTGGCAAGGATGGCCGCGTCACCAAGGGTGACATGCTCGCGGCCATCGAAAAGGCGGCGTCGGCGCCGACCCCGGTATTTCAGCCGGCCGCCGCAGTGCAGGTTCGCGCGCCTTCGCCGGCCGACGATGCCGCGCGCGAAGAGCGCGTGAAGATGACGCGGCTGCGCCAGACCATCGCGCGCCGGCTGAAGGACGTGCAGAACACCGCCGCGATGCTGACGACCTTCAACGAAGTCGACATGAGCCACATCATGGCGATGCGAGCTCAGTACAAGGACGTGTTTGAAAAGAAGCACGGCAGCAAGCTCGGCTTCATGGGCTTCTTCACCAAGGCCTGCGTGCAGGCGCTAAAAGACATCCCGGCGGCCAATGCCGAGATCGACGGCACCGATCTGGTCTACAAGAATTATTATCACATCGGCGTAGCCGTCGGCACCGACAAGGGCCTGGTGGTGCCGGTCGTGCGCGACTGCGATCAGAAATCGATCGCGGGAATCGAAAAGAGTATCGCCGACTTCGGACGCCGCGCCCGCGACGGCCAGCTCAAGATCGACGAAATGCAGGGCGGCACCTTCACCATCACCAATGGCGGCATCTATGGCTCGCTGATGTCGACGCCGATCCTGAATGCGCCGCAGTCCGCCATTCTCGGCATGCACAAGATTCAGGATCGCCCGGTCGCGGTCGCCGGCAAGGTCGAGATCCGCCCGATGATGTATCTGGCGCTGTCCTATGATCACCGCGTCATCGACGGCAAGGAAGCCGTGACCTTCCTGGTGCGGGTCAAGGAAAGCCTGGAAGACCCGGCGCGGCTGGTGCTCGATCTGTGACGCATTTTTGATGTCTGCCCTGTGAGCGGCTAGCGGCGGGGTAGCGCGCATCTTATGGGGGCAATTGTGACCGACAAAGTTGTGATCATCACCGGCGGCAGCCGTGGCATCGGCCGGGCAACCGCGATTGCGGTCGCCGCGCGTGGCTTCAAGGTCTGCGTTGGCTACGCCAGCAATGAAGCTGCCGCCGCCAGTGTCGTCTCCGCCATCGAGGCCAAGAACGGCAAGGCGATCGCGGTGAGATGCGATGTCGGCAGCGAGAGCGATATCCTGGCGCTGTTCAAGGCTGCCGACAAGTTCGGAACGCTTGGCGCGCTCATCAACAATGCCGGCATCGTCGGGCCGACCTCGCGGGTCGACGAGATGTCCGCCGAACGCATTCAGCGCATGATGGCCGTCAACGTCACCGGCAGCATCCTGTGCGCGCGCGAAGCGGTGAAGCGGATGTCGACGCGACATGGCGGCGAGGGCGGCGTGATCGTCAATCTGTCGTCGGTTGCCGCAAAACTCGGTTCACCCAATACCTATGTCGATTATGCGGCATCCAAGGGTGCGATCGATTCGTTCACGGTCGGGCTGGGACACGAAGTCGCCGGCGAGGGCATTCGGGTCGCAGCGATCCGGCCCGGATTGATCGATACCGAAATCCACGCCTCGGGCGGTGAACCCGACCGCGCCCACCGGCTCAGCCACATGGTGCCGATGAAGCGCGTCGGTACCGCGGATGAAATCGCCAACGCCATCGTCTGGTTGCTGTCGGACGAGGCCTCCTACGTGACCAGCGCCATACTTGATGTCTCCGGCGGGCGTTAGTCCCGGCCTGCCACACCATTCAGCTACAGGATTTCCTTCATGGCCACTTACGATCTCGTCGTCATCGGCACTGGTCCCGGTGGATATGTCTGCGCGATCCGCGCCGCACAGCTCGGCATGAAGGTCGCGGTAGTCGAGAAGAACGCGACCCTCGGCGGTACCTGCCTCAATGTCGGCTGCATGCCGTCAAAGGCGCTGCTCTACGCATCCGAGATGTTCGAGGAGGCCGGGCACTCATTCGCGAAAATGGGCGTCAGTGTTTCGGCGCCAAAGCTCGATCTGCCTTCGATGATGAATTTCAAGCAGCAGGGCATCGACGGCAACGTAAAGGGTGTCGAGTTCCTGATGAAGAAGAACAAGATCGACGTCATCAGCGGCAAGGGCAAGATCCTCGGCACCGGCAAGGTCGAGGTCACCGGCGGCGACGGCAAGGCACTGGTCGTGGAGACGAAGAACATCGTCATCGCCACCGGCTCCGATATCGCGCGGCTGAAGGGCATCGAGATCGACGAGAAGCGCATCGTGTCGTCGACCGGCGCGCTGTCGCTGGACAAGGTGCCTGGAAAACTGTTGATCGTCGGCGCCGGCGTGATCGGGCTCGAACTCGGCTCGGTCTGGCACCGGCTCGGCGCCGCCGTAACCGTGGTGGAGTTCCTCGATCGCATCCTGCCGGGAACCGACGGCGAAGTCGCAAAGCAATTTCAACGCATTCTCGAAAAGCAGGGCTTTGCATTCAAGCTCGGCGCCAAGGTCACCGGCGTCGACACCTCGGGCAAGCAACTGGTCGCGCAGATCGAACCGGCCGCGGGCGGCAAATCGGAAACACTCGAAGCCGACGTGGTGCTGGTCTGTATCGGCCGCGTGCCCTACACCGAAGGTCTCGGCCTCAAGGAAGCCGGCGTAGCGCTGGACAATCGCGGCCGGGTGCAGATCGATCCGCATTTCGCAACCAGCCTGAAGGGCGTGTACGCGATCGGCGATGTCGTCGCGGGTCCGATGCTGGCGCACAAGGCAGAGGACGAAGGCGTGGCGGTTGCCGAAATTCTCGCCGGGCAGGCCGGGCATGTGAACTACGATGTTATTCCAGGTGTTGTGTATACCACGCCGGAAGTGTCGTCCGTCGGCAAGACCGAAGAAGAACTGAAGCAAGCGGGCGTCGCCTATACCTCCGGAAAATTCCCGTTTACCGCGAATGGCCGATCCAAGGTCAACCAGACCACGGAAGGATTCGTTAAGGTTCTCGCAGATGCGAAAACCGATAGGGTGCTTGGCGTGCACATCGTTGGCCGCGAAGCCGGCGAAATGATCCATGAAGCGGCTGTTTTGATGGAGTTTGGCGGTTCCGCCGAGGATCTCGCGCGCACATGCCATGCTCATCCGACTCGCTCGGAGGCCATCAAGGAGGCCGCGCTTGCAGTCGGCAAGCGTACGATCCATATGTGATCGACGCCTGATGAGAATCGGGCGGGGATACCATTGATGACGCGCCGGCTACTTCAACCGATCTGGGTTCTGCTTGCGGTCATCTTCCTGATCGAGGCTTGGCTGTGGGATCACCTCGAGCCGGTCGTGGCCTGGGTGGTGGCGCGGATTCCGCTGCAGTCGTTCAAGCAGTGGCTCGCCGAGCGCGTCGATACGCTGTCGCCGGCGATGACGCTGATCGTATTCATCGTCCCTGTGATTCCGCTGTTTCCGCTGAAACTGGTCGGGCTCTGGCTGCTCACGCACGAATACTGGCTCAGCGCCATTGTAACCATTGTGTTCGCAAAATTCCTCGGCGTCGGCGTCGCCGCCTTCATCTTCGACGTGACGCGGCCGAAGTTGATGGAGATGGCGTGGTTCGAAAAGCTCTATGAGTCCGTCATTGCGTTGCGCGCCCGGGCGACCGCGCTGGTCAATCCGATCAAGCAGCGTATCATCGAGATCCTGCGCGGCGATGGCGGCGGCTGGTCATCGCGATGGTTGCGGCTGATCCAGCGCTTCCGCAAGAGCGTGCACGAGGCGCGCTGATCTACTCAAATACTTTTGGTGAGCTCGGTCCCACCTCTCCCGACGGGAGAGGTCAAGAAAACTCAGCTACATCAGATGTACCGTGTGCGGTGCGAGCAGGCCGATCATGGTGAATGCGATTCCGGCCAGCGCCAAGAGGCCCGATACCCAGGCCAGCGCGAAGATGCCGGTGATGATGGTCGCCGAGGCCAGCACGATTCCTATCTGAAACGCCGCCGAGGCGATCTCGTAGTGATGGTATTTGGCCAGCGCGAGATCCCGCTCTTCCTCGGCGTGCTTGGCGCGCTCGGACAGTTGCTCCGAGCCTTCGCCGGTTTCCGGCTCGGAACGATAGCGCGCCGCGGTCTTCTGCCAGTCGTCGATCTGTTTTTTCAGGGCCGCCTTGGCTGCATCGTCGCCCATGACGCCGAGGCTTAGCCTGGCTTGTTCCGAGGTCGCCTGAACCACGGTGCGGCGGATACTCTTGGCCTGGAAGAACGCCCAGAGATTGGAAGCCTCGACATTCTTGCTGATGGATTCGGTCTGCGCGCCCTTACCGAGCGTCTCCGACAGCGCCAGAAACAATGCGATGACAGCGATCAGCAGTGCGATCTTCCTGTTCTCGCCGGAAGCGTGCTCGGCGTGCTCCGCATGTTCCATGCTCTCATGTGCGCTCATGTTTCCCTCTCCGGTGGACTGATTCACGATTGACCGAACAACCCTAGCTGCGCAAGAGGCAAGCGGATGTGACGGGAGTGTGTCGGGGATAAAGTCGAGTGATCTCAGCGGCGCGGATGCGCGGTGCGATAGACTTCCAGCAGCCGCTCGGTGTCGATACCGG
>Ga0307510_10010956_pt1 | contig 10775 bp, 10 predicted proteins | sample 12_EM_MG_FD_207224 | JGI IMG/M metagenome (GOLD analysis project Ga0307510, IMG submission 207224) | Populus trichocarpa ectomycorrhiza microbial communities from riparian zone in the Pacific Northwest, United States - 12_EM | ecosystem: Host-associated > Plants > Roots > Unclassified | place... | reverse complement strand
GCGAGTAGTCAGAACAGAAAGAAAGCGAGCGAGCGAGGGGAAAGGCAGAGGACAGATCCTGTCGGGACACAGAAAGGAAGTGAACCGGCGAGGCGCTGGAGAGGGCAGCGGATGGGCGGTCTGAGGCAACTTCGAGTCGCGACTCAAGTCGAGTCAACGGTCATTGGAACCGCGACTTTTCCCAGGATCGGTCCGGTTAACCGAGTCGCAAAATGGCTAGCTTCGGCTCGCCGGGCCGGTTCTGAGCCAAGTCGCGGCAACACTAGTTGGCGTATGGGTGCTGAGAAGGAACTTGTGGGTGACAGGGAATGCTTGCGGGACACAGGACTACTGGGCTGAGTGAGGTATGCTTCCCAGGGTTCGATAGGGGACTCTTTTGAGGACAAGGTATGTGTCTGTCCTCCAGGGACGTCAGGTTCATAGCGAGTGACTGGTTGTGGCTCTAAGGGCGGCGCGTCCTCCATGGGACTGTCTGGGTCTTCCAGTGGGTTCTCTACTGGGGTTGGCTCTTGGTACTCTTCCATTGAAGAGTATTCCCGACGATGGATGTTCCAGGGAATAGGGACGAGGAGCTTGACTGGGGGCTGATCAAGGGGTGACGATGGTTTGGATGGTTCACTAGGCGGTAGCGGTGGCAGGTCTGGCAGGGATGGTGGGTTCAATGGTAGTGGTTGTTTAGGCTTGGATAAGGTAACAAGGAGGGGGTCCGATGAGGATGAGAAAAATTGGGGTGGATCATAACATACATGGACGGCACTCGTGTAGATGCCTGGAAAGGAGAACAACTCTTAACACTTAACAAAGCCATGGACAAAGGAGCCCAAGAGACAGATGAAGATCTCTGGACTGACTACCTGGGACGATTCAGAAACGCTTTCGTCAACCAAAATTGCCAAGCCGAGGCTTACCAGGAGTTATGCAAACTCAAGCAAGGAGACAGTCTCGACGACTTCTTTGCCAAATTCAAGCAACTCGCCTTTGAAGCAGACGTTCCCCTAGACGACAAGGGAACTATCGAAACTCTCAAGCACGCTATGACTCAAGGACTCACTAGCGCCATCATCAACTCCCCCTCTTTCGACCCTACTGCTAGAGACCCTTGGACCTTCAAACAGTGGGAAGAACAGGCCCGCAAATCCCATCTCAAATGGAAGGCGGCAGCTGAGTTCACCCAGAGACGTCAGGGACTCTTCCAAGCATTCAAACTGGCCCCTAGGCAGGTCAACAATCCAGGAAGAGGCGGTTATAGAAGAAACAACAACTGGAGGAACAAGAACGACCAACGCACCACCTCTCAAGGAGGATATCATATGGACGTCGACGCTACAGTCACCTCAGATATCAATGCCACCACTGGTGGAGGACAACAACACTCCGAGGCCAAGAAAGTGGACCTCATGAGAAGCAACTTGTGCTTCTATTGCGAAAAACAAGGACATCAAGCCAGGGATTGTCGCAAGAAACAAGCTGACCGCAGTAACTTCAGCAGTCGTCCCAACAATCCCAGGGAGCCTACTAGGGCTCACGTCGCACCCACTATGCCAGATATCCAGAATCTTGACAACTTCGCCGACTACCTGAAAGAAAACATGGATTCCTTCGATGAAGACACCAAATTGGACTTTATTCAGAAATTGATGCCGAAGGATTTTACAGGAGCCCAAATCTAGCTGCCTTAGTTAGGGCTTTTCGACTTGATAGTGTATTTGTAAACAAGTCAAATTCAATACAACTCAAAGTTCCAATCATACACTATCGAGGGACGGCAGAAGAAAACATCTTGCTTGACACTGGAGCAACAGACAATTTCATCGATCAAACTACTGTGGATAAACTTTGCTTAGGCACCAAAAGACTTCCTTATGCTAGGAAAGTATTCAACGTCGATGGAACCCTCAATCGAAGCGGAACCATCACCAAAGCATGCGACCTACTAGTCACTCAAGGAAACAAGAAAGAACGAACTAGGTTCTTTGTCACCAATCTGGGTAGCGACCGAATGCTCTTCGGCTACCCCTGGTTCAGAAAGTTCAACCCGGATATCGACTGGGAGAAAAGCAAACTCAAAGGACCAAAAGTCAAAATCGAAACCTTGCTCTACAGCACCCTTCATGAGCAAAAGCATGGCTCAAACAGAAGAACCAAGATAACGACGACCTCATCCTGGAGGCACAAACATGCACTCTATGGTCGGGAGTTACTCCTTCAGAAATGAGGGAAGGCCCGGTAGAGATCAATCGCACCCACACGGCAGTCGAAATGGCCCATAAGTACGCATCAGAACATGGGAAGGAGGAAGTCACCCTCCCGGAAGAATTTAAACGTCATATGGCATTATTTTCAGACGAAGAGGCAAACAAGTTCCCGCCAGCTCGCGGAGACGGAGACCACAAAATCGTACTCATGGACACCACCCCCACTCGCTTCAACTGCAAAGTCTACCCGCTCTCAAGAGATGAGCAGGAAGCGGAGAACAAATTCATCGACAAAAACTTGGAAAAAGGCTACATCGCACCATCGGACTCCCCTTACAGCTTTTCCACCTTCATGGTCCCTAAGAAAGACTCGAAGGAGAAAAGATACATCATCGACTATCGCCCCCTCAACGCAGTCACCTGGAAGGACGTTACCCCACTCCCAAACCTCAAACAATGTATCGAAAACTTGCAAGGAATGGAACTATTCAGCAAGTTCGACATCCGCTAGGGCTACAACAACATCCGCATACGGGAAGGCGATCAATGGAAGGCTGCATTCAAAACACGTCGGGGACTATTCGAACCCAAAGTCATGTTCTTTGGGATGAGTAACTCACCAGCCAGCTTCCAACGGTTCATGAATGGTATTCTTGAGGAACTATACAAACACTTCGAGAAGAAAGGCATACACGACATACGGTGCATCCTCCAGAACTACATGGACAACTGTGGTATAGGCACCCTTCTCAAAGACTTCAAATTACACGTCGAAATCATTCACTTCCTATTTGACTTACTTGCACATCATGGCCTACACCTCAAATTGTCAAAATCGGTCTTTATGCAACCACAAATGGACTTCTTAGGCATCCGGATCTCCAAGGAAGGAGCCACTGTCGACCCAGCCAAAGTTGCCGGACTCAGGGACTACCCACACGTACTCAAAGACAAACGACAAGTCCGCGGATTTCTAGGAGTCGCTGGTTACCACCGCATGTTCTGCCCCAACTTCAGCATCATCGCCGCACCGCTCACAGCACTTACCGGAAAAGACGTACCATTCGAATGGGGACCCAAGCAAATCGAGGCCCAAGACAAACTTATCACCCTAATCACCAGCGCACCCATCCTAGCCAGACCAGACCCGGACAGACAATTCGAACTCAAAACCGACACATCACAAGTCGGTACAGGAGCAATACTCTACCAACAGGACCCCCCTACCACTAAACCAGACGGCACTCAGAAACCAGGACCACAACGACCGGTGGGATTCCATTCCCAAAAATTCACCCAAACTGAGCAAAACTACCCCATTTATGATCGCGAGTTCCTCAGAGTCATGAGAGGACTCTGCTGCTGGTCCCACCTGCTCAAAGGAACAACAATCCCCGTCCTAGTGTATACTGACCACACAAATCTTAGGTACTACAGGGAGCCCCGCAAAATTGGGCCACACGTTGCTGGCTACCTACCAGAATGCAAACAATATAATATCCTACTGGAATACAAACCTGGGGCTACCAACCGAGCAGACGCACTATCTAGGCGACCTGACTATGAAGGACCAAATGAAATCAACGAAGACATCACTGTATGGCCGGACCAATATTTCTGTGACCAGCACACTTCAATCCGCGTATTCAACATGGACAGCATAGGAGACAATCTAGACTCAAAAATCAAGCTAGCGCAATATCAACACCAGAAAACACTCAAACAATGGGCACCAACTCACAACCTATCCCTACTAGACGGCACTCACTGGCACCACGGAACGGCACTTGTTGTCGTGGCAGACAATGACCTTAGGAGGGGAGTAACATCCCTTTTTCACGACCACAAAACCACTGGACACGCCGGAATTACCAAAACCCTCCAACTCATTGCACCTTACTACTGGTGGCCTGGAATGAAAATCTTCGTAACTGAGTACATCAAGGGCTGTGCTACTTGTCAAATGACTAAAGTCAACACTCACCCTGCTCATCCCCCTATGTTCCCTATCACCCCAACTGAAAACGCTTGTCCTTTTGAAACTGTCGCTATGGACTTTATCACCAAACTACCCCTATCAGGAGGATACGACACCATCCTCACGATCACCGACACAGATTGCTCAAAAGCATCTGTCTTCATCCCCTGTAACGAAACAATCAACTCTGAAGGAGTCGCTCTACTCTACCTGAACAACGTTATCCCTCACTACGGCATACCCCGCAAAATAATCTCGGACCGTGACGTCCGCTTTGTATCCAAGTTCTCGACAGAACTATGCCGCGTCCTGAATATCCACCAAAACATCAGCACAGCCTATCACCCTCAGACAGACGGAGCCAGTGAACGAACTAACCAAACCCTCAAACAATATCTACGGGTCTTCTGTGGCACTCAACAGAATAACTGGCACGCTTGGTTACCTCTCGCTCAATATACTAAGAACTCCTGGCCCTCCGCTACAACCAAGAAGACGCCATTCGACTTACTCATCGGCTACACCCCACAAATACATCAACCTACTAGAAAGACAGACATCCCATCCCTTGAACAACGACTCTCAGCTATTGATGAAGCCAGGAAAGCCGCTCAAGAAGCACAACGTAAAGCGCAAGAATCCTGGATCAAAGAACGACCACACCATTCACCATTCCCCGTCAAATCCAAAGTCTGGTTAGAAGGAACAAACCTACAACTCCCAAGTAACATCACACCCAAGTTATCACCAAGGAGATACGGACCTTTCGAGGTAGTCTCCCAAATATCCAAAGTTGCATATAAAATCAAATTACCCCCTACCTGGAAGATCCATGACGTCTTCCACGCATCCCTACTCACGCCATACAAAGAAACCGATCAACACGGACCCAACTTCCTGGAACCGCCACCTGACATCCTAGAAGGCGAACCGGAATGGGAAGTCAAGCAGATACTCAAAGAACGACTATTTGGTCGATGGAAGAAAAAGCAATATCTTGTGTGCTGGAAAGGATACTTGCCAGCTCATGATTCCTGGGTTAACTCCGAGGATCTCCATACTCCGGATCTACTAGCGGACTTTGAAAGTCAACCAAGCAGTATAAGAACCCTTGGAACCTCAAATGACCCTCTCTATCCCCAACCCCCATGTCTGCTATCAACCACAAACTCCCCAGCTCAGGATTTGCCACCTCTACCATCTTCACCTTGGGTACCGACGATGGAATCATCCCCATCCGCATGCATACCGACAACAATCAACTCTACTTCTTCGGAACCTTCATTCGACAAGGACACTTCGACGTCGGGTATCACTGGACGACTTGGCGACCTAGAGAAAACTTCGAAGCCATCGACATCAACCACGAAGCAATCGTGGTCCCAGTTAATAACGAAGACCCTGTCCTCAGGACCCACATCAATTTTGAAAGATTTCCATTCGTTCCCCATCCCCCTCGATATCAACCCTGACCCGCAACCCCTTTCAACTTCGTCATCCCCACTAGCACTACTAGCGGAAGCAGCAGCGATGAAACAACCATTACCCCCAAAGAAGCGGAAAGAGTTCCACTTCACATCACCAACCCCGACCCTCCTACCCCCGTCGAAGAAATCGAAAACGACAACCAGTCCGAGCAGTACACCGACGCCGGACTCCTCCCTTCAGACCACCTCCTCCATATCGCTCAAGAAGAAGCGTGAGGAATGTATCAAAGACATGGTCCGACTCAGTGACAAGTGGACCCTCCTTAACAACCGATTCAAGAATACCTCAGTCGCCAGAATGTTCAGAAAGAAAGACAGCAACACCACCCTCTACCTCTATCATTTCCACCGACGACTCTACGACATGGTCACAAAAGAGATCCTCCTAACTGTCACCAAAGAAAAGAACCTTCAGAAGAGAATGACCCTCCCCTTCGGTACACTATCGCCTCATTACCACACCCTAAAAGACCAAACCTTCCTCAAAGGATTACGAACCCTTCTCGAAGGACGCAAAAGGACTATGAGGAGCAAATCACTGTCACCCATATTCATACCCAGTCCAGGCCCTTCAGGAGGAACAGGAGAGCCACCTACCATCCCAGAACCACCGTCCTCAGCCCCAGCCACTGCACCACCACCTCATACTGGACCAATACCAATTATTCGACCATACATCCACCTGTCATCATCCCTACCCAAGGAAAACATATCACTACCACCAGTCGTACCAAGAGTACCATCACCACCCCTTGTAGACCCATCCCCATTCGCACCCCCATTCATACCTACTCCACCCAATTTACCAGTGGAACCACCCCGAGTTGCATCGCCACCACTCCCCTTAGTTCCCTGGGGATCACATCAACGCCAATATTCATCAATGGAACAATACGAACCACCAGTACCTATGAACGAAACACCCGAACCAACCAACATGTCCCTACCCCAGTCACTTACCCCATCACCACCAATGAGGGAAGCAACACCTGTTATTCCAGCACCATGGAATAGATCACCTACTCCGGAAGATATTCCACTTCCACCTATTCAACCCTTGGTGAAGAAACACGTAGGACCCTCGTCTCTTGACCTCATCCCCCTTCCATGGGATATTCCCCCCTTTAAAGGAATGACCCCACGATCATCACCCCCAGTTGCTTCATCATCATTCCTACCAGAGGAACCAATGCCACTTCCCCGACTTAAAAGAATCACTCCACGGCCATCACCTCCAGTCACTCCATTATCGTTCCTACCCGAGGAACCAATGCCACCTCGAAGTGAACCCCGATCCAATAGACCAACGCCTCCAGAATGGGAACGAGTCCAACCGCTACCAGTTACAGGAAAGCGAAAGGAACTCTCACTGGAAACAAAATCCTCACCACCAGTAGCCTCATCATCTTGGTTACCACAGATTTCACCCATTCGTATCACCCCATTACCCAAACATCCCCTTACAGAGGACGAACCATTGGTCAACAGGGAAGGACCACCTAGTTGGTCAAGTGAACAACCATCACCCATTACTGGGAAACAACAGGAATCACCACGACACGTCGCAATGCCACTCAAACGTGAACGGAGCAACCCAATAACAGAGAGGTCAATGAGTCCTGAAGAGCAACCTACCCCTCCTGATTCACCTTGGAGCACTGCTCTATCAACACCCTCTAGCTTTGGACTTGGCGATTTGTACAGAACACCAGTCCAAACAATCATTGAAGTCGAAAATGAAACCACTGAAGAAGGAGAAACCACCGACTATGATTCGCCAATGGAAGAAGGACAAATCGCAGACACAGGGCAATCTACCCCTGATAGCATGGACATTGGAGTACCTCACGTACCCTCCGACTGGTTGCAACCATCCTCACCTTAGGTCGTGTGGTAACGACCACTCTAGGAAGGGCGTCATGTTACGATCCTGGGCCCTACCACCAATTTTCCTCATTTTCCACCCCTTTTTATTTCGCGCTCTTGGTCACTCATTCCCCACTCGTTCCCTTACGCGCCACTCGGACTGCCACCAAATCACCTGACAAGTCACCTGATGGATCACCTGACCACTCCGCAGTCAACTATCACATGCCATCACTCCGCAGTCCGCAGCATCCCACATCACCATTTAACCCTTTCTGGATTGCCAGCTCATGATGCGCCACTCCGCAGTCGCCAGCTCATGATGGAGCTATACTTAGGACCGCCACGTCATGATGTACTTTACTAAATATTTCCATATTTCTCTGTGACTCCTGTGACCCGTTACTTCTCATCTTGTATATAAGCGCTTGTACTTTTAGCAGTTAGGCCCTAAGCCTAACTTGGTTTTCAATCCAAGACTTGTAGCTTCCACCCAGGACTCTCAGAGTCAAACAGCCCGAAACCTCAGTCGCTTCAATCCCCTCTTGAAGCTCTCCCCTTTCACCTCTATCAGAACACTCAGGAGTCGCCCTTATCATCGGGGACTTACTTGTTATACTGCGTAGCCAACTGGTACCAAGCTACTCACGTGATCATTGCCTTAGGAGGACAACCCACTAAGCAATCCCAGTCGTCGCCAAACCACTCCACGCACATTGTGTCTTTAAGGCCCTTGGACCTTAACAGGCATCAAAGGAGTCCCTCTTCTCAGTGCCCTCAGGTCCCTGAGGTTTCCCCAGTCATTTCCATATGATTTCATGCATTTGATCTGGGAAAATCTCATCCCGAACCTTGTCCTCTTCTGGTCTGGCAACTATAAGGGAATGGATGAGGGTCAGCCATATGTCCTGGCTCCAAATATTTGGCAGGTCGTTGGTGCTACCTCCGCAAATACCACAAAGATGATACCTTCGTCGTTTGGTGCGTCCATACCTAACCCAGCGAAGGATAGTTCATATTTCATGTCCTCGACATGGTCTGTGTGGTCTCTGTTCATTGCCCCCACCATGCTTTGATGTCGCTTTCCTGATGAGCACTACTACAAGCATTTCTGCTCCCTCGTTAGAGTCCTTAATCTGTGTCTCCAGTTCGAGATCAGCAAGGAAGAGATTGATGAAATCGAGTTGGGAATCCGTAAATGGGTGGTAGATTATGAGCAGTGCATTCCCCCTTCCGTTTCCGAAAATTCAAAGGCAGGTTCAATCCATGCATCCAGCCTCTACTACCAGCACAAATCCGAACAACTCCCAGCGTGCCCGCTTACAATACATGCCCTGCTCCACATTCCTGACCAAATCAGATGGATGGGACCATGCTGGACAACATGGGCTTTCCCCATCAAGAGGCAATGTGGGTACTTCCAACGCAGCATCCACAGTCAGCAAAACCTGTACGCGAACATGAGCCAACACCTCACTGATCTATTGCAGCTCCAGCAAGTCAAGATTTTGTACAATCTTACTGATGAGCAGCTCAGAAAGCCTCCTAAGCACCCCTCTTTGCAAACGAAAAGGCTTGAAGATTGTAAGTCGCGTCCCAGTACCTTTACCCTAATCTAAAGACAATTCGCCGCAGACCCACAATACGAACTCGTGGCTCCAAAGGTTGTGGGTCCCCTTGGTGATACCATGCGCAAGGTCCTCACAAATGGCCTGGTGACCCGGTTCGGTGTCGGGAGAAGGGTCGCCAGGAAATTTCTTCTGGACAACATTGAGCAGTGGGGCAAACTGCATCGCCTTGAAGGTGGGGACATCATGCACGCGCATGAAATTGTTTCCAAACGCATGGACGGCCGCGATGCATCTTTCATCCGTGTGCGTGAACTAATTGTCAAATATTCTTGGAAAATAATTTGTTTCTAACTTTGCCCAATAGTATGAGCAACTTGTTGATCAAAACCAGCGACACCGAAACCTTCCCGAAGAATTCAAGTTAGAAACGTTCTTCGGGCAACTTCTGTACATCGTCGTCATCCCCATTCCCCAAAGCAACGAACTTAAAATGGAGAAGGCTGAAAACATTTGTCTGGCCGTTATTCGGCAAGTTAAGACTATTTTCCCCAATGCGGATGGGTTGCCGCCGATTCTGTGTTACAAGGAGACTGGGCGCCTGGACCCCACCAACATCAAATCCATCCAGTGCGTTGTCGGCTGCGTTGAAGACTGCAGAGAATGGGGGTTGGTCGACCGCAGTGGTCCGCTGGCACATGCAGTATTTACTGAGGTGGAGTAGTCGGTGGTGACATCACCAAACGAATGAGTTTCCTCGAACGCACTCGCTCGGAGAGTTATGCCGTGGGTTTTGCCTGTGTTCGTCGTTCATTGTTTGGTACTGTCGCGCATTGTTGTCATGCACATCGAGCGCTTGTGCACCAGGATTTTGAACAACACCGCCCTCACTCCTCATCCTACTCACCACACTACTCACTATGCCCTCTCCCTCTTGCCAATTTTTTTTCAAAGCCACAACCCAGGCCATCCAATATGGCCGACGCCTAGCCCGCATCATCATGACACGGACACTCGCCTGGGTGCAAGCTAACGCCGTTCAAGTCGCGCTTGACTTGGTGGAGCAGACGCGCCAGCTTGCAGTCGAGGAGGCTGCCAGGTGCGTCTTCATTTTCTTTCATTTTGGCAGTGTTGACATTTATAAGGGCGAACGAGGTGGTCGCGATCTCCATGCACGACTTCTTCGCCAGCATCGGCGATGGGTCCACCCGCGCACAATGTGCATTGGCGGGTATTGTGTCGGCCTTGGCGGAGGTCGCCTTTCTTGGCCTTGCGATCCACTTGTTGGACCAAGTAGTAAGTCCTTTCTTTTTTTTTTTGTTTGAAACATGTGCTGACTTTGTGCCACACAGCGGGCCTTTCTGTGGCGCAATCAGGTATTCAGGCAATAGCGGGGGCCTTCCTCAGCGATGTTGACGCACAGGTGGTGATGATGGCAACGACGGCGGCGATGGTGACGCATGGGCGACGGCGGCAGTGACGGTGACGCGTGGGTGACAGCGGCAACAACAGTGACGCGTGGGTGACGGCGGCGGCGACGGTGATGCGCGGGTGACAACGACATGCTCATGTAGAATCCCATATATCATATACCACAACTCAGTCTATTTTCAGAAGATTTTCAGTACTTGATTCATAGGACTTTCAACTTGTCTGACTTCGTGATTTTTAGTTGAATATC
>Ga0307510_10010955_pt1 | contig 10776 bp, 13 predicted proteins | sample 12_EM_MG_FD_207224 | JGI IMG/M metagenome (GOLD analysis project Ga0307510, IMG submission 207224) | Populus trichocarpa ectomycorrhiza microbial communities from riparian zone in the Pacific Northwest, United States - 12_EM | ecosystem: Host-associated > Plants > Roots > Unclassified | place... | reverse complement strand
TCTCAATATCATGTTGTTCAAAAAAAGATACCAAACTTTCAAAAAAATCATCCCAATTGCTATCCCTTAAACTTTGAAGTTGAAATTTTGCATGTGTAAAGCACTTACAATATCTTGATCTTTTCTTTGGAGCATTTGGCAAAGAAAATTAGTAACTCCCATAACTTTGTTCATAAAAAATAAAACAAAGACAAAGTCAAAAGATGTCATGGCAAGATAATATTTGAAAGCATCAGCTTGAGATTGAGAGTTTGGTCAATTTTCATCAATCTCTGAAAGCAATGTTCTTGTTGTTCCAAATAACTCAATTAAACTACTTATTAAAATGAGAACCCTAACGAGTTGTTCTAGGTCGATGCAAAGTAGAAGCTTGATTTGCCCTTGTACTTATCTTAAGTTTTCTGGTTATTTTCAACTCCTAAACTTTATAATTTCAAGTCAATTTAAACTCAAAATAAGGTTTGGCAAAAGCAAAAATGAAATTCACAATATCATTCAACATTGAAAAAAATAGTCAAACATACTTTACTTCTTTAGTTGTAGCAACTAAAGCTAATGGTAAACGATGAGCAAAACAATGCACATAATATGCATATGGACTAGGGGTGTTCAAAAAAACCAACCAACCGATTAAACAGAAAAAACTAAGAAAAAATTAATCGAAAATACCAAACCAATAGAAAAAGCCAAATAAACCGATTAAAAAAATAAAAAAACCACTCAGTTCGGTCGGTTTCGGTTTTAAAAAGCTTAAGCCGATTGAACTAGACCAGTTCAATTGAATCTGAAAGACTTTAAAAATTAGGTATAAAAGCAAACATCCTTAACCCTAAATCATTTCATCACTTTCCAGTCGCCTCCCCTTCCTCTCTTTTCTTCTCTCTCATATTCTATCTTGTTAACCTAACATTAAATCCTCCTTTTGAATTTTTACACCAGAGCTTCCCTCCTCCTCCTACCATCACTCTCTGGTCTTCCATATGGTAGCACCATCTACAACCTTCACTTTACTCCTATATATCATCAACCACCGACAATAACCCACACATCTAAAACCAGTTTCAGTTTTTCAGGCTTGATCCAGATCGTCTTCCATATAGCAGTGTCGTCCACAACCTTCACTTTACTCCTATCAACAACCACCGACAACAACCCACACATCAAGAATCAGTTTCAGTTTTTCAGGCTCGATCTAGATCCTTTCATCTGAATGGAGTCCTTTTCTATTGAGTGGAAAGTAATAGAAATTTGTATTTGTGGACTTTATCTGGTGTTGGAAGAGCAGGGGGATTGCACCTTTTTTGGTGGTTGTAATGGCTCCACATGCATTTGCAGATCTAAGCATCTCTCTGATCTCTGGTTCATTGTGAAATGAAGGAATTAGAGGGCTTTGGTATAACGACAACAGTAAAAAAAAAAGCCTATTTAATTGGTTTCTGGTTTTCCCAGTTTTTAATGTTAAAAAACCGACCTGAACCGCACAAAATTAGTTCGGTCTGAACCGGTTCTCGGTTCAGTCCGGGTCATATTGATAAAGAATACTATTTTCCGGTTCAATTGAATTTTTAAGTTAAAACCGAACCGGACCAAACCGTGAACACCCCTAATATGAACACTCTTGCCAAAACAATGTTTGTAACTCATTCTATGCACCACACATATTGCTAGCACTATCATATCCTTGACCACACAAATTTTCAATTAGAAGCTTTTGTTGACTAAGAACATTGGAGATCCTATTTTTAGAGTTAAAGCATCCATGTTAGGAACACTCACAATATAAAAAAAAACTTTCTCTAATAAATCCAAAGCAATCTACATATATTAGAATGACGGTCATATGCTTTTTATTAGCTGCATCATTGTTTCATCAACAATAATACAAAATTTGTTATTTCCAACTTCTTCTTGAATCAATTTCCTCACCTTGTTAGCAAATATATGCAATATCTCTTTTTGTTTTGATAATGCAATATACTTGGCATTTCCAAGAGCCTTATGAAGGAAAACATTGGCAATTTCAATGGTACATCTTCCAAAAACTTGTATAAGCTCAATGAAGTCCCCTCAATTGGATGAATTATAGAACTCATCATTACCTCTAAAAACCAATCCTTGACTTGCTAACAATCTAACACTTTTTATTGTAGTGTTTAGCTGCAATTAATTTTGAGTTATTTGTTAAGAAAATTGCGCACTATGAATTTGCTGAGATGGGTTTTTTAAGCTATGCCAATCTATCATTGCACGTTTGATGTGTTGAAGATACATAATGACCAAGAAAGACACATTGTTGTCCAACAACCCTCTTTCAACTTCTGAAATCATCAACAATGAAAGTCTTTTGATGTTCTTTATTAGAAATGAAGTAAGGAAAACAAAATGTCATATCTTCGGCAATAAAATACTTAAGCTAAGAATGATGCTTAAACCACTTATATTGAAACCTTCGAGATTGTGCCCCATCCGTGTGGCTAATATATACACTTAGTTGGGGCTGATATGCTCTAAGATTAATGTGTGCATATATATATGGGCTGCTAGCTAATATATATATATATATATTTTAAATATGCTAGCCCGGGCAGCCCTCTATTAGACTGGTCTTTTGAAGGCAACAACAAGGTTCTTTTTATCCTGCAGGTATTGCCGGTTCACATTCCATAAAAGTCACCGAGAAATATGAACATGTTTTGAAAGAAGGAAGGCGATTGCTGCGAAGAACCTGTAGATAAAGCTCTTCACCAACAACTCTAAAGAGAATTGGTATGGGTGAAAATCTACCAAGTGGGTTCACGTGGTTTTTTAGCACCCTACTGCATTTGATTCTCTGGCAATGGAAACAGAGAAGAAAGAAAGAAGAGATTATGAAAGACCTTATCAAATAAAGGGAAAGACTATTATGCAAAAGTCGGCAAGGCCTGGAAGCGTGACTATCTCCTTTATAGCCCTCTAGGAACTGGCAAGTCCACCATGATTTCTGCCATGGCTAATTCTTCGGGATTTTGAGTTGACCACAGTTAAGGACAGCAATGAGCTTAAAAAGGTATTGATCGAAACCACAGGAAAGTCGACCATTGTGATGGAGGACATTGATTTCTCACTTGATCTTACATGACAGAGCAAGAGAATGAAGTCGAAAGATGACAATGATGACGACAAAGCAGCAGAGAAGGAACCATTCTCTAAATTGGGCTTGGATTCAGGCCCATGCCTGATTTTTGGTTTTTCCTACCCTTGACATCTAGTTTTCTTTCCCTTGCTTTATATATATTCTTCATCACCAAAAAAAATAAAAGATATTTATTTTTTATATATATCATTATTAAATACAATTATGTTTTGTTAATATTTTGTTCTGTTTTGTTTCTTATATCTCAATTATTTCTGTTTTTCATATTCTAAAACAATAACCAAACTCTACACATTAATTTTAAAAAAAACACTTTGATATTTAGTTTCTATTTTGACATTTATTTGTGAATAAATTGACTAGTAATCTATCTACTTCAATCATGATTTATTAGATATTGTACATTTTTTAATTTAAATTCTCATTTCTTAAAACACCCTTGTTAGAACAAATCAAATTATTTAATATCACTTCTAAGTATTGCTACCTATCCAAAAAAAATTCTAAATTTTTCATTTTTGTCTACGCATCAAATGCTACTATAAAACATTTAAAACCTGAAAATATTAAAAATATATTTTTCATTTAAAAAAATCCATTATTTTCTCCTACGATGCCCAAAAATTCAACAACTTTACGTGTTAATTGTAAATTTAGTTACAAGAATAGTAATGTTTTGGTCACATTAATCTTAATTTTAGCATTTTTTTTTAATTTCAATTTATTTTGTTGGAAATTGATTTTTAAAAATAAAAACCATTTGATTGGTGACCAGTTCTATGGTATTTTTAATATATTCTGTATTATAAATTAATATGTTCAAAAAAAGATAATAAAAAATGCTTACGAACCCCAAATACTGTAGCCCAAAAGACAAGTGCTTGCTAACATGGTCTAAACGAAATTTATGACCCCAATGATCGTCAACTCGTGCTCGTGCTTGCACCAGCAACTCATAGTTTATATTTTTATATTTTTTTAAAAAAATTTATATAATTTTGAATAGTTTTAATGTGTTGATGTTAAAAATAAATTTAAAAAAATAAAAAAATTTATTTTAATATATTTTTTTAAAAAAATACTTTTAAAAACAATAATTATTATAATCTCAAAAAGCATAGCCTTATTCATCTTTGATAGTTTAGCGAATAAAATATCATCTACTTTGGCCCCCATGGCCTCATGGTAGTCCATGAAAAGCACCTCCTCACGTCTCTTATGGATGTGTTTGGAATTGTAGTAGCGGTGATGGTCAAAGTATTTTTCGTTTAAAAATGTATCAAAATAATTTTTAATATAATCACATTAAAACGATTCGAAAATATAAAAAAAATCATTTTAAATAAAAAAATTAAAAATTAAAAAAACACGAATTAGATCACGTTTTCAAATATAGCATACCATGTGTTTGAAACTTCTGACTTCAAATCCTAAAAATAGATCTGCAAGTGTATGCCTAACTAATTACAGTTTTAGTAAAACTCAAATCTTATTCATAGCGTCGCATAAGCATTATTGGTGTCCATACTTCTGGGCTCAATTATCGGTAAGAGGCCCACTTTCTATACTGGGATTTCTTTCCTTTATTTGTTTTTTCCTGGACTGCAACATCGCCTCTTTTTCTCGAGCTAGACTGTTTAACTGGCCAGATCATGCATATGCCTATGTTTCAGAATGTACCGATGCCTGAACCTGTTATCCTGCACGGACGACAGTCAATTAACCATTTGGCCTAGCGGAGAGCCTGCAGCAGAACTAGAATTCATGACCTGGAGCGGGAAATCAACGCAGGAGGTAAGAAAAAGGAATAGAACTGAAAACACAATTTTAAAGGGTAACCATATTTAGAGTTAGTGCACAAATATTGGGGTTAAAAATATATATCACACAACAAACCTTATTTTCACTGTTTGTTATTATAGAAATGTCTTAGTGTGGATGGCACTGTTCAATTCCTGAATTTTATTTTTATTTTATTTCATTTTTTCATGTGATATTTTATGTGTTGATATCTTGTTTTCTTTCCATGTTATTGAAAATGTAAGACGTGGCCAAAATTAATGAGATAATAGGCTCTTAAATAGTTTAATAACTATTAATGCTAGAAATCCTATCTGTAAATTTAAAGAAGTTTTATTTTTAGTAATTGCATTTAATTAGTACATATAAATAATTGTCAAATCATGTTAAATTTTATTAACACCATTATTGTTATTTTTCTTGTATATTGTTGGACCTTCCAAAGGAGATCATTGATATAAATTTACTGTTAATGTGCGTTATCATTTTGAATCTATATTATGTATTAAAGTTTTGGCTCAAAAGAATTAATGCATGGGCATTTTATTAATCATTGAATCTATTATTATTTTCTTCATTCACAGGCTTTGTCTATTCTAATATTTAATGGAATTAATTCCTCCAATTAGTGTGAACGAGTCTAATTTCATCAAAATGTTTTGGATCTTGATTTAACACTTCAAATTGAGAAATCTGTTGCTATTATTGACCCTAGTAGTATTAAAAAAAAGTCTTTCTATAAAGCTTGGGAAAGATCAAATAGTCTAGGCCTAATGTTTATGCGAATGAGTATAGTTAATAATATAAAATTTACTCTTTTTAAAATTTAAAGTGCTAAGAAATTTATGGAAGAGCGTTCCTAAATTACTGATAAGTTACTTGTTGGGATATTAATAGGTATTTTGACCACTATAAAGTTTGATGTTTCTTGTACCAAGCATAAGCATGTTATTGAATGACAAATATAAAAACAAGAATTAAGTTATTGGGAATGAATGTGGATTATAATTTCCTTGTATAATTACTATGTATTTGTTAAACAAGGTTTCTAGTAAAGCATTTCTAAAAACAAACTTATGAATTACACAGCCCTGGTAGAAAATCTAGTTTAAGGCACCTGTATATTTAGAGTTGCTCAATAGAAGTAAGAATTTATAATCCATATAAAAGAAAACTAGATTCAAGAACAACCAATGATTTCTTCTTTGGTTATCTAAAATATCTAAAGGGTATAGACTTTATTGTCTTAATCATAACATAATAATTATTGAAACTACAAATGCTTGGTTCATTGTAAATGATGAAGTTAGTGGGAGTGAAATACGCACAATGTGAAAATTCAAAAAGTTAGGGTACAAGCTTCTTTACCCTTTACATATTGTAAAGTTGTTTTTCTCATGTTGTTGAACAATTTAAAAACTCTCTTCTTTTCTAAAAATGACAAGTATTGAAAGGGTGAAAATAATATAGAATTGAAATAATTTATCATTAAAAAGGAAGTTTAAAAAAACATAGAGTGTCAATTTAACATATTAACATCAATCTTATAATTATTGATCCATTAATGAAAGATTCATTACCCAAAACATTTATCAATTATGATAAAGAATGGGTGATATTAAATAACATTATTGATATTATGGCATGACATTATGATGATTATGTATTTGACACTCTAAGATCATTTATAAAGATATTTATGATATTTCATGTTTTCTATTTGGTATACATGATTAAATTAAAATGATGACAACATGAATTGTCTTTGATAAAGACATTATTGTTGGCAGTGGCGGAGCCACAGTGGGTTAAAAGGGGGCAATTGCTCTCTTAATTTTTTTTATATTAAAATATTAATATATTAATGGGTGTGAATTATTCTACAGGTAAGGAAAGTTTTTATTTTTTATTATTGTTGACTCATATGTTAATACTATATATATATAACAAAATAAAGAGGGTTTTTTTCCAGCTGCCGTTCCTGCCTCTTCTATATGTAAATTTCTCATCAATTAATGTTTTTTGTCTTTTACTTTATACTTTAGGTAAATTTTCTTTATTTTTTCTATTTGTTTCATTGTCTAATTTTATTTTTATTTTTTTTTATAATTAGTTATTAAAAATATTAGGGTTTATGATAATTTAGGGGTTTTGTTATGAATATGTTCAAAATAAATGTTTAAATCTGCTAATTTAATCAATTAAGTGTTTCTTTTTCTTATTATAAAGAAATAAATTAATATTCATGCAAAACCACTATTCTTGACATCTCTTGCATTGACAAAGTAGTTTATTGAAATTTAATATTTTTACATGATTTGTTTGTAAGTAAAATATCAAGTAGAAAACATGTTTTTCAAGCATTGTTCCTCTTACACATACACTAGGCATTGTTCCTTAATTAAATGTCTAGAAATAATTAAGTATAATTTAATCAACATACTTATTATATACATATAGATATGAATTGAAATAGGTTTTGATTTTGATGAATTGACGTGTATTTTGCTATTAATTTCATATGGAAGATTTAGAATTATTGTGTAACTCAACTAACTTTTGTTTAACAGTGAATTATTGTGTAGTTGTGTTAATTATTATGTAGACACTAATGATGATAAAAAAATCCAGTAGGTTCATATTAAATTAACATGTCACTAGACAAGCATTTCAAGCGTAAATCCTTTGAGGATGAAGAGTCAATCAAAACTTCAAGTTATGTAACTCAATCAAGTTCAAAGAAAAGTCATATTGAAATCAACCCCGATATTCTCCTTGCTGGCCCTGGCTTAAGAAAACCAATTTATGAGTACCATATAAATGATAGGGATGCAATGCGAAGAGCTTATCTACAAAAAGGTCTATGTCAACCTTCACACTATGATTTTCCTCAAAAACAATTTGGAAATATATCAACACTATGACGCTTTAATCCGGCTTGGTTTGGTGCATACCCAACATGGTTATAATATAAGTTTTTTTCATTTTAAAAGTATTTTTAAATTAATTTTACTTGATATGAATTAATATATATATATTTTGAATTGATTTCCAATGCATGTCTATATAATATAGTATTTGTTAATAATTTGCCCCCTCATTTAAAAAACTCTGGCTCCGCCACTAATTGTTGGATCAATTATATGTTGGTGTGAGCTGTCAAAGTAGAGAAATTATAGAAAGAATAGGACACTGTTACGTAAAGGAAATCCCATATGTTAAGGGAAACCTTTATTTCCGCAATAGAGATTGTATTAAATATGAAAACTAAAATCCTTCTCTGTATAAAACCTGAAGGTACTCTGTTATGTAGGTTAAGCAGAATAGAGAAAAGAATAAAAGAACAGACTTCTAAAATTAACATGGTATCAGAGCGGCGGGTTCCTAGGACCTCTGCTCAACCCACCTTGTGACTAGAAAAAACACTCAACCCCCAGACCGAATCAATCCTTACCAGCCTGACAACCAAGATGACAAAAGTTCTTTCTAGATCACAGACCTCCCAATACCCACCACCTGCTGATTCTTCGACTACTCCAATCAGCATCAAATTGAATGACTCAAATTTTGCCTTATGGTCCCAAGTTGTTGAGATGTATATCTCTGGCAAAGACAAGTTGGGATATATTAATGGAGACTTTCCTCAGCCTCCAGAAACCAACCTAACATTCAAAAGATGGCAAACTGAGAATGCCATCGTAAAGGATGGCTGATTAATTCAATGGACCCTTCCCTAGTTGTTAATTTTATTTGCTTCCCAACTGCAAAACAAGTGTGGGATTCTGCTGCTACAACCTATTTTGATGGGACAGATACGTCTCAGGTTTATGACCTCTGTTGTCGTGTAACTCGAATGAAACAAGCTGGCGGATCCATTGAAAAATACTATAATAATCTTAAAGGCTTATGGCGAGAAATAGATTTTCGGCGTCCTAACCTAATGGACTGTGCTGTGGACATTCAAAAATACAATTTAATCTTGCAGGAAGATCGAGTGTATACCTTCCTTGATGGATTGGATGACCGGCTAGACAAGACCATGAGCGATGTACTTCAGCTAAAACCATTCCCTACAGTGGAGCAGGCTTATGCTCACGTTAGATGGTAAGAAATAAGGTAGACAGTAATGACTTTAGGGGCCGAGAGTGCTCCTGGAATGGTTATGAATTCCAAAGGACTCAAGGCAGGTCGTTATCATACTCCAATGAAGACAGGTTTTCTCTCCCTGAACAATGACAGATCAAATCCATCTGTAAAAATGTTGGCTCCATCAGATGGAATGAAGTGTACTCACTGTGACAAAGCCAAACATGCCCGTGAAACCTGCTTTAAGTTACATGGATACCCAGATTGGTGGCATGAACTTCAGACAAGGAAGAAACGAGACACTCCTAATGGCAGCACAATGAGAGCTGCTATAGTCACTGGGGAACCTTCATTATCCCTCACCTCCCACGCAGAAACCACACATAATTCAGGTAACAGCAGTAACGTACTTCATAGCTCTACTCACAATGCTAATGACAAATGGATTCTCGACTCTAGGCTATAGACCAGATGACATTTGACTTCAATGATTTTTCCCATACAACTCTGCCAAAACAAAGTCATGTTGCTACTGCTAATGGGGTCCCTTGTCCGGTTACAGGGGCTGGAACTGTGACTTTATCTCCTTCTTTATCCTTATCTTATACGTTACTTGTACCATCCCTTTCCCACAAACTAATGTCTGTAAGCCAAGTTACTGCTGATCTCAATTGTGTGGTATTATTATATTCTATATTTTGTCTTCTTTAGGATATTCTCACCAAGGAGATAATTGGGCGTGGTACTAAGAGTGGGGATTATACTATGTCGATGACCTTAGTTCAGGCAAAGCAAACCTTGTGGATCATGCGGTTAGCAAGAAAGAACAACAGATTTGGTTATGACATCATCGCTTAGGACATCCTTCAATTGGTTATTTGAAGCACTTATTTCCAGATTTATTTTCCAATGGAATGCATTCAAACTTTACGTGTAATACTTGCATTCTAGCAAAGAGTCATAGGGTTTCGTATCCTGTAAGCATGAATAAAAGTACAATTCCGTTTGCATTAATACACTCTGATGTGTGGGGACCTTCCCCTATTACTACTGCTTCTGGACATCGTTGGTTTGTGATTTTTGTCGATGATTGCACTCGAATGACATGGCTGTACTTACTGAAACACAAAGATGAAGTATTTAGTGTGTTCAAATCCTTCCATATCTTGGTTCAGACTCAATTTTCTGCGAAGATTCAGGTCCTTCGTTTTGACAATAGAGGGGAATATGTTAATTAGCAGTTTCAAGCATACTTTCATAATCATGGTCTTCTCCATGAGACCTCACGTTTTCAGACCCCACAATAAAATGGCCTTGCTGAAAGAAAGAACCGACATATCTTAGAAACTGCACGTGCTTTATTAATCGGGGCACATGTGCCTAGTTGTTATTGGGCTGATGTTGTCACTATAGCCGTGCACTTACTAAACCGTATGCTTACAAAGTTATTAACATTTCAGACTCCTTTAAAAGTTCTATCTGACCATGTCCCATTGCCTACTGTGTTGTTGCTCCCTCCCCGTATTTTCAGCTACGTTGCATTTGTACACCTCCATAAGAATCAGAGATCTAAGTTAGATTCATGTGCAGTCTGATGCCTGTTATTGGGGTATGGAGTACATAAAAAAGGATATCGCTGCCTTGATCCCACCACCAAACGCACCTACACTATCATGGATGTCACGTTCTTAGAGTCTAACACCTTCTTCCCATCACCAGCATCCAATTCCACTCTTCAAGGGGAGCACCGTGATGAA
>Ga0307510_10010954_pt1 | contig 10776 bp, 10 predicted proteins | sample 12_EM_MG_FD_207224 | JGI IMG/M metagenome (GOLD analysis project Ga0307510, IMG submission 207224) | Populus trichocarpa ectomycorrhiza microbial communities from riparian zone in the Pacific Northwest, United States - 12_EM | ecosystem: Host-associated > Plants > Roots > Unclassified | place... | reverse complement strand
ACTCGATTCTGGTTACGCAGTGGGGAACTCTTGAGAGGAGTGGAGGCTGGGAGAAGTTGTCTTCACCATCGACGCGTTCGAGGAACTGGATAGCCGTCAAGGGCGAGTCAGGCGAGGAATGCGTTTTGGATGGATTGGGGGCTTTTCATGTCAGGACTTGACAGAACGAACGAGGGGAGTGGTAACATTCCGCCGCTGCCGGGTTCCGGCGTTTTTAGATCCCGAGGCGTCGTAATCAGCCCTGAGGCTGCCAAGATGGTTGAAGAGCTAATCCACATTTCTTCTCTAGAGCCCGAATAGGGCATTGATTCGAGGAGAAGTCGGAACATGTCAGCGAAATGATTTTCTATAAATCTGCCAATTACGTGCGTTCAGCGCTCAGAATAATAAAGGTGGACGCGAGATCGATAAAAAAAGATAATAAACCTGCTTGGACAGTTCTATCCAACCACCACCGACACGTACCATGACCGTCTGAGAACGAAGAATGCGACAGAGCACAGTTTCGGTTCATTGCCTCCTATCCAGCATTTCCCGCTTTTGTCTTGCCACATATCTTGGGCCACTTCGACCTTGATGTCAACGTCAACGGGGAGCTTGTTGACAACATCGCCAACGGCCACGTCCAGCTTGCTCTTCGGATTGGTAACGTACGGTTTCCTGAGGACATTGGCGTATTGATACCGTGAGGGGTCGACTTCCGCAGGTTCGATGACGAAGGTAGTGGAGGCGGAGGGCCCCAACTCGGAAACGGTCGTCGGGCGCCTGAAACAGAAGGTAAGATTACTGACACCCTCGAAGGTGTAGGAGAAGCCGCATGCCTCACATGGATAGAGCGCAGAGGATGCGGGTGGGATGGTTCTATCGATCTTCTACTGGCAGCCGGGTTGTTGGGGTTGGGACTTGAGACCGTGGACGGTAGGCTGATGGCATGCTGGCGCGAGGCGAAGGTGGAACTGAAGAGTCTGGAGGTCGAAGCCATTGGCCCGGAGACGGATCGTCCGTGGACACGACAGAGAGTCGGCTCGCAGAACGGTTTGCCGTGGGATCGGCCTTGTGAGAAGTTCTTCTTGACGTTGAAGGATCAGCCGGAGCCACATGTCCCCGTCCGCGAGACACGGAGTCGACCGACGGAGGTCTGGGTTTGGCTATTCGACCCAGATGCCCCCTGAAGTCGACACCAGCGACTCACAACCCACCACAGTCAAGACAAAGTTACTTTCCATTACACTGCTCCCCTTGGCTTCCATCACTTGATAACGTTCCTTGTGGTCGAACGCTTACAGGATGTGAATGCCACGGACAGTCCACGGACTCCAACTAAACCAGACCCCATGAGTACTCCATTACGTGTCTCATTGAGAGGTGGTCATGTGGAATTTGTGATCCTGCAGGTAAGACGGAACCAGGGATAAAACGAAACGCATCAATCCCTCGTTACTATCACCGGTAAAGAACAATCAACGTACCGAAGCCCTGCTACGGCATCTCGTTCCGACAAGTAGCCGCGCTGCGTGAGGCGCCCAAAGAGCTCGCCGCCGACAGCGAGCCCGAAAGCGAGGTAGTGTCTTGTCCGAGACTCGAACCATTCGTAGAAATTGACCTACAGAGAGACAACAAAATATGTAGGGGACAAATGAGGACACATGCGCAGGCGCATCATGGAGAATTAGGGGGGGGTGAGGAAATGGGACCCAAGATATTGAGATTATCGAGACCCTGGACCCACATCTCACTCCACATGCTCTCTTCATTCCCCTTCTTCGGAATGGCCTTGAGTGCGACCTCGTGCGTGACGTCCTCAGGCGCCGTCAGGGCGGAGAGATCTGGCGTAGCCGCGAAGGAAGGGGGGGAGCGGGGAGCGAGCTCGGGGTGGCGGTGGGGGATGGCGTGGATGAGCCAGCTGCGCGGCGCCCAGTGAGGGTCTAGTGTTCTGGTGGTACGTGCCATGTCACGCGCTGCCAATGCAATGACCATGATGTGGGGTTTGTGATATATTTACAGTATCGTTTTAGAGTGTATACACCCAAGGGGTTCTCACACGTACCATGACTTTTCCAAACGAACCAGTCCCGAGGACGTCGCGGATCTCGCACTGCTTTTTCTTGTTCTCTTATGGCGGTTGCGCCATGACCTTTTGGGGGACGAGCGAGAATATCTCATTGTCGTTGCGCTGATATATCCGGATCGGATCGGTGACTATGCTTTCTCTCGACTTATAGGTGGTTTCTTCGGTCAAGTAGAAAATGGAGGATGTAGACGCGCAGGTGGTGATGATCTGCCAGGTGCAGAAGTGGTAAGGGAAAGAGAAAAGGCGTGGAAGCAAGCAAGCCAGGCCAACGAGAGCCGCTCTCAGAAGCGCTCAGCTCGTCACCACTACGGTCTCACCTTACCAAATTTGCCACCGCCACCAATCGGTGCCATGAGGCTCTCGGCGCTTATCGCCTGCTAACCGTGTCCTTGTCCTTGTGCACAACAAACGGCTTCGTACAGCATAGTACTGTATGTACGTGACAGAGATAACTGTCCCTGAGATGAGAACACCATATTTTTGTCCACAGCGACGGAAGGGAGGCGCGTCACGCGTCAAGGCCGGAGTTGATATAAAAAGGCACAGGTGTGCTAAACTTTCCCATGTGATTGCGGTGAAGATGTGATCCTACAGACAATGCCCACCATAACACATAACAGAGCCGCAACAGCCAGCTCCCGCAGGTTGGCTTTAGATTTACCGGTGCTCAAGGGCAATTGATAAAAGTTCCAGTAAGAATGTAAGACCTGATTAACCACTAAGCCAAACCGATGGGCGTGGGCGTCGTGCTTCTGCAACTGCACGCGCATCAGACCACACACCAGGCTCGAGTTGTCGCGCAATGGTGATAAGACGGGTACACACAGTAGCGTGGTCATCGCCTGTGGGTAGGAGAAAAAGGCACGCAGAGCCGGAAACCGAGGTGTCAAAGGATGGGCGAAATAAATGCTTGTGGCCTGACACTGAGATCGGACAAGGGAAGCACAGACATCAGTACTGGTGACCCACCTTGGACTTTATAGATACTCCACCAACTGCAAACCCTACGGGAGAAAATGACATGAAATGACATCTGAGTTTTCCCGAGTCGTACTACAGACGCTGCGTGTCAGGCTCCAGGACGACGGAAATGACAGAAATGAAAGGACAAAGATGGAAGTGTCGTGAGGGTTTCCAAGGAAGATTGAAGTGCTCATCCTACTCTTGTATTTCCCGACGCCAGAGGGGCGAACATGCAGGTCGATTTTGATTTCAGTCACGGTTTTGGCAGTAAGACGGCCCGTATTCCTTTCGCGCCGACAAGTTGAGCAGCCGCCGCCACTACCCAAAACCAAATATCCTGTCCGAAAGCCTCTCCTTACACAGTTTTGTTCAATCCTTACAATACAGCAATATGTCTCCGATGTACTATATAATCTACCTGCCTGTGTCAGCCTACTTTCGGTCCCATGTCACATAACAACTTGCATCGATTTGCGTCCTCCTTGTAATTTTGATATTCATGGCATACGCCATAAGTAATAGATTGGGGCGGATGTATCAAGGGGGGACCCAGTAGACTAATGGCCAATACAATGGTCAACTTGACCAGGTCGTGTGTTCAAACCCCCATCGAAAGTGTCATGTTGATTTGATTTAGCTGCTAAATCTATGGGATTAGTGGCTTCCGCATTGGTGCCTGCCCCACATAACCCCGACTGAAACTAAACAAAGAACCACTGCTACAAACATGGTGCGTCGGAAAGGCGCCCAATGCAACGGAATCGTCCCGTCCCTGCTGTGAGCTGCCGCATTGGTGCCGTGCTCGATAGGGAGGGCCAGATCCACATGACCCTCTTCGGACGCCCCTTGCAGCGGAGTCATCCCTTCCTTGCTCTGGGCTGCCGCGTTGGCGCCATGCTCGATGAGGAGCCGGGCCAGGTCCACATGACCCCTTTTAGATGCCCGATCCAGCGGGGTCGACCCGTCCTTGCTCTGGGCTGCTGCGTCGGCGCCGTGCTCGATGAGGAACCGGGCCAGGTCCACTTGACCCCCTCCAGATGCCCAATGTAGCGGGGTCGACCCGTCCTCGCTCTGGGCTGCCGCGTCGGCGCCGTGCTCGATGAGGAACCGGGCCAGGCCTACTTGACCCGTTACAGATGCCCAATGCAGCGGGGTTGACCCGTCCTCGTCCTGGGCTGCCGCGTCGGCGCCGTGCTCGATGAGGAACCGGGCCAGGCCCACATGACCCCCTCCAGATGCCCAATGCAGCGGGGTCGACCCGTCCTTGCTCTGGGCTGCCGCGTCGGCGCCGTGCTCGATGAGGAACTGGGCCAGGCCCACATGACCCCCTACAGATGCCCAATGCAGCGGGGTCGACCCGTCCTTGCTCTGGGCTGCCGCGTCGGCGCCGTGCTCAATGAGGAACTGGGCCAGGTCCACGTGACCCCCTCCAGATGCCCGATGCGGCGGGGTCGACCCGTCCTTGCTCTGGGCTGCCGCGTCGGTGCCGTGCTCGATGAGGAACCAGACCAGGTCCACACGACCCCCTCCACATGCCCGATGCAGCGGGGTCCACCCGTCCTTGCTCTGGGCTGCCGCGTCGGCACCGTGCTCGATGAGGAACCGGGCCAGGCCCACATGACCCCCTCCAGATGCCCGATGCAGCGGGGTCCACCCGTCCTTGCTCTGGGCTGCCGCGTCGGCACCGTGCTCGATGAGGAGCCGGGCCACGTCCACATGACCCCTTTCAGATGCCCGATGCAGCGGGGTCGACCCGTCCTCGCTCTGGGCTGCCGCATCGGCGCCGTGCTCGATGAGGAACTGGGCCAGGTCCACTTGACCCCTTTCAGATGCCCAATGCAGCGGGGTCGACCCGTCCATGCTCTGGGCTGCCGCGTCGGCGCCGTGCTCGATGAGGAACCGGGCCAGGCCCACTTGACCCCTTACAGATGCACAATGCAGCGGGGTCGACCCGTCCTTGCCCTGGGCTGCCGCGTCGGCGCCGTGCTCGATGAGGAACCGGGCCAGGCCCACATGACCCACTACACATGCCCGATGCAGTGGGGTCGACCCGTCCTTGCTCTGGGCTGCCGCGTCGGCGCCGTGCTCGATGAGGAACCGGGCCACGCCCAGATGACCCCCTCCAGATGCCTGATGCAGCGGGGTCATCCCGTCCATGTCCTGGGCTGCCGCGTCGGCGCCGTGCTCAATGAGGAACCGGGCCAGGTCCACACGACCCTGTCTAGATGCCCAATGCAGCGGGGTCGACCCGTCCTTGCTCTGGGCTGCCGCGTCGGCGCCGTGCTCGATGAGGAACCGGGGCACGTCCACACGACCCTGGAAGGATGCCCAATACAGCGGGGTGTACCCGTCCTTGCTCTGGGCTGCCGCGTCGGCGCCGTGCTCGATGAGGAACCGGGCCAGGTCCACATGACCCCCTCCAGATGCCCAATGCAGCGGGGTCGTCCCGTCCTTACTCTGGGCTACCGCGTCGGCGCCGTGCTCGATGAGGTGCCGGGCCAGGTCCACATTACCCCCTCCAGATGCCCGATGCAGCGGGGTCCATCCGTCCTTGTCCTGGGCTGCCGCGTCGGCGCCGTGCTCGATGAGGAACCGGGCCAGGTCCACATGACCCCCTCCAGATGCCCAATGCAGCGGGGTCCACCCGTCCTTGCTCTGGGCTGCCGCGTCGGCGCCGTGCTTGATGAGGAGCCGGGCCAGGTCCACATGACCCCGTTCAGACGCCCGATGCAGCGGGGTCGTCTCGTCCTTGTTCTGGGCTGCCGCGTCGGCGCCGTGCTCGATGAGGAGCCGGGCCAGGTCCATATGACCCCCTTCAGATGCCCGATGCAGCGGGGTCCACCCGTCCTTGTTCTGGGCTGCCGCGTCGGCGCCGTGCTCAATGAGGAGCCGGGCCAGGTCCACATGACCCCCTTCAGATGCCCGATGCAGCGGGGTCGTCCCGTTCTCGCTCTGGGCTGCCGCGTCGGCGCCGTGCTCGATGAGGAGCTGGGACACATCCACATGACCCTCTCGTGAAGTTAGATGCAAAGGTGTTTCCTCGCCAGTGAAGCTCCAGGAATTTACATCTTGTGGGCGCTCGATGGCTAAGACTTTCACAACTTCGTGTAGACCGCAAAACGCGGCGTAGTGCAACGGGGTTCCATGAGGTGTCAACGGTGCATCTTCCCTTTTGTCTTTGTCTCGCCTCCAGAAGGGAATAGTTGGGTCGCATATCCAGAGCCAAACCGCGAGATGTGGTTTTCTCCGGTCAAACATTTGTAACATTCCTCCCTCTACATTTTGCGACACACCTTCAAAACGAGCATGTTCAAACCAATGCTCGGCAGCGTATCCAGCAAGAGGAAAGTTCCGCAGGGTACTTCTGGTGACACCTTTGTCCAGGTGCAATAGAATACCAAGACATGCTTGGGAAACGAGGGCATGAGTAGGTGTCATATCAACATGGTAGCGGCTGGAAATCGTGTTGCACTTTTCAGCAAAGCGGGCGGAGGTCAAGAACTCCTTGACCGAGAAGTGTGAAAATTGTATTACTTGGGAATCTTTGGCGTTGACAAGGGAAAGCAATGTGGAGCACGTCGAGAGCACCGCTTCTACTGGATCTTCGAGACGCCAATCCTCGCGATATTTTGGAATCTGTCCCGCATTGAAATCAAATGCAAGGAGCTCTGCCAGTTCTTCGACTCGGAGCGGGCGGGAAACTGCTGCAACGCAATGGAGGAGCCGTCGTGCAAATTCCCAGTTTGTGCCGTCGATCTCCTGCAATGTGCGTTCATACGTCGCATCGAGTGTCGATGGTAATTCGTTTAGGGCATGCTGAATACGCCCTGGGAGGCATCTAGCGAGGTATTCTAGCTGGCAATGCACCCATCGGAACCTACGAGATCTGGATGAGTGTCGTGAAGAAAATCTAGTCTAAATGCCTTACATCCCGTCTGCTCTTTCTGTCAGAACATCAACCACAAGTTGCTTGTGCACCAATGTCCATCTTTGCATCCTTCTGTCCATGTTGACGATCGACTTGATATAGTTCTCAATGTCTTGCTTCTGTCCGCTCTCGTCGTGTAAAGAAACAGAACAGAATGTTAAGGGCTCCAGGATAGGCTGGATATCGGTCTCGGGTCGGCTGGTGACGCAGATGCGGAGGTTTGGGAGTTTTGAGTCGACAAGGTCTTTCAGGAGCACTAAGACTTGGTCGCGGTGGGACGGTAGAGATGTGTTCGGACATTCGTCCAATGCGTCCACAATCAGATAAACGGGAGCTTGTCCTGGAAGGCTCAATAAGTCCTTCAAACACCGAATAAGTTCGTCGTTGCTTGGGCTCCGAGTACCATCGTGGTATGTCGAATAAAATGTGAAGAGGATAGTATAATAGGAATGGGATTGGTTGCAAAGCTGAAAGATAGTCGAGGAGAGTAGCCCGCGAAGGTCATTCTTTTCTTTCTCCCTGAAATCGTAGTAGAATATGGCGAGTGATGCCAGCCCGGACTTTTGCATGTCCTCGATCTCCCCGATGATTGTGGAACTGGTCGCCAGAGTAAGTTATAAAAACGAAATTCCAAAGGGACGACGCACCAAAGTATACTCTTGCCAGCGCCAGCTATGAAAGGAATAGCCTATCAGTTTTTGCGAATGATCAAACGATGGGCGGTAAACCAACGTTTGCCGTGTATCCAGAGTAGCGAACTCGGTCCAGATGCTTTCCATTCGGAGAGCGTGCTGCTGTTAACGAACCATACCCCAGTCCCACCGTGCCGCGATTCGCGACCGATGGTGTAATTTTTCCAAGGATCTGGGGGAGCCAGCCAACTTTGAATCTTACTCAGCAACTCGTCACCTGCCAGATACTCTCAGCACTTCCGAACAGTAACGTCAATGATGGTGTAACTGACGTCTCGACTTGTTCATGTCGCTCGCCATTTGATGAAGGATTTCTGGCGCTCAGTCAGACCCGGATCTAACTCATCGCCGCAAATAAAACCCACTGAGGTCTTCCCGGACACCGTCAATGGACGCTTTTCCATCTAGAGAAAAGAGTATTAAAGAGACGCCAGGTTACAAACCGAGTTTATCGCTCACCATCCATGAACTCCCCCATGTTTTGGACGAGTCCGTGGACAATAGCGAGCGTATGAGCTGCAGTATTCTGGGCTTCGTCTCGCGTCAGCCGGTCAAGCCTCTCGAGGACTGCCTCGATGTCCTTCTGCTTGAAAAATTTCTTGACAAATTTGACTGCATGGTGCTGAGCAAAGAAAAACGTCGGCAAGAACGGACTCACTTGATCGTCGTTGCTTCAGTTCTTCTGTTACCTGAGCGAGCGTGGAGATGAGCTCCACCAAAATCTTGACCACTATCTCGTCGATTGCGGGCGTAGGAGGGATTCGTGCATAGATATCGAGCCGGTTTAGGAAGTGTTCGATCGACTCGAGCAAGTCGACGAGCGCGTCGCAGTTGGATAGTATGCCATTGGCTGACTGAATCACATGGATGTCAACTATGCCATCAACATATGAACTGGTGAACGGCACATACGTCAAGAAGGATAGCAAGACAAGCCTGTACCGCCTTCGCAGGCGGAAATGTCTGTAAATAAAAGTCAGGGATGTAACACATGGCATGAACCCCTTCTGTCGTACCAGGCCAAAGGCGTCAGCAAGAGAGGCGACGGGTGAAACTTTGGATAAGATTGATACGGTCATCCTGATGGACTTCATGATTCTATCACATCCTTGAAAATGCCTGAATGACTGTGCTTGATCTTGCAGAAGGCCAGTAATGGCCTCGACAGTGTCGCAACTCTGGAGTTTGATGGCGAGCGGATGTTGTGCGAAAGAGACGCCCGTCTTTTTCTCATATGCTTGCAAGGCGGCCTCGAAAAGTGTTTGAAAGCGAGCAGATTCGGATTGGTGAGCCATATCACGGCTAGGGGGGAGATACGAGAGTGGGTGTTATGGTGAAGGTCAGTTGCGTCGCCTTATCGATGTCTTATATCCACTTAATACCCTACGCAAGGTGATAGCTTGAAATGGTCCGGCGAAGTCGGAGTCGAATTGCCAGATTATGTCTTGCACGAGGTTGTTGAACAGCGTGGTTGGTGAAAGAGGGTGCAAACGCCGGTCATCCCTAGGATGTGATGAGACAGTGAGATGATTAGGGGCAATGGCCCGGAGGGAGTGAGAATACGTCAATGTTCCGAGTCCGACCAAACTTATAGCTTAGAGAGCCAGGGCAGCGGAGAAAATCAAACCTCGACAAGGATGCGATGCTATGTAAATGGCTGTAGGGGGGTTATATACACGAATAAGGGACAACAAGGTCAAGAAAACGCGGAGTAAAGTAAGGTATCGCAGGAACAAAACCCTGATGCTGTACAGTGGCCGATTATTTCGGGGTCTGCCATTCAGAGACCCAATGGTCAACACAACTGGCTACAGTGAAGGTTATTAACATGTAAAATATAAAATAGGACGAGCAGCACATGCTACATGACCACCCATGGCTTGTGATAGGGGCAGGCCTGGGGATAACCGACCGGTGAGCACACAGTATGCACACGCGAAACCATGTTTGATTTTGATCATGTTTGCAGATTTGGTTCGTTCCGGAACGGGAACGAATATGCTTCGTTGGGGCCAAGCTCTCCTTAGTCTTTACCTTACGTTTGTGATTTGCGAGCGGCTCCTTTCAGATAAACGATGATGTTGACCAATATTCAGCTTCAACCACCATCATCTAGGGATAACGCGTTGCGACCCCTACTGCTGGTGCTTTACTTGCCTACATCGTTTACAACGAATACAACTGTTCCCACCTTGTCAGCCCACCCTCCTCACCCCGTCTAGGCTACGGCCTCCTCGTCCAGCGTGTCCCACATCGACCCCTCCGAAATCCTTCCCGAAGACATCATCCAGTCGGTCATTCAACGGCCTGACAACCTCCTCCTCTCCGAACCCCTCCCCGAACCCGAACCTGACCCATCGGTGGTCCTAGACATCGACAACTCAAGTACTCAACGGCCATAGATACCGTCCGACGCCCCTAGCCAACGACTTTACGAAGTCTCGCGCTGCTTGGCTCCACCCCTCCGCCTCCATCCTCACGGACATTACTAACGGAGTCCGCCATACCCTGATCCACAGCCCCCTTAGCAAATTCCGGGACCTTCCTCTCAACGAGCAGTCCTCCCTCAACTCCCTAAACATTACCCTCACCACCCTCCAAGTCTTCTTCTCCGAATGCCAAGGAGACGCTGACGACTGGAGCCTGTGCTACCGTTGCATGACGGAATGCCTCCCCCCTTGCACCGCCAAGGACTGGGATTCACACCTTATCACCTGCTGTCAGAATATACAAGCGGCCAGAGAAACCATCGTCAACGAAGGTGTCCGCCGCACCAACGCGGAAATAGACGACTGGTTGGCAACACGCCCTTTTATCGCGCAGGACGCGGTGATTAACCCCCTCGTGTCGGAACACGCCCCCTCCTTCGATCACTTCTTGTCAGACCCCCGTGTAATCGAGTGGGCCACGCGTCTTCACCAGGCGATGGTCCTGCATTTCGAACAGAGGTCCCTCGGCGATGCCTCCGTCATCCTCGCACCCGCCATCGCCACTGATATCGACTCCTACCGCGACTCCCTCATGGAGGAAGCTTGTAACGGAGCAAAGGAGGACGCGCGCCACCACTATAACGCCACTCTCAACGCCTTCCAAGGCCCAGCTGTTGCTGAGGCCCAGTCTGA
>Ga0307510_10010953_pt1 | contig 10776 bp, 13 predicted proteins | sample 12_EM_MG_FD_207224 | JGI IMG/M metagenome (GOLD analysis project Ga0307510, IMG submission 207224) | Populus trichocarpa ectomycorrhiza microbial communities from riparian zone in the Pacific Northwest, United States - 12_EM | ecosystem: Host-associated > Plants > Roots > Unclassified | place... | reverse complement strand
AGATATTGTTTTGAGGATAACCGACTGAGTTGTTATTGAAATTTAAAGATGTTGGACACATTGTAAAGCTGACAGGTAGTAGAATGTTGAGATGTACCTTGAATGTTGAAAAAAAAAAAAAAGACTAGATAGACATTAGTATGGAAAACATTGGTGAATGCCCTTGGGCAGGGGTTTGGGGACGCAGTCCCCAACAAGCTTTGCAAAGTGCTGGAGGCCAGTTCATGAACGAAGTGAGTGAACTGAGACGTAGGCACATCATAAAAGCTTGTCAAAAATATAAGGGAGGATGGTGTGCTTTGGGTGATTATATAATAATATTTGTAAGCAAGTGCAGCAAGCATCAGTGGTGACATAAGCAGTAGCGGCACAGACAACTCACAGACACTAGGAAAGTCAGTCAACCACCTCTGTTACAATCCACCCTATTTTTCACCTCCCTCATACCCCTTAGCAACCACTCCAAAGCCCCTAGCCAAACCCCTACCAGTCCTACCACCATTACCACCCAGTAACCCATCCAAAGATGCCACTACATGACCACTTATGCTGCTGCCTGTCCAGCCACCAGTCAAGCCCCTTGTCCCTATCCCATGGAACATCCACCAAAGGGAGTACTCCTCAATGGAGATGTACCAAGAGCTACCCCCAGTAGAGAACCCACTGGAAGACCCAGACAGTCCCATGGAGGACACACCACCTTTAGAGCCAGAACCAGTCACTCACTATGAACCTGATGTCCCCAGAGGCCAGACACATACCTTATCCCTGGAAGAGTCCCCTATTGAACCCTGGCGAGCATACCTCACTCAGCCTAGTAGTCCTGTGTCCTGCAAGCATTCCCTGTCACCTACAAGTCCCTCATCTGCACCTATATGCCAACGCACCAGTAGAGAAGGCAGCTACCAGTCAATCATGCCTGCTGCCTCATCGCCCATCACCAGCACCTTGCCCCAGAGTCAGGGCTACCAGTCAACCTCTTTAGGAGAGTCTGCAGACAATCCCTCAGCCACACAGAGCTCTGCAGAAGATGTGGATAGCAACATGGCCCTTAATTGGGTCACCATCAAATCTGACTACCATAAAGGGTAGCTGCTTACTTCAGATACCCATTAGACCATAATGGGCGCATGGCAACCAGATTGCCTTGGATCAATCTCAAACTTTGTCATCATAATTGCATCATGACAATGCTTCTCTTCTTGGAATGACCCGTCATTACTAGTACCTGGTTAAGGATAGATTAGGCAAACCCCCTGACCCCTGATTCACTCTTGCTCATTCACCATTGTTCTACTCATACAGACTGCAGCACTTGGCTGCGGATATCATGACAGTACAGATAGCTTTGTCACTACTAGTAGTACCTCTCCTAGTAGTCTTGGTCCGTGCGCAGACGTGTCTGTATATAAGCGCTCAGTATTTCGACAGTCAAGCCCTAAGCTTGACTTGGTTTCCAATACAACCATTGTCAAATCCTTCACAGACCATCTCCCTTTTGCCCAGTACACTCTGAGTTGTCTCTAGCACTACCAGAGACTCTCTACTTGTTTATTCACTTGCCACCAGTACAAATCTTAGTACAAGTTGTACTATCAAGGCCTGCTGCAGCCTTAACAACCTCTGCCCTCAACAAGTGAGTACTCACTTTTTCCCTTTCTTTCTGTGTCCTGACTAGGCCCCCTCCACCAAGTGCAGTCCCATTCCAGTGAGTCCCCTCACTTGCTTTTTTTTTTCAGTTCTGACCAGTCCCACCCAACCCTACCCCCCTCTCAACTCACCTTTCCCCCCTTCTAGGTAGTGTCGCCGCGACACAGCTAACCACACATTGGCTTACTAAGCCATGGCTTGTCCCAGAAACGGTCTAACCGACTGTGGCTTCGACTGAGTTGTGGCTCGAAGTCGACTTGAGCTGGGGGTTTTTTTTTTTTTTTGATTCCATCATTGTGTGCACACAAAGGCCTATATAGCACTTCTAAAACCAAAGCTATATACACATATGACTTGTGAAATATGAACACATTCCGAATTCTGTATCCAAAACACCTCAGCGCCATGATCCCGCACAAACACATGTACTATATACGACGTGCACACGAACACATGTCGCTCGTTCATGTCGACATGGCAGAGACCAACGTCCTGCGGAGTCCGATTGACCCTGATCGTCTGTAACAGCGCGCCTGTGCGCAAGTCGTGCAGGAATGCATGCTGATTATTTGCAGACGAGCGTCAGGTACATGGCTCGGTGTGCGTACGTGTCTTCGGGGATGGATATCTTGGCCCATGGCTGGAAGTGGCCACGCGCCGCGTATCGGTGGTGCGTTGTCGCGGCGGTCGTAGAAACGAGTCGTTGCCCCTCATCTGGCGGCGATGCATGGGCGGCCTCCTCACCCCCAACGATAACATCACTGACGAGGTGCCAAACTTCTTCATGGGTCCTTGCTGCGGCGCAATCACCAGGCGTGGAGGGCGAATGCACCTGTGAAAAACGATCACGCTGCAGGATATATCCGTCCGCGCTAAGGCGAGCGGGAGCGCGCGCTCTGCCTCGAGGTATATCGACGGGACTGAATTGGTAGCTAATATACCTGTTCAAGGATGATAAGGAACGATAAAAAGACCACATTACCGGATCGATCTGTCCCATACTTCAAGCTAGTGTAGTTCTCCAGCCTCGACGAGTACCGCCAAGTGATGAAAAGCATATACACCTGCCAAAATAGTTCAGACACACGTGTACGCACCACGTTAATCACTATCCAACAAACCTGGAACGTCCACCAGCATGAACACGATGAATGCCGTGTTCAAACTGGCAAAACCCGCTGTACAGAATGAAGATGGAATGTTCCCGTACCCGGCGGCTGCTGATGTCGTCCACAATTAAGTGAATGTGACCTGAATCGCGTGCTATCGATGATGAGGAAGGACGATGACGATGAATAAACTTGGCTTCATCGGCATAATGAGAGAGTCCAAGTTCGAGGGAGGGGACGCGGTGGCCGGAAAGGCTGCATCCTTCGTGGATGTAAAATCAGCGCGAAACCCCCCAAGGCCTGTAAGCGGTGGGGGCGACGACAAAGCAGACTGTTGGTGGTCTGCTAAGTAGAGGTTGGTTATTGTTGCTAATTGGAGTACTCACCAGGCAGTGTGGTAAAAGGAATGGAAACGGCCAGCTTTGATGGCTTGTGATTTGTGCCGGAGGAGAGATGTGGGCATGGTTGATGGCACGGACAACGATGGCATCCGAACTCGTGTGGAAGGTGTTTTTTTTTTTTACGTTTACAAAACTGCTTAGTAAAATTTTTCGCCCGAGACCGACCTATCGCTAGCGCATACAATGTACAATACACATGTAACCACAAAGGATACCAACAAAGACAGGACATTGGAAATAGCTAGGGAAACAATGTTCGAAAATGGCACATGGACTCTGATAAACGACCAGTCAGAGCAGGCATTCACTGGACGGCGAGGGCAGACTTTGCAGGCGATATCCCAGCCTGAGGGCGTAATCTGTGTATACCCCATCATTACGAAAAGTTACCTGTATGGATGCGTTGACACTCACCGCAGACGGCGCTTGTATGAAGGATTGGGTTCACGCGGAGGGAAGTCGCTTGTAATCTCGAAGTCTTGTACCGGAATACCGGCACCAGCAACGTCCCAATCGAACGCCACGTTACTCTGAAGTCCCTCCTTCACCAAGAGATTGTCGAAAAGGTGGCAAAAGTGGTCGTAGTTGGGTTTGCCCTCGAAAGAGAGCGAGCGGGAGTGCTCAAAGAGTATGCGAAACTCCGGCGGGAGCTCACAGAATAAATCAAGTGTGGTGAATCCTCGTTTACTTTCGAGAATGTCCTGCTGCCCCAAGCCTTGCCACGGCAAAAAGCCCCACATGAAGTAGAATAGGATGTAAGCAAGGGACTCGAGATCATCTCGCCTTCCTTGCTCTAAGCCCAGGTGACAATTGATAGATGCGAAGGCAGCGGTTCCAACGAGGCCAAGACCCTCCTTGAATGGAATGTGCAGGTGTGTATTGGGATCCCGAAATTCTTTCGATAGCCCAAAATCGATGAGGTGTACAACGTTGGCATGCCTTCCGACGCCCATAACGATATTACTAGGTTTGAGATCGCGGTGGATGAAGTTGCGAGAATGGATGTACTGCAAGCGACGGAGCTAAGCATAGTAGATATTAGTCCATCGTCATGGTCTCAGAAGTCGAATTCACTCACCAACTGCCCGGCCAGAAGCGATACAGTCTTGATCGTGAACTTGAAGCGGCATTGAACAAAGAGGTCCTCAAGAGACTTGCCAAGGCGATCAACTGCCATCGCATCGAAACCATATTCCGTACCAAACCAATGGATTCGAGGGATACTGGTCCCTCCCTTAAGCTTTGTGTAGACATGAAACTCGTTGTCCAGGGTGTGAACCATTTCTTCGACTCGCTCGAGTTTAATGATGATGTCGTTTCCTGATATAATGTCATGTGCAAGATATATTTCATCTGTGTATCCAGCCTGTGAGTAAAATGAGACGCAATGCAATCACTCCATATGTACAAGGTGGCCCAGACACGATCTTTTCTCGCAACCTGTATCTCCCAGCTAATCGAATCAGCTCCATCAGTTGTATGACCTTGAGTGGGACTGGATATACGCAGGTGAGATGACAGAACGCATGAACTGAACGTTGGACGTGGCTTACAAAATACACGGAATGTGGTAGAAAACGGACGAAGGTGGACATGAACATGAACCATGAGCATCAGCGTCACTGCGGCGGCGTGAGAAAGCAAGTCCAAAAAGGGGTAAAGAAAATTGATTGTTGGTCGTTGTCGCTGCGGTTGGGATCTATATGTCAAAAAAGCAAAAACGTGTGTATTTCTTCGCACGCGAGGTCACTACAAACGAAGTCCCAAATCATCCTCAGTCCTAGAGTTCACCCGGCTCGCCCTCCTCGCCTGGCTTGTCCTCCTCCTTCTCATCAATAGCTTTCATCGCCTTATCAAAAACGTCATGATAACTGTCATTGAGTAACCCCCCAAGGAGGTCATCATCTGCGACGTCATCGACCATCTCCTGCCCTGACGTCATCCAACCCTGTGTGAAATCAAGCCGCGTTTTCTTCAGATAGAACTTCAACATTTGTAAAGCTTCCATGGTAAGAGGACTAAGGCGATTCCTCCTCTTTGTATCTGTTTTGGTGCTCGAGGAGAATACTCTCTCACAAGGAATGGCCGACGCTTGGATCGGAAGATAATCCATTGCCATCGAAAATAAAGTTGGATACATCAACCAGTTGATCTAGCACGTCTTGTCAGTAATGTTCAACCAACATTAATGCGCCTACCTCCCAAAACTTGAGAGGGTTGGAGCTCTGCATCGAGTAGGGCGGTGTCACATATGATCAGTATTCTTGATCGATTGTCACTTGATTTTGGTCAGAATTACCAGTACCAATACTGATGACCATGTCGTCAATCCCGTATTTATCCGGGATCAACATATAGCTTGGCCGTCCCTGGACTTCTGTTTCTGGGATAATTGTACTAGTAGTGGCCATCTTGTGCATGCAGTATTTGCTCATCTTAGGGGAGGTGAGGATGAGTTTTAGGGCAGTCGTGTATAAATAAACTCACCGTTTCTCGGATCTTTCCCTTGGCCATAGTGATAAATTTTCGACCCCAATGTTTGTGAATCCACGTCAGACGCACATCGGGGTGCAGGACTACGGGTGCCAGTTAGCCTAATTATCCAGGGCAGGAAGACAAAAGCACTTACACATCGTAATAACATATGCTCTTGTGCAATCCATGCGATCGTAATACTTGTACGCCCAGTTGAGCCCAGGTTGGATGAATTTCTCCAGACATTGGTTTCCTTTAGCAAGCTTCTCCCATGCCGACATGAACACCTCAAACGTGGGAATGGAACCGCACAAGACCGGTGTTTTCTCGAGTGACATGGTCTGCTGGACAGTGTGCGGACCCTATTGGCATGATTTCATTAGTGTATGTCTGATACCTCGCATGTGACTTACTTTCAAAATGGTCTGGATATCTTCTATCACATCCCAGTCATGAGACAAGATCCGGTACTTGCCCAGTTCCTTCCGATTCTTGGCAAGAGAGAGGTGGTAATCAAGAGCCTGTTGAGTTGATTAGTTAGCATATATTACAGTGATGAGGGTCGGGCTTACAGGACGCATTGCCAGGAGTCGGGTCAGCATGTGATAAACGGAATCCCACCTTGTGCGGACATCACGCAGGAGCTGCAGGGGTTCGACTTGGGTAACCTCAGACGACTCCCCCTTTGTGAACCACCCATTCTTGTTGCCATGTTTGACAGTTGAATTGAAGGCGTCTTGACACTGACCTGATCCTCAAATGACTCGGACCACTGCGCAAGCTCGCGATATGGGATTAGAAGGAACGATGGCATCATCAGACAAATCATAACCATCATCGTTGGCATCTCCATCAGATGCAGCAAGTATTGCCTGTCCAGAGCAAAGATTGATGACATGAGTGAAACACATAATACGACAATCGTGCGCATCAAAGGTAACATCGCGCTGTGTGAACATTCCCTCGAGCATTGCCATCATAGTCTCATTATTGGAGGCATTGTCGAGAGTAAAATGCCCAACCTTGTAGAGTAATGAGCGTCCATTGATGACCAGAAGAATGTCGCTGCCTCACGTTAAGTGTGATACTGGCCCTATCCAGAAGGTACATCATGGTTTTCGCTAGTTCCTTTCCAGTATGGCCCTGTCAAAGGCAGTGAAACGCGATAAGAGCTGATTTTAGTTGTAAAGCTGAGGTTCCCTCAACCGCTGCAACCCAATGGGCGGTGACTGCCAGATAAGAGTTGGATGACTGATCAGACCATGTGTCCGCTGTTATGGAGACACGCCCCATAGCAGCCTGGATGTAAAAAATGAGAAGATATACAAACTACGAAAGAGGGTGAGGGAAACATGCCGCGAGGTCATGCTGCAATTCTTGAAAATACTCTCTCCAAGCTTGGAGAAGGAGCGCGCGTATCTTCGTTTGATGGGGGATACTTTTCTTGAGATCAGGTTGTAGAAGGAGGAGAAGCTGTCTGAACTCAGGGCATTCCACAACGTTCAGAGACTTGCAATTCGAAACAAGGAAACATGAGCACGGTAAATATAAAAAAGACAAAAGATGTTGCACCTGGTCATCAGTGACGATAAAATTGAGTAGACACCTGTGGAACCTCTGCACGTTGAACTTGCCCTGTCGTGGGACTTGTGAGGCTTCGGCCTCGGTTGTAACTTGGGATGGGGCCTGCGACAGGAGAGGTTTCCAACCCTTTTGAGGGGCTAAGAGCATGTATAACTCAAGGTGGTGCTTTCTGATGTGACCGTGGAGGCCTGTGGTTGATGTGCTCTTTGAATACTGATAGTTGTCGTGAACTCACTACTTTATGGGTAGCGAGACTCGACGACAGCGCGGAGTTGAAGGTGACTGATCCAGAGGAGCAGCAAGGAGACGTTGAGGAGGAAGAGACAAAAGGCAAGGAGAGGCGGGACGTAGTAAACTGTGGAAGAAGATGAGGGGCGAGCTGCTGACAATGAGGGAGCTTTGAAAGGCTCCAGTGTGGGGATTGACAAGAGAACAGTCTAAGGACTGTTCACCTAAATTCGTAGGTCTTATATACTAATACAGGGTGGTCTGTGCACAGTTTAGGGTAGGTATAATTACAGGTAACGGGGGACTGCGCAGTCGATGCGCAGTAACTGCGGATTACATTATACATCTCGATTAGGGTCTAGCCCTAATGAGTCGTGTCTTTGTTGATCGAGTTGTGTCACATGTTCATTGATTGTTTAGTGGACGTGTCTTGTTGATCGTTCCTACGATCTGCCACGTGTTGATCAACGGGTTAGACGCGCGTCCAAAGCGCGTCTTGTCATGTGACATTGTTGATGACCAGTTCCTTGATAGGTCATGTGTTATCTTCCCAGGGTCATGGGGTCGTAGGTTCCCAGGGTCACATGCTGATAAGTCACGTGATATACGAGTGGCGAAGGGGTCATGTGATGAGTCATGTGTAGGGTCATGTGATATGTTCCCACAGTCACGTGGTGCTGAAGTTATGGGTTTGTAGCTGAGACTGGGGGGCGCGAGTACCGCTCGCGACAGTATCCCCTCTTTAGGATCTCCTTGCGCCTGCAAGGCTCGTATGTGTACCCCCTCTTTAGGGCGATTATGGGCATGGAATTTGGCGACTAATTCTTTGGCGTGTGTTAGTTCTCCAGCTGGGATCCATGAGTTGTCTGCGTCCGTGTAGCCTTTCCAGTGGACGAAGTACTGTGTGCTCTTGCGATTTCATGTGGGACGTGCTGCTAGGACTTTGTCGATTTCATAATGTCCTTCTTCTCCTCCAACGATTTCTGGAGGGGGTCGTTCGAAATTGGGTCCATGTGCTTGTGTTTTGTGGTAGGGTTTCAGCAATGAGTTGTGGAATATGGGGTGAACCCTCATGGTCTCGGGTAATTGCAGTTTGCAATTCGTAGGTGAAGCCCATATGACCTTGAAAGGTCCATATCATTGTGGAGCAAGTTTCGCTTTTGGGTGTGTCATTTGTAGGTTGGTAGCTTCCAAGAGTACTAGGTCGTCTTTGTGGAACGTGTAGGATAGTTCTTCAGGTCCTCCACTTCGCATTTCTTTAGCCACGATCATGAGTGCTGCAGTGACTTCTTTGCATATTTGCTCTAGGTATTGGATGCAGTCATCCACACTTTGTAGTCTGGTCTGTAGTTGCAAGGGTGGTTTAAAGGTTGGCTGAAAGCCATACCAGACTTTGAAGGGTGATCTATGGGTGCTGCGGTGCGGTCGTGCATTGTGTGTTAAGGCCCAAGGACCTTTAGGGTGCGACTTGCACAAAGTGGTGGTGACAAGTAACGATGACTGAAGTGTCTTTGACAACGTCAAAGACCTGAGAGGGATTTATGAAGGGGATAGGGAAGTCAAACAGTAGAGTGAAGACTTTCAAGACGTTTGGATTGGAAACCAAGTCAAGCTTAGAGCTTTGACTTGTAACTACTGGCTGGTTTATATACATGAGGAGTCTGAGGCTATGCTATGCTTACTATAGCTAAGTATGAGTCGAAACTAATACAGGGATCACTTGGAATGAGTCAAGTAAGTAGGAGTCAGGGAATGCGCAGTAAGTGTGAGTCATATCGAGTCTGGAAATGAGTCAGGACGAGGATACAGTAGATGCGATGAGATTCTCCAATTCGGGGGCTGGGAGATGACGATACGAAGGGCGCGTAAGCGAATGAGTATCGGATCAAATGCATGTCTGCTTTTGGTAATCCGCTTTGATGAGAGTCTGCTTACTCTAGCAGCATAGGAGGTGACTCCGTATTTGGATCTTGATCGGATCCCACAGACCGGGGACTTGGTAGGCTTTGGTAATCAGGAGTGGCTTGGGTGCTAGGACTGGTCAGGGATATCAGGGATGTGGCTGATGACGTAATGGGAGTGTAGGTCCCATCCTCGTGACGTTGGCATTTAGGTGCTGAGACTTCGCTGCTTGGGGAGACGGGCCGGGTTATACTGGTAGGCGGGGATGGCTGACTAAGCCATGCTTTCCATGGTGGTGAAGGCTGCTCGTTGGCTTCTAACTCATAGACGTTAGAGCCAGATGGTCTGGGCTGGTATGGCGTGTGTGGTGGACTAGGACTGCGGTCCCTCATAGGACTATCTCCATCGCTATCTGAAGCGGGATTTGTGATCATTGGTGTAGGCTCTGTGAAGTGTTCCATGGAGGAATGTTGGCGTGTATGTGTAGGCCACGTGATCAGGATCGCTGGTGTTGCCTGGCTGAAGGTAGCAGGTAGCATGGGCGTGCGTGCTCTGGGAGGTATCGATGGTGGTATTACTGATTGGGGTACGCTCTGAGGGATCTGTGTGGTTGGTGCGGGAGGTATGACGGGTGCTGAGGTTGCTTGGGGTAGGGAGTAAAACGAAAAACTGGGTGGATTGTAACATTGTGTGCGAATTCGATAATGGGGAGGAGTGTGGTCCAATTGTCTTGTTGGAAGTTTCCACAGATATGAAGGTATTGCTCGATGACTTGGTTAACTCGTTCTGACTTGCCGTCAGTTTGAGGGTGAAACGTGGTGGACAATTTCTGCTTGATTCCGAGCTTTCTCCAGAGTTCTTGTGTTACTTGTGCAGCAAATTGTGGTCCTCAATCAGAGATGATCGCCTTGGGAACGCCTGTTCTTTTCCAGACGTTGTCTACCAGTAGTTGGCTCGTTTGCTCAGCCATGATGGTTTTATGACAGGGGGATAGAATGATGGCTTTGCTGTGACGGTCGACAACCGTGAGGATGCTGTCATATCCTTGTGATACTGGGAGGTCTACGATGAAATCCATGGTGATTGTTTCCCATATCCCTTCAGGGATCTCGTTGGGCTTGATTGGTACTTTGGTTGGTGGCCATATCTTTGTAGTTTGGCATGTGGCACATCCTCGTATATAGGCTTTGACAAATTCGGTAATGCCTGGCCACCAATATTCGTGTGAGATTAGTTCGATGGTTTTCCATTGTCCTGGGTGTCCCATTAGATTGTCATGAAATTGCTGGGTAACTCTTCATTTGAGTTCTTCATCCTTTGTCTTGGGAATGTATATTAATCCTTTGTAAAGGATTAGGCCATCTTCGTAGTTCCATTCTTGTAATCCTTTGTTTACTTGTCTTGGGCCACTAGTGAGGATATCTTTG
>Ga0307510_10010952_pt1 | contig 10776 bp, 10 predicted proteins | sample 12_EM_MG_FD_207224 | JGI IMG/M metagenome (GOLD analysis project Ga0307510, IMG submission 207224) | Populus trichocarpa ectomycorrhiza microbial communities from riparian zone in the Pacific Northwest, United States - 12_EM | ecosystem: Host-associated > Plants > Roots > Unclassified | place... | reverse complement strand
CTTTATGTGTTATCATGCCAGTATTCATAGCCCAAGATGTTGTCATAAGTTCTTTGTTGTTGAACTTCTTTTCCAAAGTTTCAATGAAATAATGAGTTTGTCATTCAATCGTGTTTACGATCTCATAGACGCAATTCATCTCTTTTACCAAAATCAGTTTCCCTATTGGAGTTTTGAAAAATTGATCTTGCATTTTAATTTCGAAAATAATTTGATGTTTATTCAAAAACTATATTTTTGACATTCTACTTGTAGAATGACAAGTGAATCAAGCAACTCCATCATTGAGGTGACTAAATTATAAACCAAAGAAATGAATAAACACCCTTACCCGTGACTCTTGAAACATGTGTTTTTAAATGTATGAATAATGGTATGTAGTGAACTCGTTGCTCATGACTCATGAAATGCATCTCTCTGCAAAGACCAAACCATCACACTTGATGAGGTCAAAGTTTATTGATCATAGCTGCTTGCGCTTGAAATGAGGAAAGGCCATCTTTATTATTCCTTTCACGTTCTGAAATAAATACATCCCTTGCGATCCCTTTTTGAGCATGAATAAATTTTCTTTCATGAAAAATCCTGACTAGGATCACATCCCACATTGGGGGCAAGTGAAATTTCAATGATCAAGAAAGATGATAAAGCCGTGAGAAACCCAAAAGGCAAAAGAGCCCAAGAAACTCAAATGCTAAGGGGCATGCCCAAATCATAAGAAAAAGTGATAACCAAGATAAAGTGAGTATGCTTTAGCAAAGCAATGAAAAAGTAAAAAGAAAAAAGAGGGCAAAACCAAAGAAGAGTGAGTATGCTTTAGCAAAGCAATGAAAAAGTAAAAAGAAAAAAGAGGGCAAAACCAAAGAAGAGCGGCAAAAGAAAAGATGAACGACATCAAGAGTCGAACTACTAATAGTGATCCTCACTCTTTGAAACCCTGAAACACTCTTTGAGCCTTATGAATCCTTCTTTCATAGCCAAAAAACACAGCCTACATTACGTGGCTGTAGAAGTCCTTTCTGATCAAGGAAGCAAGCAACCTGGAATAATAAACAATGCTCTCAAAATGCAAAGAATACTTTTTCATAAGATTCATGACATCAAGAACAAACTACTCATTATTATTCATGCTGATAAAAATGAGTGTTAAAAAAAGAGACAAGTTTTTCTCAAACAAAACCCCGAGCTTTTTCTCGAGCCCTTCACTTTGAAAACCTATAAAAACAAAAGGTCACCTCATGACGTATTTTCACCGAAGACCTCATTGCCAAACACAAGAGCAGATAATCTTTTTCCACGAAAGAAAATAACCAAGGAGTTGCAAGATTTCGAAAGCAAATTTTTTTAGGCTCACATCGAAACAATTTTTGTTTTCAAAATGCAAGATCAAGATTTCAAGCTTTATTCTCAACCCATATTCCTTCACCAAAATGAAAAGAAGAGAAATGAGAGATTGGTCTCTTAAAACCATTATTTGTCTAAGTCGCTGACAGAACACACTTGGGGGCAATGACCAATACAAGGGGGCAACATTGTGTTTAGAAGGAAAAAATTCTAGAAAAAGAGATCGTAATTTCCTTCAACAAGACAAGAGGGCAATTTGGTTTATGAAAGACAGCTTGATCCTTTCAGCAAGTGACACCGAATGTTTTTAGCAGTGAAATGAGGAGTAATGAGTGATCCTCTCAAATTATTTGACGAGACAGAAAATCTTTAGCAAGCAAAGGGTCACCATGGGCACCATAAAGGCTAAGCTGTGTAAAATTGCAAATATTTTGGAAAGGACCTAAAAAAATTTACTCGAGTAGGCTAGAAGTCAAGCGACAAAGATGACTCAAATCAGATAGCAAGACCTCACCAATGAAGCAACGAGAAGATTGAGAAGAAATGGGGGGGCCTATATTTCAAATCAGGTAAAAATGCATGCACATCATATAACTCTGAAACATTGAACAATGCATTTTGCAAATTTTTCAAAAGAGATCCTCAATAGGATCCATCATAAGGAAGGCCACCTCAAAAGGGGCCAAAATTGAAAATGCTTTTAAATTTTTTTCACTTTTGAGAAATTTTTGACCTAGGCAACCCGCCCACGAGAATTGGACCACCTGAAAATTCTATGTATTTTTCTACCTCCTTTTGAGTGCGCCTTCGAACCTTCACCTCTTTCGAGTGCGCCTTCGAGCCCTTGACCATTCAAGGTAGTGCGTTTCCTAACCCTACCTTCTTTTGAGTTCGCCTTTGAGCCCTCACCTCTTTCGAGTGTGCCTTCGAGCCCTCATTTCCTTTTGAGTGCGCCTTCGAGTGCTCATCTTCTTTCGAGTGTGCCTTCGAGCCCTCGATCATTCAAGGTAGTGCATTTCCGAACCCATTTTCTTTCGAGCGCGCCTGCGAGCCCTCATTTCCTTCGAGCTTCCATCTCTTGAATAGTGCGCCTTCGAGCCTTATCATGTCATCCTGAAAAATTCTCGTATTTTTGTAATGGGCAGGTAACCCATTACAATGTGACCATCCTGAAAAATCCTCGTATTTTTCCACTAGGCAGGTAACCCATTACACTGTGACAATCCTGAAAAATCCTCATATTTTCCCCCTGGGCAGGTAACCCATTACAATGTGACAACTTTTGAAAAATCCTTGTATTTTTCCACTGGGCAGGTAACCCATTACAATGTGACCATCCTGAAAAATCCTCGTATTTTTTCCCCTGAGCAGGTTTTTTGAGAGGGAGCTGCGGCTCCTTTCTTAAGTGGGAGCTGCGGCTCCTTTCTTAAGAGGGAGAACGACGGCTCCTCTATAGATGGGTTTAGGTTTAGGGTTTTTTTGTGGTTTAAGGTTTTTTGTGGCTTCTCTAATTGTGCAAAATTGCTCCCTCAGTCAATTTTCTCCCCCTTGAATTTTTCTCCCCTATTTTTGTATGTGTTGTGACCTCTATTTATAGGCAAAGTGGCTTGGTCCCCAAAACACATTGGTCCGTCAACTTCTTTATTTTTTGTCAATTTTGATTTTTTTTTTATTTTTTTTTGTATTTTTGAAAGCGAGCAATATCAACGTCGATTCAACAAGGAAAATCAGTGATTGTAAAATTAACGCGTTAAAAGTTGAACGCGTTCAAAATACCTTTGAAAATTTAAATTCTTCTGAGATGACGTTGAAAATGCTAAAAACGATGCAAATATATCAAAAATGCATTTTTTGGGGTTTTCATTGTTTTTTTTTGTTTTTTTTTTTTGCTATTTTTAGTTTTTTCTGAAAATTTATCAAAAACATGGGTAAAAAATTAGATAGTAACAAGTAATAGCAAGGACACATAGCTAAAGACTTGAGAAAGAAAGAGGTATAAAAATAATGAGTTGTGGGAAGAGAGTAGGAGAAGCTCTGCACAACAATTCTTAACAATTATAGTTAATTTGCAACAGAACAACAGCAGAAAAAGTAAAATAAAAGGAATTGAAAAGCTAACCAGAACGTCATTCACTATCTGAACGGTAACCCATCATAGAAATACCTAGCCTGTAACAGTCGGTATGCATTTAATGCACTATGATGGCATGTCAACTTAATTCATACACAGAAGAGCCACACCTCTAGAAAAGAAAGTCCACAGGTAGCAAATGACCGTCAAAACAGAGAAGAGGCAAGCCGTGAATAACACACGTCAACAAATTCTCCTTCCCAGGCTTGATACACGAAAGCCACATCTATAAAACAACGGCGTGGCTAGAAGATAACAATGCAGCCGGAAAAAATCCATCAGTCAAAACGATGAAGAAGTCCGCGATGACAACAATAACAATAAAAGCTTTTAAAAAAAAGATATTAATGTTAATAACAACAATAACAATAATAATAATATTAATTCTTAATTTTACATAATAAATGAATTTTATTCTACATTTTAAAAATTTATAATATTCCCTGCAAAGTTAATAATATTGATCATAATTAAAATAATAATACCTATAATAAAAAAAACAACAATAGTTTTAATATTAATTATAATAAAAATAGTGTATTTTAGGTGTTGCACAACCAATGACTCAAAGTTATTTTGGGTTTTGCAGCATACGGAGCCAAGGATAGTTGGTTCTTGCCACACCTAAGCGTCACATGCTCGCTGGAGGTGTGTCCAGTACAGAGGTAGGAGCTAAAGCGCCACGTGTGCACTGGGGGTAGCGCCACGTGTGCGCATGGGGTGTGGCGATAACCGAGGCAGAAGCCTAAGCACCATGTGTGCGTAGGGGGTGTGCTCAGACCCAAGGAAGGAGCCCAGTGCGACGTTTTGGCAGGACCCAAGCCTATTTAATTATAATAAAAATATTTACACTCTTATAAATTTTAATGAAAATAATAATATTTATAGCACAAATAATAGTATTTTGAGTACAAATAATATGAATTATTATACAAATAATATTATTTATAACACTAACCATAATAATATTTTTGAGAATAATACAATTAATTATAAAAAAAAATATTAAGAGAACAAATAATAATAGTTTTGAGATCAATACTATTCATTAGGCCAAAACAATAACAATATTTTTAATACCAACATCATCAATTATACCAAAAAACAATATATTAAAAAATAATATAATAATTATTTTAATATGAATTATATAAAAAAAATTAACAAAACAAATAATAATATTTTTACCATCAATATTCCAAACATTAATTATACTGAAAAAATAATATTTTTCACACAATTATACTAAAAGTATAGCTGCCCAAGCGCCACGTGGCGCTTGGACTGTACCCAAGAGAAAGGAAGGCAAGCTCCACGTGGCACTTGGGCAGCCTTCCTGCAGGCGTGCCAGGGCCTTGTCTGCGCCGGCCAGGACCCAATGCTATTTTAGGTCCTGCCCTGACAGATCCAAGGCTAGCCTTGGGCCATGCCTGGCAGTGCCCACGCTAAAGCGTCACACGGCGCTTGGGCAGTCTTCCTACAGGCGCGGCAGCGCTTTGTGCACCCAGGAAGGACCCAATGCTATTTTGGGTCCTGCGTTGCCAGGCCCAAGGCTACCCATAGGCCATCTCTGGCAGTGCCCACGCCAAAGCGCCACCTGACGCTTGGACTTCAGCGCAGAAGAAGCAGGTCAAACGCAACGTGTCCCCACAACATTTTTTTCATAGGAATAGCAGTTTTTTAAATTTACTAATGATGATAATAATATTTATACCCTTATAAATTTCAATGAAAATAATAATATTTTTAATACAAATAAAAATATTTTTAATAGCAATAATATGAGTTATTACAAAAATAATATTATTTATAGCACCAAATATAATACTTTAGAGATTAATAAATTTAGGCACACAAAAAAATAACATTAACAGAACAAATAATAATAGTTTTGAGATCAATACTATTAATTAGACTAAAAAACTAATAATATTTTTAATACCAACACTATCAATTATACCAAAAAAATATATTAAGAAATAATATAATAATACTTTTAATATTAATTATATTTAAAAAATAATATCAACAAAACAAACAATAATATTTTTACTATCACTACTCTAAACATTAATTATATTACAAAAAGAATATGTTTAATACAATTATACCAAAAGTATAGGCAGCTCAGCGCCAAATGATGCTTGGTCTGCACTCAAGAGATATGAAATCAAGCGCCACGCGGTGCTTGGGCTCCTTCATGTGGGCATGGCAGCCAAAGCGCCACGCGCACTCTTGGTCTGCCCAAGCGCCCAAGGCCGGGCAGACCAAGCAGCCCCGGCTAGGACCCAATGCTATTTTGGGTCCTGCCCTACAAGGCCCAAGGCTAGCCTTGGGCCATGCTTGGCAGTGCCCACGCCAAAGTGCCAAACGGCGTTTGGGCAGTCTTCCTGCGGGCGTGGCAACGCTTTGTGCACCCGGGCAGGACCCAATGCTATTTTGGGTCCTGCACTGCTAGGCCCAAGGCTAGCCTTGGTTCATCCCTGGCAGTGCTCACCCCAAAGCGCCACCTGGCGCTTGGATTTCGGCGCAGAAGAAGCAGGCCAAGCGCGACGTCGCGCTTGGGTTGTGCACCCTAAGAACGGCACCCAAGCGCCACGTTGAGCCAAACCCAAAACACTTCAAAACGGGGTTGGGTCTGGCTGCCAGCCAGACCCACCGATCTTGGGGTCTGGTTGCGCAGCCATACCCATGGATATTATTATTTATATTATAAATTTTTTAAAACTTTTTATTATTAATATTAAAAATATTATTATTTGTATTATAAATATTATTTTTAATATTAATAGTATTATTTATGTTATAAATATTATTATTTTTATTATAATTAATAGTATTAATATTAAAAATAATATTATTCGTGTTATAAATAATATTATTTTTACTATAATTAAAAGTATTACTATAGAAAATAGTATTATTCGTGATATAAATATTATTATATTTACTATAATTAATAGTATTAATATTGAAAATAGTATTATTTGTGTTATAAATATTGTAGAGCCCTAGGGGGGGCGTTCCTCTGCTATGTTTTTTTTATCAAGAATTGCGGCTAGGGGCATTGTCTACTCTACAAAAAGCTATTGGATCTGACTTGGTTGTTAACCCAACGCTGTTGGGTCTGGCTGCCAAGCCAGACCCAAAACACTTCCAAAAAGGGCCAACAACGTTGGGTCCTACTGTGCATCAAGACCCAAAACACTTCAAAACAGGGTTGGGTTTAGCTGTCTAGCCAGACTCACTGACTTGGATCTAGCTGGGCAGCGGGACACAATATCCTTAGGTCTGGCTGTGCAACATACACAAGGATATTATCATTTGTATTATAAATATTTTAAATTTTATTATTATTAATATTAAAAATATTATTATTTGTATTAAAAATATTATTTTATTATTATAATTAAAAGTATTAATATAAAAAGTAGTATTATTTGTGTTATAAATATTAATATTTTTATTATACTTAAAAGTATTAATATAAAAAATATTATTATTTTTGTTATAAATAATATTATTTTTATTATAATTAAAAGTATTAATATAAAAAATAGTATTATTCGCGTTATAAATATTATTATTTTTATTATAATCAAAAGAATTAATATAAAAAATAGTATTATTCGTGTTATAAATATTATTATTATTACTGTAATTAATAGTATTAATATAAAGAATAGTATTATTCGTGTTATGAATATTATTATTTTTACTATAATTAATAGTATTAATATTAAAAATAGTATTATTTGTTATAAATATTGTAGAGCCCTCAGGGGGCGTTCCTCTGCAATGTTTTTGGTCAAGAATTGCGGCGGGGGGCATTGCATCGTGACACGATCAAAAGATTGATGTCTTATCCCAAGTGCAGAGAGTGTCGAAGTAATAAATAACTCGGCAAGATCCAGGTCGAACCACGAGGAGATCAACTATATAAAATAACAAATAATAAATGGAAAGGAGTTGAAGAGAACTTTTGAGATGAGATATTGATGTAAGGATTAAACAAAGATAAAACAATTGTCAAGGTTAGATGATCCACTAATGGTATTTCAAATTAGTATAATATAAACTCTTGCCTCGTGGCCAACTCTGGACTTGGTGGCTAGCTATTGACTTATTGGCTAGGCAAAACGTCATTGCTAACATCCGAATTTTAATAGCTTTTCTCATGAAAGTTGTGGGAATTTATCTCAGATTTCCAACAAAATAAGAATGAGCTCATTTGGATTTCTAGAACTCGAGATATGTTCTGAACACCGAACACTGTCTGGACTGCAGGACAGATTCAGACTTCTCTTTCGTTGCTAAGATGTGAACTTGAAAACAGAAGCTTTGATTCTTGGACTCTTCATGAAAGTTTTAGGCCTATATCTTAGCTTTCCATCAAAATAAACCAGACCTAAATCCAAGGTCTACAACTATAGTTATGATCCAATAACTAAATGGTGTTTCCATTTGAATTGAACCAACATCTCTTCTCTAAGCTTAGTCCTCTTTTTGTCTTCTCAATTTCAATAGTTAAACACATCAATCAATCCTTTGAATTGTGAGGTATCTCTGGATTCAAAATGAGTATTTACCATAAATTAAAGATATCTTAATTTAATGATACTTTAAGTGCAATTTAATGATATAAAACCTTAATGAAAATGCATTTTTAAGTACTAATTACCTCATCTGCCCAAAGCTACCGGGTTTAGCTTGGCAAATGGACACAACATCGTTGGGTCTGGCTTACAAGCCAGGCCCAAAACACTTCCAAAAAGAAACAACATCGTTGGGTCCTGATGACCAGTAGGACCCAATAGTGTTGGGTTTGGCTGAGCCACAACCAAACCCAAAACTCTTCAAAAAGTAAGCGGGTCTGGCTGTGCAACCACACCCAAGGATATTATTATTTCTTTTATAAATATTATAAATTTGATTATTATTAATATTAAAATATTATTATTTGTATTATAAATATTGTTTTCTTATTATAATTAAAATTAAAAGTATTAATATAAAAAATAGTATTATTTGGGTTATAAATATTATTATTTTTAGTATATTTAAAAGTATTAATATAAAAAATATTATTATCTGTGTAATAAATAATATTTTTGTACTATAATTAAAAGAATTAATATAAAAAATATTATTAGTCGTGTTATAAATATTATTATTATTTTTATAATAATTAACAGTATCAATATCAAAAATATGATTATTTGTGTTATAAATAATATTATTTTTATTATAATTAATAGTATTAATATTAAAAATAGTATTATTTGTGTTATAAATATTATAAGAAGTTAGGTCAAACGAATTTAATATTATTATTATTATTGTAAATATTATTATATTCATTAATATTAATAAATTTGTAAAATATATTATTACTATTAAAAAAGCATAAAATTGATTTGAAAAGTAAAATCAATTATTGTTATTATTATTATTATTATTATTATTATTAACTTTGGTCAGACATCCCCTTTTCAGACTCATGAAACTCGAGGCTATAAAGGAGCACCTCACCCAAGAAGCTTGAGTGTGATTAGAGCATAGACTCAAATCTTTTGGGTCTTGCACCCATAGTTATCAAACCCGACCCGATGATTGACCCACATTAAAAAAACAACTTTTTTCTTGGGAACATAAAGTATATATACTAAAGGGTTTAAAATTTCACATTGAAAAACATAACTTTTTTCTTGTGAACATAGAGTATATATACGAAAGGGCTTCCAATCCCACATCGAAAAGATACTATGTTATCCTTTTAAATTGAAGTATTTAAACCAAAAAAATTTTTATCCCACATTGAAAAAATATAACTTTTTTCTTGTGAATATAGAGTACATATACTAAAGTGTTTCAAATCCCACATTGAAAAAACATAACTTTTTTCTTGTGAACATAGAGTATATATATGAAATGGTTTCAAATCCCACATTGAAAAAACAACTTTTTGTTGGGAATATAAAGTATTATACTAAAGGGTTTCAAATCCAACATTGAAAAAATAAAATATTTTTCTAACATTTATATAGTGAACTTTAAAAAATGTTAATAACTAACTAAAAAAATACGAAAAAAGAGGGGTATAGGAGAAAAATCACATTTGAAAAAAGAAAAAAGAAAAACATTGGGTCTCGTCCGGGTTCACCCGGGTCATGGGTCGACCTATCGGATCGACCGGGATTTGCCGGGTTGTTGCACCAGCCAGTCTTTTAACAAACCCGGACTGGTCCAACCACTGGGTCGACCCGCTGAAATGGTCTGGGTTTAATAATTGTGCTTGCACCACGCCTGACCCAAGACTTTTGGTCCTTCGTCTGGACCTAATCTCTTGGGTCTTGCATCAGGATTCAAGGTTAATGGGTTTTACGTTAGGACCCAATTCTTTCGGGTTCGGTGTCAGGACTCAGGGCTAATGGGTCCTGCCTCAAGAACCAAGATTCTTGGATCTAAGGTTTTTAAATATAATTATTTGTATTATAAGTATTATTATTATTATTATTATTAAAAGTATTAATATTAAAATTAATATTATTTGTGATATAAATATTATTATTTTTTAATCAATAATAATCCATTTTAGATTTCCACTAAGTTCTCTTCCACGGGTGGATAAAAAAATATTTTACATAAAAAAATAAATATTAGTTATCTACTTATACTTTGTCTTGGACATAAAAAATAAATATACAGATTTTTTCAACATATTTTTTACATTAAAAAAATTATAATAGTAAATAAAACAGCTGATATGTATTTAATTAGATAATTTGATAATCCACGTTTATTATCATTAACCTTCATTTTTACCCCTTCTTGATGGGGAAATAAAATCTTTGCAAAAAAAACTTATTAGGACACAAATTCCAAGTTTTCTACAGTCCAATAAATAATTATTTTTAATCAAATTAATTGCAATATTCTTTTGTCAATGATTAACTTATTCAACAAAACAGGAGGATAAATTGAATATAAATATCCAAATTCCAAGTTGTCCATAATTTGATGAGATTAGTTCCTTTATATCACACCACTTGTTTAATCAACAATATCCCATTTAGATCTGCACAATCAAAATGGATTGCGTTACACGATGGGTAACATTAAAAAAAATATATATCTAGTTCACAAGAAAGCTTTTTAGTGGCTAATGGATTAATCCTGAAACTTCCCACTTGGTTTGCTTATCTGGCTCGTGTTTTAAATCAAACAATTTTGTAGTTGTTTAGACTTGATGCAGTCAACTCAGCAAGTTTAAAAGCATGTTAGAAGTATAGTTTGAGTTT
>Ga0307510_10010951_pt1 | contig 10776 bp, 12 predicted proteins | sample 12_EM_MG_FD_207224 | JGI IMG/M metagenome (GOLD analysis project Ga0307510, IMG submission 207224) | Populus trichocarpa ectomycorrhiza microbial communities from riparian zone in the Pacific Northwest, United States - 12_EM | ecosystem: Host-associated > Plants > Roots > Unclassified | place... | reverse complement strand
AGCAATGCCTTGTGGAAAGGCTGTTGCACCGCATAGAGCGCCCGCGCCCTGGCCTCCGGCAGATCGCCGGCGAAATCGCGCAGGAAGGCCGCCTCGGTCAGCCGCCCCTCATCGCCATCGAACACGATGCCCGCCGAGGCGGGCGGCGTCGGAAAGGTCTTTGCCAGCGCGGGATAATCCTCGCCCGCATCCGGCGCCCGCGCCGCGACATAGACCAGCGCCGAGACCTTGGGATCGACGCCGACCTCGCTCACGATGACGCCGGAGAAGGAATGCCCGACCAGCACCGTCGGCCCGCCCTGCCGCGCCAGCACGCGCTGCGTCGCCGCGACCGCCTCGTCCAGCGTCGTCAGCGGGTTCTGCACCGATGTCACGTTCAGACCCGCCGCCTGAAGTCGCGGGATCACCTCGGACCAGCACGACCCGTCGGCGAACAGGCCATGGACGAGCACGACGTCGCGCGCCGCGGGCAACGCCACGGCCCGCGCCCCGCGCGGGAGCAGCGTGGTGGCGGCCGCGGCGGCAAGGCTCACGGTGAAACTGCGGCGGTTCAACATGGTGACCTCTCCTGAAATGTGCCCGTGCAATATGGCGTGCGAGACTCCACCGACATCTGGCCGAAGGTCGCTGCCCCTTATGCTAAACGCAGAAGTGCTGCGAAACCACATATAAAGAATTCTTTATATCACCCTTGACGCGCCCCGCGATGAAGAGGATGCTTGCGGCGTCGAGGTTCCCCGGGCGTATCCGCGGTCGGGGCTAAGACGGGAAGCCGGTGCGACCTTCTGGTCAAAGCCGGCGCTGCCCCCGCAACTGTAAGCGGCGAGCGGCGGCCGATACGTGTCACTGGAAGGCGGCGACGCCCCCGGGAAGGCCAGGCCGACGTGACGACCCGCGAGCCAGGAGACCTGCCCCGACAGATAACGTCCACCGGCGGGGTGTCCGGTCAGGCCGCTTGTCTGTTCGCGCCCGGGTAAATCCGTGCGTGCCGGGCCTGTGCGCGTGACCGGTCGGCCTGCCCTTCATCGGGGTATGAAGACCATGACCGTCACTGTTGCAACGCTCGGCTTTCCACGCATCGGCCCACGCCGGGAACTCAAATTCGCGCTCGAGAAATTCTGGTCGGGCGCGTCGTCCGAAGCCGAACTTCGCGACGCGGCGCTCGGCCTGCGCACCGCCGCCTGGGCGCGCCAGTCCGCACTCGGCACCGACTGGCTGCCGTCGGGCGACTTCTCCTTCTATGACCATGTGCTCGACACCAGCATGATGCTTGGCGCGGTGCCGGAACGTTATGGCGCCGCCGACGGCGCGGCCGATCTCGCCACTTATTTCGCCATGGCGCGCGGCACGACCGGCGGTGACGAAGGCTGCGCCCACGGCCATGGCGGCCACACCGCGCTCGAAATGACCAAATGGTTCGACACCAACTATCATTACATGGTGCCCGAACTCACCGCCGGCCAGACACTCAACCTCGGCTCGGCCAAGGTTGTCGAGGAATATCGCGAGGCCAAGGCGCTGGGCTACGAAACCCGCCCCGTCCTGCTCGGTCCGATCACCTGGCTCAGCCTCGCCAAGGGCCGCGGCGTCGATCCGTTCGACTTTCTCGATGAGGTGCTCGGCTTGTATGTCGCGATCCTCGGCCAGCTTGCCCATGCCGGTGCCGAATGGGTGCAGATCGACGAGCCGATCTTCGTCCAGGAACTGACCGACCGCCAGCGCATCGCCGTCACGCGCGCTTATGCCAAACTGCCGCGCTGCGGCATCAAGATCATGCTGGCGACCTATTTCGGCGGTCTGGAGGATAATCTCGGCCTCGTCGCCAATCTGCCGGTCGCCGGCCTGCATGTCGACCTGGTGCGCGCGCCGCAGCAACTCGAGGCAGTGCTGGCGAATGTCTCCAAGCAAGCCTTGCTGTCGCTCGGCGTCGTCGACGGCCGCAACGTCTGGCGCGCCGACCTCGCGGCATTACTCGACCGGCTCGAACCGATCGCGGCGGCGCGCGACCTGATCCTCGCCCCGTCCTGCTCGCTGCTCCACACGCCGGTCGATCTGACGCTGGAGACCAGGCTCGACCCGGTGATCGCACAGTGGCTTGCCTTCGCGGTGCAGAAGATCGACGAGCTCGCCATCCTCAAGCGCGCGCTCAACGAGGGCCGCGACAGCGTCGCCGAGCCGCTCGCCGCCGCCAGCCGCGCTGCCGCCGCGCGCCGCGTCTCGCCGCGCGTCCATGACGCCGCCGTCGCCACGCGCATCGCCGCGGTCACGCCCGCTATGCGTGAACGCCGCTCGGGCGTCGATGCCCGCGCCACGGCACAGGCGGCTGTGCTCGACCTGCCGGCCTTCCCGACCACCACGATCGGCTCCTTCCCGCAGACCGCCGCCGTGCGCCACGCCCGCGCCGAGCATCTGCGCGGCAAGCTCGACGACGCGGCCTACCGGCAATTCCTGCGCGAGGAGACCGAGCGCGCCGTGCGCTGGCAGGAACAGGTCGGGCTCGACATGCTCGTCCACGGCGAGTTCGAGCGCAACGACATGGTGCAATATTTCGGCGAGCAATTGTCGGGCTTCGCCTTCACCACCAGCGCCTGGGTACAATCCTATGGCTCGCGCTGCGTGCGCCCGCCGATCCTGTTTGGCGACATCTCGCGGCCGAAGGCGATGACGGTCGAGTGGTGGCGATACGCCCAGTCGCTCACGAGCAAGCCGATGAAGGGCATGCTCACCGGCCCGGTGACGATCCTCAACTGGTCGTTCGTGCGCGACGACCAGCCGCGCGAGGCGAGCTGCCGCCAGATCGCGCTGGCGATCCGCGACGAGGTGCTCGATCTCGAAGCCGCCGGCTGCAAGGCGATCCAGATCGACGAGGCGGCGCTGCGCGAGGGTCTGCCGCTGCGCAAGCACGACGAGCAGGCCTATCTCGACTGGGCCGTCGATTGCTTCCGGCTGTCGGCGGCAGGCGTCGCCGACGCGACCCAGATCCACACCCATATGTGCTATTCGGAGTTCAACGCGATCCTCCCCGCGATCGCCGCGATGGACACCGATGTGATCTCGATCGAGACCGCGCGGTCGCAGATGGAGTTGCTCGAAGCTTTCGCCCGCTACCGCTATCCCAGCGCGATCGGGCCGGGCGTCTACGATATCCACGCCCCACGCGTGCCGCCGGTCGAGGAGATGGTCGCGCTGATGCGCCTCGCCCAGCGCCATCTCCGCCCCGACCAGCTCTGGGTGAACCCCGATTGCGGCCTCAAGACCCGCAAATGGGAGGAGGTGAAGCCGGCCATCGCCGCGATGGTCGCGGCGGCGCGCCAGCTGCGCGTCAGAGTGCCCGAACCCGCCTGACCCGGCGAACGCGGTTGGTGTCGCCCGGGTCATCTCCCGGGCGACATCGCCGGCCACCGACGCTAAGGCTGCGGCATGACAGCCGCGATCGACCCCTTCCACGCCATCGCCATCAGCCGCACCGCGCACCGCCTCGCCGCGGAGGGGCGGTCGATCATCCATATGGAGTTCGGCCAGCCCTCGACCGGGGCGCCGGCCGCGGCGATCGCTACCGCGCATCAGATCCTCGACACCGACGGCATGGGTTATTGGGAGAGCCCCCCGCTCAAGGCGCGCATCGCCCGCCATTATGCCGAGGCGTACGGTGTCGCGGTCGACCCCGAACAGGTGATCCTGACCTGCGGCGCCTCACCGGCCTTCGTGCTGGCCTTGTCCTGCGTCTTCGCCCCCGGCGACCGCGTCGCCTTTGCCCGGCCGGGCTACGTCGCCTATCGCAACACGGTGAAGGCACTGCACTTGGTGCCGGTGGAGATCGGCTGCGGCGAGGCCGAGGGGTTCCAGATCACCGCCGCCGCGATCGAGGCGCTGGAGCCCGCGCCGCACGGCCTGATCCTCGCCAGCCCGGCCAACCCGACCGGCACGATCATCCCGGCCGAGGAACTCGCCGCGATCGCCACGGTGTGCCGCCGGCACGGCATCCGCATCATCTCGGACGAAATATATCACGGGCTGAGCTATGTCGGCCCCGCCCGCTCCATGCTGCAGGAGGAGCCCGAGGCGCTGATCGTCAACAGCTTCTCCAAATATTTCAGCATGGCCGGCTGGCGGCTCGGCTGGTTGGTCGTACCGCCATCGCTGATCGATGCGGCGCGGGCGCGGATGGGCAATCTGTTCCTTACGCCACCGTCGCTGGCCCAGCATGCCGGTCTCGTCGCCTTCGATTGCCGCGACGAGCTGGAAGGCCATATCCGCACCTATGCCCGCAACCGCGAACTGTTGCTGGCGGCGCTTCCCGCGCTCGGCCTGCGTCGCATCGCGCCACCCGACGGCGCCTTCTACATCTATGCCGATATCGGCCATTTGACCGACGACAGCATGGATTTCTGCATGCGCCTGCTGCTCGACACCGGCGTGGCGACCGCGCCGGGGATCGATTTCGATCCCGTCGACGGCCACCGCTTCATGCGCTTCAGCTTCGCGGTATCCACCGACCGCGTCGAGGAGGCCCTGCACCGCATCGCACCGTGGTTCGCCGCTCAGGCGCCCGCGGCCCTATGAGCCAGGCCGAACAGGCCAGCTTGAACGTGGAACAGGCGCGCGACTTGCGCGCATCCGGCACTTCCTACCGCGAAATCGGTCGCCGGCTCGGCCTCACCTCCAACCAGCTCAGCCATATCCGCCGGACGCTGAAGCGCGAGAAGGCGTCACGCACGCGGCTGCGCTCGACCAATCCGCAAGCGACCGACCGCGACCTCCCGATCAGCCGCTCCGTCCTGCCCCCCGGCCTGCGCCAGCGCCTCGCCGCCTCGGGCTACAAGACGTTCGGCGATCTCGCCGACCGGCTGGCCGATCCCGACTTTCCGGGGCTGGAAACCATGCCCGGCATCGGCCCGCACCGCGCCCGGCTGGCGAAGCGCATGCTCGACCATTACGGCCTGCTGCCGGGCCCGAGCGACCTGCAGGCGGAGATCGAAAAACTCTTCCCGGAACTGGGCGGTTCGAACTCTTAGGCTACCCCACCCGCTCAAACTGCATCACCCAGTTCGTCTCCCAGGTCGCACCGCGATCGGGCGAAAAAGCCTGCTCCCATTGCGCCGCATCGGCGGTGATACCCGACCAGATGAACCGCATCACGATCGGTCGCCCGTCGAGCATGTCGTCGCCGAAGAACGTGCCGACCCCGCCCTCGAACCGACCCTGCACCGGCGGCCCCAGCGCGGCGTCGCGCGAATCGAACCACCAGATCGACCAGTGGTCGCTCGCCGGATCGAGCCGGCGCATCGTCGACGCGTGATAGGGCCCGGCGGGATCGTCGAGGAAATGCTCCTCGACATTGCCGGCCCCGGCCATCACCTCCCAGGCGCGGCACGTCCCGTCGAAGTCGAGCCATTCGGTTTCGCCGACCAGCCGCCGCTTCAGCTTGCGGTGCCGCACCCGCCAGTGGCCGGTCTGGAAGGCGAAGTCATGCAGGCCCACGCGCGCCGTCACCGGCGATGACCCTTCACCGCCGGCACACGGCGGAAGGTGGCGATCCAGTTGGGTTCCCATGTCCGCCCCTCGTCCGGCGAGAAGGCCTGTTCGAGGCGGAAGGTCGTCGCAGTGATGTCGGAGAAGATGAAGCGCACCGCAATCGTCCGTTCGCCAAGCTTCTCATGGTCATAGAACAGCCCGCGACCACCGGCAAAGCCGCCCTGCATCGGCGGCCCGACAAGGCCGTCATTGGCATTGGTCCAATGGATATTCCAATGCCGCGCGACGGGGTCATACACGCGCAGACTCATCCCCTCGAGCCGGACGCCGCCACCGGCGACTTCCAGCTCGCCGAGATTGGCGCGCCCCTGCCACACACGCCGCACCACCGAACTGCCCTCCATATCGACCCAGCTGGTCGAACCCGTCAGCGGGTGCAGCAGCCGGCGGATGTGCACGGTCCACGCGCCGAATTCGAAATCGAAGTCGTGCGGGCCACCGGCCGGCACGACGATCGCGCTGTCCGGCGCCGGCCGCGCGGCATCGACCGCAACCGGCGGTGCGACGAGCCCCGACAACAGGGCCAGGACGGAGGCGATGATCATGTTCGTTCTCCAAAAAGACGATGGTCCGCAAATTGCCGCGCGACGATGCGCAGTGCGGCGCTCGACTGGTCGGCCTTGGCCATCGCCATCGCGCCGGAGCAAGCCGCGACGACCTGCGTGGCAAACGCCTCCGGCTCGAGCCCGCGTGACAGGCCTGCCCGCTGATCGTCGCGCACCCGCGCGGCGATCGCTGCGCGCCAGTCGTCGAAGATCGGGCTGACCTCGCCCCGGAAATCGGCGTCACCCAATGCAAGTTCGAGTGTCAGATTGTTGAGCGGGCACCCCTCGACCCTGCCGCTGCGGTCGAGCGACGCGCCGATCGTGTCGAAGATCGCGTTCACCGCATCCAGCGCGGTCGCCCCGTCGCGCATCGGCGCGACCCATGTCTCATGGATCGCCTCGCGCACCCGCTCACGCACCACGACCAGGCCGAGTGCCTTCTTCGTCGGGAAATGATGGTGCATCGCACCGTGCGTCACCCCGGCCGCCGACGCGATCTGTTGCGTGGTGGTCGCGCCATAACCGTTGCTCTGGAACAGGGTCGCCGCCGCATCAAGCACCCGCCCGCGCAACGCCTGCGGATCGTTCCTGCGACGCTCGGGCGCCGACTCCGGGGGCTTCGTCTCCATCGTTCGAATTAAACCTATTGACTCAAACAGGTCAACCGGTCTGTTTTAGGTGAAAGGGAGACGATGATGCGAAAAGGTCTTTTCACCGGCTGGTTTGCCGGGTTGATGGCGACGATCACGCCGTCCGGCGCACTGGCCGATGCCGACCCGGCGGGCGCGCATCCGGTGCTCGAACTGCGCCAGTACAAGATTGTCGCGGGCCAGCGCGACGCCTTCATCGCGCTGTTCGAACGCGAATTCATCGAGAGCCAGGAGGCGCTCGGCATGCGGCTGGTCGGGCAATATCGCGACCTCGACGACCCCAACCGCTTCGTCTGGCTGCGCGAATTCCCCGACATGGCGCAGCGCGGAGCGGCGCTGACCAGCTTCTATACCGGTGCGGTGTGGCAGGCGCATCGCGGCGAGGCCAACCCGATGCTCGACGACAATGACAATGTGCTGCTGCTCAGACCGGCGCCGGGCCGCGACTTCGCGAGCCCCGCCCCTCGCGCCGGTATCGGCGCCGCGCCACCGCCGCGTGGCATGGTCGTCGCGACGATCTACTATCTGTGGAAGGACCCCAACGACGGATTCGCCGCCTTTTTCGAAGCCCATATGCGCCCGGCGCTGGAGAAGGCCGGCATGCCGGTGCTTGCCGCCTTCATGCCCGAGACGCAGCCGAACAATTTCCCGCGTCTGCCGGTGCGCCAGGGCGAAAAGGTCTTCGTCTGGTTCACCCGCGTCGCCAGCCAGGGCGCCTATGCCCATGCGTTGGCGGAGCTGCACGCGCTGCCGGCGTGGCGCGACACCGTGGCCGCAGCCCTCGCCGATGCCGAAGAACGCCCGCCACAGACATTGCGGTTGGAGCCGACACCAAGAGCGGCGTTGCGTTGACGATCGCACCGACGCAATCGCTTCCGTTACCCGCGGATCAGGCCCCGGGCGCCAGCCCCTGTTTGCGCCGCCGGAACTCGGCCACCTTGGCCTTGTTGCCGCACGCGGACATCGAGCACCATCGACGATCGCCCGATCGGGACGTGTCGACGAAGAACAAGGTGCAGGTCGGCGACTGACACTGGCGGACATGTGCGGCATCCTCGCCGCCGAACAGGTGAACGGCCTCTCTTGCCAGTGACGCAAGCAGGCCCGCCGCCGATCCTTGCCACTGCGCCTGTCCGTCCACGCCCAACACCGCCGCCGCCGCCGGAGACGCCGCGATCCGATTGAGCACGGCACGTGCATCGGTATCGAGCGGCCGCTCTCCAAGACCACCAGCGAGCGTGAAGATCGCCTCCCGCAAGGCATGCGCGATATCCAGATCGGCCGCGGTCGCGCCAGGCAGGGATGTCACCAGCCCCGCCGAAACCAGCCAGCGGTCGAGATCCTGCGGCGTGGCCAGCAACTCGCGCGGCGCGGGCTTGAGCCTTGCCTGCAGCGTGGCCGCGAGATCGAGCGCGATCGCCCCACCCCTGAACCGAAAGCCATCCCGATCCTCGGCCGGCAAATCCATGTTGGAACGCTTCGTCATGTAACCTGATTGACAGGTTTCATGATCTCCGGCAAGAGTCATGAAACCAGATAAAGAGGTTACAAGGAGATTGCCGTGAAGCATCGTTTCGCATGGGCCTGCGTCATGGCCGCGCTCCTCGCCGGCGTTGCCGTCGCAGCTGAGCCGCAGCCGCAGGATCTTCCCTCGCTCGAAGGGACGTGGGTGATGGACTCGGCCTATGAGCTTCACCCCGACGGCACCCGCTCGACCAATTATGGCGAGCACCCGCTGGGCCTGTTGAATGTCGACTCGGCCGGCCGCTACAATCTGCAGATCTTCAGGATCGGCCGTCCGACCTTCGCCAGCGGCGACAAGACGCGCGGGACGCCCGACGAATATCGCCAGGCAGTGCTGGGATCGAGCACCCATTTCGGCACCGTCGCGATCGACCATGCGAAGCACCAGCTGGTGTTCGACGTGAAGGCGGCGTCCTTTCCCAATTGGGAGGGCAAACGCCAGCTGCGCGACTACACCTTCAGGGATGGCGTGCTGAGCTATGCCGTGCCGGCGAACGCCTCGGGCAATGGCGTTATCGCCTATTCGGTGTGGCGGCGCGTCACGCCGTGAGCGCGTCATGAATGAAGACTTCGCGCGGGCGGCTTGGGCGGATCATCACGCCCGGCTGGCGGCGGACCTGTCGCGCGGCTTTGCGCGCCTGACCCGGCTGTTTCGCAGACACGCCGCACCTCCTTCGCTTCCCGGCGTCGATGCACGATCGATGAGCCAGCCGCCTCACGACCAGGCCGGCGCGGTCATCGATGTCGACGGCAGCGGCTCGCCGGAACCCACAGGCGCCCGAGCGACCTAAAACGCACTCCCATCCTTGCGCACGAAATGCCCGCCGCCCGGCAGATGCATATCGATGTCGGAATAATGGCAGTCGCTCTCCGCCTGTCCCGCCGTCGCGGCGTTCGCCCCCACCGCGACGAACACGCAATCCGCGTCGCTGCGGTTCTGCAGCACATGCCCGTTGCCGTCCCCCTTGGGAAAACTGGCGCAATCGCCGGCGCGCATCACATGCTCGCCATCATCATCGACCAGCACGGCCTCGCCCGCCAGCATCACGACGAATTCATCCTCGCCCTCATGCCAGTGACGCTGCGACGACCAGGCGCCGGGCTTCAGCGTGACATGGCTGACGCCGAAATCCGTCAGCCCGGAAGCCGGCGCGAGACGGCGGTACCAGCGGCCCTGCACTTTTTCCGAATAAGGCACGGGATAGCCCGTCTTGTTGGTCGACGGGATTGTATCGAGATCGAGCTTGGGCAATGTCGCCTCCATGAACCAGACCGCCACTCTGCCCGATGTCGTTGATCTGACCAAGGCGCTGATCGCCTGCGAGAGCGTCACCCCGGCGCGCGGCAGCGTGTTCGACGTGATGGCGGCGGCGCTGGCCCCGCTCGGCTTCACGGTCGACCGCTTCGTTGCTGGCGAGGCGCCCGACGGCCCGGTCGAGAATTTGCTCGCCACGCGCATGGGCGAGGGCATCCACCTCGCCTTTGCCGGCCATCTTGATGTCGTGCCGCCGGGCAGCGGCTGGACCAGCGGCGCGTTCGAGCCCGATATCCGCGGCGGCCTGCTCCACGGCCGCGGCGCGGTCGACATGAAGGGCGCGATCGCCGCGTTCGTCGCCGCCATTGCCCGTGTGCCGCAAGGCGCGCCGCTCAGCCTGATCATCACCGGCGACGAGGAAGGACCGGCGACCTTCGGCACGGTCGCGCTGATGGAACGCATGGCCGCGCAGGGCGTGACGCCCGATCTGTGCTTGGTCGGCGAACCGACCTCTGCCGCGCGGCTCGGCGACATGATCAAGATCGGCCGGCGCGGCTCGGTCAATATCTGGATCGAGGTGCCCGGCCGGCAGGGCCATGTCGCCTACCCCCATCTCGCCGACAATCCGATCCCGAAGCTGGTCGCGATCCTGGCCGAGATCGACGCGATCATCCTCGATGAGGGGACCGACTGGTTCCAGCCGTCCAACATCGAGGCGACCGACATCACCGTCGGCAACCCGGCGACCAACGTCATCCCGGCACACGCCTCGGCACGGCTGTCGATCCGCTTCAACGACCTGCAGCGCGGCGAGGATCTGGTGGCGCGGATCGAGGAGATCGTCACCCGGCACGCGCCGGCTGCGCAGGTCATCGCGCGCATCTCGGGTGAGGCCTTCCTCACCGCACCGGGCGCCTTCTCCACGCTGATTGGCGACGCGATCGAGGCAAGGCAGGGCCTGCGCCCCGAGCTGTCGACCACCGGCGGCACCTCGGACGCACGCTTCCTGTCGCAGCTCTGCCCGGTGGTCGAATTCGGCCTGGTCAATGCGACGATGCACAAGCTGGACGAGGCGGTGTCGATCGACGACCTGCACGCGCTGACCGGGATTTACGCGGATATCATCGCGCGGGTTGCGGCGCTTTAGGTCACGATTCAAATCTTCCCGATCGCTGGCATTGTGTCGCCGCGATCTTTCTCATCGTCAGCCACGCACACCATTCCTCCCCATGCTCGCATGGGGAGGGGGACCATGCGCAGCATGGTG
>Ga0307510_10010950_pt1 | contig 10777 bp, 8 predicted proteins | sample 12_EM_MG_FD_207224 | JGI IMG/M metagenome (GOLD analysis project Ga0307510, IMG submission 207224) | Populus trichocarpa ectomycorrhiza microbial communities from riparian zone in the Pacific Northwest, United States - 12_EM | ecosystem: Host-associated > Plants > Roots > Unclassified | place... | reverse complement strand
AGCCCATCCTGGCCGGACGCGCCCGGCCCCGGACGCTCCCATCGGCCTGTCCATTAATGGCCTGCAGGCGCTGGCGGGGCACGATGAATGGCCGGCCTTCATGGAAGGGCTGGTGGCCCTGCGCCGACCGCTGATCTTTGTCTCCAACGCCATGAACCACGACATGGCGTTCGCCCGGAGCCTGGCGGCGCGGTGGCCGATCGAGATTCTCGACAACCAGCCCACCCACACCGAACTGCGCGAGATCTATGGCCGCTGCGCCCTGCTGATCAGCAGCCGGTTGCACGCCTCGATCCTGGCGATCGGCGCTGGGACGCCGGTGGTGTCCATCGAACCCCAGGTGTTCAAGCTGACGGCCATATTCGACCAGCTCGACTATCCGATCGCCACGGAGAACCTGAAGACCCTGCATTGGGCGGATCGGACCTTGGCCAAGGTTTGCGCGGCGCTGGCGCAACGGGACCAGATCGCCGCCGATGGACGAGCCGGGATCGAACGTCAGGTGGGACGCGTTCGCGCCGCCTATGCGCCCCTGTTCGCGCCGTCCGCCGCCTCGGGTTGATCCTCCGCCGCCTGGAGCGCCCTATTTGGGGGCGGACCGGTCTGACTTCGGCGCGTAGACCCGGATGTAATCCACCTGAATATCGGTGTCCTTCACCTTGGCCGAATGGCCAAAGAGGCTGATCAGGGGGTAGAGCGGCACGCGCTGATCGGGCAGGCGATCGATCTGGGCCAAGGGCTTTCCGTCGCGATAGAGCGTGAAGGTAAGGTCGTCGGCGCGCAGTCCGTAGATATGCCAGGCCATGGCTGAGCCCTCTGGACGCGGTAGGAACACGCTGACATGGGCCGGCGGGTGGGCTTTGCGGTCGACGGGCCAGATGTGGGCGGCCCCGTGATCGTGGCGATCCTCCGGGCCATATTGTTCGGGCCAATCGAGCTCCATATGGCCCTTTCCACGCTCGACACTGAGCCACCACAGACCGAAGTGCGATCCGTTCTCCAGTGGTCCTCGCAGCCGCACCTCGGCGTAGAAGTTCTGCAGCATCGGCCAGTGCTTTCCGCCAGGACCCCAGCCTTGCATGTTGGCTTCGGATCGCTTGCCGTTGGGCAGGCTGCGGGTGGAGAGCACCAGCTTGCCATCGCTGACTGAATAGGCCGGGTCGCCGGCCAGGGACATGATCTCGTTCGGGGCGAGGGGCGAATGAACGCCGGCGATCCAGGGCCCGCGGCCGTCCGCATTGGTCAGCTTCAGCGTGTCGAACTCATCGGCCCAGCTGAGCTTGTAGTCGGCGAGGTCAAGCGGCCGGCACAGGTCCGAAGTCGCCGGGCCGCCGCCGCACTCGGCCTTCCGCCAGTCGACCGGGTAGTTGTAGTTTTTGGCCCAGGCCGGCGCGGCCGAGATCAGAGCCGCGGCGGCGATGGCCCAAAGCCGTTGGCGCGGGGGGCGCGGCCGACCGCGGCGGGGCAGGGCGGGGGGGCGGCCGGGCCCCTCGCGGGGTGGTCCGTCCAGGACACGGATCATGGCTTGCTCCATAGCGTCTCGGCGAGAGGTGCGCGGAGGCCTCCGCCGCACAGTCCCGTCCGCGCCACAGATGCGCCTTGCTGCGCGACTTTTCTGTGGTCGCCGCAGCCTTCCCGGCGGTCGATCCCTGCTCGAGCTTTTCGTCATGCCTCCGCCGCCTCGGCTGAACAGCGGGCCGACCTTGCCCACGGCTGGCTCGGTCAAATTCACCGCCCTGGAATCCTGGCGCGGCCTGTGCGCGCTCGGCGTGGCGATGCTGCACTTCAGCGGCGCCAACCACTTCCAATCCTTCCCGCCGATCATCAATGCAGGACGAGGCGTGGACTTCTTCTTCGTCCTCAGCGGCTTCGTCATGGCCCATGCCTATGGGGAACGCCTGCGAAACCGGAGCGCTGCGGCCGGGTTCCTGATCCGGCGGCTTGGCCGCCTCTACCCCCTCCATCTCGCCACCCTTGTCGGACTGGTCGCGATCGAGACGGCGAAGCTGGTGATGGTCAGCAAGCTCGGCGTTGACGCCGGCGCCGCGCCCTTCAGCGGGGAAACCAGCTGGGACGCCTTGGCGGCCAACCTGGTCCTGCTGAACGGGGTCGGGATCATCGATCACTATTCGTGGAACATCCCAAGTTGGAGCATCAGCACCGAGTTCTGGGCCTATGTGCTGTTCCTGCTCGTCTGTCTGTGCCGCCGGCGCGCGTATCGCTTTGCAGCGGTGGGTTTGGCGGTCCTGAGCGGTCTGGCGCTGCTTTGGAACGAAGTCGCCAGCCTTCACATCCATATCTATCAGGGGATCGGCCTGCTGCGATGCCTTTGTCCGCAGCGGGCTGTCGGCGGCCTGGCAAGCGGCCTCGAGGCGGCTAGCCTCGGGTTGGCGGCGCTGGTGTTCTGGGATGGCTTGCCCTGGCCGTCCGTGACGACGCCGCTGGCCTTTGGTTTCGTGGTCCTGGCCTTCGCCTTCGACGGCGGGGTCGTCTCGAGGATTCTGGCGGCCCCGGGCCTGTTGCGTCTCGGCGTGATTTCCTACTCCATCTATCTCGTTCACTTCCCGATCCTGTCGGTCCTGAACGGGATCTGCAGGGTCGTTCAGGGGAAGCTGCACATTCATCTCTATGTGCCGACGCAGCGTCCGGGCGGGGAGGGCGATCTCCTCCTGAGTTTTGGAAACCCCTGGATCACGGACGCCGCGGAAATCGCCTACGTCGCCTTCGTTGTCGCGATGGCGACGCTGACTTACCGTTGGATCGAGGATCCGGCCCGGCGCTACTTCAATCGCATCGCGGCGTCTCGCTGGGAGCGCGAGCGACCTGAACCGATCGACCAGGTTCCGGGGGCGGTGGCCCCAACGGAGTAAGCGTCAAAACGGCCCCCTATTTGCCCCCTTGGAGCACAAATCGGGTCCCCCAAAGGGGTGGTCACTAAGCTGCTGACCTGTGAAGGGAAAATGGTGGATGCGACAGGGATTGAACCTGTGACCCCCTCGGTGTGAAGCCGCCCGGAGCCGTTTTCGTCCATTTTCAGGACGTTTCAGGATGTTTCTAAGCTATTGAATATATTCGTGAAAAAGGCGATTTTCCTTGTTCGCCTTGTTTCATCGAGTATCATCTTTTGTGCCCTCCACCTGCCCCCCTTGGTGAACTTTTGAGGGCTTGTGTAGGGGTCACTCGATGGCGAAAACGCTCAGCACCGATCGGCAGATCACCGGATTGAAGGCCCTGGTACGGCGCTACGAGCGTGCGGTCAGCGGCGCCCGCGGCCTCTCCGTCCTAGTCTATGCCAATGGCACGAAGACCTTTGTGGTGCGGTATGTCGCCGACAACGGCCGGCGCCGGCGCCTGGTGCTCGGGGACTATCCGGGCCTGTCCCTGGCCGAGGCCCGGCTCCAGGTCGGCGCCTTGAGGGTCGGGATCGTCGGCGGCGACGATCCGGTCGCAGAGCGGGCCGGGGCCCGGGCCGCGGCGCGCGTCGGGGAGACGCTGGCCGAGCTGGCGGACGCCTATTTCAAGGCGGCGGCCAAGGGGCTGCACGGTGGGCGCCGGCGGCCGAAGCGTCCGAGGACCCTGGAGAAAGAGCAAGGCGCCTGGCGTCTCCATATCGAGCCCAAGTTGGGACGCCTGCGGTTCATCGACATCAAGCGCAAGGCGGTGAAGGGTTTCATGCGCGACCTGGCCCTCAGCCACCTGTCGCCCGCAACGGTCGCCAACATCGGCGGGGTGCTCTCCAGCCTGCTGGCCTTCGCCGTCAACGAGGACATGCTGGAAGCCAATCCCGCCTACGGCCTGACCCGGCCCTTGGCCCTGGAGTCCCGCACGCGGCTATTCAAGGACAATTCGCTGTCCCTGATCCTGATCACCCTGCAGGAGGCCTCGCGGCTGCATACCAACCTGGAGGGCCGCGACGATCCCCACGCGCGCATGGGCCCGACCATGGCGCTGGCGCTGCGGTTCCTGATCCTGACGCTGACCCGCCGGACCGAGACCGCCGGCGCGCGCTGGACGGAGATCGACGCCGCGCGGCGGACCTGGACGATTCCCGCCGAGCGCTCGAAGTCGAACCGCATCCATGTGGTCCCCCTGTCCCGCGCGGCGATGGACATCCTGGAGCTCTGCCGCAGGCTGCCCGGCGCCAATGGCGAGTTCATCTTCCCATCCCCGACCCAGCCCGGCCAACACCTGGAGGCGCACGCCGTGACCCGCGCGGTGGCGCGGATCTGTCAGCGCCTGCAGATCGCGCCCGGCTCGCCGCACGATTTCCGGCGCTCCGGCGCGACCACGCTCACCGGTGAGGAGTACGGGATCCGGCGGTTCATCGTCGGCAAGGTGCTGGGCCACACCGCCCAGGACGGCGCGGCGGTGACCTCGGTCTATGACCGCAACGAATATCTGGCCGAGAAGCGCGCGGCCCTGGAGGCCTGGGCGCGCCATGTCGCGGGCCTCATGGCGCCGGAGGCTGTGGATCGGGCCGAAGCGCAGGACGAGGCCGTCGCGGCCTAGGGCGCCTCGGCGGAGCCAGGGTTTGGCGCGCATTTCCGAGCGCCAAGACCGCGCGCCGCTAGGATGGACCTGTCGCGAGCCCGAGCCGTCAGACGCCCGATGATGGGCGTGCCGCCGCAGTGGACCTGCGGTTTCCCAACCGCCGGATCGTATCCGTCCAAGTGAGAGCAGAGTTCGCCAATCGGCGCTGCGCCATCGGTGCAACCTTCCAACTCCAAGCTGGAGACGCGACAGGGTGAGCCGGGGCGATGGCGCCTTGGCCCTGGAGCGTCTCCGAGCCGAGGCGGCGGGTCCGGGTGCGTCAGGCGCCTGTTCGCGCCGGCCTCGGGGTCCGCACGAGGTAGCCATGAACGACGTCTCGCAACCGCCCAGAACCGACGCCGTGCCGGTGAGCGATTTCTATGAGATCACCGAAATGCTGGCGCCGGACGAACTCGCGACCCTGAAGGCCGTGCGGACCTTCATGGAGACCAAGGTCGCGCCGGTCATCAACACCTACTGGGCGGACGACGCCTTTCCCTTCGACCTGCTGCCCGGCTTCCGCGAACTGAATCTCGGCGGCCTGGGTCTCGAAGGCTACGGCTGCCGGGGCGGCAGCCAGCAGCTGTTCGGCTTCGTCGCAATGGAGCTCGCACGGACCGATCCCTCGATGGCGACCTTTTTCGGAGTGCATGACGGGCTGGCCATGGGCTCGATCTATCTCGACGGCTCGGAGGCGCAGAAGCAGACCTGGCTGCCGCCGATGGCCCGGATGGAGAAGATCGGCTGTTTCGGCCTCACCGAGCCCCTGGTGGGCTCCGGCGCCGGCGGCGGCCTCTCGACCACCGCCCGGCGCGACGGGGACAGCTGGATCCTGAACGGCCAGAAGAAGTGGATCGGCAACGCGCCCTGGTGCGACGTGGCGATCATCTGGGCGCGCGACGAAGGCGACAACCAGGTCAAGGGGTTCATCGTCGAGAACAAGACGACGCCCGGCTTCAGCGTCGAGAAGATCGAGCACAAGATCGCGCTGAAGGTCGTGCAAAACGGCCTGATCACGATGCAGGACTGCCGGATTCCGGAGGCCAATCGCCTGCAGTCGGCGAACTCGTTCCGCGACACCGCCAAGGTGCTCAAGATGACGCGCTACGGGGTCGGCTGGATGTCGACCGGTTGCCAGATGGGCGCGTTCGAGCATGCGCTGGCCTACGCCAAGGAGCGCCAGCAGTTCGGCAAGCCGATCGCGTCCTTCCAGATGGTGCAGGACCTGCTGGCCCGGATGCTGGGCAACGTCACCGCCTGCCAGACCATGATGCTGCGGCTGTCGCAGCTCGATGACGAGGGCAAGCTCGGCGACCACCACGCCTCGCTCGCCAAGTCCTTCTGCACGGCGCGGATGCGCGAGACGGTGGCCTGGGCGCGGGAACTCTGCGGCGCCAACGGAATTGTCGTCGACTACAACGTCGCCCGCTTCTTCTGCGACGCGGAGGCCCTCTACTCCTATGAGGGCACCTACCAGATGCAGAACCTGATCGTCGGCAAGGCGGTCACCGGCCTCAGCGCGTTTGTCTGAGGACCGCGCCATGTCGCCATCAGTTTCGACCCTCGCGTTCGAGAACCTGCTCTACGAGAAGCGCGACCGCATCGCCTATGTGACGGTCAATCGCCCGAAGGTCCTGAACGCCCTGAACACGCCCACCTGGGTGGACTTGCGGCGGGCCTTCGAAGACGTCCGCGACGATCCGGCCGTTCAGGGGGCGATCCTCACGGGCGGCGGCGACAAGGCGTTCATCGCCGGCGCCGACATCGCCGAGCTCGCCCAGGTCTCGGCGACCGAGGCTGAACGCGCCAGCCGCTTGGGGCAGGGGGTGCTTGACCTCATCGAGACCCTCGGCAAGCCGGTGATCGCGGCCGTCAATGGCTTCGCGCTGGGCGGCGGGTGCGAGACGGCGATGGCCTGCACCCTACGCCTCGCCGTCGAGACCGCCCGGTTCGGCCAACCGGAGGTCAAGCTCGGGCTGCTGCCCGGTGGCGGGGGGACCCAGCGTCTCCCGAGGTTGATCGGCAAGGGCCGGGCCCTGCAGCTGATCCTGACCGGCGAGGTGATCGACGCCCGCGAGGCCTGGCGCGTCGGCCTGGTCAACGAGGTGGTGGCCGCCGCTGACCTGATCGCGCGCGCCGAGGCCATCCTTGGGCAGATCTTCGCCAACGCTCCGGTCGCCGTGCGCTATTCGCTCGAGGCGGTGAACAATGGGCTGCAGACCAGCCCGGCCCAAGGCCTGCTTCTTGAGGCCGCCCTGTTTGGCCTGTGCGCGTCCACCGAGGACAAGACCGAGGGCGCCGCCGCCTTCCTCGCCCGGCGCGCGCCGATGTTCCAGGGGCGCTGACATGGGGTCCCAGGCCCCGGCGTCTCGATCGCGACCCCGCAACTGTTCCCGTCACGCAAGGAGATGGTCATGACGACCGAAAGCCTGTTTTCCGGCCTGAAGGTCGTCGACTGCGCCAGCTATATCGCCGGCCCGGCCGCGACCACCGTCCTGTCCGACTTCGGCGCGGAGGTGGTCAAGATCGAGCCGCCCGGCATCGGCGATCCCTATCGGTTTCTCTACAAGACCCCGCCCAATCCGGAGCTCGACGAGAACTACTATTGGGAGTTCACCAACCGCAACAAGCGCGGGCTCTGCCTGGACCTCAAGAGCCCCCAGGCGCACGAGGTGATCGCGCGGCTGGCCAAGTGGGCGGACGTCTTCGTCACCAACTATCCGCCGCAGGTGCGGCGCGGCCTGAAGGTCGCCTATGAGGACCTCTCGCCGCTGAACCCCCGGCTGATCTACGCCAACATCACCGGCTACGGGGAGAAGGGGCCGGAGGCCGACAAGCCGGGTTTCGACCTGACCGCCTACTGGGCCCGCTCCGGCCTGATGGAATACACCCGCAACGCGGGCAGTCCGCCGACGATCCCGATCCCCGGCTCCGGCGACCACGCGACGGCGATCTCCCTCTACGCCGCCATTGTCACCGCCCTCTATCGGCGGGAGCGCACGGGGCTCGGGGGCAGCGTCTCCACCTCCCTCATCGCCGAAGGCGCCTGGATGACCGGCCCCTGGCTGCAGGCGGCCCTGCACGGCGCGCAGTTCGAGATCCTCGACCGGCGCAAGTCCAAGAACCCGCTGGGCGGTGAAACCTACCAGACCCAGGACGGCCGCTGGCTGATCCTCTGCTTGCTGAGCGGCGACCGCGACTGGCCGATCTTCGCCAAGGCGGTCGCCCGCGAGGACCTGTCGGACGATCCGCGCTTCGCGACGGGCAAGGGCCGCACGCTCCACGCCGAGACCCTGGTCAATGAACTGGACGGAACCTTCGCCTCACGCCCGCTCAGCGAATGGAAGGTCGTGCTGGACGCCGCCCGGCTCGCCTACGGGGTCGTGCAGATTCCCGCCGAGATCGCCTCCGATCCGCAGCTCTTCGCCAACGACATCGTCGTGCCGGTCTCCGACGGCGCCGGCGGGACCCGCTACGCGGTCAGCAACCCGCTGACGATCGGCGATGCGCCCCGAGTCCCGCCGGGACCCGCGCCTGGCCTGGGCGAACACTCCGAGGCGGTGCTGGGCGACCTCGGGTTCGACGCCCAACAGATCGCCGCCCTGCAGGCCAGCGGCGCCGCGCCCGTGGCGAAGGCCGCCGCCTAGACCCCAACCCCCCGAAGGGACCTGAGCATGGAAACCCGCACGACCCCAACAGACCGCACGGACGCCGCCAAGCCGGCCGACGGCCGCCTCTTCGTCCTGAGCCTCAGCGAGGGCCGGGTGATGTCGATGAACCCCGACGGCTCCGACAAGACGACACTCGCCGCCGGCGGCCATATGCCCGACGGCGTCGCGGTCGATATCGAGGCCGGCCACGTCTACTGGACCAATATGGGCGTCCCGCACCTGGATGACGGGACGATCGAGCGCTGCGACCTGGACGGCCGCAACCGGGCGGTCATCGTGCCGCCAGGCGTGACCCACACGCCCAAGCAGCTCCATCTCGATCGGATCGGCCGCAAGCTCTACTGGGCGGACCGCGAGGGGATGCGGATGATGCGCTGCGATCTCGACGGCTCGGACGTCGAGACCCTGGTGGTCGCCGGTGATCCGGTCGCCGACCGCGGAGACGCCACCAAGTGGTGCGTGGGGGTCGCCCTCGATCACGCCCGCCGGCAGATTTACTGGACACAGAAGGGCGCGGACAACGCCGGCCAGGGCCGCATCCTGCGCGCGGGGATCGACGCGCCGCCCGGCGAGCCGGCGGCCCGCCGGCGCGACATCGAGGTCTGGTGCGACGGCCTTCCCGAACCTATCGACCTTGAGTTCGAGCCCGTCAGCCGGGTCCTCTACTGGACAGACCGTGGCGACCCCCCAGCCGGCAACACCGTCGCGCGCGCCAGGGTCGATGCGCCCGGCCCCCCGACCCCGGAGATCCTCATCCGCCATCTGATGGAGGGCATCGGCCTCGCGCTCGATGGCCCCGGCGGGCGGATGTTCGTCACTGACCTCGGCGGCTCGGTCTACGCCGCCACCCTGGACGGCGCCCAGGCCCATCCCATCGCCGTCGCCCAGGGCAATCTCAGCGGCGTCGCCTATGCCGAGCCCGCCGCGGCGGCGCGCTGAGCAGCTGCCGCCCGTTCCTTCGTCAATGCGGGGCCGTCGGGCGCACCGCACAGGAGACCCAAGCCATGCCTTCCCCGAGCCCCATCCGCCGGATCGCCATCGTCGGCAGCGGCGTCATCGGCGCCAGCTGGTCCGCCTTGTTCCTGGCCAAGGGCCTGGACGTGGTGGCCACCGACGTCGCGCCGGACGCGGAAGCGAACCTGCGCGCCTTCGTCGACGCGGCCTGGCCCGCCCTCGAGGAGCTTGGGCTCGCATCGGGGGCGTCGCGCGACCGCCTGGGCTTCGAGCCGCAGCTGGAGGCCGCGCTCGACGGCGCCGATCTCGTGCAGGAGAACGGACCCGAGCGGATCGACTTCAAGCGTGAGCTCTACGCCAAGCTCGATGCGCAACTCCCGGCCTCGACCCTGATCGCCTCCAGCTCGTCCGGCCTGACCATGAGCGAAATCCAGAAGGCCTGCGCCCGTCACCCCGAGCGGTGCTTCATCGGCCACCCCTTCAACCCGCCGCACCTGATTCCCCTGGTGGAGCTGGTCGGCGGCGCCCAGACCGCGCCCGAAACCCTCGATCGGGCCGCCGCCTTCTATGACGGCCTGGGCAAGAGGACGGTGCGGCTCAACAAGGAAGTGCCGGGCCACGTCGCCAACCGGCTGGCGGCCGCCCTGCTGCGCGAGGTGATGCACCTGGTGGACCAGGACGTCATCAGCGTGGCGGACGTCGACGCGGCGATCAGCTACGGCCCCGGGCTGCGATGGGGGGTGATGGGGCCGATGATGCTCTACCATCTGGGCGGCGGCGCCGGTGGCATCGACCATTGGTTCGACCAGTTCACCGGCCCGATCACCGCCTGGTGGAAGGTGCTTGGCGACCCGCAGATCACCCCGCAGCTCCGCGCCAAGGTCACCGCCGGGGTCATGGCGGAGGTCGCCGGCCGCTCGATCGAAACCCTGGAGGCGGAACGGGACCGCGAGCTGATCGGCCTGCTGAAGGTGCGGGCGGCCGGCTGATCCGACCGAAAGGACCGCCGCCATGGACCAGCCCCTCGACCGTGGAACTGGCGACCCCGCCGGGAGAGGCCGCCAGGGCCGCCCCCGGGTGGTCATTGTCGGCGGCGGCTTCGGCGGGCTCGCCGCGGCCCGCGGCCTGCGGCGCGCCAACGTTGACATCCTGCTGATCGACCGGCGCAACCATCAGATCTTCCAGCCGCTGCTGTATCAGGTGGCGACTGCGGTGCTGGCGCCCAGCGACGTGGCGGCGCCCTTGCGGCAGCTGGCGGCGACGCAATCCAACGTCTCGGTGGCGCTGGGCGAAGTCACGGCGATCGACCCCCAAGGACGCCGGTTGACGATGCGCCTGCTCAACCACGCCCCGGTCGAGGTTGCCTTCGATGTCCTGGTGGTCGCCGCCGGGGCCAACCCCAGCTATTTCGGCCACGACGACTTCGCCGCCCATGCGCCGGGCCTCAAGACGCTCGCCGACGCCGAAGCCATCCGCGCGAAGGTCCTCACCGCCTACGAGCTCGCCGAGCAGACCGAGGACCCTGCCGAGCGGGTGCGGCTGATGACCTTCGTGCTGGTCGGCGCCGGCCCGACCGGCGTGGAGCTCGCGGCGACCATCGCCCACCTGGCGCGGGTCACCCT
>Ga0307510_10010949_pt1 | contig 10777 bp, 4 predicted proteins | sample 12_EM_MG_FD_207224 | JGI IMG/M metagenome (GOLD analysis project Ga0307510, IMG submission 207224) | Populus trichocarpa ectomycorrhiza microbial communities from riparian zone in the Pacific Northwest, United States - 12_EM | ecosystem: Host-associated > Plants > Roots > Unclassified | place... | reverse complement strand
AGGACACCTCTGACAGTTACCCTGGGCGAATTACCCGCTCCACCAGCTACCTCCCCCAGCCTAGTTTCTCAGTCGTCGACACCACCACTTCCAGTACCACCACCAACGTTCCTAGCACCCCCTCCTGCTACGGGGTGTTCTACATCCCCCTCCCAGAGACTACTTGCCCTGGCGGATTGTTAAGGTCCAAGGGCCTTAAAGACGCGACATGCGTGGGTTGGTTTGGCGACGACTGGGATTGCTCAGTGGGATCTCCTCCTGAGGCAATAGATCACGTGAGTAGCGCGGTACCGGTTGGCTACGCAGTATAAGAGTAAAGTCCCCGATGATAAGGGCGACTTCCTGAGGTAGATAGTAGAGGTGAAAGGAAGAGCTTCAAGGCTTTGAAGCGACTGAGTTGATCAGGCAAGAGACTCTGAGAGTCCTAGGTGGAAGCTACAAGTCTTGGATTGAAAACCAAGTTAGGCTTAGGGCCTAACTACCAAAAGTACGAGCGCTTATATACATTTGAGAAGTAACGGGTCACAGGAGTCACAGAGAAATATGGAAATATTTACTAAGGTAGATCATGACGTGGCAGTTCTAAGTATAGCTCCATCATGAGCTGGCAACTGCGGAGTGGAGCATCATGAGCTGGCAAACCAAAAGGGGTTAAATAAGGACACGTCATGATACTGCGGACTGCGGAGTGATGGCATATGATAGTTGACTGCGGATTAGTCATGTGGTCCATCAGGTGACTTGTCAGGTGATTTGGTGACGGTCCGAGCGGCGCGTAAGGGAACGAGTGAGGGACGAGTGACTGAGAGCGCGAAATAAATGGTGGGAAATAACGGAAAATTGGGGTGAGGGTTCAGGATCGTAACATGATGCCCTTCCTAGAGTGGTCGTTACCACACAACCTAGGGTGAATCCGGTTGCAACCAGTCGGAGGGAACACAGGGTATTCCAATGTCCATGCTGTCTGGGGTTGACTGTCTTGTATCTGCGATTTGGCCTTCCTCCATTGATGAATCAGAATCAGTTGTTTCTCCTTCTTCCATTAGTTCATCTTCAAGTTTGATGATGGTTTGAACTGGGGTTCTGTAAAGGTCGCCAAGCCCAAGGCTGGAAGGTGTTGATAATGTAGAAGGCGTTGGCGATCGCTTTAACATAGCGACAGGTCGTGATGATGAGCTTTCTTCTGGGTAATATGGAGGAGTGGGGATTCGTTTAGGAGAGTCAGGAGGGGTAGGTTGTTCTTCTGGACTCATGGATCGTTCCAGGTGTGGATCGCTGCGTTCCCGTTTAAGCGGCATTGCAACATGTCGTGGCGATTCCCGTCGTTTTCCAGTACTGGGCGAGGGTTGTTTCCACGATGGTCCTTCTTTACTAGTGAACTCTTCATGTTTTTCGATTAAGGGAGTAATGCGAATGGGTGCGGGTTGCGGTAGTCGAGATGAAGACACTTTTGGAGGTAAGGGTTCCAGTGGTGGCGAAAGTTCTTTTCGCTTTCCTAGTTGTAATGGTGATTGGAACTCCTTCCATTCCGGTGGGGTAGGTTGACTCCTTGGTAACGTTCTCGAAGCCGGATGGCGGGGTAGTAAGGAGGTGGTGCGGCTAGGTGTCATTGAAACGATAAGGGGGAGAGGAGACATTGGTTTGACTGGAGGTGATGGTTGCGGAGTGTCTCTTGGGAATGGGGGTATGTCCCACGGAAGAGGAATGAGGTCGAGTGACGATGGACTGGTCACCTTCCTAATTGGCGGTGATGGGATTTCTTCTGGTGTTGGTGACCTATTCCAAGGGGCTGGGATGACTGGCGTTGCTTCCCTTTGTGGGGATGGAGTGAGTGACGGGGGTAGGAGTATATGGGTTGGGTCTGGCGTTTCGTCCATTGGTACTGGTGATTCGTATTGTTCCATTGACGAATATTCCCTTCGATGTAATCCCCATGGTACGAGAGGGAGTGGCGGTGTCACAACTCGTGGTGGTTGTTCAAGTGGTGGACTAGGAGGGGTAGGAATAAATGGGGGGGCGAACGGTGATGGGTCCATGAGGGGTGGTGGTGCAGTGACTGGTATAGCTGGAGGTAGTGATGTGGTAATAGGCGGTGATGACTTCAGGATGTGAACGGTAATGGATCCTCCTCCTGCTCCTGAGGGACCTGGGTTGGGTATGAATACGGGTGATGGCGAATTGCTACTTCTTGTGGTTTGTCTTTTGAGGAAGTTTTGAAGTCCTCCAAGGAACTTCTGATCCTTGAGTGTGTGGTAATGAGGGGATAATGTGCCAAAGGGGAGGATAGTGCGTTTTTGGAGGTTTCTTTCTTTTGCGATGATTAAGAGGATTTCCTTGGTAACCAGGTTGTAGAGTCGTCGGTGGAAGTGGTAAAGATAAAGGGTGGTGGTACTGTCTTTCTTTCTGAAGATTCTAGCGACAGCGATGTCCTTGAATCTGTTATTAAGGTAGGTCCATTTGTTATTGAGTCGGATCATGTCCTTGATGCATTCCTCACACTTCTTCTTGAGCGACGTGGAGGAGGTGGTCTGGGGGAATGAGTCTGGCGTCGGTGTAGGTTTCGGACTGATTGTCTTCAATTTCTTCTGTGGGAGTGAGGGGGTCTGGGTTGGTGGCGTGGAGTGGAATGTTTTCCGTTTCCTGGGGAGTGCTGCTACTGTCGCTAGTAGCGCTAACGGGGATAATGTTGAATGGCGTTGCGGGTCTGGGTTGGTATCGAGGGGGATGGGGTGCGAATGGGAGTCTCTTGTAGTTGACGTGGGTCCTGAGGACAGGGTCATCGTTGTCGACTGGGACCATGATGGCTTCGTGGTCGATGTCAATGGCGTCGAGGGTTTCTCTTGGTCTCCAAGTAGTCCAGTGGTACGTGACGTCGAAGTGTCCACATCGGATGAAGGTACTGAAGAAGTAGAGATAATTGTCATCGGTGTGCATGCGAATGAGAATAATTCCGTCGCTGGTACCGAGGGTGAAGATGGTAGAGGTGGCGAATCCTGAGTTGGGGAGTTCATGGTGGATTGCGGACATGGTAGTTGGGGATAAAGAAAGTCGTCTGAGATTCCAAGGGTTCTTATACTGCTTGGTTGACTTTCAAAGTCCGCTAATAGATCCGGTGTGTGGAGATCCTCGGAGTTAACCCAGGAATCATGAGCTGGCGAGTATCCTTTCCAGCGCACGAGGTATTGCTTTTTCTTCCAACGACCGAACAGTCGTTCTTTGAGTATCTGCTCGACTTCCCATTCTGGTTCGCCTTCTAAGATGTCAGGTGGCGGTTCTAGGAAGTTGGGTCCGTGTTGATCGGTTTCTTTATATGGCGTGAGCAGTGAGGCGTGGAAGACGTTGTGGATTTTCCAATTAGGGGGTAGTTTGATTTTATATGCGACTTTGGATATTTGGGAGACTACCTCAAAAGGTCCGTATCTCCTTGGTGATAACTTGGGTGTGATGTTACTTGGGAGTCGTAAATTTGTTCCTTCTAACCAGACTTTGGATTTGACAGGGAATGGCGAATGGCGTGGTCGTTCTTTGATCCAGGATTCCTGCGCTTTACGTTGTGCCTCTTGGGCGGCTTTCCTGGCTTCTTCGATAGCTGAGAGTCGTTGTTCAAGGGATGGGATGTCTGTCTTTCTAGTTGGTTGGTGAACTTGCGGAGTATAGCCGATGAGTAGGTCGAATGGCGTTTTCTTGGTCGTAGCAGAGGGCCAGGAGTTCTTAGTATACTGAGCTAGAGGTAGCCAGGCGTGCCAGTTATTCTGCTGAGTGCCACAGAACACACGAAGGTATTGTTCGAGGGTTTGATTGGTACGTTCGCTGGCTCCGTCTGTCTGAGGGTGATAGGCTGTGCTGATGTTCTGATGGATGTTTAGGATGCGGCAGAGTTCTGTCGAGAACTTAGAGACGAAGCGGACATCTCGGTCCGAGATTATCTTGTGAGGTATGCCATAGTGAGGGATGACGTTGTTTAGGTAGAGTAGAGCGACTCCTTCTGAGTCGATTGCTTCGTTGCAGGGGATGAAGATAGATGCTTTTGAGCAATCTGTGTCAGTGATGGTTAGGATAGTGTCGTATCCTCCTGAGAGCGGTAGTTTAGTGATGAAGTCCATGGCGACAGTCTCGAAAGGTCAAGCGTTTTCAGCTGGGGTAATAGGGAACATAGGGGGATGAGCAGGATGGGTGTTAACTTTGGTCATTTGGCAAGTAGCACAGCCTTTAATGTACTCAGTTACGAAGATTTTCATTCCGGGCCACCAGTAGTAGGGTGCGATAAGTTGGAGGGTTTTGGTAATTCCGGCGTGTCCAGCGGTTTCGTGGTCGTGAAAAAGGGATGTTACTCCCCTCCTAAGGTCATTGTCTGCCACGACAACAAGTGCTGTTCCATGGTACCAGTGAGTGCCGTCCAGTAGGGATAGATTATGTGCTGGTGCCCATTTCTTGAGTGTGCTTTGATTTTGGTATTGCGCTAGCTTAATTTTTGAGTCCAAGTTGTCGCCTGTACTGTCCATGTCGAATACGCGGATTGAAGTATGCTGGTCGCAGAAATATTGGTCCGGCCATACAGTGACGTCTTCGTTGATTTCGTTTGGTCCTTCGTAGTCAGGTCGCCGAGATAATGCGTCTGCTCGGTTAGTAGCCCCAGGTTTGTACTCCAGTAAAATGTTGTATTGTTCGCGTTCTGGTAAGTAACCAGCAACGCGTGGCCCAATTTTACGGGGCTCTCTGTAGTACCTAAGATTTGCGTGATCAGTATACACCAAGACGGGGATTGTAGTTCCTTTGAGCAAGTGGGACCAGCAGCGAAGTCCTCTCATGACTCCAAGGAATTCGCGGTCGTAGATGGGATAATTTTGCTCGGTTTGCGTGAATTTCTGGGAGTGAAATCCCACCGGTCGTCGTGGTCCTGGTTTCTGGGTGCCGTCTGGTTTCGTGATAGGGAGGTCTCTTTGGTAGAGTATTGCTCCTGTACCGACTTGTGAAGCATCGGTTTCAAGCTCGAATTGTCTGTCTGGGTCCGGTCTGGCCAGGATGGGTGAACTAGTGATTAATGTGATGAGCGTTTCTTGGGCCTCCTTTTGCTCAGGGCCCCATTCAAATGGTATGTCTTTTCCGGTGAGTTTCGTAAGGGGTGCGGCGATAATGCTGAAGTTGGGGCAAAACATGTGATGGTAACCGGTGACTCCTAGGAATCCGCGGACTTGTCGTTTATCTTTGAGTTCGCATGGATAGTCTTTGAGTCCTGCAACTTTAGCTGGGTCAACAGTTGCTCCTTCCTTGGAGATTCGGACGCCTAAGAAGTCCATTTGCGGCTGTAGGAAGACGGATTTCGATAATTTGAGGTGTAGGCCATGACGTAGGAGTAAGTCGAATAGGAAATGGATGATTTCGACGTGTAATTCATAGTCTTTAAGGAGGGTGCCTATACCACAGTCATCCATGTAGTTCTGGAGGATGCGCTGTATGTCGTGTATGCCTTTCTTCTCGAAGTGTTCGTATAGTTCTTCGAGAATACCGTTCATGAACCGTTGGAAGCTGGCTGGTGAGTTACTCATCCCAAAGAACATTACTTTGGGTTCGAATAGTCCCCGAAGTGTCTTAAATGCGGCCTTCCATTGATCGCCTTCCTGTATGCGGATGTTGTTATATCCCCAGCGGATGTCAAACTTGCTGAATAGTTCCATTCCTTGCAAGTTTTCGATACACTGTTTGAGGTTGGGGAGTGGGGTGACGTCTTTTCGGGTGACTGCGTTGAGAGGGCGATAGTCGATGATATATCTCTTCTCCTTCGAGTCTTTTTTAGGGACCATGAAGGTAGAGAAGCCGTAGGGGGAGTCCGATGGTGTGATGTAGCCTTTTTCCAGATTTTCGTCGATGAATTTGTTCTCCGCTTCCTGCTCATCTCTTGAGAGCAGGTAGACTTTGCAGTTGAAGCGGGTAGGGGCGGTATCCATGAGAACGATTTTGTGATCTCCGTCTCTGCGAGTTGGCGGGAATTTGTTTGCCTCTTCATCCGAAAATAATGCCGTGTGACGTTTGAATTCTTCCGGGAGGATGACTTCCTCCTTCCCATGTTCCGATGCGTACTTATGGGCCATTTCGACTGATGTGTGGGTGCGGTTGAGTTCTACTGGGCCTTCCCTCATTTCTGAAGGAGTTACTCCTGACCATAGAGCGCATGTCTGTGCCTCAAGGATGAGGTCTTCATTTTCTTGTTTCTTGTCTTTGAGCCATGTCTTTGCTTGCTGTAAAGTGCCATAGAGTAGAGTTTCGATTTTGATCTTTGGTCCTCTAATCTTGTTTTCATCCCAGTTAATATCTGGTTTGAATTTCTTGCACCATGGGTAACCGAAGATCATTCGGTCGCGACCAATGTTGGTGACAAAGAATCGAGTTCGTTCTTTCTTGTTTCCCTGAGTGACGAGTAAATCGCAAGCTTTGGTAATGCTTCCGCTTCGGTTTAGAGTACCGTCCACGTTATATACTGCTCGAGCGTGAGGGATTCTTTTGGTGCCTAAGCGAAGTTTTTTCACAGTTGTTTTGTCGATGAAGTTTTCTGTTGCTCCAGTGTCGACTAAGATTTGTTCTTCTGTCGTCCCTCGATAGTGTAAGATTGGAACTTTGAGTTGTATTGAATTTTTTAAGTCAATTAACACACTATCGAGTCGAAAAGCCCTAACTAAGACAGCTAGTTTCGGGCCTTGGGAAAATCCTTTGGCATCAGTGTTTCTACGAATCCCAGCCTAGTTTCTTCGCTGAAGGAATCCATGTTATCCTTTAGATAATTAGCGAAAGTGTCGAGATTTGAAATATCTGGCATAATAGGTGTGGTGTTGGCTCTAGCTGGTTCCCTGGAGTTATTGGAGCGACCGCTGAAGTTACCGCGGTCAGCCTGTTTCTTGCGACAGACGTTAGCTTGGTGCCCTTGTTTTTCACAGTAGAAGCATGAGTTGCTTCTCATGAGTTCCGCTTTCTTTGCTTCGGAATGTTGTTGTCTAGTGGCATTGATTTCTTGGGTGACTGCAGCGTCGACGTCCATATGATATCCTCCTTGGGAGGTGGTGCGTCGGTCGTTTCTATTCCTCCAGTTGTTGTTTCTTCCGAAACCGCCTCGTCCAGGGTTGTTGGTCTGCCTAGGAGCAAGTTTGAATGCTTGGAAGAGTCCTTGACGTCGTTGGGTGAACTCGGCTGCCGCCTTCCATTTAAGGTGAGATTGGCGAGCCTGTTCTTCCCACTGTTTGAATGTCCAAGGGACATCTGCGGTAGGGTCGAAGTTGGGGGAAGTAATGATGGCGCTAGTAAGGCCTTTGTTCATGCCATGTTTGAGGGTTTCGATAGTTCCCTTGTCATCTAGGGGAACTCCGGCCTCAAATGCCAGTTGTTTGAATTTGGCGAAGAAGTCGTCGAGACTATCTTCCTGCTTGAGTTTGCATAACTTTTGATATGATTCTTCTCTCTGGTTTTGATTGGTGAAGGCGTTTCTAAACCTTTCGATGAAGTCTTTCCAGAGGTTTTCGTCCGTTTCTTGGACTCCGTCGTTTGCTGCTTTCTCAAGGATATGCATTTGTTCTTCCTTCCAGGCGTCCACTTTGTCACCGTCCATGTAGCTGAGAAGGGCGACGACGCGGGATAGGGGTTTCTTCATGGTGTCGTTATGTTGGTTGAGTAGGCGCCAGAGGTCGAAGTTGTTTATAAACTTCCGGCTTGTATTCCTGTCTCCAGTAAATACAAAAGGAGGGTTTCCTTTGAGTGCGCCGTTGGAGGGGGTGATGATGTTAATCTTCTGCGCCTCGGCCTGTGCTTGGCCAGTAGCGACGTTAATGTCTTCCTGTTGTCCTTCCATGATGGTTGGATGATCTGGGGTGTTGGGGCGGGTAGGAAGCTGCTGAAGTGCTGTGGTAACTGCTGCGATAGTATGGGAGACGCTGGTTCCTTGTCCGATATAGTTGGGATGCTGAGGGTCGATGATGAGCCACCAGCCGACTTCTGGTCCGTTGTATATTCCTGATAGATTTGTTTCCCAAGTGTCTTGGTTTCGGCGGAGTCTGACCCAGTGATAGGAGTCGTTAACTTGGATGAATTCGATGGGTCTTTTTCTGTGTGCTGTGTCAAGGAAGTATCCTGTGTCAGGGTGTCCTGGTCCTTGATCGTCGAAATATACGTTCTTTGTGACGTGTGCTGGGAGATTATCCTGTTGTCTCCTGAAGATTTGCATAGGATCTCTAGTGAGAGTTGCGTATGTTTGGGTCGCCACAGTGGTAACAGCTCTGTGTTTCAAGAGCTCGTAGGAAAGCCTAACTTGTGTTAAGGTCCAAGGGCCTTAAAGACGCGACGTGCGTGGGTTGGTTTGGCGACGACTGGGATTGCTCAGTGGGATCTCCTCCTGAGGCAATAGATCACGTGAGTAGCGTGGTACTGGTTGGCTACGCAGTATAAGAGTAAAGTCCCCGATGATAAGGGCGACTTCCTGAGGTAGATAGTAGAGGTGAAAGGAAGAGCTTCAAGGCTTTGAAGCGACTGAGTTGATCAGGCAAGAGACTCTGAGAGTCCTAGGTGGAAGCTACAAGTCTTGGATTGAAAACCAAGTTAGGCTTAGGGCCTAACTACCAAAAGTACGAGCGCTTATATACATTTGAGAAGTAACGGGTCACAGGAGTCACAGAGAAATATGGAAATATTTACTAAGGTAGATCATGACGTGGCAGTTCTAAGTATAGCTCCATCATGAGCTGGCAACTGCGGAGTGGAGCATCATGAGCTGGCAAACCAAAAGGGGTTAAATAAGGACACGTCATGATACTGCGGACTGCGGAGTGATGGCATATGATAGTTGACTGCGGATTAGTCATGTGGTCCATCAGGTGACTTGTCAGGTGATTTGGTGACGGTCCGAGCGGCGCGTAAGGGAACGAGTGAGGGACGAGTGACTGAGAGCGCGAAATAAATGGTGGGAAATAACGGAAAATTGGGGTGAGGGTTCAGGATCGTAACACGGATGCCACAGTGAATGCGACCACGTCGCCACTCCCATTCGACGATCGGTCCCCCAACCCTCCCCTTTCATCCATACCAGCTACCCCGAACCCTTCCCCGTCCCGTCCCCTAACACCAGTGAACTTCCGCCATACCCGATCCCCTCTCCCATCATTCTTCCGTCATCGATCCCAATCCCCCCCTTTGGAGTATCAGGAGACTCCACTAATGATTTTCGGGATAGGGACACCCACCCAAGAGGACATAAAAGACGTCAGGAAGAATTGTCGAGCACTCCTGAAAGCTATGGAAGTACACCAAAGACTCGAAAGCGCACTCGAGGCTTGGACTGAAGGACTGATGCCCGCCATTAACATTCTTGGCAACGACGGGCTTGACGATCAAATTTTCACCACTAGTTTCCAAGACTTCTCTGCGGTTCAACATCTGTTCTTTGTCCCTCAAATTCTAACAGAAGTAGAACCATTCTTGGACAACGACAGTGTCCAGAGCGATCCACCTGAGTCCTTGGGTGCTCGATACAACCCCACTATCTTGCAGACTAGTAGTCCCTCTCCCATTACCATTAACCCACCGCTAAGCGACAAGCTCAACGACCCTACGTACCCCGGCGAAGGGTGGGCCCTCTTCGACGCTGGGAATCCTGGGCATTACCCCCTCACCTTCGTCAACGATGAAGGACAACCAGAAGTCGCCAAGTATATCTGCTTTCACTCTACAGAGGAAGATACTTACCTGGTGGGAACTCGGGGGAAGAATCAAAAAGAGTATGCCACCCCACTACAGGCGAAAGCTTACCCCTCCCCTAACTTCAATCAACGTGGAGTTAAAGACACCGATCTTAACCTTTTTCATCCCGCCCATCTTTCTCGCCTCATGGTGGATATGGCGTTGGTCAATCTCAAAGACCCTGGGATTCTTGCTGACGTCCATCGGCTTCGGGGTCTTCATAACACTATTTCTAGCTGCAAGCGACAACGCCTAGAAATAGAGAAGAAGGAAAGTCGGGCGGAGGCTGACCTACTCATAGTAGAGCGACGTCTCGCCTCTAGCGCAGTTCGCACTCGCCTCCAACAACACCTCCTCGCCACACATCCCCCCTCCCCCCCCACTTTCCTCCTTCCGACCCGTGATTATCGGGTCCCACGCATCTTCGCTGCCCAAGGACCACCTGACGTCGAAGAGGGAGAAGACAACTTAGAGGACCGTGCTGTCCTCAGTAAACGACGTCGGGGAAACAACGTCGTTTTCCCATATTGCCTCAGGTGCAATCAAGATGCGCCTGGTCACGGGGTCGAAGAATGCCCCCTTTGGAAGACTTGTCGCTGGTGTCTTAGCACCCAGCATGCTCACGACGAGTGCCCCTCCCCCCACAATTCCTGTGCAGCTAACCGCTGCCTCGTTTACTTTGGGCACCCTAACTTCAGCAGTTACTGTTCGGCAACCCCAGCCGGACTACTTCGTCACGAGTTAGAGGTTGCGTATGCGGAGGCAGAGTGGGACAACGCTGACACTTGTTACAAAGGATCTGACAAGTAGTTGCGTGGTAGCAACTCTCTAGGAAGGGCGTCATGTTACGTTCCTGGGCACTTGGCCCACATTTTTCTTTTCTTTTCTTAACCGATATGTACTTATACGACCACATGACCTCGACTCACATGACCGCTTACTTGTACAACAGAGCCATCTCGTCGGGAACTTCATTGTTCCCTCCTTTTGTACGTTTCCCATTGTCCTCCTTTTATGGTAGTCTGTGACCACCATTGTTCGTGACTCCATTGTTCTGTGACGT
>Ga0307510_10010948_pt1 | contig 10777 bp, 14 predicted proteins | sample 12_EM_MG_FD_207224 | JGI IMG/M metagenome (GOLD analysis project Ga0307510, IMG submission 207224) | Populus trichocarpa ectomycorrhiza microbial communities from riparian zone in the Pacific Northwest, United States - 12_EM | ecosystem: Host-associated > Plants > Roots > Unclassified | place... | reverse complement strand
AGATAGTCAATGTAGGGCAATTCAACGCATTCTCAACTGCGCCTTCACTATCAAACGTGACGAAACCGAACCCACGGGGCCTACCAGTGTCCTTGTCCATCATCAAAGTAGCATCGAGGACTCTACCAAACTGTGTGAAATACTCCCTAAAGTCGGCTTCAGTCGCTTCCTGACTAACACCACCGACAAAGATCTTTGAAGTCTTCTCCTGCTCATCGCGAGGAATAGCACGCTTAGGATCGATCTATGCAAAAACAAAAAAATCCCATGTTAATAACTCATTAAGATAAAATAAGTGAAACCAAAAGCCAGCGCTCACAATTTTACCATCCAGATAGTGCTCCTTCACCATTACGATGTTGACAGTCTTAGGATCCTTGAAGGTCAAGAAACCGAATCCTCTGGAACGACCAGTTGGACCATCGCGCATAACGGTACATTCAACCACTTCTCCATATTGACTGAAGTACTCCTTGAGAGATTCTATCGAGCGACAAAAAGTCTTTAGTAAATATATGTATCAACAAACGCCGTGAATCTCAGTTGCTTGCGGCAAGGACACTGCAAAAAGGAAAGGAAAAAAAAGGAATTTCATGCAAGGTGGGAAAGTTTCATCTAACGCCTACCATCGGTCGTTTCCCAATTTAATCCACCTATAAACATTTTCCTATTGAATCACGAGATAAGTCTTAGTCAATCATCCATATCAAATAATACAGCAAGGCAAAAAATCAACGCCAATCAAATGCACGCATTTCTTGTTCTTTCTTTCCCCCCAATTTTGAAGCGAGAGGATGGTTCCACAACAACGGCCACTACCGAAAAACAGGGGCAGCCGCAATGGCGACGACTGCCAGGCTCATGCGGAGAAAGAGTTTTCGCGCGAGAGGCAAATAAAACGAAGAGATCTCTTTTGTCGGGGAGAAGCTTTGACCAAGCGATCTTTCCATTTTCCAATCTTTCATTCCCATTTTCTCTTTTGCTCTCGTACAGAAACTATCCCGCGTATTTAATGCTGAATGTATCTGCTAGCTAGTTCTCGTATAGGCAGTGGTAGTGATAGTAGGTAGCAGGTAGATGACAAAGCAGGAAGCTCTCCTAATCTCCATGGTCCTCTAGCGATCTCCCATGCCGGTGAAGAAATAGTAACCCTCCGATATAGTTGAGGGGAGGAAGCATCCAGCGTCCACCTATAACTCGAATGCCCTCTTCTACCCAATCTACCTTCACTTCACGACCAGCTTCTCTTTTTTCCTCCCTAACCTAGCCATTTGACTTAAACCTGCATATCCTAACTTTATGTCCCGAGAGTTCCTTGAAACTAGCCATGACCATCACTCCATCCTCTCGCTTCATATAATTCTCCAAAACGCTTGAAACCCTAAGAAAAGTGTAATTTAAATACGCACCCATCCTCTTTGATAGCTGGACTACCTGTCGCCTGCGGGTCACCATAGCCGGCGACGCCCATCCCGTCATAACCACAAGACGCACCGTCATTGTTGTGAATACCATGTCCACTTTGTCCACTATGACCACCAGCTCCTCCTCCAGCGGCAACCGCAGCATCCCATCCACTGTAATTATCCGCATCATCCTCGGCAGCATAAGGATTCTCAATTTTTGTAGATGCATTATGAACATTAACAGAAGGGGGAGGAGCTCTAGGGTCAATTGCCTTTTGGGCCGTGACTTGGGGGGCAGCCGGCTCTGGAAGCTGTTGTGCCTGTGAGTAACTCGCCTCAGGATTCCGCTGAGGCGCTACAGGTGGTAGCGCTGCCGGAGTGTTTACTGGAGAAGCGGGTTTAGACGCTTTTACTGGTGGCGGAGCGGTGGTCTTTGGAGGTTCATCCTCGCCGTACCTTTAAAAATCGTAATTGTGAGCGGATAATAACGCGACGAGAGAGAGTGGGGGGAAGTGTTAAAATACATACAGATCGGCAAAAAGGTCATCATCCATCAACTCGTCTGCTTCCATTTTCGATGAACTGCTGATTAAATTGTAGACAAAAATTAAGTAGAAGGACAGATGGCCAATCAAGTTTTACTGCAACTAGCGTGACTTATTTTTCACACGAAGCGTCGTTTATTCGCCGAGAAGGTAAAAGCCTGGTGATATCGAGTAAACCTATTCGACCAGCTGAGCGAGGAGAAAGAGAAAAGAGGCCTAAGACTTTGTCCCAACAGCTAGCAAGAGAATTAGATGTGAGTGCAAGGGACAAGAGGCGGGTGCGGGAGGAAGAAGAAAGGGTGTGGAGGAGAGAGAGGTGTGGGAAACAAACGAGGACGAGGAGGATGGGGGATGAGGACGAAGCAGGATGAAGGCGGCCTCTTTAGTCCTGAATGGTAGGGGCATCCGTCGGCTTGGCGCGGATTAACCCTCGCTTGAAGCGATGAGGGTCAAGCTGACACGGTAAGCCCAAGCAGCAGCAGCAGCAGCAGCAGCAGCAACGAGCTCATAGTTTGCACAGGCAGCGCAAGGAAAATACGATGAGGCTCTCTCTGGCCAACATGAGCCTTAACGCTTAGAGAGCAAGCCTCGATGATTGACCATAGTATCATCATAACTCTGTTTCTCACTATCATACTATCATACTATCATACGTCCCTCGAACCAATCATCCTGAAGAGAAAGTACAGACAAACACTTTTCTAGGGCCCAGGGTTTCAAAGCTTTACCAAGCAATCCACATTTGAGACATTTTTCTTTATTAGTTCTTAGATATACTAGTACTGAGCACTGGTACCAGCACAGGTACTCTAACTACCAACAAACCAACGGCGGGCAACTGACAGAGTACCGTAACCCACCACACGTCTTCTAATCGCGATCTGACATTTATCACTCTTCTCCTCCTCCTCCTCCTCCTCTCCCCTCATCCTTCGACATAGCCAGCCTATCCTATTTACCCTCTACCCTTTGATCCCTCTAGACCCAGCCATGCGAGGGAAATGGGCCCAGCAGCACAAACTGCAAGAGCCGCAGCAGCAAGTAAGACGGAATCCTTCCCGCCCCTCCTCCCCCCGCTCCTTCACTAAATCATTACATTCCCACAGCTTGCTGCAGTCTTTATTTAATAGCTCTAGCTAACATTAGCTTCCGCCTTCTCCTCAGGAAATGGTGCAAGTTGGCATGTCATTCATCTCCCCTCATTAATATCATATTCATATACACACATCTACCTTTGAAGTTGCATATCCACACATGAAACATCCCCAACCATATTCCCCTCCTGTACAAACCTGCGAGCCTTCTCAGTAATGCTAATCGCAATCGCTCCCCTTCTCTATCCGTAGATCGTTCAGAGTAATTCCACCTTCCTCTTCGTCTGTTCTAGCTCCACTTACTCCTCAGTCTATCCCCTGCCCCGCCCCGAATCATTTGCGTGCCCGTATTCTGATTCTTGAAATGCACTAGCTCAGTCTCCCCCTTTTGGAGCGGTCGCCCAAGTAATTCCACCGGGACACAGAGGGAGAGTTCGCAGTCGGTTTCCTGCCCCTTATATTAAAATGCTCAAACTTTAAGCCTTTCTATCATAAAACTTACCGGGAACAATCGGCGTAGGACACGAGACCCCTCAAAAATTGTCGGCGCCTCATACTCACATGCCGACATGCTAAAGTTCGAATCACTGTATTTCTCCTTCTCCCCTATCCAAAGACCTTATTCTACGCGGCCATTGTATCTCACCACCAACCAGATCCGTTCAACCAAAACTATCAGCTGCTCCCGGAGGCCATACACCTTCTCCCCCCTTACCGAATGGTCCAGTAAAGAGCTTCTCCGACTTTATGAATCAGACGGATGACGATTGGGACGCGGATGTAGGGGACGAGACACCAGATGACTTTCTACAGAATAAATTAAAGCCACCGCTATCCATTGAGCACCGGCCCGCTGTTAGCTCCAAAATCGGAGGGCCCTCTAGCGGTACAGATCTGGCTTCGAAGGGGCCGTCATACCCCAGCGCAAGAAGAAAAGACAGCCAGGGTCTCAAGCCACAGTTCGAAGGACTAGTCCGAGGTGAGTCCCCATTGCAATGTGCTCGACTGAGCACAACAATCCGAACTGACCGCCCTCATATGCAGACCCCGGCAACTCTCTACACATGATCTACCATCCTACACTGTCCTTAGAAACCCACACGGAGGCCGAGATAGAGCGGCTGAATGCTCGTATCAAGCGCATTAACAAATTTAAGCGGATCTTGCAATCGTCGACGGTGGACCTGAACGAGCTTAGGGAGATATCATGGAACGGAATACCCGACGAGCTTCGGCCGATGGCGTGGCAGATGCTACTGGGCTATTTACCTGCAAACAGCGACCGTAGAGTCAGCACGTTGGAGCGTAAGAGGAAGGAATTCATAGATGGTGTGAAGCAAGCTTTCGCCCGGGGCACTAGTGGGCTGGATCAGACTATCTGGCACCAGATATCCATCGACGTACCAAGGACTAACCCGCATCTTCCACTATACGGATTCGAGACAACGCAGCGCTGCCTAGAGCGGATATTGTATGTTTGGGCGATACGACATCCAGCGAGTGGGTATGTACAGGGAATCAACGATCTTGTGACGCCTTTCTTCCAGGTTTTTTTGTCAGCTTATATAGGTATGCTTCTCGGCCGGGCACAGCAGACTCATTTGGCTGATTCATTCTAGATGGTGAGGTGGAAACCTTCGATCCAAGTTCTTTGCCAAAAGAGGTTCTCGATGTGGTTGAAGCGGATTCTTTCTGGTGCCTGACAAAATTACTCGACGGTATACAGGACAACTACATTCACACGCAGCCGGGGATTCAACGACAGGTCACAGCTCTGAGAGATCTAGTGCAGAGAATAGACGTGGGTTTAACTAAACACCTCAGCGAGCAGGGTGTTGAGTTTATTCAGTTTAGTTTCCGCTGGATGAATTGCATGCTAATGCGGGAGGTTAGTGTGAAGAACACAATACGGATGTGGGATACATATATGGTGGGTCCCCCGGCTCACGCCCCCTCGCAAAAATACCCAATACTTACAATTCTCACAGGCGGAAGGACAATCCGGGTTTTCAGAGTTTCACCTCTATGTTTGCGCAGCATTTCTAGTCAAATGGTCGGACCAACTTCAAAAGATGGATTTTCAGGTGATTTCGTCTAGTAGGCACAAACAGCAAGTCAATCAGATGCTGACAGTAGTAGAACATCATGATGTTCCTCCAATCTCTCCCAACACAGTCCTGGGGCGAGAAGGAAATGGAAATCCTCCTCAGCGAAGCGTACTTCTCCCTATCCTCCCCATAAGCGAGGTCCACAGCTAACGAAAACCAGCTTCCTCTGGCAATCCCTCTTCCGAAACTCCAGCGCTCACCTCCGCCAGCCAACTTCAAATGCATCTCTCCCAAGCGTAACCTTATGATACACCCATCCATCCACCCATTCACCCTTTATACCACAAGAATGGAAATCACACCCCTTCCGATTCCCCATGTACAATAATAACAAAAGCAAATACAATCAAACCAACCTCCCACCCCCTTCAACCCCATTACCCTTTACCTCTGCTCTAATACCCACCCCCTTGGCCCCCTACCTCCCCTCCCTCCTCTCCCTCATATGCATCAAATACTCAGGATGCCTATGCGTAGGGGGCATGAACCCCAACGCGATAGCGCGACGAATAGCCTTCGCCATCCTTCGCTGATTAACAGGCCTCAAGCCCGTCTCACTCGAGTGTTTAATCCTCCCCATCTCGGTAACGTATTCGCTCAACATACAAAAATTCTACCCCCCCTCCTGTCAGCCCCTCTCCACAGCAAGCCCGCATAGATTAAAAAGTGAGAAGAAGAAAAAAACATACCTTATATTCCCTAACAGGATTAATCCCCAGCAAATCACACGCGTCGAAGCGTGGGCTGCGGCGTGTGCGCCGCGAGCGCTGCTGCGCATGCGAGAGGTCGTGCGGGGCGTATATATCGCCCGCGTAGAAGCGGGATTGTAATCTCTGCAACTCCTGCTCGGATATGTGATCATCTGGTAGACTAGCCGGGGCGAGGTTCGAGAGGGAGTCGGTGAGTTTTTGGGTTAGGTCCCTAGGTGTGGGAGTGGGGGGGGTAGAAGAAGAAGAAGGGGGCGGAGGGGAAGGCGGGGAAGGCGGGAGTTCGTCGTTTTGGCGGTGGGGGGTTGTGGTGAAGCATCTTTGGATTATTGTCCTTGCTAGAGGAAGAGGGGGAGGAGGAGGGAGGAGGAGGGAGAGACGCGGGAGGAAGGAGAGTGTGAGGCGGGGGGGCATTTCGTTCTTTTCGTCAATTGTTTGATCTATTTAATTGGTGGTGGTGGTGAAGATGGTTAGATCTCGACTTGCTCGCCTGGCTTGGTGGGGTGTGTCGCATCGCAGAAGAGCCCGACTTGCGGCTCTACTCTCCCGTTGTATCGTACGCATGGCCAATCGGCTTGCGGCGTTGGAAATGCAGAATGCCGGTGCCGGTACCGGTACGGTAAGTAGTCGTGGGGCCATTTCCCGGCTATGGCACACCACAGAATCGTGTGTCGGCATGTCTTCGGCAAGTGTGGCAACAGATGTCATACTACGGTATACCGAGCCAGCACAAATCCACAATTTTTCTTCTACGATATTATAAAAAAACAAAAAACATCTTGTTCATCCCGAGTAAATGCTTGCGAGTAGATAGTAACGGGAATTAGAATACCCCCCTCAAGATCCAATCACGTATAATAACTTAAGGTGAATCAGCACTTTAGTATGACATCCCGTCTGCGCCCCCCCAGTCTCCCAACATGATCATAATATTAGCTATAGTACTAAGTTATACTATAGCTGAGGCACGACACGATGCACACAACACACAAGTACCATACAGGGCATCTTAGGCAGTATACTAGAGTGCGGTGCTAGTGTGCACACGATAGAGGAAATGAATTATTATTATTATGGAGAAATCTTCCCCTTTTCATCCTACCCTTCACCCCCCCCCCCCCCCCCCCCTCCACCATCCCTATGGCTCGAATACGAAGTCTGAACCACAGTGCAAATATCATATTAATACTAGCCTATCATACATACTACGGTAGCATAGAGTGCCACTACGGGCTTCAGCCCACGGACATAAATAGACTCCCATACATCCATTCCCGACCTTCTGTGTTAGTAGAGTACAGTACAGCCAAAGCACCGCCGGGTAAGGAGCCGGGAGCCAAAAACCGAGTGATATCACATGCCGCAAGCATTACCACCCACCAGGCACTTTCCCAACACGAATACGAGATAGGTGGAAATAATAGTAGCCTGATAGCTAGAGATTTCATTCCCTCCGTTCATCAAGCATCCAGATCCCCGTCCTCCCTCATTTCATCTCATCCCCCCTCTCTACACAGCCTCGCCCACCAGTCCGCGCCCATTAACAGCTACATAAGATACACTTCCCCCTCTGTCAGCGACAGGGAACTACCATACCAGCTCCCCCCACCATTTTATCCGCATTTCAGCACGAGTCAAGCCAATCAATCGATTTATGGAAAGAAAAGAAATCAAAAAAAATCCATTCACCCATCCAGCAGTCATGCAATAAAAACACATTGAACAAATGAAAACCCATAGGGTGAGGCAAAGTAAGTTAAGGCGTGGGCGCCTAAGAAAATAGGTAATGAGAAAGGGAAGAAGAAGGGAAGAGGAAGCAAAAAAAAAAAAGAAAAAAGGCACCACTCCCTCAACAACGAACCAACCAATCGCAATGATATCCCAAAGAACAAGCCAACGCACCACCAATCTAGAAAAAGGGGACAAAAGGGAAGAGGACGACAAGTTTAAAAAGGACTACAAAAAGACACCATTTCCTACTCCATGCTCCAACTAAAAAAATACTCTGCTTTGTGTATGTGTGTAGGTTCAAGATTAAGCTTTGTTTCAATCGCCCATAAAGCCAGTTGGCTACAGAACTGCCCCAGGGCCAACGGCCGACGTAGCACCATCAGGGTGAACCAATACCGATGCGCCAATGGGCGCGGTTCTAACACGGCCGCTCAGAGGTAATTGGTACTTTAATACCCCTCGAACGATGAGCTCGAAGGGGTGCTGGAGGACTCGTTCCCAGCGCTCCGTCCCTCCTTCCTCGGTCTTGTTACCTGGCTTCGCTAGGCGCAGCTCGCCAACAGAGGTCGCATGTCTGTGGCGGAGGGGAGAGCCGTCAAAGGAGAGGGCTGAGTCGAATGAGAAGATTCGGCCCAGGAGCATTGTTTGGCGGTCCTGCTCCGGGAGGTCTTCCGGTGGGTCGGTGCCTTCGTCTACACCGTCAGGTGCGGTGGTAGCCAAAGGGATAGTGACTCGGCCTTTGCCGAGGGTGAACTCTATCACCTGGCGGCGTCTTGCTTGCTTCTTCCTCCGGCTAAGTAGTCTCCACCAGGGGTCTCCTTCCGGGTCATCATCTCCTACACTTCCGTCCCCATCACGATCATCATCTCCATCACGATCATCATCTCCATCACGATCATCATCTCCATCTTTCCCCTTGCCATCACCCACATGAGCACTCTTGGCAAAGAGGTTGACATCCATGTTACCCACCACCACCGGGATGGCGTTAGGGTTGACTGCTGAGACAACGAGATCCAGCATCAGCTCCTGTTTGCTCACTAGAACTCCCGTAATTTCCAAAACTTTGACTTCTTGTAAGGCTTTGGTGGTGGCGAACAAGAATCCTCCTACACCAGTCATAATCAGAAGGACAGCAAACACTGCAACGATACAACATATATAAGTCCGGAACCATCCACGGCGTTGAAGTTGACTGTGCTCCAATTGACGAAGGGTTCCGCTGCCAGGTCTGCGATTGTGGCGATGAGTCCGGTTCGCTCGATTAATCAGAGGAACTCTCTCATCACCGGCACCTTCCCCATCAGCCTCGTACGGCGCCCATGCCCGTGGTGACTTCTTCGACCCATATCCATTCGCCCCATTCCGTAAACTAGAACCATGGCGACCTGATGTTGACTGTCGGGAAGATAGAGTTGAACTAGTTCGTAGAGAGTGTGCCGATGATTTGTGTGACGATGAAAACGGAGACTCTGTGAGCAGACCTCGATGCCCATTCTGACCCTTGGAATTCCCGCCCTTTTCCTTCTGTCCAGAACCTGGCTGTCCCTCCGGCCTTGAGCCACCAGCTCCCCCAACGGCCGCCGATGACCCCGACCCCCCTCCTCCCCCTCTGTCACCGCTTGCTTCTCCCGTTGCCCCATCACTTGCCGCATTCGTATTGCTACCCCCAGAAGTGTTGGCGAATTTCATCCTATTTCTCCCAGCGCTCTGATTTCCATCCATCGAACTAAGCAGTGGTAACCGCAATCCCCGATGATCTGGTCCCCCTTGTATTGATGTTGCGCTCGGAGTTCGTGAATGGAATCTGCTGGTGGGTCTCTGTGGCGCTTCAGGGGGGTTCGATTCGTAGACAAAGGTTTCCTCGGAATCTGATGAATTTGCCTCGTCAACTGCCTCGGCGACCTTCCTTGCAAACAGGTCCGCTTTGCTCGACGCTACAGGGATATAACATCAGTCAAACAGACTCAAAAGTAAGATAGATCTTATCAGTAACTCACGGTTAGCAGGCCCTCCGCCTCCAGCACGTTTCGTTGGTTTCTTCTTGTCCTTTTTAGGTGCTCGTATTGTATCGTTGCTCTTCTTGCTCCTAATGCTTGCCCCTCCAGGCACTCCAGCAGCCCCCACAGCAACCTGCGGAACTGAGCTCACTGTTTCTGTTTCCACCGTCATATTCCTTGAAAAGTTATCCGATCCCATGACTGCAGGTCTCCTTGCAAACGTTTTCGATGGAGGTGGAGCTCTACTGCTGTTGTTGGCATAAGCTGCTTTTTCCTCGCTCTTGTAGCCCGACTCTGATTCGGATTCCGCTTGCGATCGTGGCGCTATCGAAGACGCTATCGAACCGGTTCTATGTTTCCTTGCCCCCCCACCGCCCGGCTTTCCCCCTTCCGGCTCCTCGGGAATTGTATTGTGCTGTTGTCGATTAACCAAAGCTGCCACTTGTTCCGTCAAGGTTTTGCTGGTGCTGATTGCTGGTGTCGCCGGCAAGCTGCTTTCGACAACTGTCTCCAGCGCCGGGCTGTTGTTACTCCTTGGGGTCCTCATACCTGACGCCAAACCAGATTCCTCAAGATCCTCCGGGTTTCCTTCCCTGTCCCGTAGAAGATAAACAGACTGGGGAACGCCGGGTGAAGTGTTGGAATTAGTATGGTCGCCCTTCTTCTGTGGGGAGAGGGCGGGTGATCGAGAGTCTGGGGGAGGAGTCCTCGTTGCAGCCAACCGGGTCGACGGGGGCCAATGAGGAGCGTTCGCTAAAGGGCGGTGCGGTCGTGGTTGATGGAAATCCGGCTGAGATTGCGGTTGGGCGTTTCTAGACGAACCAGCCGCAGGAGTGCCGGAGCGTGTAGGTGAGGTTTCTCGTGACGGCGCGGCTGATCTCACGACATTAGGCTTCCTCTTCTTTTTGAGGGTAGAAGTGGATGTATTGCTGTCAGAAAGGCCAGCAGACGACGTGTTCCTGCGCATGGGTGAAGAGTCCCTCGAATGTTTCTCCGTGCCTGCTAGCTCGCCGCGAATTCTGTCGTGCGAATTCCCATCGAGCTCTCCGCCACTACCGCCCCCCTCACCCCCTCCTAAATCTGCACCACCACCACTACCCCCAGCAGGAATACCATTACCAGTTCCTGCTACGCCCCCGGGACCTCTATTGTTTACTGCTGCCCTCAAGGTCGACATGATCCGTGA
>Ga0307510_10010947_pt1 | contig 10779 bp, 3 predicted proteins | sample 12_EM_MG_FD_207224 | JGI IMG/M metagenome (GOLD analysis project Ga0307510, IMG submission 207224) | Populus trichocarpa ectomycorrhiza microbial communities from riparian zone in the Pacific Northwest, United States - 12_EM | ecosystem: Host-associated > Plants > Roots > Unclassified | place... | reverse complement strand
ATTTAAATAAGAAAAAATCATAAGAACGTTAACAAAAAGAACAGTTCCTAAAAAGAATAAGGTGCTGAAGCCAGGATTCTAGCAAACCCACCCAATCTGGAATAGTGAATAAAAAAAAACTTAGCCAACCAAAATGTCAAGAATGAATATTATGAGATTGGAATAAATCAATAAAAAAACAAATAAAAAAAACAACAACCCAATTCTCAATGAATTTGGTATAGATTATGAGATCGAAAAAATAATTAACAAAAAGAACAAAAAAATTAGCAAACAAGGCAAGTCACTACTCTTCATGACCCAGATCATGCAGGTGAAAAACCCAATATAAGCAAATCGGGAAAACTATGAAGCTCGATTATAAAACAATTAAATGTTCAATGATGAAATAGTTTTTTTTAAGACAAAAAAAAACAAGTCAATTTGCCAAACTCACAATCCAAGTAATAGGATCATGGTGAATGAATAAAAAGAAAATCACAAAGCTCAATTAAAAATAAACCAACATGGAATGATGAAATTAAAAAGAAAAATTGGTGTAAAAAGTAGACTCTAAAAAGAAATGACCAATGTTAACATGGGTTGAGTTTTCAAACTCGTGACTCCAGTCATAAAACTTGGATCACCACATTAAAAAAATACACAGTCAAAATTCAAACGAATCATATACTGGAGGATGAAAATGAAAAAAAATCCAACCTTACGAAATGACCTAAAAGAAAAATAGCAATCAATAGAATAAGAATCAAATTTCAAATAAAATTAAATGAGAGGACAAATTACATTTTATGATTCAATGATGAACTTAAAAAAATAATCATTTTCACAAAGGGATGCGGGATAAAAAATAGTAATTTAAATAACAAAGACCAATTTGAAAAATGAAATAAAAGGACAACTTTCAATTTTTTGATTGGAGAATAAAATTGAAAAAACTTTTAAATTTTTCTAAAGGACCCATAACAAAAATTAAACAATCTATAGAATAAAGATAAAATCCGAAATGATAATAAAATAAGGGGACAATTTAGAATTTTCAACAAGGCATCGCAAATGTCAAGGAGAGGAAAGAAAGAAAAAAAAAAGAGGAAAAAGAAAACACCACTGACAACAAACAATTGTGATAAACCCTACATGTATTGCTCCACGGGAAAGAGGACAACACATCATACCTATATCCACCGTGAATGGTCGTGTTTGGTGGCTAAAGAAGGTCGCTCACACTACTATAACTTTGTAGCCTCCCTCACTTTTTGACGCATGCAATGCAGCCAAAGAAACCCTCCATATCAACTACAATCTCCCATATTTGTTTCATAATATGATTTGGTACATGAAACCCTAATTGTTCTAAATCTATGGAATCTAAATATATGTTGATAATCTTAGCATCAATTATGCACCAAACCTTTTATATGACCAAAACAAGACATTAAGCTAATTAAAAAAATAAATTCAAACAAATTAAAATTTTTAAAAAGAACAACAACTATATAAAAAAAAGAGAAGGCAAAAATATTTGCCTTGATATTGCAACCTAGCCCCTAAAAAGGTATAAAATTGAAGGGGCTCAATATTTATTAAAATCTTTAATTTGACTTTCATAGCTTTAATTGCTATTAATCAATAAGAATGAATTTTATTTTATAAAATCATAAATCAACTTAAGTAATGAAATATTTCATCAACATCTCGAGGTCCTCACTCAAGGACTAGGAAAACAATCATTGCTCAAATCCACATAATTTGTGTCAAAGGTTCAAATTAAGAGAAAAAAATTGAAGGACCAGTACGTAAAATACATAAGGAAAAAAACCTATCATAAATTACTATTGTAATAGATAGATGCGAAAAGCATACATGGTTTGAGAGTTAGGATTTATTCGGGAGTGAAAAATATAATTTTTATTTGTTTTAAATTAATTTTTTTATATATTTTTAAATTTCTTGGACGTGATAAATTCAAAAATAAAAAATATATTATTTTAATATATTTATAAACAAAAATATTTTAAAAAATAAACTCTACAATCAAACACTCGCGGACTAATGAAGGAGAGAAATTTAAATTCCCTGTTTACCAAAGCAATGATTGTCAGTCAAACCATAGAGCTAATACAAAAATAATAAAAAATAAAATTGAATGACAGATATAAATTTTGTGCGGAGCGTCCAAGAGACTTGCCGCTAGCGTTGGCAGCTAGCAATAGCTTAGAAGTCTCGTTATCTACCCCACATTGCGAGGACCCAGTTTCTCACTTCGATGATTGCTCTGTCCCTCCCACTATAATCATTTCTTTACTTATAAAAAAAAATTAATATTTTTTCAAATTTAAATCTCTAAATTGATGCGTCCATCTCTCCCCCGCTTCTATTTATCTCCTATCCTCTAATCTATACAGACATGTCCTGCTTTATATCTCAATGCTTTTTTTTTCTTTTTTTTGCAGTAATCCCTTAAATGGAACTAGCTGCTTGAAAAAAAAAACAAATGGAGAAAGATCGAGCGAGAAGAAGGAACGGGGAAGAATTGTTTTCTTAATGATATGACGTTAGTGTTGTTTTAAATCTGGGGTGACACGTGTTCAATAAAAATGAGTCGGCTGCTAAACTATCCATACAAGAAGGATTTTAAGAATATATTTACTGCACTGTATTTTTAAATTAAATGCCACCGAACTAAATAAAGTGTATGGATGCGATTCCAAAGAGGGCAGTGCAGGAAAAACTGGTGCTCTGTTTTTTTTTAAAAAAAACTTTCTGATAAAAAATAAAAATAAAAATAAAAATAAAAATTCATGACATCTAAAAAGGAAAAAGGAGCCGGAGAAAGAATCTTTACTGTCGAGATGGTTATTCTTGAGGTGTCAGTCAGCAAAAATCATTCTTGCAAAAACCCTAAAAACAGGGGGGAAAAACATCAACATTTGAAAAGGTCTCGAGTGTAAGAGATATTCTCCAATCTCCATCGAAATAAGAAATCCAAGCAAAATTCAAAAATAGGAGAAAAATGTGTCCCACGGAACGATGAACCTAAGACTTATAACGACGACGTATTTAGCGGTTTTGAGTCTCAAGGCTGTCCATTCAATCACGTTCAACTCTCTCCATACATTAATAAATAAATAAAAATGACACCACCACCAACACAGGAGCCAAAGCACCAAGTAAAGTCAACAAAGATACATTCCAAAATATGGAAATGATCTTCATCGGCCATTCAACCCCTACCCCTTCGTTCTTTTAATCCTCATAAATAAATAAATAAATTCCTCGTATTTCTAACCCCAGATAATTAAAAGTTTACGATGACCTTCCTTTCTCTCTAGATCAACACGACCACTGCACCTTCACTTACTCTCACTAAACTTTGTCCAAGAATGTCATCCGAAAATGATTCCCACGCGCCACTCCTCCGCCCTCGACAAGACTCTCCGACCTCCCCAACCGCCAGCCAAACCACCCTAGCCGTCCTCCTCGGCCGAGCCACTGGCCGCCGCGGCCCGTCCATGCTGGTAAGAGAAACAGCAGCTCGTGAGCTGGATGAGAGACGCGCTGACTGGGGGTACTCGAAGCCGGTGGTGGCATTAGACATTCTGTGGAACGCAGCGTTCGTGGTGGTTTCGGTAACGATGCTGGTGGTGACGGCGAAGGAGAGGCCGAACACACCGATAAGGCTGTGGATCTGTGGGTATAGCTTGCAGTGTTTGGTGCATGTCATTTTGGTGTGGTTGGAGTATAGGAGAAGGAACACGAGGAGAGGGAGAGATGTAGAGAGCGAACAACAGTCAATTGAGGGAGAAAATGTTGCTGAGAGTGAAGACGAGGATGGCGATGAACATGATAGAGCAACTCCTCCTAGATCAAGGTAAATGAAAATGAAGATAAAAAAAGTCTTTCCTTTTTTATTATTTATTTTTGCGATTGCTGGTTTTGTGCTTATTTGGGATTTTCTCTTTCTTTCAAAAATATAATTTCAATTTCGAGTTTTGTGTTGGTTTTCATATCACATATTATTAGGGTTTTAGTTTTTTTGTTGCAGTTTTAATGTTGTTTTGATTCCTCAACTCATGTGTATTGTGTACCCGAGAATTCATATTTCATCAAATTCTTCTTTATTGGAAGACTACTAGCACAGCATCCAAGATGGACATTTTTGTGCATTTTGCATTATTAGGTGGTACATGGAATGGAAGGAATGTGAGCTAATTTGACAAGTTCATGGAAGAGAGATGATTTGACGAAGTTCCCAAGTGAACGGATTACAATTTCAATGGAGGATATCAGATGTGGAACACGTAACATGCTTTTTTCTTAAAAAAAGTTCTAAACTTGAAAGAGTTGTTCTGCGATTATAAAACTTAGTGTGGGATAGATTTGACTAAACTTAAACAGTGAAAGGAGATTTTTGCGTGAAAACGAGAGGGACTTTGTTTTTGTTCTCTTTTACTTATTAAGTTACTATCTCAAACCACGAGGGATTCTTGCAATCTATCTTGATTTTAAGCATTTGTGCAAAGAGCGTTAAAAATTGATTTGTCTATGATGACAACATGGGCACATCATCTATGGAATTCTAGAGACTGGATATCTAGTCTCATGCTTGTGCCCACCTCTGCTTAGTTCACAAAAGCTTTGAAGTATGTGATTTCAGTATACATGTGTATGTGTTTATTCAAATGGGAGTGAAGCGAGCTCCAAAATGTGATATCTTGCTATTTGTAATTGAGTAACTTTCCTCTCTCCTTCTCTTGTATGGATCTCCAGCGGTATTGGTTACAATATGTTGTCTAGTAACTTTACTGGAAGGTTTATCAATTGTTGCTGTCATATTAATTTAATGATTTCTGGCTCAGTTTCACTAAAAGATGTGAATCGGTGAATACCATGGTGTCATTTCTCTGGTGGATAGTTGGCTTTTATTGGGTAGTCTCTGGTGGCGATGCCCTTTTGCAAAATGCTCCTCGTTTGTACTGGTAAGCATTTTACTAATCTAGTACAGGCTTTCAGTTTCCATTGAATTTATATGGTTGTAGGCATTACCTAATATCACAAGATCTTTTGAAAGCTTCAGGTACCCTTGTCTAACAGAAAATTCTCTTGCCAGTATAACTGCCCTTTTCTTCTTCCTCTTTTAAATACAACCATGCCCCATCGGTGATTTCCTATGTCAGCGTACCAAGACTTTTTTTTTTTCTGAAGCAATCAACAATTCCTCATGCTTTGTACAAGATTATTTGGCACATAAACCTTACAAATGTTAGGATGTAGGTCATCCCCGTACTTTTTTCTTTTCTTGGTTTGGTGCCTGTAACAATAATATATGCAAAAAAAGACCACAAGGATCTCTAATTCTGAATTTCTGCAGGCTGGCTGTGGTTTTTCTCGCATTTGATGTGTTCTTTGCGATCTTTTGTGTTGTTTTGGCATGTTTGATTGGGATCGCTCTCTGTTGCTGCTTGCCATGCATTATCGCAATTCTTTATGCTGTTGCAGGGCAGGTATGAAGATAAAATATTTACCAACATAAACAATCTGATGGCTTTGCAAACCTTATAGCTGTTGGCATTTTCATGTGCTTAAGTAGGACTTTCTGCTTCTCTCTTTTCATGTGTGACTAAATAGGAAGGTGCATCAGAAGCAGATCTCAGTATTCTGCCAAAATACAAATACCTCGTAATGGGTAATGAGGAAAAAAGGCCCAGAGTTGGGGCAGGGAAAATGGTTCCTGTGGAAACAAGCAGTGGGTACTTGTCAACTGAGCGTGTACTTTTACCTGAGGATGCAGTAAGTTATTTATCATGAGAATTTTCAGTTTTTTAAAGCCTGTGGATCTGCACTTTTATGAACCACATTTAGAAGGGAATGCTGTCATTTTTATTTGAAAAGCAATGGAGTTTTGTCAACCTGTTTACTGTCATTTTGATATATATCGCACATGTACATCTAGTGTTTCTGCATGTCTGCATATTTGTGCAAAAGGAATTGAAAAGGAAATTTGAGCTATTTATTTACTGTAATGTTGATGAGATAGCACTGTCTTAGATCATACTGAGATGAGCAGCGGTGAACCTGTAAGTATGGTATAATCATTTAATCTTCATGTCTTGCCATAATTTGAAATCTCATTTTAGCCAGTAATCACTCATTCCAAATCTCCTTATAAAAATTGGAAAATCATGTCTCTTTAAAGAATGAATGCATGCGTGTGAAATTGCTGAGATGTAAAACAAGAGATATCACTTCTATTGTTGTTATTAGCAGTTCAATTTATTTGGGTGAGACAAATGAGTCCTGGATATGAGATATTTTAGTGAGCATGTTCTTTGCACCTATATTTGAGGATATGGACCTTAATTGTTTTTGCTTAATGAAATGAGGACAACCAAGGAAATCACAAACTAGCTACATCAAGTTCAATCAGATTTGCCTAACTTCATCAATTAGCCGAGTTTCTCTCTTGCAAATAATTTGAAAGTTGTAATTGATGATATCATTGCTTAAACATTCTGCATTATGTTACATGGCAATGCAATACATTTAACTGTACACTTTTTGAAAGGAACTGGATATATCTAATTTATTGACAAATGGACTGCATTTATTCTAGTAGCTCTACTTTGTACTATATTAGATTTGAGCCCTTATTCAAGGCCTCTAAAATAAATAGGAGGAAAAATTCATTAGGTTATATTTTGCCCTAACAAAACATGATGCATTATTTGTTTTTTCTTTCCTTTCCTTTTCTTTGAGCGTGCAGTTATTCTAAGGCATTTAAAATTTAATACCATGCAAATCAGCTAAAATAAGTCCAATATTACAACACAGAGGTATGGGGACCACATCTGGTTCGGAAAAAACAAAAAAATGTTCAATGACCATATTTTGAATTAGAAGTGGTTAATCTAGTATTAAAATTGCCTGCATCTTACCTATTCTTAAAAAAAAAAGTCATCTTACATATCTAAATGGGATTGGTACAATATCTCAGGAATGCTGATCATGAAAAGGAGAAGTAAAATAGTGCAAGAATAATGCTAACTTTACCAAATATCCTTACCAAAATCACTTCTTGGAAAATCTTAAGCATTTAATGAATGGATCCGGTCCCATAAATTTAGAACTTACAGATTGTTTTTACCGTAATAGAAGATTATATAACAGTATTTGACTGCCATCAACCATCAATATTTTAGAGATTGTTCTTACTGTGTTTATTTAAAAAGAAAAAAAACAGCTATTACTATAAACATAATGGTGTGGGAATGTTTTCTTGCCATGAACACATATAGAAGTATTTTATTAGGTTTGATGCCAGATATTGAGCCCGTTATTTGGCCTGTCTGTTGTGAGATCGTCCTGCAGAATCTGAGTCAACCTGTCATGTGGTTGGATGTTATTGGTCAAATAAGTCTGCATTTTCATGCTAGGTTAGTCGGCTGCTGTGTCTAGGAGTTGCTTAAATGTACTAGGTTAGGACCTAAATAATGCATGTTTCAAGATTCTCTTCACTTGTTTTCTCCTCCAATAATAGGGGAGGCGGGAATGGTCTTAAAATTATATGGTTTGACGAAGAAATATGGAAAAAATTGCTAGGACCAGGAATTAAGTGAAAGACATACATGGTTCTAAGAACAGTTCTCTTTCACCATCAAATTCATTTTAAGAGATATCACCAGTGCTGTAGAGTTTGGTTTTAATATTTTCTTTTGATATTTATTTTTCCCTTTAGGAATGCTGTATCTGTCTTAGCCCATATGAGGATGGAGCAGAACTCCATGCACTCCCTTGCAACCATCATTTCCATGCAATGTGCATTGTGAAATGGCTTAAGATGAATGCAACATGTCCTCTCTGCAAGTACAACATTCTCAAGGGAAATGAACAGGTATGAAGAAAAGATAAGGAGAAACCACAATCAACTGGGTCGGTACTCCCACATACTGTTCATCTTCTTGTATAGAAGAGACCAAGGCACAAGGAAAGAGGTTTCTTCAAATTCCTGTGAAGAATACAAGTTGTAGCATTCAGTAAACAACGCGTCAGTTAGTATTTATTTCAGTCTGGAGTTGTATTGATTCGTCTTCCTCTCCTGATTTGTTTGAGAAGCATGCTAAGATGGAGCAAGAATTTTCAAACTTTCTGTTTATGCTTAAATTATATGTTTTGTAGCAATGTAATTGCATGATTGCATCTATAGTAACCTGCTAAGTATACAAGTGTCAATCAAATTCTTGCTGTTAGGTATATAGTGTATCAGCTTCCTTGGCATTCAATTCATTTGAAGATTTGATTTTTAGGCTTCATGGCTGTGTATAATTTGTGTAATTGTGTAGTGTTTCTTCTCGTGTAGTTACATGGAAATGAAGCTCTTGCTGGTGAGGCCTAACTTTGTTCTGTCATTGGTCGTGCTTTTGTCACTGTAGTAAGAATGGTTGCATGCTCAACTTTGCAGACGCAGCCTCGGATTGTGTCTGTCTCTTCTAAAACCGATTTTTTCAAAGTGGAAATTCTGGATGCCACAGGGTAGCCCATCGATATAATTATACTACAATTGATTTTTTCTACTTTTTTTTTGGTAAACTGAAAGGAGGCATTAAAAGACAACAATATATTAATATTTTTTTAAAAAAAAAATATAACATTGATTTATCATGATTTAAAAATTATAAAAATTTAAAATTTAGTAAATACTATTTGAAACGTAGTTCACAGGGTTGTAGCCCGCTGTAATATAATGTAATGGAGCTAGCCCGTCTCCTTTTTGGGCGTTAGAGCTTTTACAAGGGTTTTACGGCCGTTTACTGCAAACCATTATTTAATACCTGTGATATTATTTACGATCGCAATCGTGGCGATTTTCGTGAATGCAACAGCTATGCTTCAAGTTGCACCCACTCTTCAAATCCTTTTTTCTTATTTTAGTTTGTGATTTTCCTCCCTTCTCTTTTATAAAACATCAAGACTGCTCAATGTATTATCACCTCTTTCAAGAATGATTAGTATACAGCAAATGAAAGATTTCAAGCAAGTAGCTCTGCTCTCCCTCCTTGCTTCCTCGGTGCTTCAATTTTCACCAACCTCTGTTGCTCTGCGCGTTGTCTTTGTCGGCATAAACAATTAATTTATCACCTCAAAAATCACGAGAAGCAGGTGGATCTCTCAGTTGGCCAGAATAACCAAAAGGTCCAAGGTTCAAGTTCTTCTGCTATCGATTTTTATTTTATTTTATTTTATTTTGGTTATTCGCGTCTGTAATCTGCTAATCCAAGTTGTTGTTCCAGTTCCTCAATTTTATTGTCTTGAAACAAAGGGTTCTACTGGAAATGGAGGAGAAAATCTCACATCCAACTCTACTACACAGTGAACTCCACCGTTTTCCCGGTTTAAAACAGGTTGTTTCTTTGGTGGCGAGAGCAACATTGGACATTTAGGGTACAGGATAATTGGCTAGGCCTCTCCACTTTTCGTCCAAGTCCAGTGATTAAAGCATGAAGGGGAGGAGAAGTTCAATCTTGTGCTTGAATGAGCCCGGATACAAGGCAAGGAAAGGAGAATAACACGCAGACTTCAGCAAATGCCAGATATCAAGCTAAAGGGTACTTATTCACGGACGCTGACACAAAATACACACACACGGACTAATTTACATCATGAAATTTAACAAAACTCGCAAGATATTTTTCTAAAAAAATCAAAATTAACCAGACTCGGATATTGCCATTTGATTTCCTCATTTCCTGCCTACCGGATTGTCTACATCTCTATTCGATCAAATGGATTGTTACCGCGTAATTTGGTAGAATCTTCATAATTGATGTCTTGGCTTTCCACCCGCGGAAAAGTCAGCTCTTAAATGAATCGTTGAGATGGCGTCCAAAATTGGTATGAAGTGCGTGGCCGCCCTGCATCAATTGCATATTTCAGACAGAAACTGGATAAAAATCTCTCCCGTTGTTAGATTACATTTAAGAGTGAATAATACAACTAAGGTGAAAATAAATACAAACAGTGCTGATTCTCTTTTACCATGAGCTTTCACATGATGCAGCCACAACATAAACTCGTAAGGAACTGTTAAACTGCTAGCATTTAAATCAGAAGTCGTAAAATCACATATAAAATTCACCAGGCAACAAAAATCTCCCTGACAAATTTATGATGGATGCAAAAATGACATCGCTCCCCTAGCTGGTTGTTCACATTCACTAAAAATGTGCAAAGTACAAGAGCTACTAGCACAATTATGGCTTCAATAAACTAAAGAAGCATGAATTTCTTTATGCCAAGGATGAAAGTCTCATCCATCCTTAAACATAATCGAGCATGAACTTTATATTTGATCAAGAGTTCCCACGATGCAAACTTTTTATGTAGTTTAGAAGACAATATTTAGCAATAATATTAGAAAAACTAATAGCAGTGCCGGTAAAACAATTTATTTAGTAAAAGTGAAAGGTCTTTTGAAAATGAAATGAAGGCTTAAATTAAAGTATTGCAGGTATATATTTCAACAACACAAGGGTAAAACAGGAGCAATATTACCATGACATGCTCCTGGATAAAATAATTGAGAACCAATTGCACAAGTTACTTGAAGAACAGGAAGGATTTGTCAGGCTGCCGATCTAAGTTAGCACTGCAAGTTTAAGTCTAGTTTAGATATATGCATATAAATACATAAATCCATGCACAAAGAAGGATATACATGTAAATTTGTGCATCACACAAAGATGCAACATTTGTGTCCATGTACACAAATCATAAATTACCTGTCTT
>Ga0307510_10010946_pt1 | contig 10779 bp, 7 predicted proteins | sample 12_EM_MG_FD_207224 | JGI IMG/M metagenome (GOLD analysis project Ga0307510, IMG submission 207224) | Populus trichocarpa ectomycorrhiza microbial communities from riparian zone in the Pacific Northwest, United States - 12_EM | ecosystem: Host-associated > Plants > Roots > Unclassified | place... | reverse complement strand
CTGTTCCCTTCCCCTATGTTCCCTTGATCTGGACGAAGATTGACGCCAGAGACAGTGTTCGTCATTGTTCCCTGCTGTCCCTTTTGTTGTGAAGCGAAGATCAGATCACCTTCATCGAAATTATTTGTGCCGAGCAGTCTCCATTGTTTCGGTTTGCAGGAAGCACAATAGTGCTGGGAACTTGTTTCTGAAATCTTGATTTTTTAATGGAAATTGTCTGTTGAAGAAATTATGTAGTTGCCATTTTGGGTTTTGAGTACTGATTTGGAGATTTTGTATCCAATTTATGGATCAATCTTGTTTTTTATTTATCTCCTGTGGGGCTCTTTTTGTTGTTAATCTGCCATTCAAACTTGTTGTGTTTTCCTTACACCTTGTTGATCAGTTTTCTTGGTAGTGTTGGCGGATTTCAAGATTTCGGTAAACTGTCTTCTTGTGTGTAGTTTTATCTGTTGGTGATCTTGATTTCTTGATAGAATTGTGCTTTAGGTTTCGGGGAAGCAAGATGATGAGGTTTTTTCCGAGTATGATCTCAATTTTGATTTCATTCCAGATAATTTTTTATCTGATATTGTACCTCGCTTAGCTAATTAAGGATCACATCGACGCTTTTATGTATGGATTTTGTACGAGATGGAATTGCAAATAATTTGATGGGATAATAAAAAATATTTTATATAAAGTATTATTTATTTTATGACGTAATAGGAGTAATTAATTCTACAATATTTAAATTTAAAACCATCAATATTAATATATATTTTTTAAATTATTTTATAACCTCAATTTCAAAAGCATTCTTAACCAAACACATACTTTTTCTTCAACCTCAATTTCAACCACAGTTTTAACCAAACACCTATTTTTTCAAACCAACTTCAACTAAAAGTACTTTTTATAAAACAACTTTTTTTAAACCACAACCACAACAGCTACTGCAATACCAAACACACTCTAATTCCATGGGCCCTGAAGTTAACAACCATGTAAGCCTCCAATGGCTCTGAGTTTTGTGGAATTCAAACCCGTAACCTCTAGAAAGCATCAATTGAATTACATTCCTCGAAGTTTTGACCATCATTATTTGTACTACCATCATTATTTGTACTAGAGCGTGAACTAACAAAGCATGGCATTTTCATGACTTAAGAATCTAGGAATCCAGACCATTACATGTATGCATTCTGCAAGTAGGGATCAAGTAGTTGGTTCTGCACCACTGTTTGATGTCTAGAACTCTACCTCTTCCTTTTTCTTTTTCTTTTTGTTTGTGTATGCATCTCTGCCTCTTCCTCTCTCTGTCTTCCTGGTGTCCTGAATCAATTGATATTGATGCTTTATTACATTAGCTTTTATGATATGCCCTCTTTTTTCCTCTCTCTCCCCTGCTTAACAAGGGTTGGATCCTTGAAGATTTTCGTGATGAATTTGGACTACAAACTAGCTTGGGTGTCGGCTACCAACCCTCCTTCGCTTGATTTGTAGGGAGAGAATCAAGGTTGAAAACTAGACCTTGAACAAGAAAGGAAAGCATGGGTTTAAGGTCTAAGGGAGATGTTGATTGAGCGGTCACATTTGACTCAAAATTTGTAATTAATTCTGGAATTTAAGCCTTGATTTCTGACACCACGAATGTAGTTGAAGTATTAGAGACCATGTTTCTTTTGTTTTTGAGCCACCACGAGGATCGATTAGGATCAAAATTAAGCCCTAATAGTGCAAGAAAACCAGTCGTCCCTACCTTGAATGAAAATCTGCAAAACATATGAACAAAATGACATTGTTTCCTTCATATTTCCATCTCCTGTTATTCGCTCTTTCTATCAAAACACATCATTTCACTTAATGTGAAACGACTGTTTTTTACTTTTAATTAGAATTAGGGTTTCTTTCTAATTGAATCGGGCCGAACTTCATAACGGTCTCTTCATTTCAATGTTTTTTGTTCTTTGGTCCCTGAACTTCTAATTTTCTTATTTTTTTGTCGATCTACATCTTTTTTTTTTCTTCTTATTTTCTTTCAATTTCTCTCTTGACTGAGTTACTATAGGCTCACTGGTTTTTCCATTGCTTCCATTTCAATCCATGATTCTTCAAATCTTTATCTTTTAGCTGATTTGACTCCCAATTTCAACTTTCTTCTTCAATTAAGTCATCAATTAATTTCCAACTTGCCTATTGGTTTAAAAATCATCCTTGAACTTCTAATTTCTTTCAATTTTAGTCAAATTAAATCAAATTAACCCTTTTTTTAATCATTTTCTTCTTTAATTAAGCTCTCAATTACGGCACAAAAATTCTCAAACTCAATTTTTGCTCGTAATACTCAATTATTGGTCCAATTTCAACCCTAGCCATGTATTTTTATTTTTTTATCTTCTAGATTTTGTTGTATTTTTGTATTTGTATTTTCATGGTTTTTCTTAACACACAAAAATTAAATAAAAATAATGACATGATTAAAATTGACTAAATTTACCGAATATATATATATATATATCCTTTTCTAATTCCTCAAAATATATATAAAAATAAGGGGTCAAAAATTGAGTTATGACATGGTCCAAGACCCTGATCACAGGTGTTGTAGGTTAACCCAAGTTAACCCCAATTAATTCAACATAGCATCATCTTGTTAAATAAAAATAAAATGTTAAAACAACATCATCTTGAAATTTCTTGTACTTGATACAAAATCGGGTTTTAATTAGGTTATATTTGGACATGCTAGGTCGATCGGGTTATATCATGCCAACTTACTCTTGGTCCAATTTGAAACCTAAGCTAGCCAAGGAGCCAAGTCGTGGGGTCTCTAGGTTGACTCATCAAATTGATTTGGTTTTGGTGCCGTGGCCAAAGAGTTTTACGCGACAACACATATTCAATTTACTATTTTTATGTTTTTTTTAATGAATTTGTGTCAAAATTATTATAATTTATCTAAAACACATATATTTTTTTTTATATATATAAAACATCCAATTGATAAATAGAGTACGTTGGTAAGATAAAAGGGTATTAGAGAGGTGCCAATTTTATTCTTATTTCAAATTGTTTAGAATTTTTTTAGGTAAAATTAAAAAAATTATAGGTATATTATTTTTTCACGTTAAAACTTTTGATTCAACATGCGGTAAAATGCGGGTTAATTGACTAATTTAATCTAATTTTAGACCTTGAAAGAGGTTGATGTAAGATTCATTGTCATCAAAGGGGTTCACAATATATTTCATCCTTTGTTCTTTTTAATATTATTTTTATTATAATTATTAAACCTTTATGTCATAGCTACATCGTGGGTAGAATTTCAAATATAATAAAAGAAAGTGTCAACATCGTGGATGTTTTTTCAACTATCATAATTTTTTTAATTATAAAAATGAAAATATGTTGTTTTTTAATTTTTATTTTATTTGTTTATTTTATCTTGGATTCTATTTTTCTTACCAATAAAAAATTAATTTTATTTCTATAAATATATCATGAAAATATAATTTATTTATATAAAATATGAAAGGGAAAAAAATTACAAATGAAGTACAACAATCTCTTTGAAAGGTTATCGAATTTAAAAAAAATAAAAATTAATAACAAATTCTGGCCTAAACAATTATTTTAAAAATAGAATCAAGGATATTATTTATTTGTTGAAGTAAGAGATTATCATAATCATAAAAGAATATTTTAATTAAAAAAAAAATTTCATTATCATGGCTCAAATATATTAAAAAATGCAAGAATATTACATTGTGATTTTTTTAAAGTCTATTGTCAATGTAATCATGCGATAATAAAAAAAAATATGTAGAAAAAATAAACAAATATAAGAAGAAAAACCAAGACAAGTAATGAAAGGGTGGGAAAAAATCGCTCTATAATTTTATGAAAAAATAAATATATGGAGTTTTTTTGTTTCAATTTTTTTTTTAAAAAAATGAAAAGTGGGCTAAAGAATAGAGGCAAGGTGGTTGGGCTTCAATGATCCATTATTTGGCCTTTTTAGAGAAAAAAAGCTCCATGTGCGAGCTTGCAAAGCCGAGCTCACATGCACAAGCCTTTTCTTTTATTTTTATTTGATTAAAAGCTGGTCTTTTTTCTTTATAACACAAATGACTAATTGTCCGTTAGGCTATAGTTTAGAATTCAGCCACCACTATGGTAGGAAAAAAAACGTTAAAAGGTTAAAAAATTTATTTTTTAATTTGTTTTCTCTAAAAAAAAATAATAGTAAAACCTATTTAAACCACTCAAGAACTCCAAAAAGCACTCAAAAAATAAAAATCAATTGAATTTCAAAAATCAAAACTTAACCTGATATGCCCTTACCCATAATATGAGAGAAAAAATCATCACTATCAAACATATCTCGTCGAATGGAACCTTTAGACATAGAGTTTGATCATTTTAGTTGTCGGGATTGTGAAAATCGATAACTTTCTCTTCTTAGCTATTATCTGATAGCTTTCTCTTTTTGTCTCTTAAATTCAAAAACTAAAAAATAAACAAAATAAATATTTGAACCAAAATGAGATTTGTCATAAATTTGGGTGAGCCATGTCTTTTCTATGTGTTTTGATATTTTAGTCATATGTGTTTTAATTTGGTATTTTTATCATAATTTCAAATATAATTTTATCTAATTATATTCAATAATAATTCAATTAAAAGGAGAAAAAATAAAATTTGAATATAAAACAACCTTGATGATGCTTTATTGTTTATAAGAACAGAGACGTATCTTGGAAAAAAGTCCTAGATATTTAATTCTTTAGTTAATTCTATTATCTAAATTCTTTGAAGCATAAGAAAATTACATTTGAAAATGTAACAAATGTTCAAACAAGAAAAAAAAACTCATATTTATATATTAAAGAAATTAAATTAAAATCATAGCAAAAAAATATGGATGCTTTATTCAATAATTTTAAATTAATTTCATGAATATTATTTTAATATGATTCCAATAATATTTCTTCAGTATTAATTTACTTTAAAAACCCCAACCTATTTTTTTTCTTCTCATAGGAAAAAAGAAAAAATATCATACTTTATCAATTTAATTTATTTAATATTATTTCAGCTTCTAATTAAATAAACCTTTATACAATAATTTAAATAATTTAATCTCTTTTATATTCAAATTTGGGATTTTCTTTTTAGTTTTTATTTTTTACTATTTTTTTGGGTTTTCATGTGTAATATTCTTATGAATTAATATACACACACACACTTGACACGTGACACCAAATGTAATAGAATAAGATGGAAAGATAAACATCTTAACATAATCTAGATAAGGACAAAATGTGTCTTTAATATCCTAAAGGGTAGAGAGACTCGAGTTTTATTTTTAGTTTTCTCTCCTAACTTCCCATTTAAATAGTATATTTAAATAAATAACTATAAATGCAAAGAAGAAGAAAACAAATATGGTGAGTAGTAGGGATGAATCCATGATTTAAAAACTGGATGGGCTATTGTTATATTAAAAACAAATAAGTACACAAGGTGAGATGACATAATAAGTCTTACCATCATAATACATATTACACTTATAATAAAAATAAAATAAACTATTATCTAAGTTGGGCTCTACGTTTCTTTATCGAATAAAATTCTTTAATTATTGATTCATTATCTATATTATTTGCAAAGTATCTTTCTATATGAATAATCAAACAATGAGTAAAAAACTCATTATTTATCTTGTTTCAAAGCTAATTTTTAATAAACTTCATAGATGAAAAGGATCGTTCTGCCATTGATGTAGAAACAAGAAGAGTTAATACCAATCAAATTAGTCTACTAATCAAGTCAAAATCATTTGTCTAGCCTATGTCAACTAATTAATGATACAATGTAGTAAAAGAATTAATATTCTAGAAGTTTGGATGATTTATTGAAAGCTTATAATACTCAAACTATATTTTTAAATCATGTAAATTCATATAAGCAAAGTCTTTGTGATAAAATTTCCTAGCAAGCTTACATATATCATCAACTTTAAATTATGTGAAAGCATGAGAAGGATCCAATGTTGAGCTAAGATAAAGCAACTTCACTGTGTTATCTAGAAATATATAATTTAACTTCATCAATTGAAAATTTATTACAATATTAAATATATTATATCGATAATGATGCTTAACTATAATAAAATTTATGTGTTGACAAGAACAACCTGTACCAACCTTATAAAGAGCACTCATATCAGGAATCTCAATATCATGTTGTTCATATAAAGATACTAAACTTTCAAATGGATCATCCCAACCATTATCTCTCAAACATTGAAGTTGAAATTTTATATGTGAAACAAAATTTAAGGCATTTACAATATCTTGATCTTTTCTTTAGAGCGTTTGGCAAAGAAAATTAGTAACTCACATAACTTGTTCATCATAAGTAAGACAAAGTCAAAAGATGTAATGGCAAGATAATATTTGAAAATATCGGCGCGAAGTTGAGAGTTTGGTCTATTTTTATCAATCTTTGAAAGCAATGTTCTTGTTGTTCTAAAAATCTCAAGTAAACTCTTTATTGAACCAAAATGAGAACCTAAATGAGTTATTCCAGGTCGATGTAAAGTAAAAGCTTGATTTTCCCATGTACTTGTCTCAAGTTCTCTAGTTATTATCAACTTATGACTTACATATTCAATTTAACTCGTAATGACATTTGACAGAAGTAGAAATAAAATTCATAATATCATTCAACATTGAAAAAAATAGTCAAACATACTTTACTTCTTTAGTTGCACCAACTAAAAACTAATTGTAAGCGATAAGTAAACCAATGCACATAATATGCATATGGTTACAAAAACAATGCTTGTAACCTATTACATGCACCATATATTTTGCTAGCAACATCATATTTTTTACCACACAAATTTTCAACTAGAAGCCTGTGTTGACTAAGAACATTGGAGATCCTATTTTTTAGAGTTAAAGTAGTTATGCCAATAACACTCACAATATCAAAAAATATTTCTCTAATGAATCCAAAATAATCTATATATCTTAAAATAATAGCCATTTGCTCTCTGTTAGCTACTTCAATTGCTTCATCAATAATAATACAAAATTTTCTATTCTCAACTTCCTCATAAATCAATTTCCTCACCTTATTAGCAAATATATGCAATATCTCCTTTTGTATTGATGATGCAATATACATGGCATTTCTAGGAGCATTATTAAGGAAACCATTGGCAATTTCAATGTTACATCTTCCAAAAGCTTGTATAAACTCAATAAAGTTCCCTCGATTGGATGAATTATGAGATCCATGATTACCTCTAAGAGTCAATCCTTGACTTGCTAACAATCTAACACTTTCAATTGTAATGTTTAGTCGTAATTGATTTTGAACTATTTGTTAAGAAGATTGCGTATTCATAACTGTATGAATTTGTTGAGATGAGTTCTTTAAGCACTATCATGGCACGTTGATGAGCTGAAGATAGATTATGAATAAAAAAGACACATTGTTTTCCACCAACCCTCTTCCAACTTTTGAAACCATCAACAATGAAAGTTTTATGTTGTTCATTATTAAAAAGAAAGCAAGAAAAACAAAATATCATATCTTTTGCAATAGAATACTCAAGCAAAGAATTGTGCTTAAACCACTTATATTGAAACCATCAAGATTGTGCCCTATCTACGTGACTAGGATACACACTTCGTTGAGGTTGATATAACCCAAGATTAATGTATGCTTTTTGAATATTGTCGACGTCATTAACTGAAAATTCACATATTTGCCGATGTAATCCTGGATCATGTTAAAGAGTTGCAGTGTCAAATTCTTGACCACAATTCTCTTTTGGAGACTGAAGAAATCCTTGAGACACCATATTTTTCACAACTAAAAGGTTTAGAATTTGTTGTGCTCGACCCACTTGATGATTCATCACTTACTTTCTTAAAAAATAAACCAATACCTCTGTACTTATTTGAGTTTTGATCACTACTCGATATCATAAAGATCCTGAATGTAATAAAAGTTATACCCAATCATTAATATAATAAAAATTAAAAATATTACAGCAATTAACAAACAACAATTTTAATTTTCAATAACCATTCCAAGCAATTCAAACCAGTAAGATTTTAGCAAATTATAAATACCTTAATTTGTTGCTTTCTAAACCAAAATCAATCCAATAAGCTATTTGAGTTGGAATCCCAAATGAACATCCAAAATATGTAGTCTATAAAAAAAATACATGTAAAAAAAATCAATCAAGTTAAAATCTTGTTATGATCTAAATTAATTAAGAAAAAATCAAAATGCATTCATAATTTTTCAAACATATTGAGTACATCATTCAAAGAATAAATACAGAATTTACAAAATAAATTCACTTCACAACCACATGAACAAAAATAATAAGGAAAGGAGGAACAATTTTTACCTTGCTAATTGCTATAAGGTTTGCCGATGGTGCCAATTTTTTGCTGGTCCAGAGGATGAATGTGCATTGTGTAGCAAAGTGGCAGAAGACTCTAAGAGGACATAAAGGTTATCTTTACTCTAATTGGAAAAAATAATTTTCTTGGTTATAAGATCCTTGACATAAAAAACAAAGGAGTGAAATTAAAAAAAAAACCGTTTTCATGTTTTCATGATAAAATTGTTGAATAGATAGGAGTCATTTTTTAATTTGAAAAATATGTAAGATATTAGATAAAGTAAAGAATCGTTTTAGAGTATGTAAGGTAGTATGAGTTGTATTAGATATGACAAGTTCCTTACCATCACCGATATGCAATTGATCATTACCAAATAGGGTTCCATATTTGTCATACTTGCAATGTCTGGAGTAGCATGCTAATTTGCATTTGTGTCAGGAAACTAAATGACAGAGTTTGTTGCTGAAACATCACTAAAAGAGAAGGTGATGCTTGATTTCCATAGGTAATTAGTTGTGAATATTGCTGCTCTGAGTGACCAAAAAAATTGCATAACTGACACCGGACCTGTCGTGTATAAGGCCACTGATTGGGTGATGTTCAGTTAGACTGTTGCTCTCAATTGCCCCCATAACCACGATTTTGCTGCCAAGAACCATTACTTTTACGACGTTAATTCTGACCACCGGACTAGTTGAAGAAGCTGTGAGTATTCCTCCAACCACTACGTCTTCCTTTGCCTCGATTATAAGAGGAACCATTGCCATTAAAAATAAAAAAGCCACGTTGAGCAACGAAAGCAAAGGGAGGCTCAACAAGGGTAGACAACAATGGTGCAACAGTAAGAATAAATTAAAGAGAGCTCCTATGTAAAAATTCATAGGTAAAAAACTTAAGAGTAGGGAAGAGGCTCAATCTTGGTCAACAAACTTGTAACCAAATCATGAAATTCATTATAAAAGCCCCAAAAAACATATAAATTGAAATTAGTAAGGGAGATAGGCCTGCCTACTGCTACTAATTCATCAAATAATCCCTTAGCTTTCTAGAAATAAATGGTGACAGTATCATCACCTTGATGAAGATCTTGAAGAGAACCATGTAATTACATATTCTGAGAGTTGGATGGTGAAACAAGGGCGTGTTCTAGTATGCTCTAAACTCTAGCAAAAGTTAGACAATCAATCACAAGATGGAGGACATTCATAGAAAGAGAGGAGAGAAGAGCACTAAGGATGAGTTGATCTTGTTATTTCCATGTCAGAAAAGCTTGATTAATACCAGAACTGAAGGTGATAGAGGCAACAAAAGTATCACTTGGCAGGACGTGGGGAGAAGGACATGGAAATGAGTCATCGACAAACGAGAAAACATCTTGACCAATCAAATATGGTTTCATCTGCATACACCAATATAGATAGTTCATGTTGGTAAGCTTGAGATTAATTACTTATTGTGTCTTGGAGATGGGAATAATGGCTGCCAAAGAACTAACAGTTGCTGTCACAGCAGATGCAGAGGAGAGCACAGGCAGCGGTGTTACCAGGAAAGATGAAGCAGGAGAAGAAGAGCTGACATTGATGCCAATAACAACAGTAATTGGAGGGATCTATAGATGGAGGAAATCTGACGGAATCGTCAACAAAAGAAATAAGAAACAAGTCAGCACCAGGTTCGGCAACAAAGAAACCAACAGCTGCATAGGAAGAAAAAAATAAATATGTTAAGATAGATACGCTTGATACCAAATTAAAGTAGCGTTTTTTTGTAAATTAGGAGGCTTGCATAATATGATAGCCACCATCTCTCTCTCCCTTTATATATATATATATATATATATAAAAAGAAATACTACACAAAATAAATTGATATAAAATAAATACAATATTTCCTATAATAAATGACATTCCATAATAATACCGTACCATACCATTTGCCATCAGTCATTTTTAACATTTTAATGTTAAGAATGACTTTATGCATAATACTTACATCATGTACAGTGTATTGTAATGTCGAAGCAGTTGGCAATGGTGGCAGCTTACTGTCATTGTCGCAACAGTTGGTAGCGGTGGGGATTGGTGCTTATGAACCCGTGAGCTGAACGGACAGTTGATGGAAACTTGGGTTTTGTTTGCATGCACGTAATTATGGAGCGGAGTTGTCAGCAGGGGCGGAGCCACGTAGGGTAATGAGGGGGCAATTGCCCCCTTAATCTTTTTTTTTTTTCTTTAATTTCTTTTATATTAATATTAATAATATCTAGCAGATTTTTTTTTGTTGGTTATCAATTAATCTAAATTAGCTATTGTTAACTTTAGAGGTGAGAAAAAAATAAAAAAACTAATTAAATCTAAAA
>Ga0307510_10010945_pt1 | contig 10779 bp, 11 predicted proteins | sample 12_EM_MG_FD_207224 | JGI IMG/M metagenome (GOLD analysis project Ga0307510, IMG submission 207224) | Populus trichocarpa ectomycorrhiza microbial communities from riparian zone in the Pacific Northwest, United States - 12_EM | ecosystem: Host-associated > Plants > Roots > Unclassified | place... | reverse complement strand
ACCCCATGCGATACGTTATTAAACGCGGCCTCACCACGTTCACCACGATCGGTTGTTTGACTGGATTTGAGTCTCATGTTCGCCGTTACTTCACCCTAGGCAGCCGCGATTCGGTGGAAGCAGCAGTATACCCCTATGACAACGACTCCGGTCCGTTCTGCAGGGGCGGGGACTCTGGATCCATCATCGTCGACGCCCTCGGCAAGTTCGTTGCCCTCCTCACTAGTGGCACGGGTCCAACCGATTCTTCTGACATCACGTTTGGTTCCCCAATGTACTGGCTCTGGGAGATCATCAAGGACCAGTTCCCCGGTGCCAACCTCTACTTCGAAGACGATGACAACTAGGTTTGTCTCTTCCTTCTGCCCCATCCTCTTGTACTTATAACTCACAACCTTAATGTGAAGGCCTTGGCAAGACGTCTCATATCATTTCTTTCTACGACTACTCCCTCTCCCCTATCCTTACGGTCCTTGTCATTCAGTAGTACCAACTGTCCTTATAAAGATAACAAAACCATAATCAGTAGTGCTGGCAAGCGGCATAGCCCACGACCAACGTCAGAACTACCCTCAGCGATGCTGGCATCAGCAAAACGGTGATTTGGTGAAGTGCGAAAGTGGAAAAAGTGTGAAAAAGTACTTGGAATAAAGCGGCGGCGAACCGAAGGACCTCAATAAAAATACCGCCGAAGTGACCTGTAGGTCACTATACATCAGGAGAAACCTACGTGACTAGGCGAGGGTATTTTGTGCTAACCGGGAACTAGTAAGCAATACTATTCAGTTAGATCGTTTGGCTAGCTATCGTTATGCATGCTCTGAGGACCATAGTATTCATTCAAGTCATCCGTATTGAGCATTGTTTCCCTCGCTGGTTGTGCTGGGGCCATCAGAAAATGTGGCACACACTTTTTTTCTCAGTTTTCTTGGCTTATCCGAGGTTTTTGTTGATTATTCGTCATTATATTGTCATTATATAACGTAGGTCCAAAGCCATCAATTTTGAGCGGTCCAAATGGCGGGGAGCCATCAAAAATAAGGTAGAACAAGCCAGGATAAGCGCAATAACTAAATAAGCTGGTGCCCCTTTTCCTGATGGCAGCAAATAATTTTTTTGCATCTTTCCCGATGCTAATGGACGATCCCGAGGATGGTCGGATTCGGATAGAGCCCAAGGCGAGTTTTCTGTGTTTCGCTGGTGGATCCCCAGAGTCTATGAACTTGGGTCAAATTCCAGCCTAGTAGGTGGATCTGTGCCCATTAAGTGCCCGTAAGCACCCAAGGTGAGACCATGAACTCACTGGGTGAGTTTGTGGTCCCAGGTGCTGTGACCATGGGAAATATCCACTATGTGTGTGTTGAGCAGCGCAGAGTATATTCTATATACTACATGGTACTCTAGTCTTACCTTATTGGAGAGGGGTGAGGGTAGAGGCTGGGAGGCTGGTTGGTTGAGAGTAAGTTGTGGTAAGAGCACAAGACATGTTAGATTGTTGTGGTACAACAGGTGGTCCTTATATACAAGTCTAACAATGTGATGGTCACAGCTGTAAAGCGTGACTCAGCCACTGATGGTCACATAAAGTGACTCATCTGGTATTATCAACCGGGCCGCTTACTCATTCAAGTCAAGTAACTCCGGGATATGTTAATGCCAGTACCGGACTGACTAGCGTGGATATGACCCACTTCAACAGTGTGTTATCCCTGGGCTTGCCATGGGCTCACCAGGTGAGCTGGTGGGTCCTGGGTGTTGTGATCATGGGAAAACCCACCACACATCATCCCAGGGCTCACCCAGGCTTCCTCCTCCCATCAAAATATTTCTGGGAGGATGATTGGGTGTGGGAAAATATTCCCGTGGCATCCCCCCTTCCGGATGACCACCTGCATCAGGAAACACAACTTTGCTGTGTAGGGCTACATAGCCCTACCATAACCCTATATAGCTCTACACAGCAAAGTTGTGTTTCCTGATGTGGGTGGTCCCACCAGCCGAAATTTATTAATATATTTATTTTACCTTGTGTATGCATTATTTTATTGGCTGAATAAAAAAGTGTGTACACAAAAATGTGTGAAATAAAATATATATATAATACTAGTTCCTAGAGAATACAAATCGCAGCCGATCCTGCTAAATGTGGCCTCAAATGGATGAGAATTGAGCAAGATATGCTCAATTTTTGTCCTGAGGAAAAGTGAGCATCCCAGCTCACCGTGTGGATTGATGGGATTGATTGTAACTTCCTTTTTGGGAACACACAGCTTCCCCTGCTCACACCCAGGCTCACTCGCCCCTTTCATTCACAATAGTGGGGCACTCATGTGAGCAGGGCCTTAGCCCTTTTATATACTAACTATTTTGATATATATCTAGGTTTTGAGACCACCCCAGGGTTATTTGGTAGGGGTTTTGTTACCCTCACCTGGGATGGTGGGGCACAGATCCCCTTTTCATGCGCCACACAGGTGAGTAGTGCATTATATATTTAAGGAGACTATTCTATTGATATAATTGAAGGGAATTGATCCCTCCTGGGTCTGTTTAGCATGAGTTTTGACCCCTTTTCAGGGGGGTCAAAACACAAAAATCACATTGCGTCTTAATGTGGCATGCGGTCATTTTGCCCTTTTGGGCATCTATTTACTTGCGTTTCCCACCTCAGGAGATGTAGACACATTTGAGTCAAAACTCAGAATTGTGTCTTGATGCAGTAAGTAAATATTTTGCTACTACATACACTGGTTTTACTAACACAGACCTCCAAATCCCCATATTTTTTATCTTGATTAGTGCAGTTTTACCCTCTACACACCTGGATCAGATTGATGGGTGATACTGCATCTGGGTCACTAACCCTTGCAAATATTGCTTATTCTGTCTGGCAGCCAGGTCTATAGTGAGTCTAATATATGCTCCTATAAGGTCTAGCCAGTGCACCTAACCCACTCTTCACAATTCTCATTTTTACCTTTCAGCACCCTTTCACTAAATTTGGGGTATATACTAATCCCCATGGCTCAGGATCTGGGGAGATTATTTTAATAGATGATTATTTGCAATGTATATATAATTTTTGTCTGTAGAATACACCAATAAACAAGTTTTTGTGATTTTGTGTTGTATCCGAGTTCCGATCACTTTGGCACCCAAGATATGGTAGCGATTGTGGGAAAATATCTGGCTCACTCTGGGGTCACCGGTGCAAAAACTCACCTCCCACCACACAACAAATACACAACCTGGTGGGCTGTAATTTTGAGGATGGGTTAATATATATATACCATGTGTCAAAATTTAGGATCAATAAATTAGTATATACAATGATCATAAAAACCACCATTCTGGTTTGGTTCAGAGTTCCCAAGAGTGCATCTTGAGAACAAAGTAGGGGACCACCCTAGGTTTTTTTGTAACTTAGATTTACATGGTAGGTGATGTAATGCTGCATGTCTTTAGGGTATAATACCAGACATACAGTTCATGGTACCTGGAACTCACCTATTTTTGGACATATCTCTCCCCAGTGTGTGGACACAGTAGAATAGTTTCATTTGTATACATACAGTGCTAGAACACATAAATAACATGTAATCTACATTATAGAACAATTTTCCAAACAAAATATAACAAATAACTCAATGGAAGATACAGAAACTAGAATAACTTACCAATCACTACTCCAATGAACAAGCAGACTTGGGACTTTATATTAGTCATACAGATCACCCAGGATTCAGTCTAAACGAACAAAAAAACAAGATTTGGGGATAGAAGGAGGGGGGAAATATTGAGTGAAAAGTGACAGAAAAGGAAATACTCACTGTGAATGCATAAAAAGAGGCAGGATATGTAGAAATAATGTATTTCTATAAAATAAAATCAGTTTTGCATGATTGAAAAGCAGCTGGGGTGATACATCAGAGGATATACCCATCAACCTAAAAAATATGTGCAGGGGAGCACCCAAGAATGCTTGGAAAATTATAGGGAGCTGAAATGACTTTAAACAATGTAAATAAAATGTAAGTAAAGGTTTAAGTCATAAGAACAAACATACCATGAGTGGGAGAAAGAAATATTCCAAAATGTGTCTACATCTCCCAAGGTGGGAAACATGAGCATGCCAATGTGGGAGGGGTGTGACCACCTATATATATTCCATCACAATCATGCACCATAATCTAGCACCCGTTAAGCGCCCGTCACCTTCCATAAAAGGAAATTGACTTACCTCTGGCGAGTCAGTGGGTTGATCAGGTGAGTCTCAGGCTTACCGGGTGAGTCAGTGGGCTCACCAGGTAGGTTGGTGGGTCTGCCACTGGTTTACACCAATAAATCACCAGGGGGTGACCCTGTGGGCCTTCTGCCATCAACCCATCCCATCTCACCATCATAACCTTCCTTTAGCCATCCCTCCTTTTGGGTGACCATCTCAGGGGTCATACTACTCATCTTTTATTTATATGTTTTATTTACCTTACAGAATTATTATTTTATTGGTTTGTTTTTACAGCATAAAGAGAAATATAAAATGAATATTGTTCCCTGCCCCTATAGGATGTAAATCGCAGCCAGTCCCACCCAACACAGCCTCAAATGGACAGGGTTTAGGTGAGATACAGTCAGTTTCTATCTTGGGCACAACTCGAAGTGAGCATTGCCAGCTCATCATGTGGGGTTTCATATCTGCCTTTCTTTTTCGCAACACATGGCTTCCCCAGATAGATGGTAAGTGATAGGACAATGTTGTGGGATTCAGGAAATTGAGAATACTGTATCTACAATTCATTGTGTTCTTATATACTAGAATTCAATACCTGTGATTCATTGATGAGCTCCTGTATAGATGCCATGTAGCCTCACAAACCTTGCTTTCTGGGGTGGATGGTTAGCATTCAGGTTACCCCCCTTGATTCTACCTTAGAGATTAATGACATTGATTAAAAGTTGACCATGCCAATCTCCAAATGACAGCCATGTCAACTCCACAACCCTAGTTATGTTGAGCCGGTGCTTCTAATTGACAGAAGCTCTTCAGCACCATGCCATAGCTAAGCAAGGCCTTTGGCATAGTCCACATCATTGACATGTCCCCCAGCAATTTACTGGGTTCTTTAACACCCACCCATATATTGGCAACCCAGTGTCAGGAATTTCCTATTCCTAACATGCTCAACACGTACACGCACACTACGTCTCCCTCAAACGACACCCCACATGATCACTACAAGCCATACCAACAGGAAACCCTCGCTCATCATCCCACCATTCCTACCACCACATTCCTTCTCCAACAACTATCACTACGACCACCAAATACCACCATTCATTACGACCAACCAACCACAGTCACTATGACACAATGTACCCAACAACCAATACCTAAAAGGATCCACCCCTACCCGACTGGAACTCACGACCCTGGGCACAGCGATCTCGGCCACCTCGGTCACACCGGTCAAGGACCCTTTGGTACAACGGTTAACCACGCTCCCTCTTTATTTATCTATAAGAGGATTCCAGGTACATAAACAAGGGCAAACACGATACATGCGCAGACAATACCAAACATGTACATACATGGTCCGTGCGCACTCGGCTAGTATATAGGCCCCGCTAGTTAGACGCGTATTCCCTTAGATTTATCAACACAGGATTCTCCCTCCTAGGTTATCCCTAGTTGCCAGGATTTCACGTGTTACCCTGAGTCCCATTCTTGTCCCCTCCTACAATCCTTTCCTTTGGCATTCAAGGCCGACCGAGTACCTCTCAAGCACAACTAATGGGTCGGCAATACTGAGACCTGCTCAAGCGTCTAGAAGAACATTATCATCGGTTACCCAGCCAGCGCTGTCCTATCTCTAGGGTGACCTTGCCATGGAGGTTTGCCCTGACACCCAGGTCCCAGGTGAGTCTGACAACGGTCAAGTGGAGCATGAGGTGCAGCTTAGTCCCTATGATAACACCATGAGCAGCTAGCTTCTGCTCTACATCAGGTATGTTTGATTCCTCTGCTATTCTACCAAGCACAAGCAGGCAACTGATGTCACTTACTGCTTCATGAATTTACAGAGAATGGACTGTTCTCAGAATGAATCATGCTGGCAGATACCAAATCCACTCAGAAATATCACCTGTCCTCCTGTTGAACTGTAACTGCTCCCCCTGGTCATACCACGTCACCCCCAACATGTCATACATGCTACCCTCCTACTATGCGCTCACAGTATAGCTGCAATCATGCTGGTCCTTCCTCTGCTCTGCCTCAATCATATCTGACCAGTATGGCCCACCTGGGCTCACTCCACTCACCCAGCAACATCACTGACCACTTGTGAACTTGCCAGACAACACTTTATCTCAGCTTATGGTTAATGCCTAGTAATCTGAGTTTTTTTCATTTACATAAATCCTGATCCAAGCTTTCCTAAAAGTCTACATGCATCTGACACCAAGTGAACAGGATCCTGTTGTGATCCCACTGTGCCTCTGAGTAACCAAATGCCATGTAAGCGCAGGGCATGAGCATACTGAGAGTGGGAGCCTGTACCCCTTCCGGTACAACCAGTTCCCCCTTGAGAGGTTAAGTTTAATCTTATGGATGTAGTGCCCTGAACACTGAAGGTGCCTGACCGCCAAAGCAGTGGGGTCTGTATCGCACATGGTTAACATTTTTCAGTGGCCATTAGCGGTCACAGCATACCTCAGTCATGTCTTGTGGATTAGAACACAGTGCCAAAGGTCTGAGGTGCCATCTGGACGTGCCATCCTCATTGCTAGGGCTGGGATAGAGATTGGTTTGTGATTGCTGTGTCCTTGAAGACAAGAAAACAACATACTGGAGCCTGCTGTGGTCCAAGGATTGATATAGTTGGACTCCTGTCCAAGGCAAGCATGCCGTTGGTGATGGCTGTAGATCTCTGAGGGAGGCATGGATTTTATGGGAACAGAAAGGGGATAGAGGCATGCCGCTTTGCACCTCCTCTTCACATCCATTAGGGAGGGAACTTACATTGGGCTCCTCAGACATGGCCCAACCCACACCTGATATTGTAAGAATTGATTCATCACCCCTGCCTCACATTGAGCACGCATTGTTCAACATGCCTTTTGACCACTGGGACTCACTTCTCACATGATTGACCCACCAACCACCCACTCATGTGGTTGCTCACCCAATTGTCTTACCCAGCACCACTGACTCACCAGTGAGCTCAATCAACCCACTGATTTATTACCCAAGTACTCATGACCTGCCTTGCTCAGCTGTTTGATTATATAGTCATTGTTGATTTCCTTTCTTGATGTATGACTTCCTGGACCCATGTTCTACAAAGGGCAATCAGATTACATGCACAAGAGCAGTGAGCTGATCCTATGGTGGCCAGGTGAGTTGGTGAGTCAGCATCACAGGTGAGCCAGTGAGTTGATCATGTGAGGAGTGAATTGATTGCATGAGGGGTGCCTGAACTTGTAATGGTAAGTTGGCAAGTCGGTGAGTCACAGGAGGGGGGGGAGTCAGTGAGTTGGTAAAACCAAGTGAAACATGGTCCTGGGTAGGTCTGCCATCAGTTGAGTGGAATTAGACGTACAGCATAGCCTCTATAATAACATTATGAGGACCACCAGCTCCAGGGATCACATCAGAGTACATTTGATTCCTTGCCATGCTAGTGCAAGTGGGTGACTGGCGCTACTTCCTGGTTTCATAAATTTGTGGGGAATGAACTGTGAATTGTGCCAGATACCAAATCAACTTAGGAACATCACCTAATCTTCTGTTAACCACAACCGCCCCAGTTTATACCCTGTTGCCCCCAAAACGTCTATCCTGCCTCTTACTATATTCCAATTGCACTAGCCTTCCTCCAGTGCTCTGTCTTGGTCATATCCACCCCCAACCTACATACCCTCAAGGCACTCTTGATGTGAAACTAACTTTCCATCCTGCTCCTCCTGACAATATATATCCCCCATATCTCTCACCTCTGACATGTCTGCACTTCCTGCCTTGAACAATGTCATGAACTGGTACAGGCACCGTCTCATGAAGGCTAGTGTAGTTGACACCACCAGTACTCCCCCATGGCAAGTGATTGAATATTTCAGAGCCTTTGCAGCAGAAATGGGATGTCAGTTGTGATCAAGGTTGCAACATCCGCAACAGATGAACTTTCAGACAAGTTAAAGTGATGCACGCAGTCCAGTTATCATCTATGCAACATTCTAACTCGAGATACAGGAATGCATCAACAGACCTCATAAACAGAGCCAACAAAGAATGATTGGGAAGGTTTGTACAAAGATGGTGGGGTTACATAAAACCTCTGTTGGTGACTAGTTAAACTGGCTAGTAGCTGTAAGAAGGGCCACTCCATGCAGCTGTGGCACTGGCCTCATCTCTGAACCTTTAGGAAACCCATCACTTCACTAAAAACCTTTTTGCTGATTGCTTTGCACTCCTGATGTCTAGCTAAAAGATCAACCTCTTCTCTTTCCCATACTACCTTAGCCTCCATGTTATAGTCTTCAAGCAGTCTGTTGCACTGCCCTGTGCTCAGAACGTCCTCATTGGAGAATACATGAACCATTGTTTGAACTGCTTGGAGGAGAATGAACTTGAACATCTGCAGTGGCCTCAGTGTCATTAACTCACTCCCCAGTGCCACACTCACATGGATACCATGCACATGCTGGTTTTCTTCCCACCAATGTTTGTCCAGGATCACAGACTCCTCCATGTGAGGAGCCAGTTCTCTGGTGAGGCTCATGAGGTGGTGCAGCGATTCCTCTTTGATCTCTACGATTTTCTGCAGCCAGGGCTCAATCTCACAGAAATCACTTCCTGAGATGCCAAGTGTTTGTTCCAACCCACCAGAGTCACTGTCAGATATTGCACAACTGCTCAGAGAGTTACCACAGTTCCAGGGAGTTCTTGCTATTTTTTGGTAGTGGTGTATCAAAGAGGGGATGGGTGGGTAGTTGTACAATGTCGACATCTCAGCATACCATGGGTTTTGTCAAAACTCCACTCCAGCCCAATCTGACGTGATTACAAAATGCCCAGTTTGTTTCATAGCACCAACAAACCCCTCCCCAACATCAGGCAATGGGTCAGTATTCCAGCTAAGCTACCAATTTGAGGTGTAAAAAATTCCTCATCACATGACCCCCCAGGTTTTCCTTTACCCTTGTAAAATCCTAGTGAAATTGCAACAACCCAAACAACCAAAATATGCACCATCAACATCTCTAAGTCCTGTGGAAGCTTTGCTCTCCACCCTTGTTTACCTGACCCCAAGTCAACATGAAAGCATCTGACTGTTTGGCTCACCTCACTTCCAATGCCTGATAAACTCAATCCCCTTAATGCTGTGTAAGATCTCCACTTAGCTACAAATCCACAAATAGAAAAAAAGTACCTTGCAAGCCCTCAGCTAAAGGCAGGAGACTTTCCTAGTTAGACATGTCACCACATACAGAAAGATTAAGCCTCCCACCAGATCTCAAAGAGGTTAAACCTGTCCGAAAAAATATATGGGCACTAGAGATTGTAATTGAATTATAATTACTGATTTTGGCGGGGACATGTGGATCATCTGATTATAATTACATCAAACTTTTTTCAGACACCACTCAGGTGTATCTCATGACGTGTTCAACAAAGCACCCCTGTTTGAAGATCCAGATCTGGACCCCTTAAGTAAACTAAAGATGTTGCATTGACAACAACAAAGTCAATGGATTCTATGAACACCCGCCCCTCAACTGTGATCAAAATTGAACTATCCAGTGATGGCAGTGACAATTGTAGCAGCAGTGGTGATGGGGAACACAATAATTAGTGTGGTATTGCATTGAAAAATCTAGGATACCTATGGCTGGAGATCACCAGTCACTAGTCACTGCTTGAGATTTTCTACAGTGGGAAGACCCTGCAGTGAACAGATGGACTTAACATTATTTTGTGGTGAGAGTACTGAAATTAAGTACATATGTACTTTCTATGATGTACTGCTTGATAGTAGATTTTTGTACTTATTAGCTGGTACACATAAGGTGAATTAATACATAATAGCACTCCTAAGTGCTGACTTTTGACTGTGGGGCTCCTGTATTATTGGGCTGATGAACTAGACTAAGTCTTAGGAAACAATGTTGTTGTTCTCTTCACTACAGTACAAAAATTGCCAACTTAGCAGGAGTTTATGAGCTTATCTCTTCTTACAGGAAACATTTTTCTGATAAGCTTGTTACAACTAACAAACTGCTCTTCAAATGTATAAACAGTGAGTTATCAGGCTCCACTGATACCAGTACTGATGGAGAGTTTCTGAGCTGAATGTAGGGCTTAGGAGTGTAACTGACAGGAAACTGGTTGAGTCTGTAAACAAAATTTATAGCCAGACTTCAATTAATCTTCCTGATGACGTTAGGTGTATTTTGAAAAAAATATGACATGAATAAAATAGTGGAAGCTTGTGAATTGTGACCAGCAGTGAGCATGAACCTTCATTGCAAATAGGTCCGGTTTCTGAAAAAGACAAAAAGTGTTGTATAAGGCCAGGAAATGTACTGGGAGCTTAGCGGTAAGCAAGGGAAGTGTTTAGAATGGCCTAAACTACAATATAGGGGGGCCCAATTGGTCATGTGACCCGGTCGGTGGGCTTGCGTTTTTGTGAGTGGGCAGACTTGGGTTTTGGTGAGCGTAGACTGGGTTTGTAGTGTGGTTTGTAGTGTATAGACTCGGGTTTGTAGTGTGCAGACTTG
>Ga0307510_10010944_pt1 | contig 10779 bp, 10 predicted proteins | sample 12_EM_MG_FD_207224 | JGI IMG/M metagenome (GOLD analysis project Ga0307510, IMG submission 207224) | Populus trichocarpa ectomycorrhiza microbial communities from riparian zone in the Pacific Northwest, United States - 12_EM | ecosystem: Host-associated > Plants > Roots > Unclassified | place... | reverse complement strand
GTTTTTCATCGGAGATGCCAAAAAGGTCCTCCGAAAAGAAAGCGATCCAGGATCTCCATAACGTTCTCTATTGTTGTGGGTCCGACATAAAACAGCTCTGGGCAGATGATGCCGTTCAGCAGGTACTCAATGGACCCGAATCACCATTAGAGTCATCGGGATTGTGAGTTAGCGACGGTGCATTCGGTATACCCTAGGTTCAGGCTCACCTAGACCCCAGTTCCATGGAGGATATTGATCGACTTTTGGAGAGAGACTACGAGCCTTCGGATAAGGATGTCGTCAAAGCGAGGCTTCGTACTGTCGGTGTCCAGGAGTACCACTTCAGCATCCCTAGGGGTATGTATCCGGTCCCTGATGCCAGCGAAGCACCTTGCCTAACCCTCATTCAGACGGGAGGTGTGAAGACTGGATCTTATACGATGTCGGCGGCTCGAGGACATCTGTAAGTCCTAGCTCTGCCTCTCGACTTCGTATTGCCTGACGGGGTAATGTGATCCGATGATAGCGACACGCCTGGTGCTCCTACTTTGACGATATCAATTCTATCATCTTTCTAGCTCCAGTGAGCTGCTTCGATCAATGTTTGGCAGAAGACCCTAGCGTGAGCCGCCTGGAGGATAGCCTCCTTATATGGCGTCACGTTTGCAACTCCAAACTCCTAGCGAACATCCAGCTTATCCTGTACGTGCCCCTCCAAATTCGGTGTTTCAACTTTGACAAACTTCTCTCGGATGCACATGCAGTTTGCTCAACAAGATCGACTTATTGAAGAAAAAACTGGAGTCCGGGGTCCGCTTCGACAAACATGTTGTCAGCTACAGGAACAGCCCGAACGATGTTCCTTCTGTAACTTCCTGTGAGGTTTTTGAGGGGTTAAAGTGCCTGGTTTATGGCTAACCCGTATCACCGGATACAGTCTTGAAGCAACGGTTCAAAACAATCCTCAAAAGCTCTGGAAGCGAACGATGCTTCCACTGTCACCTAACATCGGCTACCGTGCGTGTCACCCTTTCTCACAATTTTGGATGCATCGCAGCTAAATCTGGATTTGGATACAACGGGATAGGATACGAAAGCTGTAGCTACTATACAGACCGCTGTCTACGACGGGATCGTCCGTGATGCTCTCCAACGGTACACAACGCTCCTGTAACGTATTCTTCGGCAGTTCGTCCGGGGCCCCTCCACTTCTGTCTTCCAAAAGACATGATCCCGTGCGCACGCGTTGTTTATTTCGGACCTCCCATTAGTCGTGGCCCTTGTCCGACCACAGAAGCCCTACATGCCAGGAGTTCCCAGTAGTCCAGCACCCATGTATTTTCCTTTGCGATGACTCGTGATTTTCCGGTGTACACCTATTCCGTGATGCGTCTCCGGTGTGGTTTGTTCTTGAAGCTTGACCCTCGATACCCTGCCCACAAGCATGTACTTAATCGCACCGGACTCCCTTACTTAATGCCATACCGTTCGAAATTTATCGCATTCCCACACCACTTGAACCACCGAACGAGTGTTTGCCGCTGTGCCATGCGTAAAGATATCTCGCGGACTCACCCGTTTTTTATGGCGGGACTGATTATTTTCCGTCAACGGGCGATGCTGCCCTTCAATTCCTTGGTACCCACTTTACTCTATCTCGTGATCCTTCACTGGGGTGACCCACTCACTCACGTCCTGTTTTCTGGGCGTGTGAATTACCGCGCGGCGGCCGCGGCCTACTAGTAACGACACAGACTTCATACTCCGGCTTACAGCGGTGTCCACGTATGAGGAAACCGGAGGGCTGGGGAATCATTAAGCACGCTGACACGCGTACACGTAGTCACCACGACAAAGACGTCGAGGTGGAGTGGGGAATGACACTTGGTCAACGCTGCTTATTCTGAAGATCTGGTTCACAACTTCTCTTCTGTCCCAAGTAACCTCTACTTCCGAGGGCCATTGGGGTGCTTACCCATCGTAGTTGGTTTCTGGCGAGGACGATATTTGGAGGATCGCTCTCCCGACGTGCCTACCCTATAGGTAACGCATCGCTTCACGGTCCGCCACGAATCGTGAGCCGTTGTCGTTGCCTGGCCACCGATGGCAGAGTGAGTGGGTTCGGCTACCAATCTCACTGATATGTGAAAGCTAGTATATTTTACCATAAGGCATACTTGGAGTTCGTACAACGAGGAAGCACGATAACCCAAACTGAGGTCCAAGTGCTTCAATGAAATGACCAAACTCTGCGGGTTACATTGATATTAATAAGATCTTAAGCACTGCAGACCCGGGGCTGTCTGGTACCTCGAGCTTCACATAAGTTTCTTTGTTGACGTTGTTTAGAAGCTAGACACGGATGATCAACTACGTTGGGAGTTGCACAGTGATTATAGACTTACGGAGAATTCCCCTGTCGCGCAGATCCTGTCTTTCTTGAAGATACCCACCCGCAGGATCAATTCTAAAGAGACAGTTTGTCCATGATACTGTCTATCCGTCTCAAACGACCAGCCCTCCGGACCGCCCCTGTGTGAGAATATTCAGTGATGGCAGAGAGAGTAAAAATGAACAAAGTACAAACCATGTATGTTCACCCGAAGTATCCAAAATCTTCGTCGGTGAACTCGTGTACGTCTTGTTCCCGTACTTTAACCTGACAGAAAACGGCTGTTGTTTTGTTTTGACCTGTCGAACGAAACTTTGATACTCATAAGCAGCAACTTCACCCTCCCAGGTAGCTCCATCGCCGACTGTCCCTCAGGGGTGGGTGTGAATTTGGGAAGGGAGCAGAATCGTGAGAGGGCATCGCAGACTTGAGCGGTTGACGGGCGTTTCGCAGGGTCCTTGCCCCAGCATTTCCGAAGGAACTCCCAGACCGTGTCGTCGATCCCGGAGGGTTTTTGAGGAAATTCTCCGACCTGTACCTTTTCTAGTACCGCGGTATTGTTCGATCCGGAGTATGGTATATTCCCCGTCAAGGCCTAGCAAATCAACGTGAAATTTGGCCCTCGGGTGGGATGGATACTGGACAGTGCGAGCCCACCTCATAGACAACCATGCCCATTCCGTACACATCGTTCTCTTTAGTTGCAAGAATCTTATCAACGCTACCACAGCAAAGCTCATCGGGCGAAAGGATTTCCGGTCCCATATACCGGTGGTCGTCGATGACTCCGTCCAGCGCAGATTGAACATGTCCCGCAATTGAGGTCCCAGGTACGGCCACAATTGAGCTGCGACCTGCAGTAGCCAGTCGAGCTGTACCACTGTAATCTATGAGTATATGACTCTGTCGATAACGTTAGTTCTCGTCAATAAGGATAGCGCTTTGCTTACCGGTCTCAAGGAGCCATGAACCAGACGATTTTTATGCAGGAAGCGCAATCCACTGGCGGCGTCCGATAACTGTTTTCGAATGCGGATAAGCGTCAGGAGTATGCGACTTGTTTGAATGTACTTGCCAGCTCGAATTGATTGATATCTGGATTCTTCTTTAGATACTCCATGATGTTTCCGTTTCCGTACCAGGGAAATACCAGGCAAAACTCGGAGACTGTAGTGGATACCCCGTAAAACGGGAGAATGTTTTTGTGTTCGAGCTGCTTCATCAACACCACTTCCTTGCAAAACCGCTACCTCGTTTGTCAGAATGTAACCCTCCGGCGCTACCGCATGACCCACTTACACTTTTGGTTCTTTGTATGTGAGGATCGTCTCGAGGCACTCTGAGAACTTTGAGGGCTACCATCTCACCCTTGTATCTACCCCTCCAAATTTCGGTTGCCTTGGAGATGCGTTGTGCACACTCTCCCTCCTTCCTGATCCCCTCAAGTTTATATGATCCCGGGACTGTCCGGTTTTTACCACATAGCTTCCGGAGTTCGATAATAGTTTGCCCCTTCGATTCCGAGATCCCATGCGCGAGCTTCTGGAACGGGAGCATGATCAGAACCGGAAAGGGGGATCGTGAGCTGTGTCACCTCAGCAATTTCATTTATGCGCCTTTCACAATCTTCGAAGGTCACCGGTTCAGGCATTCCAGGGCCAGCATCCTGGCTGTAATTATCTTGCGAGGTTCCCGATGATCGAGTTGAAACTGGCTCTTCGTCGCTGGACATTGGAGACGTAGGTCCATGGTTCGTTGTCTCATCAAGGCTTTGCGAGTCTGTTGACTGCGACAAAGTTTTAGGGTTCTCGGTGGTCGAACTCAACTCGGCTCCCCATCCCTGGGAACTAGGGGTGCGTGTCCATGGAGTTGAAGTGGATGAAGACAGGTTCGCAGCACGAGACCTGTAGCTGTGGGAGGTATGTCAAGACGCTAATTCATACAGAGAGAGAACACTGACCATTCGCGTAGAAATCCGACCACTTCCATTACTGTTGGCCGATTAACAGGGTCTTTCCCCCAACAGCGGAGCGTCATGTCCCATACTTGGTCTGTTAGGCCTAGCTTCTGCGTCTCCTGCGGGCGAGCCGGCCGTTTGTCGTTCACAATCGCTGTAATGACGACTGGGGTTCTTAACTCGCCAAATGGATACCTTCCTGTGAAAACCTTGAACGGGATACAGATGTCAGATAAACCATCTACTCCTGCCTCCAGGATTAGCCGTGAGGACCAACCTCTATCACAACCATGCCAAAAGCGAAGATGTCTGCTTCCCGCGTGTTTTTTTCGCCTCTTTGAAGGACCTCTGGCGCAGACCATCTCACAGTATTTCCCCGTACCCGAGTGACGGGAACAGAGCTCAACCCGCCAACAACTGAGGCCGACCCAAAATCCGTCAAACGCGCATGTCCACTGTGGTCAACGAGAATGTTGGGCTGGCGAAAGGTTATTGCCGCGGTTTAAACGACCTAGAGAAGGCACTTGCCCCTTTCAAGTCTCCGTGTATCGTATAGTTTGCGTGAAGATAGTCGAGACCTTCTGCCACATCTAATAACTAGGGAAGATGATGTTGTCAGCCATGTAGTGGATACAGAGGAAAGACTCACCAGGCCGATCCGATCCGCGCCCGGACGTTTCCTGACATACTCCGTCAGAGTCCCGTTTGGCATGTACTCCGACACAAATTGCAAATGTTTCGTTGAAACACTAATGAACGGAACGATGTTTGGATGCCTCAACCTTTTCCACAAGACAGCCTCTCTGAAGAATGACTGTGGGGCACACAGGTGAGTGTTCTCCAGTAGCGCGGAATGGTCATGTCGATACCGAGTACAAACCTTCGTAACGGTCTCGCGATTTTTCACGGATACCCTCAAGCACTTGATGCACACTTTCCTCCCGCGGTGGGTACCTTCCCACACATCAGCGAAGCCACCGTCGGCGATCGGGTAACCACCAATTTTGACAAGATCGTCGGATGCGTTGTATGAGCATGGTAGGGTCATGTGGTATTCACAGATGGCTTGCAGTTTGTGCAGACATTGCCGGTAAATATTGTCGGTAACTGGAATGGTACAGAGGGTCTGTAGGATGTGTTTCATAACCGGTTGAAAGTCCGGACGGAGAGAACATACTTCGTCGAGGAAATTCACCAGCCGAGCCAACTCCGATCCCTGAAGGTTGGACGAATATTGTTCCCCTTCGTCATCCAGAATAAAGCAATATAGGCAGCGTAAGAAATCGGGAGATGATGTGTCAAGCGAGTAGAGGTATTGTAATACTTGAGAAGTGGGCATCGCGGGCGGATGCGCCTCTGGGATTGCGTGGCGGGCGGCGCGGGGATCGTCAGGGGAAAGGATACCTCGTGGTGGCCTCAGTCCCACCATGAGGCAGAGCCACCATCGCTGGAGGGAGCGTGGTCATAATAAATAATTGTCGGAAAAACCGAAAGTGAATTATAATTGATTATAATGATACATTTTGATTAAAATCTGTTATAATTCGTTCGTAATCATCAAAATTGGCTTATAATTCCGTTTTAATACGTTATAATTCCATTATAATTCGTTATAATGTGTTATAATCCCACGCTTGTCTAATAATTTCCCAGGGATTTTTCCGACATATTATTAGTTCATCGATTCATCGCTTAACGTCCGTGGCAGGGGCAGATTTCATTCTGCAGAAGTGGTGGACTGCCGGGCCGAGCGGGCAATCATTGGCGCGAATTTCACAAAACCTCTCAATGGTGCTTATAGCCTCTAAGTGCTTAGATGCGTGATCTCCCACTCCCGACTCCAACGCCGAGTGGCTCAGATGAACCGATGTAACAGCAACGCCTTCCGTCGTCGGTTGGGGTCCGCGACCATGGTACACTTGAAGGCCTGTAAACTTAAGTGACATCGGCCTGGCTGAGCCAATATTTGGACGTAAATTACTACGAAATTCCATCCCGACCCAAGGCCCCCAACTAGCATTCAAATGCATATAGTTACACAGCTCTCAAATGTGGCACAAAGGATTATAATAAGGACTACTTGACTGAGCGCACTGTGAATTCGGATTTGTACATTCGAAAGAATCTCAACACACTGTCCGGTCCAGGGTCTACTATCGTCTTTGTTTGGGGAGGGGCTGTGGCCTGTGCTGGAGGGAGTGTCTGATCGACAGAATCGAGTTCAAAGTGGAACGCTTTTAGAACCAGTTGAAGTTTTGTCCAGGTTGATTGGCTGGTTTGGAGGAAGGGGGTTGCCTTTTCTGGGGTTTTACTGGTGCGGATTCGGTTGTTACAGGTTTCTCGTCCACTGCAGGTTCCTTATCCATTGCAGGTTTCTTGTCCATTGCGGGTTTCTTGTCCATTGTAGGTTTCTTTTCCATTGTAGGTTTCTTGTCCGTTACAGGTCTCTTGTCCGTTATGGAGGGGTCTGCGGGTGGAGGTTGTGCCTTCGACTCCTTCGCACCAGCTACTATCCTCTCTTTGTGTTCTCGGATCGACCTCTCGAAGATCAATTCCATGGATGCCGCACGGTGGGGTTTTTCGCCAGATGAAGAGCTTTCGATGATCTCGAAGAGCGAAGAATCTTCCACTGATGGCTTTAACTTCGAGTAGAATAGCTTGTGCTCCATTTGTCTTATACGCTCATGACTGCAAGAAGAGTGTCAACGGAAATACAAGCCGCGAGAATATACGAAACGACTGACTCAGCGGTGAAAGGGGAGAACAACTCTTGAACAATGTTATTTTTGTCAAGTTGGGACTTGATATTATCGAATGCGAGATCGCACAGGCAATCGAGATCAATCTACCAAAGAGTCGGTGGCAGTTCGAACCTCGACAACCTGGAGATGGTGAACTAACCTTGCTTGCGAGGGCGTAGACAGATTTAGGCGAGCAGACACCCGCGGTTGCGGTTTTTGAGGGGGAAGTGCTGACCGCCTCTGAGTTCTGTGGAGGATCTGAGATTGATAACGGAGGACCTTGATTGGACGCAGTCTCTTTTGTGCTCTGTGACCCGATCGGGGCAAAGGTGATCTGGGAAGTGTACATGTAGAAGAAAATCGCACTCCAGCTGAAGCACAGAATGTTCAGAACGATGGCGCGTTCCATTCCAAAGGGCAACTTACGTCTTTGCTGTTCCAGACTTCAAGACGAGAGCGGGCGCCGGGGCCTTGTAAGTTGGCAGAGGGTCTTCGGGGATGCTACAAGGGGGCAGGGTGAGCCAATTACTGTAAATTTGGAACAAGATGAACGCACGATGCCGAATGTGAGTAAGTATCTGTAGCGATTCCCGTGCCCGATTCTTCATCGTCGAGGTCGCTGTCATAGTCATCTACGCACTGGAGTGGCGTCTTACCAGACGGCCAAATCCTCGACGAATCTAAACGATATTTCAGCGGTATACACGCAATTCTCGAACGCAGAACCCACGCTTTACGAGTTTGGATGAAAAAATACCGCTCGCCATGCTACAGAAATAGATGGGTCGAATCTTTGGTGGGCCAGCGGGCGGTCTAGAATCCAGCACATAGAATTGGGAATCAAGAAAGGAACCGGACGTCAGCGACCAGGTGAGCGCATCCTTCAGTCTTTTCCAGTCTTTGCTAGCGGTACCAAGCTTGGAAAGTGCAGGTGACTGGACCGGTATCTTCTTGAATGGTTCGTTTCTTTCCAAGAGTCCATACAGAGCCGTAAGGATTTCCTTTGCATGAGGCAATTGACCGCGAGTGTAAACCTTGATTTTGTCTTTCAATGCGTCCAGTGCAGGGCCCGAGTCCGTTGACAGCAACGTGTGCGCCAACTGCTCGAGTTCCAGTTCTCTGAGTTCTGGATACCTGCAGTGAAGTCAGAACCCGGGCCTCCTAATTAATAGAATTGAATGGCGGACCGAGATGTGTACTTGCTGAAAACCTCTTCCACAATATCGCACTTACAGAGATCACGTTGGATCTGCCGCAATGCAAGCTCCTTCAGTTTTGGGATGTTATACTGGCAGGGAAATCAGTAATGGTGCATGGTGACGTTGTGGGTAGTTTATCCAGACCTTATCGGCCAGTCGGTAGATAGATTTCGGCGACGGTTTCGGAGGTTCGTACGATTCGGTGATTTCCTCGCGAGCCCGTGCTTTTCGTCTTTCAGCAGAACCCCACGGCGCAAACTCAATTTCGTTCGTGTACAAGTAACGAAGCAGTGCCTGGAATCTGTCGCACAAGGTTGGAAAGCGCAGCACGAAAATAAGAGACAAACTTACGTCACGAAGGCGACGTCCTCAATCACAACAACAGTTCCGACGTGGGTGGGATTTGAAGTGGCGGCCACCTCAGCTCCAGCTTTCGTGTCGGCTGAGTCCGAGAGCAGTGAATCCATATCGGAGACCGAGATAACATCCGGAGATTCATTGCCTTTCGCATCTGAGTTCTGGCTTCCGATCAGTGTGGCGGAGTCGGATTTATCGCTTTTGTATTTGGATGGGACGACTCGGGTGTCCTCGATATCAGATGGATCCCAGTCTTCGTCTTCTTCGAGGTCGCTATCAGCGTCGTAGTCATAATCGCGAGTGGAGGACCTCCTATCAACCGGAAATTGGGTTCTCAGATTCTCTCCGCTTTCTCTCTGGTTGAGTACTATGAACCAATGAGATGGGGACCCGTAGCAATTGGGGATGAAAAACGCACGAGCACCAAGCTGTGACACGTTCCTCACAACGTGTCCGTTAGCAAATAATGCCTTTGGTTCCCCGACGCGTCCTGATCTCGAGCTTCGTTTGGAGAAGACCCAGAATTTGGTGTCGACAAACTTTCCAGATGCGATAGAATCTCTCAGAGCCTCCTGTACTGGGAGTGGGATGCCCATGGCCGAGGTCGTGGTGTCGGTGGTGACAATATGCGTGAGCTGTTATAGGTTTATGTAAGTGAAATAAGGCCAATCGCTACACGCGGTTTGAGCGAGGCTAATTACCTCCGGCGTCTGTGAGATATCTCAAGAGCGCACGCTCATCGCGTCCGAGCATATTGTCAAATCCCTTGGACGCAGAGTGACCGGAGCCCTCGGTCTCCCAGCCACAACATCCGTTGGTTGGCTGGTTCCGGCTCCAGGCTGCAAGCCGGTCTCCCGTGTCCCGCGCGACATGCAGCGCCGACCAACTTGTGGTGAGCACAGAAATTATGCACTGGCACCACACCCAACAGTGCTAGTGCCCCCCCCCCCCGAACAATGACAGGCGACGGCTTCGCCCACGTTCGTCCCAGTTCGAAGCTTTTTACCTGGACTGCGTCAACCCTGTAAAACGGCTTGCCCACCGTTGGACACAAGTGTCAATTATAACTGCCGAATAACAGAGTACAGCTGGGTAATCCATGATACACATCTTTACTTGAACTTTCCGTGACAGCCGGTACAGGCATCGGTGTTGTCGGCCTTAGTCCCGCAACCAACGCACCTCACCCTTGTCCACCCCTCCTTTAACCGGGGACACAAACTACAGTAGGTGCCAAGCCAGAGATCGCGTCGAGGTTGTTTGACATCACATCTCGGACATATCAGTTCCAAAAAATCCTCTGATGGAGGCGGGTTCGGGTTGAAATATGCCAGTGGTTGCTCGCACGATACCGCCTCGATATTTTTTGCGGGTTTCGAAGGAACCGACGAGTCTGGCGATGCTTCGTACTTGACGGAGGCAGACGCGAGACTTGTGACATTTCCAGTGCTCCTGTCATTGGGCGAAGGTTGGGGTGGAGACTGCAGTGCAGGAGCTGGGGGGGTGGGTTGCACCTCTGGAGTGGGAACGCTCGGTGCCTCACTGGCCCTCTTTGGTCGACGCGTAGGATCTGGCCGTACACTGGTCTTCGCTTTTCCAAACATCCTCTCGCGACGTTCCTGAATGGACCTTTCGAGGATTAGCTCCATAGCTGCCGTACGGTGCGAATTTAAACCCGACGAAGAACTCCGAATGATACCGGAGACCAAATTTCCATCGACAGAAGACTTCAGCTTGGACTGGAAGAGCTCGTGCTCCATTTCTCTGACATGCTTGTGGCTGTGTGAGAGTTACGTTAGCGTGATGGGTTGTCAAGAATCCTGGAAGGAGTTACTTCGCAGTGAAGGGAGAGAACAACTCATGTATGATGTTGTTCTTATCTAGCTTGGACCGAATATCCTCGAGAGCAATATCGCAAAGTTCGGTCAAACCGACCTAAGCGAAAGAGCTATGGGTAATCGCATCACTTCGAAGGGGCACAAGACGAACCTTATTTGCCAGGCAGTAGACAGATTTAGGAGAGCACAGGTCAACCGCAATAGCACCGGAAGGTGAGGCACCGAGCCCTTCCGGATCTTGCAGAGACTTTCCCTCGCTTTGAGAGCAGCCATCCTGGACCTCCTCCATCTCGGAGGGGGTAACATCTTGAGA
>Ga0307510_10010943_pt1 | contig 10779 bp, 12 predicted proteins | sample 12_EM_MG_FD_207224 | JGI IMG/M metagenome (GOLD analysis project Ga0307510, IMG submission 207224) | Populus trichocarpa ectomycorrhiza microbial communities from riparian zone in the Pacific Northwest, United States - 12_EM | ecosystem: Host-associated > Plants > Roots > Unclassified | place... | reverse complement strand
ATAATGTGTTTTACAGCACACATTATAATTGCCCCTCTCTTGGTCATTTCCCCTTCCCTTGCATTATAATGTGCATGGTTACTGTGGCAATTCTGGCCCATTGTCATACCTCCCATTATAACATGCATGTTACAACACCCACAGTTGCCCCACATTACAACCCAGAAAGTACCCCCTCTATCAGAATTCTGGAGCCGGAAAGATGTGACAGCCCTCCTACACGTGCCCCTGCATCAGCAGCCGACAACGATGCGAATCCATTAATATCCATTACCCCATGCATTGGGCTTGTCGTCACTGACAGAAAGCTTGCTCATTCATGCTTTCCCTCATGTCATATGTGATACATGTATCATACCACTTGTATTAATCAGTAGAATAGGGATAGCGAATAAGTACAATGCTGCTCAGAAGCAGCTCACCCATTCTATCTGGAGGTGCCAACAGCAGACATCGCCCAACCCTCCTGCATAGCACCACATTGCATTCCTGTGCCTCCAGAACCTCCAGCAGCGCAATGTCGCCGTCGTGTAGGCTGCGTCCGTCGCTGCATGGCGCCTTGGTGGTGATTGCAGTGGAAATAGCGGCAATGGTGATGGAGATAACAGCAGTAGCGGCGACAGTGATGCTGGATGTCGCATTACCAAGGCGGAGTGATGCAAGGGTGGTATGTGAGTCGAGAACGCGAGGGTATGCGTAGTCGATACCGCTAGCATCAGCACGCATGAGCGAGGGCCAAGTGCTGCAGATCCTGAGCGCTGCACTTGCCATGGTTGAGGGCACCGCCTGCGTCGAACCTGCTGGCGAGGCTGAGAAAGCCATCGCTGCGAAATCCAAGGCGTTGGAGCCCGGGGCATATGGCAAGGCAGGCAGGCGCGAAAGGCCATTGCAAGGTGGGCCCTGGCATGGTGTCGAGACATCGCTGCGAGAGGAAGAGCAAGAGGGATACGTCAGGACATGGGGAAAGCGACTGAGTGAGGGGCACTTACAACGAGCAAGAAGGAACGAAGACTGGGCGAGGGTACGGACAACGATTACATTGTATAAGGCCGGGTCTAGAAAGGTGTGATAGTGAGAATATGAGAAAAAGATGTTACGAACGACAGCCTCGTTTCCCAAGTTGGATGGGGAAGGCAGTCACATGAGGAGAGAGTGAAAGGCAAGTGACATTGGGTCGAAAGAGATAACAGTAATGATTCTCTCCACAAGAGCAGGAGGCTTGCTAATAGATATACACTACCTCTAGCAATGTAGTGGTATCGAAACGGGCTGTTCAAGAGCAAAGTTGGGGAAGCGATGCGGAAACTTGAAGAAAGGCGGTGGTGTTGGCATTGGGAAGCAGTGATGGCAGACGGTGGCAGTGACTGGGTGCATTGTTGACGAGGTTGAAACGAGGAAGAAGTGACTATGGACAATGGGTAAGTGGTCAAGAGTAAAAGGAGAACAGAAAGCAAGAGAACGAATGAGAGGCGGTGAGGTGGGATCTGGCAGATGACAAGCCTGAGGAGTGAAATGGCTGGTTCCATGTTGCCATGACACAATGTCAACGAAGGCAAGGGTGGTGGTTGAGAGAGTGGCCATAAACCTGTATTAGTTATTGGAGGATCATTGACATTGATTGCAAATCGCCTCTGATCATAGTCGTTCCCCAGCCGGGCTCAGGCTGGGCTTGAGCCATGCAACACTTAGGCGTTACAATGCGCCTCATTTTCAGTGATAGTGTTTCTCATGCATTGTAACCCGAGACTTACATTATAATGTCAAGGTATCTTCTTCCCAGTTGCTATCGCCCTCCCAGTGTTATAATGTGCGTGCTTCAGCTGTTTCCTCATTCGGGTTTCTCATTTATCCACTGCCTGTGTTACAATGCGTTCTTTTCCCAGTATGCGATTATAACGTATAATGTGCCTTGCGATTGCCATTGCATTATAACTTGAGATCCAAATTATAATGTTCTAGTCTTTTCTGTCCGGACCAGCCTCCAGTGAGTACAGTCCCTCACTAGGCCTCACTGACCCTGCGTTCGCCTTCAGTCTTCTGCATACTGCCTGCACCAGCTTCGCTACCTCCCAATTCACCACACCGCTACCCTACTTACCAATCATGCAGCTTGCGGGTTTTCTTCCCCGTCAACTCCTCGTATCTGCGGCATCCTACTTACCCCTTTCCTGCATTCTGAGATGGCACTAGCTCCCCCAATCCCTTCATTTCCACCCATAATCCCAATGCCAGTGCTACATGCACATGATGTCGACATCCCCACCTCGGACGCCAAGCCTTCTCTCATATTGCCTCCACCCATCAATCCCGCCACATCTGCTCCCTCCAGGTCTCCTGTCGACCCCTCCTGCTGCACATGCATCATCCCCTTTCGAACACAACACCGCCAGGTACATCAACATCAGTAACGCTGCAAGCTTTAAGATATGACCCAGGCCAACAACGGATTTAACACCAACATCAAAGGTAAGTTAGTCCTCTATGATGGCAACAGTACTGGCAATGATGATCACCACAGCAGCAACTGCTGTCCACAACCACACATACGACCCGTCGGCTCCAGCAATGGCAGCAGCCACAACCTTGTATACGAGCTGAGCGGGAACAGCTTCAATACCAAGGACATGTCAATGACAGCAACAGTACCTGCAACGACAGCAGCAGCGGCAACATGTCCCACACTACCAACACCCATCACAACTACGACCGTGATCGCAACGCGAGGGTCCTCATGGCCCTGAAATCAACTCCCTCCCTCCCCTTGATTTCGTGTGAGCTGCTTGCCCTGTCTCTGGCATTACCCCACGACGTTCAACCAGCAACTGTAAGGTGGGCATGCACGCAGCGCGCTAGCCTCGGGACAAGCACTATTCGCTAGCTCATACTTTCTGTTCGTAGAGTACTTGTCTCATACTGTTTCAGCATTGCGAATAAAAACCCTGTCTGGCTTTTGTCGAAAACCAGGCAACTGCGGCCCATTTCTCCATCTTTCTCATCTGTGTGCTTCCGGCCCGGAGGCAACCACGGCCCTACTTCCCCCTCTCATTTTTCTTGTGTGTTTTTGATCGACCATCTGACGACCTCGCAAGCCTGCTGTGCCGCTGCTGTCTCTCTGATCTTCCGCCCTCGTGTTCTGCTCGACGCTTCAGCTTCAACCATCTGCCTTTGCCCCACCAACACCGACTGCCTTCGCCTCGCCAACATCACCCACATTCGTCTCATATGACATCGATCAACTTCGCCTTGACAACGCCCCTCATCTCAGCCATCTCAAGACACTCGCTAGCATAGGTACCACACACTGACATCTTCACTTCTCCCGTTCGACCTTCCTCTCGCCTCTTGCGTTCTTGACCACTTGGGAGTTAGGCCCCTTTTCTCATCTCCCTCAAGAACATTGTAACAATGGCATATGCGTTGATCTTGGAAACGAGTCACGTGAAGCTGGGATCGCCTTTATCTGCTGAGGGTGAACCCGCCAAATCTTATTGACGCGTCAAGTCCCGTGCTGCTGTATAGAACCGCATAACACCGTGTGTTCAGCCACCGCGTTCAGCCTTCAGCGCTTCAGCTGCAGTCAAACGTATCGGCCCAGTGATCGCCCGCCTTGTCCTCGTCAACTTTCATCTCTCCATTTTTCATCTTTCCCCGATTCCTCTCCACATCGCTGCCCTCGAGACACCGCTGGCCCACCTCAATTTTGCTACTGTCAGCTTTCAATTCGTCAACCTCGCTGGCCGTCGCCACCAAACGCGCACCACCTTCGATCTCTGCACCACACGCCAACTCATCATGCTTGTCCATGCGTGAGTCGGACACCCGTTCAGGACCACACCAAGCAGGAGATTGTGTCGTTATTGGATATTGAGTATTTTCACCCGCTTTTCGTGTGTTTTAGCTCCCTACTTTCATCTTAGCGCTCCTGCCCTTTCCAGCAATTCCCCTCTCTACCTTAATCCATCAAGACTCGCTTCATTTCATTCTCTTTCGACGTCGTGCCCATTATCGTGCCTTGAATTCCTCATTTGCCATCTTCGACCACATCGTCGTCTCCTTGCTTACAATGCCGCCACCTTGTCACTGGTAGGACCCCAGCCTTTTTACATATTTTCGCTCCCTTTCCCCCCTTTTTGCGCTCACCACAGCTCGTCGCCTACAAAATGTCCCTAGTGACTCGGAATCGTATAAAAATCCTTGCTGCCTGGCTTGCGAAAGTCAAGCAATCGTGGCCCTACTCTTCTTGCTCTCTTCGTGTGCTCTCTCTTGGCTTCTGCTTCGCTCCCTTTGCATGAGCTTTCCTTTTCGCCAAACATTCAACTTCGACCTTCCACGCCACTGTTTCAACTTAAGCAACCATTACGCTGTACGTTCACGTCCTTGCCCCCATTAATTTACACAGGACCCTTTGTGCGTCGCTCAAGCTTGGCCCAATCCCCATCAGCAGTTGAGCAGATTAACACCCACCATCCCGCTTCAACGTAGTGCCAGTACGTTCTTGAATTTGAGCGTGCTTGGTCATATACTCCTTGAACGTTTGAACTCTCACGCGGACCTTCCATCTGCAATGAAACATCTTTGAACGCACTTGGTCACTCCGACCTAGTTCCTCAAACAACCCTCCAGCCATTCCTCACACCGACTTGAGATGTGCCAATGCAGTGCAGCTCCATTTTCATCGTCGTACGGTACACCTCCATGGACTCGACCACCTTGACCTCGCCTCTCCTCGACCGACAAAGCCGACACCATCTATCCAAACCTCCCCAGAAACACAACTACAGACGTCCCGTCTCCCGCATGCGGCCTCTCCCACATGGGCCATCTCTAGGTTCTATACCCCCCATGGCTTAGATACACCTTCCCCACCCTTGTTGTCGACTCGTCGCATGCTCTTCTTCGGGACAACCTTTTATATCAATAGGGACATGTAGTGTATATTGTAAGTAGTTACTCTTGCTATAAGAACCATGCCACCAGCTCGTCAAAAGGACAGGCAGCACATGCCCATTGTCCCTTCTTTCGTGTGCGATTCCGGCTCTTGTATCTGCCTGGTGATAAACTGTGGCACCACGCAGTTGCTCGCGGCAGATCCATGTCCTTTTCTCTTGCCTGACCCCTCCTTTCTCGCTCACGTGCCCCCGATCCCAGTGATCTGGGGTACACATCCTTAAATAAACCCACATAGCTTTATTTTCTCCACTGTATGCACACATTTCATGGCTGATTTAATGATATTAAACTACGATAGTAAATTATATTTCAATGAGAATCAGAAGGAACAAATTGCCAGACCAAGCAAACTGTATTAGCCCCGACTTGGGTGTCAAGAGATTCAAACACTTTTCTTTCCTTGCGAATTCTGCTTTGGCTGTGTGTACCCCGCTTTCTTGAGATGATCAGGTAAGGTGGGCACGCAACCTGACCTCCTTGCCTGCTCTGGCTTTGTTGCTTCCCTGGCTGCCTTTGCTGCCTTTGCTGCCGCCTTTGCAGCCTTTGCAGCTTCAACTGCTGCCCCCTGCGCGGTTTTTGCCTTCTTTGCCAGCCTATCAGCCTCTGTTTCCTCCATTGTGGCCTCTGTCACGTCTTGGCCCAGATCCGATGTCTCTCCGGTATGCTTTGCATGCTTGTTCCTTGGCTTTGATACCCCACCATCTGTCGTGCCCTCCAAGACACTGTCTGCCTTTCTCTTCCTTCCACTTCTCCTTCTATTCCTGGAATCACCTTGAAGGTTCTCACCACCCTGTCTTTCATCTGCAGCAGCTTCATTAGCCTTTCCATCCAGGAAACCGAGCAAGAGGTTGTCAGTTGATTGGATAGAGGTGGTGGACACATTCAGAGGATATTCCTGGGCAGGGATAGATGCGAGCGGAGGGGTGACATGTGGAACAATTGCCCCTGGAAGGTGGACAGAGAGAGGGGGATTGGCTCCACCTGGGATGATGTCCGGTGGTAAGAGCGACGATGAATACACGCCTGGTAAGTAAAGTCTCTGGGAGTCACTATTTGGCAATGGATCCAGTAGGAATGGGGAAGGATCAAAGGCTGGATTTATGTTTTGATAGCCACCTTGAGGGAGAGCATCGGGAAGACTGTCAAACCACAAGTTTGATGGCATATTCCCTGATGTTTGCAACCCATTAGATCCTTGGAGTGCGCTCCAACCGATTTCGGTCGGGTTACTGAAATCTTGGTCATTGAATTGGTCACCAAAGGCCAAAAGAGAAGTTGAGTTGAGTGTAGATAGTGCTATGGTGGTTGGCAGTCCAGAGGTGGCAACACCACTACTAGATTCATGGAGGGGAGTTGGTTCATTGGCTGGGGCATTACTGAATGACATTGGTTCCTGGACTAAGGCATGTACTTGGTCAGGACCATTGACTTTGACTTGGAGAAAGCACATACCTTGATTATTATCGCCAACGCGATGTTGGAAAATGGCTGGCACCTTGTTGGCAGGCTTGTCAAAGGGTTGGTTGACTTGCTGACAATTGCTCGTCGATGACCCAGATGAATCACTAGCCTGAGCTGAATGTAGACCTATGGTCCCATCTGAACTACAAGTCTTCCCTGTCCCTTCAGTGCCTTGGGATTTGTTTCCTGTTGATTCCAACTCGTTTTGGTCTTTGACAATGCAACGACAACACTCTTCCGGAGCTAGCGACATAAAGGGATGTTAGGAGATCTTTTTTGTGCATGACATGCAAATCCACTTACGGAAATATGCTTTTCCATATTCAACCATCATGTCCTGTAACTGCCCCCACCCCTCTGGATTAAACTGGGGCAACAGCTTCTTGGTCATCCCCTTTGAGGTGTCAGACTGAACCCTGGGATGAATCAGAGTCAAATTTCCACCAAAACGCGGATGTTGCTCACGATTGCATTACAATTTCACCATTTGACTCTCCGAGTGGTGTTACAGCCAGTATGACAATACTTGCACCCAACCATTCTGACATCGCATCAGCAAAAGATGGAAGTATCTGTTCGGCAGTCTTCCAAGCCCTGGTTGTCCAAATGCCGGTGTTAGTCCTCATGGCATCATGGAATAGCATCCTGACTTACTGAACAAGGTCTTCGGGTGAACCTGTGAACAATGGTTTCTTTGCCCACTCAGCCATTACCTTCTCATTTTCCTCATCTGTCTGCTTCGTGACCCCATCCTTAGCTTCCGGTGTCTCCTTGTCCCAACAGGCCTTTATGTGCTTATTCCACATCGGGAGTCGTTCAGAAGGCATCACAGAACCTTTTATTGATTCCCAGAGTGGGTCAAACTCTTCCTTGAGCTTGGTCTTATTAAGATCACCATATGTGGTGAGAGCGGCCTTCCTCCTAGGGCGTGTTACACCTGTTGATGTTATGCGCTTGATGATATTGTTCACATAGGACTCATTGGTATTTTTGGATGTGTATCGGTACCGATACCAGCAACTGAGCTTCTAATGCAAGAGGGAGTTAGTTCCGCACCACATTTGTGCAATAAATTGCTTACATTTCGAAGCCCAAGGTAGAACTTATTCTGTTGAACTGAGTCTAGGTTCTTCTCATCCAGAGGTAATGAGGAATCAGGATCTTCTGGGGAATGGTTGTCATCATCACCACATGGCTCTGAGTTGTCCTGAACAGCTGTGCTATATCCATATCCGAACTGTTGGATAAATCCCCTGGCCACCAGTGTGTAAAATCCGCCACAGTCAGTAGAATCAAGGAACTGATCCTTATACAACTCAAGGAACTCCAGTCTTATGCCACTGAATGCATTTTTTCGGCCTTGTTGCCTGGCTCCACCCTTTGGCTTCTGGACACCACCTTTGTTTGACCTGGAAGTTTGTGCCATGTAGCAAAGTAATTTGGACTCGGAATAGAGAACCCGAGAACACGACCATGTATTCACTCTGTTACTGTTAGGCGAGGGCGCGCGCTGAGCTTGGAAATGGCATCGCTGAATGTTGAATGTTGAACACCGGGCCCGCCGACCAATTCTGAGCTTGAAATGTCTGTCACCCCACTTTTGACAACTAGCTGTCACTGTCATCACCCACAAACCCACCACATCCAATGAAAATGCACCAGAAGTCATATCACTGGTCCTTTAACGAACTCCACCACGATCACCATCTACTCATGCTATCAAACTAGTCCCATCTTGTCTTTGCGTACTATCATCACCACCATTAACAAGGTAGCCATCTCCACGACCCAGTGCCTCCCTGAATTCCAGCTCATCCCTTGTTTCATGCTAGCCGACATCGCCCCTGAACATACAGTTTTCGGGTCCCATTGCAAAGCTAAGCGGAAACTCTGTTTTTTTTCACCCTTTCTGATCGTTCTCCAAGATGATGTAGGTGCATGGGTTCCACCATATCAGACTGAGGTCACCACATGCACGGCATTCAACACGGGTATCGTACATGAGCATAGCCATGAACGGGCCTGACCTGGACACAGGAGCTTGTATCGAGGGGGCCATGTGCAAGTGCATGGTACGGATCCTGTTTCTCTTCGAGCGCCAGTGGCAGGGTATTCAGAACATCATGCTTGGCAGCTTCGGCACTGGGGTGTTTCATAGCAATGTCAGCACGATCGCAGAGATCTGGTTTGACTTGCTGGCAGAGCAAGGGGCTTGTTTCATGCACTCTTTCGATCGCATTGTATTTGGTATCGTCAACAAATAAACGGTGGAAAGATTCAAGGCCGTGTTTGAGAGCCGCATCGAGGAGCAGAACTCATTGACTTGGGATATGGCAACCTCGCCCGTGATGCCCCGTAGCGTTTTACAGGCTGTGGGGTGATGTGGCACCTCAAACCCGTTGTTCTGAACAGAAAACCATTGTGTTTGTTGTGTGGTATGTGGTTTATGGCTTTTTGTGCCTTCATCTTACAGGGCTTACCAGGCTATACCAGTACTCATTCGTCGCAGAAATAATGAAGTCACATCTTTTCCCCTTTGTTTGTGTGATCCTCTGCTCTCGCACCCAGCCAACCAACGACCAACTGAGCTGCTGCAGAGGAATTCATTGAAAAAGAGGTGTCTGAGCTTCACACACTTTACAACAACGTGTGAGTGTCCTACCAGTTGCGCGCCCTTCCGCCTACGACTCACAAGTACGGCACAATACCAGGGGGGAAATACTATAAGACTGGGCGTACAAGGTTGTCCGGCAATCCGCTGAGCATGTGCTCAATGCTACGCTGCCTATGCACAACAGCCGCTCTGCTGGTCCCTTCCTCGCCTGGCTTGCGGTCGAATTCGAATCTATGCCCGAGGATGAGTAGCACGCCTGAGACATGCTCGTTGAGGTGCAGATCGATCCACATTCTGAAGTCATCACGTAGGCGCGTCGAGTTTACACCATAGGTGCAGATCCCTCAACTTTGACATGTATGTTGCACCTCCACGGTGCTCAGTTCATCGCAACCCTTGGAAAAATAGCCTGATAATCCCGACAAATTTGCAACAATCGCGACCATACTGGCCCCCACAGGAAGGTATCGGTGCCGAAAGCATTGAGGCCCATATACCGAGATATCGAAGTCAGCTGTGGACAAGATAAGTATCGATAAGTTGTTGAGAGTGAGGTGACTGAGATCGTCGTCAAACAGCTTTGCGATGTTTACAATGTCTTAGATAGGGTCATGACAACCAATTTGGGACGCACATTTTAGGTTTGGGGAAACAAGACTCAACCCTTTTCCCCAGAGCCCAACTTTTTTGCGTTCGTGTCAAAACACTGAGGTAATCACTTTCACCCGCGGGACACCTTTATCTCACCAAGTTTCTCCTTCCCCTTCTTACAGCGACCACAAAGAACGATCCTCACGGATCCATGCGCGTCATCCATTTCAGCTCCCTCGGCCACTACATGATGCCACCGGAGGGCATCCGATGGTCCATGCTCAAACTTGGAGACGATTTTCTTGTACTGGCAAAGAAAATTGGAGCGCTCAAGCTGGTAACATATATTTCACTCCAGATATTTGTCTGCTTCTAATCCGCTGCATTATAGGGCAACATCCTCATCTCGAACTTGCTCGCTCAGATACGGTGGCGAAGGCATCGTGTCCATGTCCCTACACCAGGGAAACATTACTTCGGATCTTGTCCGGTCCCATTCAGTAATGTTCATATGACTAGCTACATCTACCTTGCGCTTGTGCACACATGTGCGCACCCTGCGCACCTTCATTTTCCTTCAGGATTGCAGACTTGCCTTTTGCTCTCAGACCATCCCCTGAACTCACACAGCATAAATGCATGGCCTCTCAACTACACCATGAAGCTGTCAATATTTCGATGATTTTTCAATCACTCAAACCTTGTTTGGACCCGAACCGGACCCGACCTAGGTCCAGGTCCAGGTTTGCTGTTCTGCCTGGACCGGACCTTGGCCAGTCTGACTAAAGCAGGAGACACAGAAAGATACCGAGTAAGGGCGCACGAGATGCACACGAACTGAATGAGCTGGTAACTACGGGGAATAAAGCTGCATAAAGCTTAAAGCTTAAAAGACAATGGGGCGTCACTAAATGCAGGGTACATAAAACGGGATGGGCAGATGTAGTGTTGCTGGCAGCTAAGCCGGACCTTTTCGAAAATTGGCAATAACAAATTAAATAAAATAGCTAAAATTATGAAAATAAAGATGTGAATGGATTAGGTCAAGAGCCGGGGGGTCACTTAACACGACTTAAGAGATCTGACAGGCCGTTCAGGCACAATTTGACCGGCTTGTTTTCGGCTCAAATCAAGCTGAAAACCAAGCCGGTCAAATTGTGCCT
>Ga0307510_10010942_pt1 | contig 10780 bp, 13 predicted proteins | sample 12_EM_MG_FD_207224 | JGI IMG/M metagenome (GOLD analysis project Ga0307510, IMG submission 207224) | Populus trichocarpa ectomycorrhiza microbial communities from riparian zone in the Pacific Northwest, United States - 12_EM | ecosystem: Host-associated > Plants > Roots > Unclassified | place... | reverse complement strand
GACGACCAATTTACAACCAAAAACCTAAAAGCCCCAATCACATCCACGAGGCCGCTATTCAGGCCTCTGTTCGCCGTCGTCATCGTCAAAAGTCACGATATACCCGTCCATCATCCTAAACCATTGGTATTAGCAATCACCCAATTTTCCACAAAGTCTCAAGGAGCATACTTCAAGAATTCCTCCCTATACCTCTCCGGTTCCGCTGTTATCGTCTGTTCTGGGAGCGCTGCTCCAGCAGCTTTGATGATCTTCGGATGTAATTGTTTGACGTTCCAGAAGAAATCCAAAACACACAATTTGTAAACCCATCTTCCATCTGCACTGACAACACCACGAACAAAGTCCGTTTTGCCCTGTTCTGGCAGAGCGAAGGCATCGCGGCCTTTGCTGGTATCAGTTTTCCCATGAAACAGAGAGATTGGGTAGCGGCCGAGGAGGACAGAATAGTCTATTACTTCCATTCTTTCTAGGAAGGCGGTGTCCGTCTCCAAGATGCTCCTATCAAACAATCAGCTCCCAATGCGAGGTGGTGTGAACAGACAAAAACTAGGAGGGCATGCATCAAATCTGCTTTTTTCTTCCTGGTCAGGGTGATTTTTTCATTCAACTCATCTGCCAAACCACTCTTCGCCGCCTCGGTCTTCATATCATCTGGCACTAAGTCCCTTGTAGGCTCAAAGAATCCCTGAGGCTTCAAATCCCACTTCTTGCATCCCTCTCCCTTGTCCAACCCCTCGAGCACATTTGCCATAACGATATAATGTGATGGTGAAACACCCATACACCCACCAAGCCTGTAGTCAAAGGTATATAACACATCGGTGATTTCCGAGAGCAGTGTGCCCGGATTCTCGCGGTAGTACTTACCTAGTGGATGCATGAGGGTGCTGTACAAAAATGCGTACTCGAATCTTCGGCCAATGGACTTTACAATAAAGCTCTCATCATCCGAATAGAAGAACAGGGAGCCACTAAAGCCTAGTCCATCTACCGGGCGAAGTTTCTTTGTGAACTGGCTCTGGTAATGCTCTTCATCTAGCTTGAAGACGTCTTTGCGGAGATGACAGAACAGGAGGGGTGCCGCCCTGTGGAAGTGGGCATAATCTATACAGATAGCCTTGGTCAGTTCCGCCCAGCCCAGTTTAGGTGCTGGAAGAGCGTACATAAGGAGAAGAAAGCTTCGAGGCTGAAATGTCGTTTCATTTCCGGAGGGCCCCATTGGCTGTTATGTGGAACGCCAAACAGGCGGTCCGTTTCCTCAGCCTGATGCTGTAGCTCGTCTTCCGAGGCCAGCGCACTTCGAAACGGCTTTAACAGACAGTGTATCGTCATGTCTGTCCTGTACTCAGTCGAGAAGAACGGAAGCACGAGACGGGCGAAAAATCCGGTATTCGACATGTGGGCCCAATCATATGACTGCGGTCTATGGCAAGAATATCAGTATCGCGGTAATTGCGAATTGCAAGCGAGCGAACTTATGAATAGGTTCATACCCCCCATGTTCTCTTCCTGGAGAATTAGTTTTCGAATGGTAAGCCATGATAGGGCGAACCGCCTCTTCTTCGTAGACTGGCTGACGCTAACTCTAGCCGGGCACAGCTGCATTCGTTTCCTGTCAGTGTGGTCCGCTAGAAGGGGAAAGATCCGGAGAACGGAAGAGGGGCTGGGGGATCTAAGGAGATGAGGAGAAGAGACGTGGGTGCAGTATCGTACCAGGAAAGAGCATTTTAACATCACGACTCACGGAGGCAAGGCGCCGGAGCAGGTTTGTCATGGGTTATGTCCACCATCGAGTTTTGGTAGCCGGGGCGGCCCTGCGGTGGTCGGAGGGGGTCCCCGCTTCACTCTTTCCATTGTATGACGTCGTTTAGAAGTGCTAACCATGGACGGGGCATGTGCAAGGCCGGTTGGTCTTGGCTTCTATGTTGCCTGCGTTTTGGCGCTAGGGCCAGGTTGGGTAACTTAAGCTTCGTCGGCCCAGCGAACTGCTTGAAAACTGGATGCCAGCGCGCTGGCAATGCCCCGAATCTACTGTCTCCCCCAGCATTGGGAGATACAGTGTCATGTACCATACTCATATCAGACTCAATCAGAGGCGCCACAAAATATTGCACTCGAGCAGACATACTATATCAAGCTATCAAAATGTGCCAACCCCCTCCCCAACCTCAGAACAGACTGGTTGAATAAAGACATTGAAAAAACAGACAGTACTTTTCCGAGTTCTGGTTGATGCTGATGCTGTTTTTTTTACCAGTCACAAATCTCCAATGTAAAGAATAGTGGTGCATGCCAGGATCGTGAATTCAAGACTTTTTCATTGGTGGGCAGCACAACCCTAATCCTTTTTCTAACTTGCTCGAGTAACTATTTTGTATTCCCCCAGGCGACCCCTGAGTAAACATTCGGGGCATGACTTACGACGTTAGACAGCAGGACCGGCCACATCAATGAGCCTAGACCCAACACTCTGAACCGAGTGATATACCGGTATTGTGGACTGGTTTATGTAAGGAGCTCGAGAGCAGATTCGATCGCCCAAGCTATGATATGATAGGAGACATTGCGCTGGGCTAAAAATTGCCCTTATTGCCCGAGTTGTGTTGGTAATTGACCCTGAAAAATAGACTAAGGGCTGCGAGATTTTTTTCTGCAACCCTAGGGCTGTTTAACAATGGGATAAATTTCAAGCTGTCTATTAGGATACCGTTCGCTTGCTTGCACTCACGCACGCTTACCGGGTTGCCCTCGAATAGAGAATTTCCCATGCCTCGGGGGAGCTAACCCATGAACACCGTTGGGTCAGTCAAACCGCCGCAAATACCCCCTCTAGCAGATGGAAAATCACGAAATTTCTTCTCTTTTACAATCAATAGGCTTGGTTGAGCACCAGAGAATGCCGTTCATTAGGAATGTTGGCGGAGCGACCCTGGTATTCAGGCGTGATATGGTTTGTGTATCCCCTCCCCTAGTCTCCCTTGAGATGTAATGAATGACCGAATCCCAATTAGGTTTTTTAAGAAAATCTGTTGCTTGGAATTTTAATTCCCACCCCTGAGGAATTAAATTCACGCTATCGGGAACTTTTAAAAACAGTATTCAAAAGCAGCAAGACGTTTCTCATAGGATATCACTCGTTATACTTACTGGCAGTATGATACTGTTACCAAACTTAGCTCGTCCCGTGATATTCTGTGGCTGACAACCCCCGACAGATTTTCTCGCTCCGCCACAATAACTCCTAAAATCGCCAAGGAGATCCTCCAACCTCTTTCATCCCCCTCACCTACGATCGTGGCCTACACGCTCTCGGCTCACCATTTGACGCAACCTCGTGCATTGGCAATCCTGGCCAACTCAACCGTAAAATTGCCATCAATACCCCCTGATCGATACTTTAGTTTTCCAATCTTTCGCTACAACCCTTTCGACATCCTGTCGTCAGGGGATTGTCTTTGCATGTTTACTCACTACTTCGAATGCGTTTTTGTTATGGCCCTTAGGTGTTACTGACTGTTCGGTCTTTGAGAAGCCTCTTTACCACCGATTTGCTGTCACCTCAGCCTCAAGTTTATAATCCTCCGCCCGGTTCGTTTCCCTCAATGTGGTTACAACGTTTACATCTCCTCAAAAACATTACCTCCAACCTCCCCCCCCTCTGAGTGTTTCCGTCGTCGCAAGGTACGGCAAGTTCGCAAGACTCGTCGCACAGATGCGCAATCAACCGAAAAACTCAAGAAGTTACGACAGGAGTTTGTGAAGCTCATTTGATTGGGCTGTGGGGGTTGCTTGGTGGATTGTGGTGACAGCAAAAATTTCCGCCTTGCTCTGCCCTGCTCGGGTTGATTGAGGGATTGCCGTCCCTGACCCGTGGTGAACGCCCTCCTCTGGACTGCTCTGCGATTTCGGGTCTGTTAAGAATTCCTGGAAATAGCCCTGTGTTTCCGGGTCCTTTCGTTGTTGCAGCTGCTGTTACTCGTTGGCTGTTTTCGATTGACATGGTCAATTGAGGGGCGGCTGCTAAATATTTTTCACGGCTCGGAGCTTTCTCTCTCTCTCTTCAAACAGAACCCATTTTCGGTGCCATCATTTTCTTTGATTCATGCTTTTGTTCCTAGGAGTTTTTGCCGTGGTGATTTTTTGGGGGTGGACGGCGTGCTGTGGGGTTTTGCACAACCGTCCTATTTTGGTATGTTGCTTCTCGGGATGGCTGACTGGTGTTTTTTTCCATAGGTGGGGTGGCTTTAGGTATGGGAATAGGAGACCTTTGGTTCGGTTTTGGTTGATGTATGGATCACTCTCGGCTTCGCATACAATTATCTGGTCGGTCGGCCCAGCAACCATGGATTGCGCGAGGGTCTTTGCCCTGGTTGTAAGAGTTGTTTAGGAAGAGTTACGGGGCGAGATTGGAGTTTGGTGCCAGCAAGGCACTTGAAGCTCTACTGGATCGTTCGTGACTTGGCTGTGGGGCTTGGGAAAGCTGAAAGACCAGGAATATGAGTTCCAAGAGAACGAAAGTTAGGAGCTTTCTTGCATAGAATGTTTCCTTCGTGGATGAATGATATTTTTTGTATAGAAGTTAGGAATAAGGTTAGCTGATGTGCTGGCCCAAGCTTTATATATATGTGGCTCCGATCTTCTGTAATGTGTACAGTATAATTAGGCCTGTGCCCTTATTGCTTGCCCCTCTTGGGTGTCAGCGGTGTTGTCATCGCTCCTCTTCGTTCTTGTCGTCCCTGCTCCTGCTTGCACACACATCCACTTCCCTCCGCGTGAACCTCACCCAACTCCCAACTCCCACCTTCTGAGTCTTCTTCTTGCAGCCACCACCACCACATTGCGCAGAATCGTACGAAATCGTACGCATCTTTGCCTAGGAGCATTGCTGCAAGCACTAAGCCTACCTAGAGTTGCATTTTTTTCTCTCGAAATCATGAGTTCTGGACTGGACTCGCCCCTCTCTTCGCTTCTCTCCTCACCCCCCGCCAGTGATGACGAGATTAGCCCTCCCAGCCCCGTCGCAGCAGCAGCAGTTACCAAAGGAAAAGGAAAGGCGGTATCAAGAACGAAGCCTACTACTAAGAAGAATGTAAAGGGAAAGCAGCAGCAAAAACTACCTTTCGTCCGCAAAGCCTCGACCCCTCCGCGCAAAGCCAAAAAGAAGGAGCCACCCCATGTACCTACACTCGCAGATTCGCCAGAACTGGCGTTTATCGTCATGTTTCGTTCCCGGTTTGCCGACGCGTTCAAGGGCGTTCCCAATCTAGGTTGTCAAGACATTGAGCGTGGAATCGTGGATTCTACTCCATCCGAACAGGTTGAGCAACTCCTTTGCAAACTTTTGAGCTTGGTATTGAATAGGAAGAAGCCGGTTGAGTGAGTTTCTTCTTTCTTCTTTCCTATGCAGCGCTTTTTCATTTCTCTTTGGTTATGTTCATGCCTTTTATTTATTTATTTATTTATTTATTTCGTCCTATGCAACGGGCGGGTAGCCTGCGCACAGATCTTCTTTGGAGTGCGGTGATGGGGTGAATGGTAGTTTGTTCTAATTCGTGGGACTTTTTTCATTATAGGCGTGGCCATAACCAACGTGCCTTGGAAGAAGCGGCCAACGCACATCGGAATCAATGGCCTGCATCTTGGGAGGGGAAGAGCCCGTTCTCCGGTAACAAGTCTTTTGGTGATCTGGATACAGCTCAACGTGTGAGTACCATTCTTTAGTCTCCGAATACGATCGTTATCTCCAGGAACGGAACTGATGAGGTGGTATGATGGTTTAGTTGGAGGTTCTTGAGGCATTGATCCATTGGAGTTTGAGTTCCTCTGAGGTCATTCGCGGTATCATCAACGATTCTTACAAGGGTAGCCGACGCGACGATGATCTGAATGTACCATTATCTGTTCAACCATGGGGCAGAGATGCGGATAAGCGCAGATATTGGTTGATTGAAGGAAGAGGTTCGGGATTGCTCTCATATTATTTTTCCCCGGATCCGGACTAACCAACGAGGAACAGACGATACCCCCTTTAGACTTTACAGGGAATCCAATCCTGCTTTGAAGACTCATACTTGGATTTCCGTCGCCGGTACTATCGAGGAGATTCAGACAGTCGCCAAAGAGCTTGAGGAAGAGGATGGTTCTAAACATGCATTGGCTTTGAAGGAGAAGATTATCAGTGCCATACCTCGCTTTGAGGAAGGCGAAACTGTATGCACGATTTGCGTCCTGTGCTTATACAAATGCTAACATATGATCAATAGAAGCGCAAGAAACGAGAGTATCGTGCTTCTAGAAAGGCATTTTTCAATCAACCTAGTGGAGTCTCACTCTATGAAGGCCGTACTCGTGGAAAGCGTATCAGATATAATTTCTCTACCGACGAAGAGGGTGCAAAAGAGACGTCTGAGCAGGATGACAATCGTTCCAGGCGCAGTGGACGTTCCAACAAGGGATCTCCTGCCCCACAGCTGCAACCGCAGCCTGAAGCCCCAATATTCACTGCGTCTGGAAGGCAGATCCGCAAACCGGTCACCGGTGATTATGGCGAAGTAAAAATCAATGGCAGCAATGGGACTGCCACTGGGAGCCGTGGTACTCCCTTTGGAAGCGAAAATGGGGATTACAGTATTCGTGGACTTCCACTTGTCGGCGTCGTCGTGCACAAGAATGACGATAAGGATGATGAAGGGGATGATGAACAAGAGGACTCTGAAGATGAGGTTGGCTGGGGATCTGGACCAGATGAAGCGGAAGATAAGGATACCCCGAGAAAGTCTCTTAAGATCATATTCAAAATTCCTAAGGCTCCTGGTTCGGCTGATGATGCTTCACCCGCTGCCGGGAATAATGGTGTTGTATCTCCAAGCAAAGCTCACCAAATCGTTCGTGTCGCCGGAGGAGAACCTACTCCGACCCATACTCCAGTTCCTCACGGCAATGGCGTCAAGTCTAATGGAATACGTAAAAAGGACACCGAAGATGTTACCATGAGTGATATCGAACCGATCAAGGAGGTCAATCCCGCCGTCAACGGTGCAAAGCCACCCGTCGATCAGAAAAAGGGCCTTTCGGCCTAACTCGGTCCACTGTCTCTGTTTATCAGAGTCCTGCGCCCTATCATTGTGTTTTTCGCTGCTGCACCTAACGATCAGGAAGGGTAGTCGAGTTTTCCGAAATGCATTCATACCATAAACTGTACGATAACAAAATTTCTTTTCCTTCCCTTTACTATGATCATAGCTAGCTTTTTTTTAAAAAATCGGTATGTTACGGGGTTGGATTAAAATACGGATCTGGTTTTCTGTTTATTCTTTCTCTACCTTGCTACTAGTTTCTCCTCCCTTGTCCGGCGTATTATCTTACGCATTCTATTTGACCTTCGAGCTCCAGCGAGCGGGTGGGTGGTCCTTGATTGCGGATGTCGGCGGGTATAAGTTAAGGGGCGTAACATATTTGCGTTATGGTGGATTGTGGATGAGGCACGTATTATAGGAAAATGGGAAGAAGAGGGGTGAGTTATGACACAAATTATCATGACGGGCTTTTTTATATATATTATTTTTTTAAATTCGTGTAAGATTGTGTTTTTTATTTCGGTTTTCTTCTTTGTAGGCTGGCAGATAGGTGGATAACGGCGTCTATTCTTAGAGAAAACAAAGGGAAGGGGATGAAAGGGGAGGTGAAGTCCAGGACACCTGCTGGATTAGTTTAACTTAATTCCTTTATCGATACCGTATATACCTTGTTATCCTGGGTCTAATGAAAAATACACACGATACTAATACTGGATCTTATCTCGGCCAAAATCCGTTTGCTTGAATCAGAATTTTCTCGTTTCTCGAGGATGAAGACAACCCCTAACCCACAGATGTAATTTCTACCTGAGGCTCAAGGACGAATCCCCAATGCGGTGCTAGCACTGGTACTAGCGCCTTGGCGAACTTATCTGGTTGAGGTGTACGGTACTCGGGCGCAAATTAAAGATCCGGAAAAAGTGACAAACAAAATGTATGGTTGCAACACAGATATTTCAAGTCACCTTTTCCGGATCTTTAATTTGCGCCCGAGTAGGGGTATCGTATCATACAAGTATTCGGTGGTGAAAAGGGAAAGCAGGAAAAGAAAAAGAGATTCGCGTTAGTAATACTAGCAATCTATCCTTCAAGACCTTGAGGGTTTGTACAAGTATCTGCTGCAAGAAGATTTAACTCATTGCTGTCTGCTGCTTATTAAATACTAGTATGCTAAAGGACATCTTACATATAAATTTAAGTTGAACCACTTGCCATTTGCTATTAAGTACTAGAATTGTAATAAGATTGAGAAGACAGAACTTGAACTTGCAACTTGTTTACCCTCTTTTTTTCCAACCCTTTTTTTTTTACTATAAAAAATGGTACTTTTTGAGAATATTCTACTATTTTTAGGCTTTTAATTTACCTTCCATTTAATTCAATAGGCAGAAAAGTATAACCATCCCATTACAGCATAAATATTATTTTTAAAGTTAGTCCAGTTTACATATTATTATTAAAAATTTATATAATAATAATATTATTATTATTGTGTCTCCCCTTATCACAAAATATAAGTGAAACAATTAATATAATAAGTTATATATCTTAACTTTTCTTACTATTGAACAGGTATCATAGATATCCATTTATGATTCTTTTAAACAGTATTGAGAAAATATCTGATAGTAATTTTCTCGTTTGTTATCTGCTATTTCAGATTTAGATATTATTAAGAAGGTGTTTTTTTTTAATTGTCACATGAACAAGCAGGGCCTAAGGTGGAAACAACTGGATGGGATCCAGACTTGAATAATTAGGGCATCGGGATTTAAGGATGATTTACCCTGAATTGTAACTTATCTGATAATCTAGACATACCCCGTGACTGTTTTACGCACATTTTGGTTGTCACTTTTTCCGGATCTTTAATTTGCGCCCGAGTACAGCACGTATCGTGGAATAGCTACTGTTCCACGGACAGAGGGTTGTGGTTAAGTCTGTCGAAGCCTTCCTTATTGGCTCCTGACTCATCTCGGCCACTCAGAAAACAGTATTTGCTCCAGCCACAGCGCCACAAGTTGGACAGACTTTTTTCCACACCCGGGTGCGATATTACACGGTATGATACAAATTAAATTGTTATAAAGCCTCCACTAACAATCACAGGTAATCCACCAGCAAACAAATACACCACCAAATCCCTCCCGGGGGCAAACCTCCCCTTACAATGCCATCAAAATACAAACCGACCCGCGACCGCAAACAACGGCATAGGCCAAAGCCTCACCGCAATGCCGACAACAGCACCAGCGGAGCTGCACCACCACCGGCTGCGGCGCCGTCGGACTCTAATGTAGAAATAATAATCCCCTTGGCAAAAGGGCAGAAAGCCGGCGAGCGCAAGGCGGACTTGCTCGCCGAGGCAAGAGCCGGAAACCCCGGCATGTCCGGGAAGAAATTGAAGAGGTTTAATAAGTATATTGTACTTATGCCCCCATTCCTGCGACTCTGTCTATTGCGGGCGTGATATTAATTGGAGGTTACAGGAGAATAAACTTAAGAAAGAGGAAAAAGCCGAGATAATGGCAAAGTTAGCTGCGGGTGCGTCTTCGATGGATACGGGGCTATTAATGAGTACGAGGGAGCTTGGAAGAGGACGAGAGACTAGGAAGGAGAGGGTTCGAAGGGCAGTGAGGGAAGTTAAGGCTGGGGTTGCAGGAAAGGAGAGTTTGGAGGTGGTGTTTGAGGAGAGGGTTGTTAGGGATCCTACGGAACTTGAGGTGGCTATACCGCCGACGGTGAAACCGGAGGAGGCTGTGAAAGTGGAGATGGACGTTAGGGCCGAAAAGGGAGCTACGGAGAAACTGCCTGTGGCCCCGGCGATTGCTGTTGGCTCTGGACTCAAGAGGCCATTAGAAACGGACGAGAATGGCTTTCCGATTATCAAGAGGGTTAAGAAATCTGTTCAGGCACGACAGGAACGGTTGATAGAGATGATTAGGGTTATGGAGGGGGAGATTGGCGGAAGTGGGTCTGAGGATGAGGGCGACTCGGATGGGAGTGATGAGAGTGTGGAGGGTGATGATGAAGATGATAACGAGGGAGAATGGGGGGGCATCGCCGATGATATTGACGCTACATCCAATTATGGTGATTCGGCGGAGGAGGAGGCCAGGTCCAATGGGTCTGGGGAAGAGGACGAGGGACATGAAGACGAAGTAGAGAGCTCGGGTAGCGAGGGTTATGGCTCAGAGGAAGGCAGTGAAATGGAAGAAGACGGTGGGGACGAAGGCGATAAACCAGTCAGCCATCTCCGACGAGGCCAATCCGAGAGAGCAAATGCCTTCAAAGCCTGGGCTCTCGCTCAACGAAAGCAAGTCCTCAACGGCGGTGAACCCGAGTACTCAATGCCAAATCTTCTAGAACTAAAACCCAAGGTTGTCGCAATACCAAAAATGGCCCCCGCTCCCTTACCATCTCCGCCCGGGGGTGCCAAAAAGGTACACCTATAATAATTTGAAGTCGTCTCCGTAGGCATTGAGCTAACATAAACCCAGGCGTCCTTTGTAACCGTCCAGCGCCCTATAGAGATACAGACTACCCGTCTTGCCCTCCCTGTAGTAGCTGAAGAACAGCGCATAATGGAAGCAATTAGTGCGAACGACTGTGTAGTCATATGCGGTGAAACCGGTAGTGGAAAAACTACTCAAGTCCCGCAATTCCTCTACGAAGCCGGCTACGGGTCGCCAGGCACACCT
>Ga0307510_10010941_pt1 | contig 10781 bp, 9 predicted proteins | sample 12_EM_MG_FD_207224 | JGI IMG/M metagenome (GOLD analysis project Ga0307510, IMG submission 207224) | Populus trichocarpa ectomycorrhiza microbial communities from riparian zone in the Pacific Northwest, United States - 12_EM | ecosystem: Host-associated > Plants > Roots > Unclassified | place... | reverse complement strand
CGTTTTATTTTTAAAAAGAAAATCCTAAATTATTTCAACCCAGCTAAACTTTGCTCGATCGTAGCAATTTTTGCCAGTGCATCGGCTTGTTTTTGTTTTTCTATATTTAAAACTTTTTCCGGAGCTCCGTTTACAAATTTTTCGTTTGAAAGTTTTGCTTCAACAGATTTCAGGAATCCTTTTGTATAATTCAGCTCTTCTGTCAATTTTGTGATTTCAGCTTCAACATCTATATTTCCTGTAATCGGAATAAAATACTCATTTGATTTTACACGGAAAGATAATGCTCCGTCAACTTTATCAGAAACATATTCTAATGAAGTAATGTTTCCTAATTTAGTTACAACCGAATCAAAATAAATAGAAGCTTTGTCGTTGTTCACTACTTTCAATTCAATAGTATCCTTAAACGGAATATTCTTGTCTTTACGAATCGTTCTTATTCCTGAAATTACTTCTATTGAATTTTCAAAATCAGCAATTAATTTTGCATCAAATGACTTTAATTCCGGCCAGGTCGAAACAATTAAAGCTTCTTCCGGAGTTCTTTCAGCAATTAAATGCCAAATTTCTTCTGTCAGGAAAGGCATAAACGGGTGAAGCAATTTTAAATTATTTTCCAACATTTCGATTGCTTTGTCAAACGTCTTTTTATCAATTGGCTGTTGGTAAGCCGGTTTGATCATCTCTAAAAACCATGAACAGAAATCATCCCAAACCAATTTATAAATTGCCATCAAAGAATCTGAAATTCTGTATTTTTCGAAGTTATCTTCAATATCAACAAGCGTTTGCTGCAATTTAGCTTCGTACCATTCAATCGCCACTTTTGATGATTCCGGCTGTAGAATTGTTTCTGAAACTTCCCAGCCTTTAATCAATTTGAAGGCATTCCAAATCTTGTTAGAAAACGCTTTCCCCTGATTACATAATTCTTCATCAAACATAATGTCGTTTCCTGCAGAAGCGCTTAAAAGCAATCCTACACGAACACCATCCGCACCGAATTTTTCGATCAAGTCTAAAGGATCAGGAGAATTCCCTAATGATTTAGACATCTTACGGCGTTGTTTATCACGTACTAAACCTGTCAAATATACATTTGTAAATGGTTTTTCACCAGCATATTCATAACCTGCAATAATCATTCTGGCCACCCAGAAAAACAGAATATCCGGGCCTGTAACCAAGTCATTTGTTGGATAATAATATTTAAAGTCTTCACTTTCCGGATCCATTATTCCTCCAAAAACTGACATCGGCCATAGCCAGGATGAAAACCAAGTATCTAAGGCATCAACATCTTGTTTTAGATCGTTTGCTGTTAATTGTTTATTGTTTGTTGCTTCTTGTGCAAATTTTAGTGCGTCTTCGATATTTTCTGCAACTACGAAATCTTCTTTTCCGTCTCCATAATAATACGCAGGAATCTGTTGCCCCCACCATAATTGACGAGAGATATTCCAATCACGGATATTATTTAACCAATGCGCATAGGTGTTTTCGAAACGCTTTGGATGTAATTTTATATCACCGTCAACCAAAACAGATTTGATTGCAGGTTTTACTAAATCTTCCATTTTCAAGAACCATTGATCTGATAATCGTGGTTCGATTACCGCTTTGGTTCTTTCAGAAGTTCCCACTTTATTCAAATGGATTTCAGTTTTAGCCAAAGCACCACTTTCTTCCAGTTCTTTTGCAATTTCAGTACGAACCACAAAACGGTCTTTTCCCTGATAATGCAATCCGAAACTATTTAGGGTAGCATCTTCATTAAAAATATCAACAATTTCAAGATTATGTTTTTCTCCTAATGTTTTGTCATTCATATCGTGGGCCGGAGTCACTTTCAAACATCCGGTTCCGAATTCGATATCTACATATTCATCTTCAATAATTGGAATCACTCTTCCACAGATTGGAACAATTGCTTTTTTACCTTTCAAATGTGTGAAACGCTCATCATTTGGGTTGATACAAATTGCAGTATCTCCAAAAATAGTTTCCGGACGCGTTGTAGCAATCGTCAGAAAATCTTCTGAACCTTCAATTTTATATTTTAAGAAAAATAGTTTTCCTTGTTGTTCTTCATAAATAACTTCTTCGTCAGAAAGCGTTGTTTTCGCTTCCGGATCCCAGTTTACCATTCGGTATCCCCTGTAAATTAATCCTTTGTTGTATAAATCAACAAAAGAACGAATTACAGAAGCAGACATATCGGGATCCATAGTAAATTTTGTACGTTCCCAATCGCAGGAAGCACCTAATTTTTTAAGCTGATCTAAGATTACACCTCCGTATTTATCTGTCCATTCCCATGCGTGAGCTAAGAACTCTTCACGTGTTAAATCATTTTTATTGATTCCTTCCGCTTTCAGTTTAGCCACAACTTTTGCCTCGGTTGCAATCGATGCATGGTCTGTTCCCGGAACCCAACATGCATTAAAGCCCTTAAGACGTGCTCTGCGAATTAAAACATCCTGAATTGTATTGTTCAACATATGCCCCATGTGCAGTACTCCTGTGACATTTGGCGGCGGGATTACAATTGTATAAGGTGTTCTATGATCTGGTTCTGAATGAAAATAGTTGTTTTTCATCCAGTAATCATACCATTTATTCTCGATCGTTTTAGCGTCAAATTGTGCTGGAATTGTCATTTTATCGTTTCTTGTTTTATTGTTTAAATGTTTAAATGTTTATCCTCAATCAAATAAACGATTAAACAGTTAAACAAATAAACCTTTATACTTTTGGTTTAATTTTTGTAATATAATTGACAGCAAAAGTAAATAATTAAGTACACTATAAAAAGCGAAATAATAATTTGTGTATTAATTAAAAGAAAGTATATTTACTTACAACTTAAAACAATTTCAAAATGAAAAATGTTGCCACTTTTATTATAATCCTATTGCTTAGTGTGGTAGGTTATTCACAAAACGGCCCAAAAATTGAATTTGAAGCCCAAGACAATACAATTGATTACGGAAGAATCACAAAAAGTGATAATGCAATGCGATCCTTTGAATTTACCAATACAGGAGATGCTCCCTTAGTGATAACTTCTGCCCAATCAACATTGAGTACTATAGTTATTACAAAACCCGGTTCACCTATTATGCCCGGCAAGAAAGGAAAAATTGACGTAAAATACAATATGTCAATTGGTCCGATTCGTAAAACAATAACCGTTGAGACTAATGCTGTAAATTATCCCGATGGCCGGGTTGCCTTGAAAATTAAAGGAGAAGTCTTATAAAAAAAATTGAAATCCAAAATAACAAAAGCCATTTCTTAATTTAGAAATGGCTTTTTTTGTAAACATCAGTTATCAACTTTATCTGTTTATTTTGATTTATCAACGCAGTCAGCAGCTGTAAATTTATATTTCACATTATCGAAATCTATAGGTTTATCTTTTACTAAATATGTAACCCCCATAGTAGTCTGCATAGTTCCGTTTCCTAAAATGAGTTGTTTCTCCCGCTTTAAAAATGCCATTGGATTTTTGAAAGTTGTATTTTTATTTGCGCCTACAATAAAAGTGTAATCTGCAAATAAGGTATCTCCATGAAATTCTCCTTTGATTTCACCGGTTTTTTCTGGTGCAGAAGCCACTTTCATAACCATATCTCCGGTTATTTTTCCGTTTTTTAAAGTGTTCAATTTTAAGTCAATAGTATCATTTTCATATATTGCCTTATAACATTGAACATTTACAGGCTTTTCAGCATCAGCTTTGGCAGCTTCAGCTTCTTTCTGATTTTCATTTTTTTTACAGCTTTGGAATCCAATGCTTGCCAAAAGCAAACAAGATAAGGTTAGGTTTCTCATATTTAAAATATTCATTGTTATTTTATAAAATTAAATAAAAAAACTAAAAGAAAGGCTTCTAAATTCAATCTTAATTTAAAAGCTTTTCTGGTTTTCATTTTATAAATTAATCTATAACTTCTTTAATTACAAATTCACTTCTTCTGTTCAATTCGTGTCGAAATAAAAAACATATTAACTATCTAAATAGCAAAAACATATCAGGTTTACTGAAATTATAGCTCATCCAATAAATGGAAACGGAATTTCAATATTACACTGTTCCGTTCTACTTCCAAAGTAATCCAAACTTCTTCTTCAGATTTTAAGAGATCATTAATTTGCTGCAAAGTATATTTATAAGGTTTATTTCCGTTTATAGTGACAATAATGTCTCCTTTTTGTAAACCGCATTTTTCGGCAGCAGAATTTTTACGAACATTTACAATTTCATAAACAGGTTTTAATTGAAATTTATATTTAAAATCCTCTTCTCTGTTTTTTAAATCCCTACCCACTTCATCTGTCCCCGAAATTACTTTAACCATTTCTAAATGAACTGTTTCCTGAACCCATTGCAAACCATTATGTTGAATTGTAATTCCGCTTTTGTTATAACTGAAAGGATCATTGAATTTATTATTTTTTTTCAAATACATTTTGCGATCAGCGTAATCTAAAATAATTGTAAACCGCTTCAAGACTTCGCCTCCAACTGAACCAATCCTATCGACAACCATTTTTACATTTTTTATAGAGCTTGAGTCCGGAAAAGAAACAATTGGGTTTTTAAATTCAAAATCAGCCATTGAAAATTTAGAAATTTTTGCACGATGTCCTTCAATATCTCCACTAAACCCTTTTCCTAAAAAATCAGGAAAATTCTTTTTAGGCAGCTTTATTTTATTATTTTCAAAAATCCAAAAAGAATCGCTGTTACCTATATCAATAAGTAATTTTGCAGGAATACTTACATCATCAACAATCGCAGTTGCTACAATATAAGGCTTAGACCTTTCGATCGTTATAGGTAATGTTTTAAATTTTTGATCTAATCTCTTTCGAATTTCTTCATTGTTTTCGTGAATAAATATTTTTTTCTTCTGATAATTAATTTCTACAATATTATTTTTAAAAAATTTATACCCAATAATTCCGTTCACAGGAATTCCAATATGTGAAGACAAATTGAATCCCTGATCTAAAATTATATAAACCATGTGATTTACAGATTTTATCCCGTGCGTTTCTAAAATATTATTGGTTGATTTTAAACCTTCGATTTCTTCTTCGCTTCCTAAACCACGAAGTTTAATTTTTTGTACATTTTTAAAACTAACTTCTTTTTTATCCTCCATACTAAATAAAATAGTTTCTTCGACCCCAGAATCCAGCAAGAAATTCAATTCGATACCATTCACTTTTATAGGGATAAAAACTAAGTTATTAATCAGTTTAAACGGGATTACAACTTTCTTTTTATTCTTTTCAATTAAAAAATCATCTTGGGCTTTTAGTGTAAAAGATGTTAAAAGTCCAAAAAACAATATGATATATTTTTTCATTGATGATTTTTTATTATAAAATTACTAAAAATATTGATTATTGTTACATTTTTATAAGTACTGGCATTGTGTATGCTAAATTCGAAAAAAAAATGCAAATTTGCACTTCAATAATTAAACACATGCCAACAATTTCAAACAAAGGCAAAAACATGCCCGAATCACCGATACGTAAACTTGCTCCTTATGCAGATATTGCAAAGCAAAAAGGACATAAAGTGTATCATTTAAACATTGGTCAACCGGATATCAAGACACCCGAAGTGGCCATCGAGGCGGTAAAAAATATTGATTTAACTATTATAGAATACAGTCCGTCTGCCGGGTATGAAAGTTATAGAAAAAAATTAGCAAAATTTTACCAACGTCAAAATGTAAATGTTAACCCTGAAGACATCATTGTTACCACTGGTGGTTCTGAAGCCTTATTATTTGCATTGGCCACGATTACAGATCCCGGAGATGAAATCATTATTCCGGAACCATTTTATGCTAATTATCATGCATTTGCATCATCTACAAGTGCAACAGTTGTTCCGGTAATCTCTACAATCGAGAGCGGATTTGCTTTGCCAAGTATTGAAGATGTCGAAAAATTGATTACACCAAGAACCAAAGCCATTTTAATATGCAATCCTGGAAATCCAACAGGTTATCTATATTCTGAATCAGAAATCAAACAATTAGCACATTTAATCAAAAAACACGATTTATATTTAATTGCTGATGAAGTATATCGTGAATTTTTGTATGATGGTGATGTTCATTATTCAATAATGAATTTAGATGATGTTCAGCAAAATGTAATTATGGTCGATTCTGTTTCGAAACGTTACAGTATGTGTGGTGCTCGAATTGGCTGTTTGGTAACTAAAAACAAACAGGTCTTGGCAACAGTAATGAAATTTGCACAGGCACGTTTGAGTCCGCCAACAATCGAGCAAATAGCTTGTGAAGCTGCAATAGATACTCCTCAGAGTTATTTTGATGAAGTGATTTCAGAATATAAAAATCGTCGTGACACGTTAATTACTGAATTAAATAAAATTGAAGGCGTAATCGTAACCAAACCAAAAGGGGCTTTTTATTGCATTGCACAACTGCCAATAGAAAATTCTGAAGATTTTGCCCAATGGCTTCTGGAAAGTTATGATCTTAATGGAGAAACTGTAATGGTAGCCCCGGCTGCAGGTTTTTATTCGACTCCCGGAATGGGGCTAAATCAAGTAAGAATTGCGTACGTCTTAAACAAAAAAGATTTGGTTACCGCTGTAAACATATTAAAAGAAGCACTTATAGCTTACAATAAAAGATAAAAAGAATAAAAATACAACCATCAAAAGACAATAATTACCTCAGTTATTGTCTTTTGTGTTTTTAATAAACCCTGATTTCGTTTTAATTTAAATTATATCCAAAAAGGAGCAATTAAATAGTAAAAACGATAGAAAAGGTTTCCTTTTTATTAATTATCTTTACCGCCTTAAAAGAATATACCCATACTAATAGTAGTTTTTAATGATAAATAACGAAGATTTTTTAGACGAAATAGGAGACAATCATTTTAGCAGCAACGCAAAAAACCCTGTAAGACAGGATGCTTTTGACTTAACAGATGATGAAAAAATAGAAAAAATAAAAAAAGATGTCGAAAGCATTCTACAAACTTTAGGAATGGATTTGACAGATGACAGCATAAAAGGTACTCCAAACCGAGTTGCAAAAATGTTTGTTAAGGAGATTTTTGGTGGCTTAAACCCTTCAAAACAGCCAAAAGCTTCAACTTTTGACAATAATTACAAATACGGCGAAATGTTAGTTGAAAAAAACATTACGCTTTATTCTACCTGCGAACACCATTTACTGCCAATTATTGGAAGAGCTCACGTAGCTTACATTTCGAGTGGAAGAGTTATTGGCTTATCCAAAATGAACCGAATTGTAGAATATTATGCTAAAAGACCTCAGGTTCAGGAGCGTTTGACCATGCAAATTGTTCAGGAATTACAAAAAGCTTTAGGTACCGAAGATGTTGCCTGCGTAATTGATGCCAAACACCTTTGCGTAAATTCAAGAGGAATTAAAGATATCGAAAGCAGTACCGTAACGTCTGAATTTGGTGGAAAATTTAAAGATCCTCAAACTAAAAGAGAATTTTTGGATTACATTAAATTGGAAACACAGTTTTAAAAATTTATTGTTTTAGGGCAATAATAAACTACCTAAACAATTGTGAAATTAAAGGATTAAAATTCAAATAATTTTTTCCATTTTCAACTAAAAACAATAAACCAAAAACAATAAACAATTAAAAGAATATGCCTTTATATACAAGTCAACATCTAAAAATATACAATTCACTTTCAGGTGAAAAAGAAAATTTCAACCCAATTCATGAAGGAAATGTTGGAATGTATGTTTGCGGACCTACGGTTTATAGCAATGTACACTTAGGAAATGTGAGAACTTTTATGTCGTTTGACGTCATATTCAGGTATTTTTTGCATCTTGATTATAAAGTACGTTACGTTCGAAATATTACTGATGTTGGACACATCGTAGATGATGTTGATGAAGGTGAAGATAAAATTGCAAAAAAAGCCCGTTTGGAACAATTAGAACCAATGGAGGTCGTACAGCGCTATACGGTAGATTTTCATGATATCTTGAAGTCTTTTAACTTTTTACCGCCAAGTATTGAGCCGACTGCTACAGGACATATTATTGAACAAATCGAAATCATCAAAAAAATTATCGATACCGGAATTGGTTACGAAGCCAACGGATCAGTTTATTTTGATGTTGTAAAATATAACGAAACCAACAATTACGGAGTTTTAAGCGGTAGAAATATCGAAGATATGCTTGCCAATACCCGTGATCTTGATGGGCAATCTGATAAGAGAAATCCACAGGATTTTGCCCTTTGGAAAAAGGCAGAACCAGAACACATTATGAGATGGCCTTCGCCTTGGAGTGATGGTTTTCCGGGTTGGCATCTTGAATGTACTGCAATGAGTACAAAATACTTAGGAAATCATTTTGACATTCACGGAGGCGGAATGGATTTGAAATTCCCGCATCACGAATGTGAAATTGCCCAAAACGAAGCTTGTACCGGCCAATCTCCGGTAAACTACTGGATGCATGCCAATATGCTGACTCTAAACGGAAAGAAAATGGCAAAATCGACTGGAAATAATATTTTACCGGGCGAAATTTTAAGTGGAGACAACAATATTTTAAGCAAAGCTTTTTCGGCATCAGTGACTCGTTTCTTTATGTTGCAGGCACATTACAGAAGTATTTTAGATTTTTCTGATGATGCAATTGTAGCTGCCGAAAAAGGATATAAAAGATTAATGGAGGCTGTTGATGCTTTACCAAATATTACACCAAGTGCTTCCAGTTCAGTTGATTTTTCTTCATGGAAACAATTGTGCTATGATGCAATGAACGACGATTTTAATACACCAATTTTAATTGCACAATTATTTGAAGCCGTTCGTTATATCAATTTATTAAAAGAAGGAAAAGAAACAGTTTCTGCTGAAGATCTAAAAACATTTACAGCAGCAATTAATGCATTTGTATTTGATGTTTTAGGTCTAAGTGACGAGAAAGCTGCAGACAGTAACAATGATAAGCTGGAAGGCGTTGTAAATATGCTTATCGGAATGAGAAATCAGGCAAGAGCTGATAAAAACTTTGCTCTGTCTGATCAGATTCGTGATCAATTGATTACTTTAGGCATTCAGTTAAAAGACGGAAAAGAAGGTACCAGTTTTTCAATATAAATTACTCATTTTCTAATAAACCATGAAAGTAATTACTCCATTAGTTTTATTAGTCAGGTTTTATCAGAGTGCGATTTCACCTTTTACGCCGGCATCATGCAGGTTTGAGCCAACGTGTTCGAGTTATATGATTGAAGCGTTACAAACTCATGGATTATGGTATGGAGGTTATCTGGGAATAAAACGTATTTTGAGCTGTCATCCCTGGGGAAGGACTGGCTATGATCCTGTTCCGGAAAAAAAATGTTCGCATAAACATTAACTTTTAATAAAGATTTACTCTGTTTTAAATATTTATTTTTACAACGCAAAAAACAATTTTAATATATGACACACGCCTTAAATATCATTTGGAACCCTTCAGAAGGAATCGATTTAGGATTTTTTATGATTCGTTATTACAGTTTAATGTTCGTAATCGCTTTTGGATTAGGATGGTTTATAATGAAGAAGATTTTCGAACGCGAAAACGAATCAATAGATAAATTAGACTCTTTATTTGTCTGGACTGTTTTAGCTACTTTATTAGGCGCCCGTTTAGGACATGTTTTATTTTACGATTGGGAATATTTTAGAAATCATTTACTTGAAATCTTTTTGCCATTTAAATTTGAACCAAAATTCGAATTCACAGGTTTTCAGGGTTTAGCAAGTCATGGTGCTGCAATTGCTATTATCATTGCCATGTATTACTACAGCAAAATGATCTTAAAACGTCCTCTATTATGGATTTTGGACCGCGTAGTTATTCCGGTAGCCAGTGGTGCTATATTTGTTCGTTTAGGGAATTTTTTCAACTCTGAAATTATCGGACATGAAACTTCTTCTGCATTCGGAATTCGTTTTTTACACGACCAGTTTAGTAAAAATGAGGCTGTTAATGCAACTAAAATTGCCGATCCAAAAGAGGCTTATAATGCAATTGTACACGATCCAAAATTTGCTGATTTGTTAGCTCAGGTACCGGTAAAACATCCAACACAATTGTACGAAGCATTTTGCTACATTTTTGTATTTGCCATTTTATTTTTCTTGTATTGGAAAACAAATGCCAGACTTAGATCAGGCTATTTATTCGGATTGTTTCTGGTACTTTTATTTATGGTACGTTTTATAGTAGAGTTTGTAAAAGAAAGTCAAGGTGGTTTTGAAAGCGAATTAGGCTTATTCTCGACTGGACAATGGCTAAGTATACCTTTTATCATTATTGGCCTTTTCTTTATCATTAGAGCTAAAAGAAATCCTCTGGCGACATCTTAGTTATTTATTTCAAACATATAAAAAATAGTGCCCAATGCTTAATTGTTATTGGGCACTGTTTTTTAGCATTGTTAGAGTTACTAAATATATCATACTAAGCAAAATTTAATGCATATAAATATTAAAAGTATGGAACAACGATATTAAAAATTCAATGTAAAAGATACCACAAAATCTAATGATTTTTCAGAAACTAGAGATTTCTAAATCTATACCTTATCGATTATTTTTCAAATATTTTTCAGCCTCTGTTTTATAAATATCAACTTTATTTGACTTAATTTTTACAGGCAAATTAATTATTTCCTGTGCTATTTTGATACTCTTCTCCTTTTGATTA